>Ga0335069_10009587_pt1 | contig 13775 bp, 10 predicted proteins | sample Lox_Sample_11_FD_206714 | JGI IMG/M metagenome (GOLD analysis project Ga0335069, IMG submission 206714) | Soil microbial communities from Loxahatchee National Wildlife Refuge, Florida, United States - Lox_Sample_1.1 | ecosystem: Environmental > Terrestrial > Soil > Wetlands | place: USA... | reverse complement strand
AGCGCGCCGTTCATTTCGCGCTGCTGGTCACGGGTCCGAGCTCATTCTTGTCCTGTATAATCACGAGTTTCCTTCGACGAACTGCAGGGAGGGTGATTGCCACAAGCGGAAATTGGAATCATCGGCGGCAGCGGCCTGTACACCATGCCGGGCCTCACCAAGAGCAAAGAGGTACGGCTGACTACGCCATTCGGAAAGCCTTCGGATGCGTACGTGTGCGGAACTCTGGAAGGACGCAAGGTCGCGTTTTTGGCCCGACATGGCCGCGGACACGTGTTGCTTCCCACAGAACTCAATTACCGCGCCAATATTCACGGTTTCAAGCAGCTCGGAGTCGAGCGCATCGTGTCGATTTCAGCTGTTGGATCGCTGAAGGAAGAGCATCGCCCGCTTGAGTTTGTGATTCCCGACCAGTTCTTCGATCGCACTCGGCATCGTGTCGATACGTTTTTCGGAGGTGGTGTGGTTGCTCACATTTCCTTTGCCGACCCGGTTTGCGGGGAACTGGCCAAAGTTGTCGAGTCCGCCTGCAAGCAGGCTGGAGTTGTCGGCAAGCATGGTGGAACGTACTTGTGCATGGAAGGACCCCAGTTTTCGACCAAAGCAGAATCGAACGTGTACCGCGGGCTTGGCATGGACGTCATTGGCATGACCAACTTGCAGGAAGCGAAGCTCGCGCGCGAAGCCGAGCTCTGCTACGTCACGGTCGCGATGGTGACGGACTACGACTGCTGGCATCCGCATCACGACTCGGTCACCGTCGATCAGGTAGTCGCCGTTTTGCTCAAGAACGCGGAGAACGCCTGCAAGGTGGTTCGGACCAGTGTCGCCGCCATGCCTCGTGAGCGCAGTTGCGGATGCGGTTCCGCGCTGGCGCACGCCATCCTGACGGACCGAAAGAAAATTTCGGCTCCCGCAAAGAAAAGACTCAAGCTGTTGTTAGGCAAGTATCTGGACGCGAAAAAGAAATAACGTCCCTGTGATCCCCTGTTTCCCCTGTGGTGAGAAATTGCGAGGAATAAGAAAGAACGCATGAGCATCCTGGTAGTCGGTTCGGTTGCATTCGATGACGTCACGTCCCCGTCGGGGAGCGTAAAAAACATTCTGGGTGGAGCGGCTACGTACTTTTCGCTGGCCGCCAGCTACTTCACGCAAGTCCGCGTCGTCGCGGTTGTCGGAGAAGACTTCGGTGCCGAGCAAGAGGAAGTCTTCCGGCGTCACTCCATCGACACACGCGGTATTGAACGTGCCAAGGGCAAGACATTCCGCTGGGGCGGTACCTATGCCGACAACCTCAACGAGGCCAAGACCGACTACACCGACCTCAACGTCTTTGAGACGTTTCATCCGCAAATCCCGAAAGAGTACGAAGACACGGAATATCTCTTCCTCGCCAACATACAACCGACGTTGCAGGCCAACGTACGGCGCGGGATGAGGGCGGTGCGCCTGACGGGTTGCGATACCATGAATTACTGGATCAATCGCACTCCCAAGGAACTGGCGGAAACGCTGAAACTCGTCGACGTGCTGCTGATCAATGACACCGAGGCCAAGATGCTCGGCCACGAAACCAATCTGCCGCGTGCTGCGAACAAGGTTCTGGCGATGGGACCGCAGGCGCTGGTGATTAAGCACGGAGAATACGGTGCGACCATATTTTTCCGCGAAGGCGCATTCGGCATTGGCCGCCATCCGTTCCGCGCCCCAACCCTTCCTATCGACGAAGTGAAAGATCCGACCGGCGCCGGCGATTCGTTCGCCGGAGGCTTCATGGGCTATCTCGCTTCGCAAAGGGAACTCAATCGGGAAGTGCTCAAGCGCGCCCTGTTCTACGGAGGAGTCATGGGATCGTTTGCCGTCGAGCGCTTTGGCACGGAGCGGCTTCAGGGGCTCACGCGCGAGGAGATCGATGCCCGCTTCCAGGTCTTCCGCGAGCTTACGCACCTGGATTAGGGTGACAGACAGGATCGGCAATCACCTGCGCATGCCCAAGCGATCTAAGCCCGTCGCGGCCGATCCGGAGGGAGATCCGGAAATCCGCATTCTGGCCCTGCTGGCAACATGCGTTTCTTTTCTGGCTTTCCTGATCTATTACCAGCGCGGTGAGATCACTCTCTACGGAGACGCCGTCGCTCACATGAACATTGCCCGCCGCGTCTTCGATTCGAAGACGCCCGGATTGCTGCAGTTGGGGACGGTATGGCTTCCTCTGCCCCACTTGCTGATGATCCCCTTCTTGATTTCGAAAGACCTTTGGCAACGAGGCGCTGGCGGGTCGATTCCATCGATGATCGCCTACGTTCTGGGAGTGGTCGGCATTTTCCGGTTGGTTCGAGAGTCGCTCGCGCGCGGAACGACTCCCGCGATTGCGGCGCGACTGGCTTCCTGGGCTGCGGCACTCGTCTTCGCGGCGAATCCAAACTTGATTTACATGCAGGCGACCGCCATGGGAGAGTCGCTCTATCTCGCATTTTTCGTTTGGGCCGCGGTTTTCTTGCGCGAGTTTCTGGACGGAGATGCGAAGGCGGCCGTGAAATGTGCCTTGTGTTTAGCGGCTGCCTGTCTTACGCGCTACGACGGATGGTTCCTTTCCTTCGCCATATCTGGTGTCGTTGCAGTCTTCTGGATCTTGTCGAGAGGCAACGCGGCAAGATTCCCCGGGATGGACTTCTCCAGCATCCTGAGATTTGTACTGATCTGTGCCGCCGCACCCATTTTGTGGCTTGCCTACAACGGGATCGTCTACAAGAACCCGCTGGAATTTGAGAACGGACCGTACTCGGCGAAAGCCATCGAACGCCGGACACAAGCGGAAGGCAATGCCGGACATCCCGGCAGCGGGAATCTGATCCTTGCCGGTCAGTATTTCCTGAAAGCTGCGGAAGTGAACATGGCGGAAAGTTCATGGCTGGAGAGAGCCTGGATCCTCCTGTTGCCGGTAGCCGCGATAGCCTTGTGGCAGTTCCGCTGGGGCGATCCTGCACCCGCACCTGTGCGTTGGGGCGCGCCTTTGGCGCTTGCCGTTCTCTTGATCCCGATCCCGTTTTACGCTCTATCCGTCGCGTACGGCGGTGTACCAATTTTTATTCCACCATGGTGGCCGTTTACACACTACAACGTGCGCTACGGATTACAGTTGCTCCCTGCATTCTCCGTAGCATTTGGGCTCGTCATCTTCTGCATCCTGCATTACGTCCGGCACAAGCGACTTCGGATTGCGGCGACTCTGCTGCTCTTCCTGCTCCTGGGTTTCAGTTGGGCGGGCGTGTGGCGAGCCACGCCCGTTTGCCTGCAGGAAGCGCAGATCAATATGCGAACTCGCAACCGCCTGGAGGCGCAGCTCTCGACGTTTCTGTCCAAGTTGCCGACGAACGCAACCGTATTGATGTATCTGGGAGATCACGTGGGAGCCCTCCAAAAAGCCGGAATTCCCCTCAGCCATGTAATCAATGAAGGAAACCACCGCGTCTGGATGCAGCCCTCCGATCCCCAGGGCCTGTGGGAGCGCGCGCTCGCCAATCCGACCGCTTTTGCCGACTACATCGTGGCCTTTGAGGGCGATCCGGTGTGGCAGGCCGTGCATGATCTTCACCTGCGCGAACTGGTGGAAATCCACGTGACCGGCCAGGCCAGGGCCATTCTGTATCGCGTGCGGTAATCACGCCGGTAACCGAGAACAGTGCGCGCGCGGTGATAAAATCCGGCCATCCGGACATTTGCAGCGCTATGGATTTGCACCGTTTCATTGAATTGCTGCGAAGTGAGATCGCCAGCGGACTTGTCGGCACTTCGCTGACACGCCTGGTGCTGGCTGCGTTGCTGGGAGGGCTTATTGGCCTGGAGCGCGAACTCAAGAATCGTCCTGCGGGACTCCGCACCAATATGTTTATCTGCTTCGGTGCGGCCCTGTTTACGATTCTTTCGCGCACTCTCGCGGAAACGCCTTCCGATTACACACGTATCGCGGCACAGATTATCCCGGGTATCGGTTTCATCGGCGCCGGATCGATTCTCCACACGCGCGGGCTGACTACGGGACTGACAACAGCGGCCACAATCTTCGTGGTAGCGTCGGTAGGTATGGCCGCCGGTGGAGGGCTCTACGCGACAGCTCTATTTGCCACGGCCATGGTCCTGCTGGCGCTGTTTCTCTTAGGCCACGCCGAAGAGACATTCAACCTTAAGCTCTTGCTGACGAGCTATGAAGTGACTGGTCCCAGCCTGGAAGAAGTTTCCAACGAAGTGAACCGCATTCTTGAGAGTCATCACCGCCTGATGCAAAACGTGGCCAGCGGACATACCGGCCAGCACCTGCGCTTGCAATTCGACGTCGAAGGTTGTAACCGGGACCAGCATGAGTTGCTGCGCCAGCTGAAAGCTTCCACTGTTCTGCAGAGTGCGATTTCGCTCGGCCGGGTGGAGCGCGAGTGACTCCAGGCCGGCGATCGATCCCATTCGTAAAAGCCAGCGCCTGTGGGAATGATTTTCTCCTGATCGACGGCGCTCTGGCTCCGCCCGACGTTGCGGAATTCACGCGCCGCATCTGCGATCGCCACGAAGGAGTGGGGGCTGACGGGGTAGAGTGGATGTTGCCGCATTTCGGCGCTGATCTCGAAATCAGGCTGGTTAACGCCGACGGATCAACCGCGGAAATTTCGGGGAATGGTACCCGCTGCGTCGCTGCCTATGTGTGTTCGCAACATGCGAAGGACAGGGTTTCCATCCTCACCGGTGCAGGACTGAAAGTCTGCAATCTGATTTCACGCCGGGATTCGGAGTTCGAATTCGAAATCGAGATGGGAGAAGCTGCTGTCGAACCGGAATTCACCGTGACTGTAGGCGCCACAGAAATCCGCGGTGTACCGGTATCGATGGGGAATCCTCATTTCGTGACGTTTGTAGCCGAGTTTCCATCCGAATGGCAAGCGCGCTCGGCGAAGATTCAGCAGTCTCCGCGGTTTCCAAATGGCGTCAATGTGGAGTGGGTTCGGCCTTCCGGCAAGCACGACGTGCAGGTACGCTTCTTCGAGCGCGGCGTGGGAGAAACGCGGTCGTCTGGAACGGGATCCTGCGCATCCGCGGTCGCTGCCATCGCAACCGGGAAAGCGGAATCGTCGGTGAAAGTGCATGCGCCGGGTGGAACGCAAACGGTTCGCATGGCTGGACCGAAAATATATTTGCGCGGATCGGCGCGCCTGGTCTGCCGGGGAGAATTCTTCTGATTGCGGCGAGATCGTCCTCTTGAGCGTGAATCATGACGTCTAAATCGCAACGCCGCAAACCTCCCGCGCTTCGGCCCGGCGACGTGGTCGGCATCGTAGCCCCCGCCAGCAACATTAAGCGCCCCGATCTTGAAGCTGGTTGCGACGCGTTGCGTCGGGCGGGATACTCTCCGATTTATCTGGATTCGATTCTTGACCAGGATCTCTATTTCGCCGGTTCCATCGAACGCCGCTCGCGAGAGTTAGAGGAGATGATCTCCCGCGCGGATGTGCGCGCGATCCTCTGCGCCCGTGGCGGATACGGTGCGAATTACTTGCTGCCACATCTCGACCCTGCCAAGATCGCTGCGCAGCCTAAAATTTTCGTCGGCTACAGCGACATTACAGCGCTTCTGACCTATTTCACCGATGCCGGAAACATCGTCACCTTTCACGGCCCGATGGCCGCCAAAGACTGGGCCCATGAAGGCGGCGTCGACCTGGCATCCTGGGAAGCCGCGCTGACTTCGACTTCTCCGTGGGAAATTCCGTTGAACCCGGATGTCACCGGGCTGGTGAATGGCGAGGCCGAAGGCGTTCTTTACGGAGGCTGTCTCTCGATCCTGGTCGCCTCTCTCGGAACACCCTGGCAGATGAAAACCGTGGGCACCTTACTCTTCCTGGAAGATGTTGCCGCCAAGCCGTACCAGGTTGATCGCATGCTTATGCAGTTGAAACTGGCTGGCCTGCTGAACGATGTTCGTGGAATCGTTTTTGGCGAGATGCTCGATTGCGTTCAGACGGCGAGTCAGGGATATACCTTGCAGGAAGTCGTGTTACGCGTTGTCGAAAATCTGGGGGTTCCTGTCGCGTTCGGAGTGCGCTCTGGCCACGTGACTTCCGGCAACATAACCCTTCCATTCGGAGTCGCAGCCCGGCTGAGTGTAAACGGAGATCGAGTAACCCTCGCGATTGCGGAGGGCGCAGTCACAGCCTGAAACAGGCACACGCAAAAGCTTGCTGAAGCAAAAGTTATTCGGTGAAGAATCGTGCATGAATAGCAAAAAACATATCCATCTGATCGGCATCTGCGGCACTGCCATGGCATCGCTGGCGGGCATGCTGAACCAGCGCGGATTTCGCGTCACTGGCTCCGATGCCGCCGCGTATCCGCCCATGTCGGATTTCCTCCGCGATCTCGGCATTCCGGTCGCGCAGCCTTTTGACGCGAAGAATCTCGAACCCCGTCCCGACCTCGTGGTGGTGGGTAACGCCATCTCGCGCGGGAATGTGGAACTTGAGCACGTTCTCGATCAGCGCCTTCCGTTTTGTTCGTTGCCGCAGCTACTGCACGACGAATTTTTGAGCGGGAAGGAAGTTCTGGTGGTCGCCGGTACTCACGGTAAAACGACCACGACCTCCATGTTGTCGTGGATTTTCCACTCCGCCGGATTCGAACCTTCGTTTCTCATTGGCGGTATTGCGGAAAATTTTGGCTCCAGTTTTCACCTCGGAGAAGGGAAGCACTTCATCCTCGAAGGCGACGAATACGATACTGCTTTCTTCGACAAGGGGCCCAAGTTCCTGCATTACTTTCCCGACTCAGTCATCCTGACGTCGGTTGAGTTCGATCACGCCGACATCTACAAAGATCTCGACGCGGTCGAAACGGCGTTCAAGAGACTTGTGAACCTTGTCCCTCGCCGGGGGCGCATCATCGCGTTCGATGGAGCGGTGGGGGATAAAACCGAGAGTGCGAGCCTGGAGCGCTGCCTGAGTAAGCCGTTTTGTCCGGTTGAACGGTATGGCTCCGGAGCACGCGCGAATTGGAAGATCACAGAACTTCAGCTGGAACCGGGCCGCACCACGTGGACCGTCCTTCACGACAACCAGCATTGGGCGAGCCTGGAATTTCCCCTGGCTGGTGAGTACAACGTGTGGAACGCCACGGCTGCCGCCGCTTTGGCCTCCTCGTGTGGCGTTCCGAAAGATGCTATTGCCGAAGCTCTGAGCACGTTCAAGAGCGTGAAGCGCCGCCTGGAAGTGAAGGCGCAAGTACACGGGATCACGATTATTGATGACTTCGCCCATCATCCCACCGCGATCGCGGGCACTTTGAAAGCGCTGCGCGCGCGGTATGTCGGGGCGCGCTTGTGGGCCATCCTTGAGCCCCGCTCCAACACTCTCCGTCGCCGGGTGCTGCAGTCGGACCTGGCTCACAGCCTGGCATTGGCGGATGAAGTCGTGGTGGCAGGCGTGTTTCGTTCGGAAGCTGTCCCGGAAAATGAGCGCCTGGAATTGCCCGCGCTTGCCGCCGAAATTCAGCAAAATGGCCGCCGGGCGCGCCTTCTGCCTGACGCAGATGCGATCGTGCAGGCGGTCGCCCCGGAGATGCGCTCCGGCGACGTAGTGGCGATACTGTCCAACGGAGGCTTTGGCGCAATCTATGAGAAACTTCCCACGCGCCTGAAACAGCTGGCTGAAAACAAATGACCCGTCCTCGTTCCATCGTTCGTCGCTGTCTATGGCTGTGTCTCGTCGCGCTCCTCGTTGCGGGCAATGCCGTCGCTTCCGATTCGGGCCCGAGCGTCATGTACACCGTGGTCTTGGCCGCGCCTGCCCGACATCTGGCCGAGGTCCAGATCACCTTGCCTGCCGGGCCGTCCGACCGCGAACTGCAGCTTCCTGTGTGGAATGCGCTCTACCAGATTCGCGACTTTGCGCAATACGTGAATTGGGTGCGAGCCAAAGACCGGGCTGGAAAAAGTCTCAATGTCCGGGAACTTGATAAAAGCCGCTGGCAGGTCCAGGGTGCCGCCGCGGGAGCCATCGTCGAATACCAGATCTATCTGGACTCTCCCGGGCCGTTCGGCGTTCAGTTGAATGAGCATCACGCCTTTCTCAATCTCGCGCAGTTGCTCATGTACCCGGTGGACCGCCGCAATGCCACCATGCACCTCCGCTTCGCGCAGGTGCCCGCAGGCTGGCAAATCGCGACGGTACTGCAGAATTCCGACGACGGCTACACGGCCACGGGCTACGACCGATTGGTGGACTCCCCGGTGGAGATCGGCAGTTTCCACGAGTCCGGTTTCGACGAAGCGGGCGCGCACTTTCGCGTAGTCATTGACGCAGATACAGCCGACTACGACATGCAGAAGATCGTGGGCGCTCTTCACAGGATCGTTGCCAGCACCATCAGTTGGATGAACGATCGCCCCTTCGACTCCTACACGTTCTTCTATCATTTTCCGCACGGGCCGGCCGGCGGCGGGATGGAGCACGCCTACTGCACGGCGATCGAGATCAATGCCGACGCCATTAAGCCCAACCTGCGGGAACTGACCGACGTTACGGCTCACGAGTTCTTTCATCTCTGGAACGTCAAACGCATCCGTCCGCGGTCTCTTGAGCCGATCGATTACACCAAAGAAAACTACACGCGCGCCTTGTGGTTCAGCGAGGGTGTCACAAGTACCGTTGGCCCGCTGATGGAAGTTCGCAGCGGCACCATCGACGACAAGCAATATCTCTCCAGCCTGGGCGATGAAATCACGGAATTGCAGAGACGGCCCGCGCATCTTACCCAGTCTGTGGAGGAATCCAGCCTCGACGCGTGGCTTGAGGGCAACAGCTACTATCGGCGACCGGAACGGAGCATCTCGTACTACAACAAGGGAGAGTTGGTCGGGGTCATGCTCGACCTTACGGTACGCGAGGCCACTCACGGGCGCGCCTCGCTTCGCGAGGTGATGCAGTGGCTGAACGAAAATTACGCCAGGAAAGGACGATTCTTCGACGACTCCGCGGGAATTCGAGAGGCCGCGGAGGCGGTCAGCCACGCCGATCTAAGCTCTTTTTTCAATAAGTACGTCGCGGGCACAGACGAAATTCCGTGGAACGATTTCTTTCGCACCGTCGGACTTCGTACCGAACCGGTCTCGACGACCGTGCCCGATCCAGGATTTCTCGCCTCCCGCAATTTCGATGGCCCGATGTCGGTGGCTGCTGTCATGCCGGGCAGTGACGCGGAACGTGCCGGCTTGCAGGTCGGAGATACGGTCGTCGAGCTTCAGAACAAGCCGGTGAGCCAGGAGGCGCGCCAGGACCTCGCAAGGTTGAACCCCGGCGACACAATCAGCGTGAAAATCCGCACCCGCCGCGGCGGGGAACGCGAGTTGCGGTGGAAGGTCGGCGGCCGGCAGGAAATCTCATACGAGCTGAAAGACCTGGATCAAGTCACAGCCGAGCAACGTGCCCGCCGTGCTGCCTGGCTTAAAGGCGAAGCCCAGACAGACCCGCTATCCGCTCCCGGGGCCGCAGCGCCATGATCCGTACTATCCTGATGCTCACGTTCTGGGGATTGGCCGCCCCTGTCGCGGCGATCATCGGCTTTCCCGCAGCCTGGATCATGGGCAATGTCCGCGTGCTATACCGACTCTTCATGTGGGGAGCGCGAGCGGGGGTCTGGCTGACAGGTGTGCGCGTCGAAACCGTCGGGATGGAGAAGCTCGATTTCTCCCGCAGCTACATCTTCATGTCGAATCATGTCTCGAATCTCGATCCCCCCATCCAGATTCCCGCGCTGCACAAGCGCACCTCGGTGATGGTGAAAAAAGAATTGTTCAAAGTCCCCATCCTTGGCCAGGCCATGCGTATGGGAGATCTGGTTCCCGTCGATCGGGGCAACCGCGACGCGGGCATAGAAGCGGTACGCGCCGCGAAAGCCGTGATCGGCCGCGGCGTGAACATGACTATTTACGTGGAAGGGAAGCGATCGTTCGACGGGAAGATGCTGCCCTTCAAGAAGGGGCCGTTCTACCTGGCGATGGAGTGTGGTGTGCCCGTAGTCCCGATGACGATCGTGGGCACACACTACGCCATGCCGAAAGCGCGATTCGCGATCAAGCCTGCAACGGTGCAGGTCATCTTTCATGATCCCATCGAACCAAAAGACTTCGGCGACAGGGAAACTCTTATGGAAAAAGTAAGATCAGCCATCGAAAGCGGCTTGCCGGAGAAGTATCACGGACCATCCAGCGCTACCTCGGCCGTTGCCTGACCATCGAGGCTGAGGACTCAGGGCTTGTCTTTATTGCGCACCGCCCGGGCGATCTCTGGCAGTCGGGGCAAGATCGCCGAGTACTTCAGCCAGGCACGATGATCCACCGCAGGCGCCCCACTCACCAGCGCACCGGGAGCAATATCGTGGGCGACGCCGCTCTGCGGAGTCACGATGGCCTTATCTCCCACCTTTACGTGTCCCACTACGCCCACCTGCCCGGTGAGAATCACCTGCGTGCCAATATCGCTTGACCCGGCCAGGCCGACCTGCGCACACAACAGCGAATCCGCCCCGACCTGCGAACCGTGCCCTACCTGCACCAGGTTGTCGACTTTGACGCCGCGTCCAATGTGAGTCTCGCCGACACTGGCCCGGTCGATGCAGGAGTTGGCCTGCACCTCGACATCGTCCTCAATCACAACCGGGGCCGGTTGCGGGATCTTGTACCAGCGTCCCTCCGCAGTCTTGGCGAAGCCGAAGCCATCGCCGCCGATGATGACGCCATTCTGTAGCAGCACGTTGTTGCCGACACGGCAGTTCTCCCGCACCACCGAGTGCGCGTGCGCAAAGAAATTGTTGCCGATCCTCACGCCCCGATAGATGACGACGTGCGCCAGGAGCACAGCGTTCGAGCCAATCTCAACCTCCTCCCCGATTACCACATAAGGCCCGATGTGCGCACCCGGGCCGATCTTCGCCGACGGATCGACCACGGCCGTCGGATGTACTCCCGGCAAGTAAGGCGTGGGTGCCTGAAACAACTCGAGAGCCCGGGCAAACGTGAGGTAAGGATCCTTGGCCCGCAGCATAGCCGCCGCGATAACAGGAAAGTCTTCCGAGACGATGACAGCCGAGGCGCGCGTAGTCTTCGCCGCCGCCGCGTACTTGGGATTGGAGACAAACGTCAGTTCGCCAGGCCCAGCCCGGTCGATCCCATTAAGCCCGGTGATTTCCGTATCCAGAGGTCCGTTTTCCAGACGAACGTCCAGCGCCGCCGCGATCGCAGAAAGTTTCATGAGATTGGAATGAGAATACGACCAAATCGTACACCACTTCAGGCGCGTGATAAGCTCGGCCGCCTGCCGGACGCATGGACAGGCTCGGTCTCGTGCGATTCAGGCCGCTATTCCACGAACAACACGTATCGCAGTGTTTGACTCACGCCTCCGCCTGATGCCGTAACGGTGATCTGATAATTGCCAGTTGGGGTTCCGGGATCCTGGACGTGGGTGGACTGACCCCCACCGCCTCCGCCACAGGCGGGCAGCAGCGCCACGCAAGCCAACACCAGGCAGAGCAGGAACGGTGGCAACCGGCGGCGGGACTTCGGAGCGCCACAAATGATCACACCAGCGAACAGCAAGCCGCTCCATGCGAGCGATTCGGCAAAATAGAGCGAACGGTTTTCGCTGCGTGCGGTCGTATGCGCCGCGGTCGTTTTCACCGTCATCGTGGTTTGTTGATTTCCCGTGATCGAGTTGGGACTGAAACTGCAACTCGCTTCTGCCGGCAGTCCGGAACACGAGAAGGTAACGGCACTGGTGAATCCCGAGGACGGTACCACCACGAATATCGTTCCCGCCGAACCCCCCGGTGCGGCGACGGTAAGGTACGGCGGAGAGTCCATTACCAGGTAGAAGCCAGGCTGAATGGTGAACGAGACCGTCTGCGCCGCGCTGCTGGAGTTGAAACTCGAGTCGCCCGAGTAAGTGGCCGAAATTGTATGGGTACCTGCGTCAAATCCGATGGTGCGCTCAGTGGTCACCCCCTGACTGTTGAGGGAAACCGTGCCTCCGCCGCTGATGGGACCGAACGTGTCGCTGAAAGTAATGGTCCCGGTCGGCAGTCCGTTTCCGGAGATTCCCTGTACCTCCGCTGCGACGCACACCATGGTTCCAAATGCTCCACCGCTGAACGGCACGATGCAGCGTCCGTACGGGTCCGTTGTGTATACGCCGCTTAGCACGGTCGTGCTGTCTTCCTGAGTCACGTTGACGGACACTTCACTGGAATCGCTCGGAGCGTAGGTGGCGTCCCCGGCATAATGCGCCTTCACCGTATAAAGGCCTCCAGGCAACTTGCTGGTCGACGAAACAACTGCGCCATTGCTGAGCGTGTACCCGGCCACGTCTGCCTGATAGGGCGTTTGCGCCAGCAGTGACACATCCCCGGTCGGAGTACCAGGGCCGTCGTTCGGAGCGACCGAGATATTCACGGCCACCGACGATCCGTGGGTGATGTTCGTCAACGGATTCAGATTCAAGGTCGTTGTCGTCGGATTGAAGGTTACAGAGTTCCACTGCGAGAGCAGGTTCTCGATATTCACCGACCCGAGTCCGCTCGCCAGGTCATATCCACTCCCAGCCTGGTAGAGCGCTGCGCTGGTGCCATAGTTCGCCTCTCCCGGCACTGCGTTATTGCCGACGGTCACGTCGTTGAAGATACATGTACTGGCTGGAAGGGAAGCGGCAGTCGAGGCGTTGCATTGCGACTGCATTCCGCTCTGTGCTGCCGCCAGGCGGTACAACACGTAGTTTGGCTGGCCCTGGCGCGGACTCACCCCCGGGTTCAAAATCGCCATCTGCTGATCGACCATCGCCATAATTCCCGCAAACGATGGCGCCGACGCGGATGTGCCCCAGACGAAGTAAATAAAGAACTGTCCCTGGTTATCCGGGACACATGAACCTTCCAGGCAAACCAGGTAGGGATCGTGGCTCGCCGCCGTGAGCGACACATCCGGCAAGTCGCGCACTCCGTCATCAGGAATGCTCGACAACCCTGATTGCCACGCGGGCTTGTCGAATCCCGCGAAAGTGCCTCCGCTGCCGAGATTTCCGGTGCTCGGTCCGCCGCTGGCAGCCCAAAGATTTGCGTTGGCTCCGCAGGTGGCGGTCGAACAACTGTCGTTCCAGACATCCTCGGGGATGTACGACAAAGCCGTTTGGAGACTCTGGGCTGAACTCCAGAACTGGCTGGGCTGAGACCCTTCATTGAATTGCGTTCCACCTACGGCCACGTTGAACGGTGTAGACGCCAACAGGCTTACCGAAAGCGGATAACTCGCCAAAGTGGAACCGGGGTCATCACATCCTTCAGCTCCATTATCGCCGGTCGAAACAAAATAGCTGATTCCCTGGGCTGCGGCCTGCTCCGCGAGTCCCGCAGTCGCGGCGACTTGTGCGTCGGTGGCGAAATACTCGCAGCTTCCGAAGCTCTCGCTCATTACATCGGCTAAGTTGTTCTCCACGATGTACAGTTCGGACAGGTCCACACCATCCGTCGTGTTGGTCGTCGCTGAAACCACAAGGTCCACCCCCGCTCCCGTTGCCACCGCCCCCGACCAGGTGGAATCCAGGGTGGCCTCCATTTCTTCTCCACCACCTAGATCCCCGGGGTCTGGGCCATTCAGAACGATCTGGAAGGGACCGCCTCCAAACTGGAAGGCGTAGTTGTGGAAGTCGTAGATGTCGCCTCCTCCTTGGTACAAATTGCTGCGGCCCACG
>Ga0335069_10009585_pt1 | contig 13778 bp, 13 predicted proteins | sample Lox_Sample_11_FD_206714 | JGI IMG/M metagenome (GOLD analysis project Ga0335069, IMG submission 206714) | Soil microbial communities from Loxahatchee National Wildlife Refuge, Florida, United States - Lox_Sample_1.1 | ecosystem: Environmental > Terrestrial > Soil > Wetlands | place: USA... | reverse complement strand
TCTCGCCCGCTCGCGATCGGCGGGCCGGTCGCCCTCATCGCACCTGAGCAGGCCGCTGTCGAAGTAGGTCTCCCGCAGGTCCTTCGCGCATTTCGGCGGCAGGCCGATGTCCCATTCGGTGGTCAATGCGTAGCCCTTATGAGCTATGCTCTCATGAACTATGCTCAGCTCTGCTGCCAGACCTGGACTGGGTTCATCGGCCATTATACACACTCGCTTGGCTAGGCGGAATCCAGCCTACGGGTTGTAGGTGGGCGGGAAGCTGGGAAAACTCTAGCGTTTCCGCCATCCGGCAGCCGCCAGGATGGCCAAGTTTATCTGAATTTAATATTTTAGCGAGGCGCCTGCCTGGCGAAATACCGTAATGGTGACGGCGCGCGTAAGGAATGCGACGGCATGCTGTCCCGTATGCCGCGGATCAGCTCCCGGGAATCATCCTCGCTCAGTGAGAAAGCGACCAGGTTCTCATGCGCTTTCTTGTACTCGGCGACCCGGTCCGGATCGTCGATTGTCCAGAAGCCGGCCTGCGTCTCGATCTGCACCAGATCCTGCTCCAGGTCGTCCCGGTACTCGAAGATCGCGTACATGCACGTCATGGTGAACGCCGGCTTGGCCGAGAACGGGAACACGTGCAGGCTGACGTTGTCTTCGTGCGACCTGATCAAGAGCTCGTCCAGCTGGTCGCGCAGGGTCTGCGGCGAGCCGACGACCTGCCGCAGCGTGCACTCGTGCGTCACCGCGACCAGCTGCAGCGGATCGAGTTCCGCGCGCTCCTTCAGGCCCTCCTTGCGCTTGTGCCGGATCTCCTTGAGCTGGCTGATCTGGTCCTCGGGCCGGCGCTCCATGTCCCGGTACACGGCCTCCGCGTACGCATCGGTCTGCAGCAGGGCGGGCACGAACGGCAGAGTGTACACCCGGGCGACGATGGCTTCGGTCTCATAGGCCAGATGGGTGTCCAGCCGGTTCCGGCCCTGCAGCACATCCTCGTCGAAGTCGGTCCACCAGCCGGGAGCGTCGGCGTCCGCCACCCACTGCTCGAGCTGGGCCGCCCGCTCGGTGCCCTGCTTGCCGAAAAACCGGATCAGGTCCCGCACGTCCCTGAGCCGGGGCTTGCCCTCGGCATTTTCCAGGCGGCTCAGCTTCGATGTCGAGATGAGCGTTTCCTTCGCGACCTCGGTGAGGCTTTTGCCCGACTCGTCGCGCCAGTCTTTCAGGACCGTGGCGATTCGCCGCCGGGCGCCGAGTGGACCGCTCACCTGTGGCATAGGTCAGCGCCTACCCCGGGACGCTCTCATCACGTGACCCGTGTCCCGCCCGCCCGGAACTCCCGCCCGGAACTCCCGGCGGGCGCTGGCGGTACGTCATCGCCGAGTGAGAATCCCACATCACAACTGTACTCGTGGTAATCCGCCCTGGCGAGCTTTGTCCAGGTATCCCGCCTGGTAGCCGGGTCGCCGACCGGTCCGGAAACGCCCTGATGCCGGTGCCCAGGGTCAATGACGGCACTGTCTGCGTTCACCGTGCGGCCCCCGTAACTTCTGCGTTCACCGTGCAGCCCCCTAACTGCCGGGCCTCGCGGGAGGCCCGCCGAGAATGCGCGACCCGGATGAAGAGCCGCGTCTATGCCGTGGCGCACCGCGGCAGTCTAACGCCGGGCGACCCCAGAATACAATCCCGTTTGGAGAGTGCGCAGTTGGGAATCCCAAAAATACGATTTTAAATCGGGTAATTTCACCATCTATCCGGTACTCCGGCCCGCGGCCCGCCCAGGGCCCTGACCCTCAGCCGCCGGTGCGCCCCGGCCTCACGGGTCCAGGCCGGGGCGCACCGAACGTGCTACGGCTTGCGCCCCACCCCGCAGTACGAGTAGATCTCGACGGGCTCCGCGCCGGGGTCGGGCCGCCAGAGCGGCACCGGCACCACGCCCGGCTCGATCAGTTCCAGGCCCTCGAAGAACCGCCGGAACTGCTCGGGGCTGCGCAGGTAGTAGGGCACCGCCCCGCTCGCGTTGTAGCCCTCCTGCGCCTGGTTGAACGCCTCGTTGGTGCTGGCGCCGTCGTAGAGCGCGAAATAGCTGCCGGCGGGCAGGCCGGCCTGCAGGCGGCTGACGATCGGGTACGCCTCCTCGTCGGTGAAGTGGCCCATGATCCCCATCAGCATGAGGGCGATGGGCTGCTTGAAGTCCAGCAGGCCCGCAGCGGCGTCCAGGATCGCGGCCGGGTTCCTGATGTCGGCGTCGAGGTACTCGGTCGCCCCCTCGGGGCTGCTGTTCAGCAGGGCGCGGGCGTGCGCCAGCACCAGGGGGTCGTTGTCCACGTAAACGATCTTGCTCTCCGGCGCCACCCGCTGGGCGACCTCGTGCGTGTTGTCCGCCGTGGGCAGGCCCGTGCCGATGTCGAGGAACTGCCGGATGCCGGCCTCTCCGGCCAGGTACCGGACCGCGCGGGTGAGGAAGCCCCGCGAGGTGCGCGCGACCACGGCGATACCGGGGAAGATCTCCCGGTACTGGTCACCGGCCTGGCGGTCGACGGCGTAGTTGTCCTTGCCGCCCAGCCAGTAGTTCCAGATCCGGGCCGAGTGCGGGACCGTCGTGTCGATCCCCGTTCCGGCGATGGCGTCAGGGCCCGCTTCGCCTTGGGTTGCTGAATGGTCGTCAGTCACGGGACATCCCTAATGAGATAAGGAGGTTGGGGAGGGGCTTGCGGCGACCCGAAAAGGAGAAACTCCAGGCTCAGCCGTATTCCCGGCCGCCCGGGACGATACCGGTTCCCGCGTCCCGGGACGTTCTCCTGATTGGCCGCGCGGGTCTTATCATTCCGGTCGTGCTGGGCATTACGGGACCGGGCTGCCGAACCGGGCACTAGGTGTCCCGGATTATGTCGGCGAGGAAGCGCGCGCTGTGCACGGGGGTGAGGGCTTCGGTGCTGAGATGGTTCATGACCTCCATGTAATGGTCGACGTCCTCGCGTTTGTCCAGGTAAAGGGCGCTGGTGAGCTGCTCGATATACACCACGTCCGGCACGTCGGGCTGGCCGAACCGCAGCACGGTGAACGAGCCGCCCGCCGCGGCGTGCCCGCCGCGGGCGAACGGCACGACCTGAACGGTGACGTGCCGCAGCCCGGCCACCTCGATGAGCCTCTTCAGCTGGGCCTGCATCACCGCGCGGCCGCCCACCGGGCGCCGCAGCGCCCCCTCGTCGATGACTGCCCACACTTGCGGCGGCGACGGGCCGTTGAGCAGGTCCTGGCGCTGGAGCCGCATGCTGACCCGCCGTTCGATCTCCGCCGTGGGCGCGGCGGTGTGGCCGAGCAGCGTGACGGCGCGGGCGTAGTCCTCGGTCTGGAACAGGCCGTGCACGAACTGCAGCTCGAAGGTACGGATGACCGAGGCGGCCGTCTCGAGCCCGAGGTACCCCTCGAACCAGTCGGCCGTGACGTCGCCGTACTTCGACCACCAGCCCGGCGCGTTGGCCTGCCGGACGAGCATCACCATGCCGGCCCGCGTCTTCTCGTCGGTGATGCCGTACAGGGTGAGCAGGTCGGTCACGTCCCGTTCCTTGAACCGCACCTGGCCGTTTTCCATCCGGCTGATCTTGGACCGGGACGCGCGGATCTCGTACCCGGCCTGGTCCGGCGTGATCCCGGCCGCCTCGCGCAAGCGGTGCAACTGGATCCCCAGGAGCATGCGCGGCACCGTCGGGCCCAGGGTGTCCCCAGAGCGTCCGCCGTCCCGCCGATCCGTGCTCATCCTTGCTCCGAGGCCCGATGGCTTGCCGGCCAGTGCCCACCCCTTCGTGCCCGGGCGGTCACCGCCGCGCCGCCGCTGCCAGGCTGGCGACGGCGGTGCACACACGGCACGATATCACCGCGTTGCGGCACCGCCGATACGCCATTAATGATGACTACTCAGTAATAACATGCCACTGCGGGGCGCCGCGCGGGAAAACTCATGAAGCGCGCGGGCACAGATCGTCGAACTCGCCATTCTTCACCCCGGTCAGGAATGCCTCGATCTCGGCGGGCGTGTAGATCAGTGCGGGCCCGGACGGGTGCCGGGAGTTACGGACGGCGATCGCGCCGTCAGTTAGCTCGGCGACCTCGACACAGCTCCCGCTGGGGTTGCTGGCCGTGCTCTTGCGCCAGCGTGCTGACACCAGCTGATCAGCGGAGATGCCGTTGTTGACCTGCATCTTTCTCCTTTGTCTCATCAGGCAAGAAAAGGGCACCGGTGCGGGCGGGTGCCTCAGGCCAGGGACCACCGTCTGCACGTTGCAGCCTAACAGAGCAAATGCAAGTGCATAGGTACGTGCAAGAAAATTTTGCAAAGGCATTGTGCAAATAGTTTGTGCAGGAAACAATTGAAAATCGCGAAAGCATGCGAAAGCCCCCCGCTAACTGCGCGTTCTACCCGTGCCGCGGCCAACCAGCCAGCCAAGCGGCCAAGCGGCCAGCCAGCCGGCCAAGCCCCACGCACCCGAGCCCTACGCGCCGGCCCGAGCCTTACGCGCCCGGCTCGCCGCCGAGCGCCCGCGGCTCCCCGGTCACGGTCACCCCGCCCTCGGCGCGCACCAGCACGAACCCGGTGAAACCCGCCGCCTCCAGCCGCTTCAGCTGGGCCCCGAACTTCCCGCTGCGCCGGATCGTCTCCACCGCCCGCCCCGACCCAGAACCCCCGGACCCCCCGGCGGGCCCTCGCAGCTGCCGCGCTACCGCGAGCGCGTCGGCCAGCGGCACGTCCCCCTCCACCAGCACCGCCACCGCGTCCCGGGCCAGCTCGCGCGACAGCAGGTCCACGATCCGCTCGAACCCGATGGAGAAGCCGCAGGCCGGCACGTCGTGCCCCAGTGACCGGCCGATCAGCTTGTCGTACCGGCCCCCGCCGGCCACCGACCCGCTCATCTCCGGATGGATGATCTCGAACACCTGCCCGGTGTAGTACCCCATCCCCCGCACCAGCGTGGGATCGAACTGCCATTTCAGCGGCCTCTCCGCGGCCAGCATGTCCAGGCACCCCGCCGTCGTGGACAGGTCCTCGATCACCTCCGCGGGCAGGCCGGGCACGCTGTCGGCCAGCGCGTCCGCCAGCGTGTCCGCGGGCACCCCGGCCAGCCCCTGGATCTTCTCCGCCAGCGCCGAGACCTGGGCCGCGCCGAGGCCGAGCCCGAGCAGCTCGGACCGCACGCCGTCCCAGCCGATCTTGTCGAGCTTGTCCAGGATGATGAAGAACTCGTTCCGCAGGCCCTCGGGTACCCCGCAGTCCGCCGCCAGCGCGGCCAGGAACCGCCGGTCCGACAGCCGGATCGTGGTCCCGGTCAGCCCGATGGCCGCCAGCGCCTCGCTGGTCGCCTCGATCAGCTCCGCCTCGGCCAGCACCGTCGGCTCGCCGATCATGTCGATGTCGCACTGGTAGAACTGCCGGTACCGGCCCCTCTGCGGCCGGTCCGCCCGCCACACCGGCCCCACCTGCAGGGACCGGAACGGCATCGGCAGCGACGCGCGGTTGTTCCCGTAGAACCGGGTGAGCGGCACGGTCAGGTCGTACCGCAGCCCCAGATCGACGAGCGCGCGCAGGGGCGTGACGGCCGCCACCTCCGGCGGCAGGCCGCGCCGCAGCACCTGGAAGATCAGCTTCTCGTTGTCCGCGCCCTCGCCGCTCTGCAGCCGCTCGATGCTCTCCAGGGCCGGGGTCTCGATCGGCTGGTAGCCGAACCGCCGGTACACCGCGGAGATCGACTCGAGCACGTGGTCACGGACCGCGACGTCAGCGGGCAGCAGGTCCCGCATCCCCCTGGCCGGGCTGTTGTCGATCTTCATGAGGCCTTCCCGTACGAACGGTGCTGGATACCGTGCCGCCGGTGAGCGGCACTTCCAAATGGTACGGGCCGCCGTCCGCGGCAGCGTCACCATTTACCGGCCGCGCGGCCCGCTTCGCCATCACCAGCGCGCCCGCCTGGAAGCCCAGCAGCACGCACAGCGCCGCCGGGACCAGCACGTCCCGCACCCCGGGCACCCAGTCCGCCGCCAGGCTGCTCGCTGCGATCCCGCCGAGCACCCCGAACGCCACCGCGCCCGCGGCCGGCCAGATGACCAGCCCGGCGCGCTTCGGCACCAGATAGCAGTGCTCGACCGAGCCGTAGTGCAGCGCGATGCGCGCATCGGCGGGCAAGACGAGCGCGGCCCGCACCGACGCCGCGATCATCGCCAGCAGGAACACCCCGCCCACGGCCAAGGACGCGATCACGCGCCCCACGCTATCTTCAACACGGACCGGACCGAAGGTGATTGGGTCGGCCCGGCGCCGGGCAGGACTAGCTACCGTACGGAAAGGACCCAAAAGGGGGAAGGAAGTCTGATGTCAGATTTCATGGACGAGGCGAAGAAGCTGGCCAGCGAGCATTCCGACCTCGCGGACCAGGGCCTTGACCAGGCCGCGGACATGGCCAAGGAGAAGACGGGCGGACGCTTCGACAGCCAGATCGAGGGCGCGGAACAGAAGGCCGAGGACTACCTGGGCGTGCAGGACCAGGACGCCCAGAACCCGAATCAGTAACACGAGGGCCGGGAACCGCTAGCGGCCCCGGCCCCGCCCCCAAACCAGGCTTCCCGGCGATCAGCCCGCGTACTTCTGTACCAGGGCGCCGACGGCCGGGAGCGCGGCGGTGACGTGCTTGGCCGCGCTGGGGCGGACCTTGTTGTACGCCCTGACCACCGTGGCCTTGTCGGAGCCGGCTGCGTGCTCGTCGGTGATGGAGAGCAGGGCTTCGGACACCTCGTCGCTGCGCTTGGCGAGGTAGTCGCCGAATCCGGAGCCGCCGGAGGCGGTGAAGTCCGCCCAGAACGGCTCGAGCTTGCTCACCATCTCCGGGACCAGGACCTCCACCATGTGCCGGACGTAGCCCGGCATGAACGTGCTCACCGTCTTGTAGGCGATCTTGACCGCCGCCCCCGAGATCCCGGACACGTCGGAGACCTGCTGCTCGATCAGCGCCTGGCAGTCGTCGATCACGTGCGGCCGGGTCTCCGGCGCGAGCAGCGTCTCCTGCAGCGTAGCTGGCATGGGCGTGTTCTTCTCCTTGTCGCTAGGGCATGGCCCGCTCGATTCCGCATACCCCAGTGAGTCCCCCCGGTGGCCAGAAGGCCCGGATTTGCTCAGGTCAGGGCGCGCCCAGGCTACCGTAACCGGATTTGGCCCAGCACGAGCGTTTCGTGATCGTAACCCGGTATTAGTAATGCCGGCGGGGCCCGGAAATCCCCGGTTCGTTCGGCATGAAAAAGCCCTGTACCGCGGCCGCGGGTCAGCCCCGCCAGCTGGTCCGCCTGGATCTGGCTGATTAGTCTGATCCAGGTGCACGTCGTCGAGCTCTCCAACCACCCGGGCGACATGCTCGATGACGTCTCCCGCCGCCGGGTGGCCGCGGACAAGCGGGTGCTGTCGGTGTACGAGGACGAGCTCATCAGGTACCGCGCGCGCGTCCAGGCCGTCCGGGTCAGGCGAGACCGGGCCGGGGCCCAGCACCGCTGGTGGACCTGGCTGCGGCTGTCCGTCACCGCCTGGCGGGAGAGGCGCCGGACGCCCCGCCCGCTGATCCCGGCGGCCGGGCACACCGACCTGGAAGAGAAGATCATCGCCGGCATCGAGGGCGAGCAGCAGGTCGCGGCCGAGCTCGGCCGCGCGCTCGGCGACGACTGGACGCTGCTGCGCGGGTACCGCAACCGGCGCGGCGAGATCGACCACCTGCTGCTCGGCCCGCCGGGCCTGTTCGCCATCGAGGTGAAGAACCTCAACGCCACCGTGTACGTGGACGGCGACCGCTGGCGGGCCGACAAGTACGACAACTACGGGAACCTGGTCGAGCAGCGGCCGATCGCGGACCGCAAGGGGCGGTCGCCGAGCGTGCAGCTCAACGAGCCGGCCGACGACCTGGAACGGTTCCTGCGCACCCGCGGCCAGCCGGTCCCGGTCCAGCGCCTGGTCGTCCTGGCCCACCGCCGGTCCAGGCTGGGCGCCGTCCGGCACCCCACGGTCCGCGTCGGCACGTCCGCCGACCTGCTGCCCATGCTCGGCGAGCAGCCCGGCCGCGGTCAGCCCGGCCCCGATCAGCTCGGCCGCGGGCAGCGACACGAGCTCCAGCGGCTGATCCAGCACGACCACCAGTTCCACGAGAAACGCCGCCGCACCGATCGGCGCCCGCCCCGGTAGGCCCTGTCCGATAATCTGGGGCATCGTGTCGACTAACCACCAGCTGCGGCTGTTCAACTCACTGGGCCGGCGGATGGCGGACTTCGTCCCGGCCGCCGAAGTCACCGGCATGTACAGCTGCGGCCCGACCGTGTACGCGTTCCCGCACCTGGGCAACATGCGCCCGTACGTGTTCGCGGACACGCTGCGCCGCGCCTTCCGCTGGAAGGGCATCGCGGTCAAGCACGTCGTCAACATCACCGATGTGGGGCACGCGGTGGCCGACACCAACACCGGTGAGGACAAGCTGGAGGTCGCGGCGGCCCGCGAGCGACGTTCGGTCATGGACGTCGCGGCCTTCTACACCGACGCGTACTTCGTGGACCTCGCCGCGCTGAACATCCTGCCGGCCGACGAGTACCCGCGGGCCAGCGCCTACGTGGAGCAGATGATCGAGTTCGCGGCCCAGCTGGAAAAGGACGGCTTCACCTACCGGCTGCCCTCCGGCCTGTACTTCGACACCGCCAAGGACCCCGGCTACGGGGAACTGGCCCAGATGAGCACCGAGGGGCAGCTGGAAGCGGCGCGCCTGGAGTACGTGGCAGGCCGGCGCCGCAAGACCGACTTCGCGCTGTGGCGGGCCGAAGAGCCCGGCCAGCGGCGGGTGCTGCGCTGGGACTCCCCGTGGGGGTGGGGCGCGCCGGGCTGGCACCTGGAATGCTCGGTGATGAGCATGGCCCTGCTCGGCGAGCACTTCGACCTGCATACCGGCGGGGTGGACCACCGCGAGCTGCACCACGTCAACGAGATCGCGCAGAGCCAGGCCTACCTCGCTGATGGCCAGCCGTGGGTGCGGTACTGGCTGCACAACGAGTTCCTGCAGCTCGGCGCCGAGAAGATGGCCAAGTCGGCGGGCGGCGCGCCCCGGCTGGCCGACCTGACCGAAGCCGGCTACCACCCGATGGCCTACCGGCTGTTCCTGCTCGGCGGCCACTACCGGAGCCAGCTCGACTTCACCATCGCGGCGATGGACGCCGCCCAGGCCACGCTGCGCCGGCTGGTCGCCCGGGTCCAGCCGCTGCGCCCGCTGCCCGCCGCCGAGACCCTGGCCGGCGCGAGCCGGCTGACGGCCGGGGACCCCGCCGCCCGATGGCTCCTGGACGCCATCGACGCGGCCATCGCGGCCGACCTGAGCACCCCGAAGATCCTGGCCGCCCTGCAGGACGCGCTGCGCGAGCCCGCGCTCACCCCGGACGGCCAGCGCGCGGTGGTGGCCGCCGCGGACGCGCTGCTCGGCCTGGGCCTGGCCACCCTGGAGCCCGGTGACCTGGAGCACCGCCGCGCCCTCGGCGACCTGTCCGGCGAGGAGCGGCACGCCATCGAGGAGCTCGTCGCCGACCGCACCCGCGCCCGCCAGGAGCGCGACTGGGCCCGGGCCGACCAGATCCGTGCTCAGCTCGACGAGCTCGGCGTCCAGGTCACCGACACCCCGGACGGCCCCGTCTGGCAGCTCCGCTAGTCACCGGAAGGCCCGCTAACCAGGCACCGCTAACCAAGCTCTGCTCGCCAAGCTCCGCTAGCCACCGGAAGGCAGGCATGAGTCACCGAAGGAACCCGCGCACCACGCGTAACAACGAGAAGGGATGGCGATGGCACAGCGGATCTGCGTGACGGGAGCGAGCGGCAAGGCGGGCCGGGCGGTGGTGGCCGGTCTGCGCGCGCACGGCTACCAGGTGCAGGCCACCGACATCGCGGTGAGGCGGGCCGACCGCGAGGACGGGATGCTCCAGGCCGACCTGACCGACTACGGCCAGGCGGTCGAGGCGCTCGGCGGCGCCGGTGCCGTGGTCCACCTGGCCAACATCCCGGCGCCCGGCCTGAGCACCCCCGCGGTCACCTTCAACAGCAACATCACCATGAACTTCAACGTCTTCCAGGCCGCCGCCGCGCTCCAGCTGGAGCGCGTGGTGTGGGCGTCCAGCGAGACCACGCTCGGCCTGCCGTTCGGCGTGCCGCCGCGGTACGCGCCGGTGGACGAGGACCACTACCCGGTGCCGACGAGCACCTACGCCCTGTCCAAGGTGGCCAGCGAGACGATCGCCCGGCACATCGCCGAGTGGTCCGGGATCCCGTTCATCGCGCTGCGCTTCTCCAACATCATGGCCCCCGAGGATTACCAGGAGTTCCCCGGGTTCTGGGACGACCCAAACCAGCGCAAGTGGAACCTGTGGGGTTACATCGACGAGCGGGACGTGGCCGCGTCGTGCCGCCTCGCCCTGGAGGCCCCGGCCGGCAGCGTCACCGGCAGCCCGGCCTTCATCATCGCGGCGGCGGACACCGTCATGACCCGCCCGTCGGCCGAACTCCTGGCCGAGGTCTACCCCGGCGTACGGCTGACCCGGGAGGTCAGCGAGTTCGGCACCCTGCTGGCCATCGACCGGGCCCGCGAGACGCTCGGCTTCGACCCCGCCCACTCCTGGCGCGACCACGTGAACCCGTGACGAGGGGCCGCACCTGTCGCTGGTGCAGAACCTGCTGTCCGCCATCGGCGCGGCCCCGCACATGTCCCGGCCGACGACCCCGCGCTGTCCGGCGTGGCCGCCCTGCTGGCCTCCGCCTACCAGTTCCTGCGCGCCGCCCCGCCCGACGTCCGCACCGCGGCCCGCGTGGTCGACAGCGTGCTGCGCCCGCCAGCCGACGCCCTGCCCGCGTCTACCGCACCCGCCGCACCCGCCGCATCCCCTGCGCCCCAGATATCCTCCGAATCCCGGGAGCCCTCGCCATCCCTGTTGGGTTTGGCCGCGACTGCCCGTCGGGGGCGCTGAGCCTGGCCTTCGACAGCAGCCGACGACAGGAACGAGAGGCATGCAGTTCCTGGTGATCTGCCGTCCCGCCGAAGGCGGCGACCAAGACGAGTTCAAGCGCCTGCTGCCCTTCGAAACCGAGGCGCTGCGCGAGCAGAAGGCCAAGGGCGTGCTCAGCGGCGCCTGGGTAGAGAGTCACTGTCACTGAAATCAGGTTCGATCACCCTCGGACAGCGTCCCGGCCGCCAATGTCCCTGGCGTGAATGAGCCGGGCCTTCCCAGGGAACGGGTTCTTATGTGAGGGTCAGGAAGATGCCGGCGGTCGCCGCCGCCGTGGCGGCGCTGGCCCTGCTGGCGGCGGGGTGTACCGGCAGCGGTCCTCATCCCGCCCAGGTCAGCCCCGCGGCCAACGCGAACGCCAACGCATCCGCCAAGGCCAAGCCGAAGGCCGCCGCGGACACCCCGCGGGTGACGATCACGCCGGCGAACGGCGCCGCCGCCGCCGACCCGTCCGCGGGCATCACGGTCACCGCGACCCGCGGCACGCTCACCGGCGTCACCGTGCGTACCTCCGGCGACGCCGTCCCCGGCCAGCTCAGCCAGGGCGGCACGGTCTGGCACAGCCGGTGGGCGCTGGACGTCTCGCAGTCCTACGTCGTGACGGCGACCGCGTCCGGCCACGGCGGCCGCGTCACCGCCACGAGCTCGTTCCGCACGCTGACCCCGCGCCAGACGTTCCAGACCGAGATCCTCGAGGGGTACGGGCAGACCTACGGCGTGGGGATGCCGATCATCTTGTACTTCAGCCAGAAGATCACCGACCGGGCGGCGGTCGAGCGATCGCTGCAGCTCACCACGTCCAAGCCGGTGGTGGGCGCGTGGTACTGGGATTATCCGTGCAACATGGCCGTCACCTGCGCCTACTTCCGGCCGCGGGACTACTGGCCGTCCGGCACCACGGTGAGCTTCACCGGGCACCTGAACGGCGTGCAGGGCGCGCCGGGCGTGTACGGCTACCACACCCTGACCCAGACGTTCACCATCGGCCCGTCGCTGATCGCGATCGGCAACACCGCGACGCACCGCACCGAGATCTACTACAACGGCAGGCTCCGCTATAACTGGCCGATCAGCTCCGGCAGGCCTGGCGACGACACTCCCGACGGGAGCTACCTGACCATCGAGAAGGCCAACCCGGTGCAGATGACCGGCCCGGGATACAGCATCTCGGTGCCGTGGTCAGTGCGGTTCACCTTCAGCGGGGACTACTACCACGACGCGTACTGGTCGGTGGGGGAGCAGGGCTTCGAGAACGTCAGTCACGGCTGCGTCAACCTGTCGCCCGCCGACGCCGAGACGTACTACAACCTCGCCGTTCCCGGCGACCCCATCACGATCATGGGCAGCCCGAAGGGCGGGACCTGGGACAACGGCTGGACCGAGTGGTTCCTGAGCTGGCCGCAGTACCTCAAGGGCAGCGCGCTGCACCAGGCCGTGCAGGCCGGCCCGGGCGGCAGCACGTTCGTGGACCCCTCGACGCTGCCCCCCTCCACCGCCACCGCCCCCCTGCAGACCGCCCCGCCCGGCAACTCCGCCGCCAGGTGAAACAACTCCGCCGCCAGGTGAAACAACTCCGCCGCCCGGTAACTCGAAGCGCGCGGACGCGGGGCTGGTCATCCGGTTGAGCAGGGGCAGCGTCACGCCGATCACGACCAGCGCGATGGCCAGCCCGGCGCCCATGGTGGCGTAGTAGACGTGGCCGAGCTGCGGGATCGCCGTGCCCGCCGGCGCGAGCCGCCACACGGTCAGCACCGACATGCCGTAGGCCAGGCCCGCGGCCACCACGGTAGCCGCGGCCAGTGGCACCACGGCCTCCAGGAACAGCACCCGGTACAGCGTCCGGACCGGCGTGCCGCTCACCCGCAGCAGAGTGAACGCGCGCTTGCGCTCGGCCAGGCCGCCGCCGATGGCCACGGCCAGGCTGCACCCGGCGACCAGGATGGTCAGCGCCACCGCGAGGTAGACCAGCCGCTGCAGGACCTGGGCGCGGCCGGACCGGACCGCCACCGCCTCACCGTAGGTCCGCGGCGGGGTCGCGGCCACACCGGGACCGAACGATACCTGCGGGGGCGCGTGCACCGCCAGGAACGTGCGGACCCGCTCCAGCGTGGCCGGGCCGCTCACCCGGACCAGGACCGCCTGCAGCGGCAGCGCGGCCAGGCGGCCGGCGTAGGCGGGATTGCTCGTGTCCGCGAAAGGCGCGGTGCTGTAGTACGGGTTGTCGCTGGAGACCAGGCTCTGGTCCTGGACCTGCACGGCCCGGGCGCCGGGGGCGCACTGCCCGAGGACGGCGAGGCCCCGCAGCACCGAGCAGCTCACCACGCCGACGTACTGGCCCTGGTAGTTCGGGTCGGCCGCCTGCGGCAGGGCGTAGAAGGGGTACACCGTCGTGCCGCCGATGGCCGCCAGCTCGCTGATCAGGTTCGCGCCGGCCTGCGGGGTGAGCGCGCCCTGGGCCTCCGTCGCCGCGGTGTCCGTGGCGGCGCAGCCGGACCCGGGACGCTGGCTGGCCGGCAGCGCCGGGCACGGGGTGGCGGCCGGGGTCGGCGGCTCGATGCCGGCGAACGCGTCGAGGAGCACGTTGTCCAGCGTCGTCGCGTTCGGCGTGGCGCTGAGCGACTCGACCGCCGGGACCAGCGCGCCGACCATCGTGCCCAGGAACACCGCGAGCACCAGCCCGCGCACCGCGCGGAACGCGGCCCTGGGGTTGTCCGCGAGCCGCCGCGTGGCCAGCA
>Ga0335069_10009584_pt1 | contig 13779 bp, 6 predicted proteins | sample Lox_Sample_11_FD_206714 | JGI IMG/M metagenome (GOLD analysis project Ga0335069, IMG submission 206714) | Soil microbial communities from Loxahatchee National Wildlife Refuge, Florida, United States - Lox_Sample_1.1 | ecosystem: Environmental > Terrestrial > Soil > Wetlands | place: USA: Florida... | reverse complement strand
AGGGCGTCGGCTGCAGCGGGCTTTGTGCGCGCGCTCGTCGTCACCAGCAGCGAGCCGCCGGCTTGGCGCGCGCATGCACTCGCTTCCGCTCCGAGGCGCGCCGCCGTCGGCGCGTCGAGCGTATAGGGCGGACTGTCGCCGCCCACCAGCAGGGCGATCCATGGGCGCGGCAGATGCTGCAGTCGATCCTTCCATGTCGCCGCGGCAACGGCCAAGCGCTCTGGTGTGATCCGGTGCAGCGAGGTTGCCAGTTGCAGCACGTTGGGGCGCGGCGGCAGCCGATATTGCGGCGTCGTGATCAGGAGATCGAATTGCTCGATCGGCGCCCACGAGCGGCCGACATGGACCCAGCGCGCTTGGCCGCCCGAACGGTCGCGGATCCAGCGGGCAACCGGGACGCTGCGCTTGCCGCCGTCGATGATCAGGTCGGGCCAGGGCGGTGTCAGAAATGCTCGCTCCCCCAGGCTTGCTGCTGACGATCGCAGCAGCCAGTTCGGCAGCAGATGCAAACGGTTGTAGGCTAGCTCCTTGATCTCGTATCGCCATCCCAGCCTGTCGGCCAACCCGAGAAGCTGAGAGCGATCGCCGGCGCGCGAGCCGACGAGGACCCAGACCTTCGGCACGCCGCTCCTGCCGGCCAGATTCGACTGGTAGGCAACCGTCGACAAGCGTCCCCACCGGTCGCGGTCGATCGTGTCGAGCCGCCAGGAAACAGCGGGATGGCGTGCTGCCGTTTTGCCGACTTGCTCGCGCCACCAGGCCGCGTCACGGATGCTGCGGCGCCGGTCGGCCCCGTCGGCCAGTGGTTCGCCCGACGGAAAGGTGGCGACAGCGATGTAGACAAGCTTCGTCGCGCGCCTGAACAGTTCCTCAATGAGCCACGGAACGTCTTCGTCGGGGGCCAGTTCGAGCAGGCCGTCGGCGATTACGGCCTCGAACGACTGCTGTGGCCATATCCCGTCGGAGGCGGCGAGGTCGGCATGTCTCACCGTGCTGCCCGCTGGCGCTGCAAATGCCGGTGGCGCCTGGCCGAGGCTCACGCTTAGAGCGGACGCGATTTGGAGAGATCCCATCAGCCGCCCGATCGCCTCGGCGCCTGTCGTGACGGGAATACCCGCTTTCGGCGGCTGGCGCTGAAGTGCGAGAACCTCGGCGAACAGCGGGCTCGGCTGGTCGCGCGAGAAGATCTCATAGCCTTCGGCATCAGCCGCCCGCTTCAGCCGATACCAGATCTCAGCCAGCGGATGCGTCCGGTAGGCATAATCCTTTGGGAAAGGATGCCAGGGCTGCGTATGCATCGCCGTGTAGTGCAGCAGCATGGAGCGGCCCTCGACGAACTCCATGTCGCGCGCATTCCAGCCGCCATCCAGCGCGCCCCAGATATTCGTAACGGACTTCACGCCGGCAAGAAGCCGATCCTTCGTCTCCGCTGTCGCTGCGGCAAGGTTCCACCAAGGGGCCATGCGGGCGCAGTCCAAGAGCATCACCGAGGTGTCGCTCGCGGACACGGCAAGGTAACCGTGCCCGTCGAGGTCCAGGTCGAAGAGGCGCGCCGGGTCGGCCGTGTAGATCTGGTCGACGTCGTTGTAGATCGCGCGGCCTTCGCGGCCGGCGAAATCGGGAATGGCGAAGCGGTAGTTGGTGAAGCCGGTGCGCCAGCCCTTGCGCACGAAACCGGCCAGGTTCTTCATCACGTGGATCTGGTAGACGCGCGCGGGGTCGCGCACGCGCTCGATGGCGTAGAAGAAGATCCGCTCGGCGCGATACTGCTCGTCCTGGGTGCCGAGGAAAATGCGCACCGGCGGCTTGCCGCTGGGCATGACGCCCGCCCGGACACCCAGCGTGACGATATAAGGTCGGTCGCGCATGGCCGCGATCGCCGCCGGCGGCCGGGGCAGGAGGGAGGTCAGGCTCATGATCGGCGGCGAATCTAGGTAATCCCCGGCGGAAGGCAAGCAGCGTCTCCGTTTGGTGCCGGATGCCGGCGATGCGGAATCGCGCTATGATCCCTGGCGAGCGAGCATGCAATAGTTCACCGCCGCCATAGATCGGCCATCGATCCACGCCATACTGAACCTGAAAACCGCCGCCCGCGCGGGCCGAGAGCGCGTGGGCGATGCTGGGATCCAGAAGGGGAGTTCGCCGCCGTGCTGCGCCTGATCTCGCTGTGTTTCTTGTTTCTTTTGGTCGTTGTTCCCGCCCGCGCCGAAGAGGTTTCCTACTCATCCGACGCCGACCGTTATCTGGCGGATATCCAGGCTCGCTTCCCCGAGCAGCCCGATCTTCTGGAAGCGCGGGCGAGCCGGTTGGATGGCGACGCGGCGGTCGAGCGCGGCGCCTGGTCGAAGGCGGTCACCGCCTACGAGCGCGCCGTCGCCTTCGGCGCCGACGATTTCGAGACCTGGATGGGCCTCACGCGGGCGCATCGGGAGCTCCACAACACCGGCGATGCCATCGCTGCGGCCTTCTCGGCCCGGCAGGCGGCCGACCGGTCGGCCGACCGCGCCAAGGCGCTGTTCGCGCTCGGCGCCATCCTCGATGATGCCAATCGCGCTCGCGAGGCCGTGCAGGCCTACCAGGCGGCCCTCAACATCGAATTCGACCAGCAGATCGCGGATCGCGTCCAGGCGCTGTCGGACGCCACGAAGTTCCGCATCATCAACGCCAAGACGCAGCTCGACGGCGAGCGCGCACGGGCGTGCCTGCAATTCCGCGATAATCTAAAAGATATCAAGAAGATCCACTACGAGGATTACATAAAAGTCGAACCGTTGGTGACGCCGTCCTTCACCGTCACCGACGACACGCTCTGCATCGACGGCCTCGACTACGGCGGGCACTACACGATCACCGCCCTGCACGGCCTGCCGAGCGCCAATGACGATCAGCTGGAGGAGACCGATTCCGTCACGGTCGATATCGGCGACCGCGCCGCTTCGGTCGGCTTCCCCGGCTCCACCTACGTGCTGCCGAAGGTCGGCAGCACCGGCATCCCTCTCGTCAGCGTCAACATCGACAAGGCCAGCCTGCAGCTGCTGCGCATCACCGACCGCAACCTCGTGCAGCAGATCTATCAGGGCAAATGGATGCGCGCGCTCGACGGCTACGAGCGCGACCAGATCCCTGAGGAGGTGGGCGAGCTCGTCTGGAAGGGCGAGGTCGATATCGCCCGCGACCGCAACAAGCGCGTCACCACCTCGATTCCCATCAGCGAGGTCCTGCCGAAGACCGTTCCCGGCATCTACCTCCTGACGGCGGAGATGCCGGGCACCGGCACCGAGAACTGGGACAGCCGCGCCACCCAGTGGTTCGTCATCAGCGACCTCGGCCTCACGACGCTGTCCGGCGCCGACGGCCTGCATGTATTCGTGCGCTCCCTGTCCACGGGCCAGGCGGTTTCCAACGTCGATCTGCGCCTCTACGCGCGCAACAACGACCAGCTCGGCCAGGCCGTCAGCGACGCGACGGGCATGGCCACGTTCGCGCCCGGCCTGATCCGCGGCACCGCCGGCCGCACCGCCACCGCTGTCATGGCCTCCGGCGCCGACGGCGACTTCGTCTTCATCGACATGACCAAGGCGGCGTTCGATCTCAGCGACCGCGGCGTCGGCGGGCGCCTGGCGCCCGGCGCCACGGATGCGTTCCTCTATACGGATCGCGGCGTCTATCGCCCGGGCGAGCCGGTGCAACTCGTCACGCTGCTGCGCGACAGTGGCGGCCATGCGATCAAGGACGTGCCGCTGACGCTGAAGATCTACCGGCCCGATGGTGCCCTGGCGCTGCAGAAGACGCTGACCGACGGCCAGCTCGGCGGCTTCCATCTGACCATCCCGACTTCGCCCTCGGCGCGGACGGGAACCTGGAGCGCCTACGCCTATCTGGATCCTGCCGGCGATGCCGTCGGCTCCGCCACCTTCCTCGTCGAGGAGGTGGTGCCGGCCCGCATCGAGGTGGCCCTCAAGGCGGATGCCGATCACGTCGAGGCCGGTGCGCCGGTGAACGTGGCGGTCGACGCCAAGTACCTCTATGGCGCGCCGGCCGGCGATCTGCCGGTCAAGGCCAGCGTCGCCATCGCCCGCCAGGATGCCGGGCTGCCGGACTATCCCGGCTACGTCTTCACGCTGGCCGACGAGAATGTCGACGTCGTGCAGGTGCCGCTCGAGGACTCCAAGACCGATGCCGACGGCAAGGTCAGCCTGCAGGTGCAGCTCGACGACCTGCCGGATACGCCGCAGCCCCTCAAGGCGACGCTCACCGTCGAGGTCTACGAGTTCGGCGGCCGTCCCGTCATCAAGACGCTCGATCTGCCGGTCCGCAACCGCCCGGTCCTGCTCGGCGTGAAGCCGCTGTTCTCCGACGGCATCGTGCCCGATAGCGCCGAGGCCGCCTTCGAAGTGGCCGCGGTGAAAGCCGACGGCACGCCGGCCGCATCGGAGAAGCTGCGCTACCAGTTGGTCCGCGAGGACTGGGACTATCAGTGGTACTACCGCAACGGCGGCTGGGACTACGAGAACATCGTCCGCGATCAGCCGCTGGCGAGCGGCGAGCTGTCGGTCTCCGCCGGCACGCCCGGGCGCATCAGCGAGCATGTCGATTGGGGCCGCTATCGGCTGGAGGTGTTCGACGACGCCAGCGGCGCCGCCGTCAGCGTCCGCTTCTCCTCGGGGTGGTGGGCATCGCCCGGCAGCGCCGCGACGCCCGACAAGCTCCAGGTCGTCGCCGACAAGGCTCTCTACAACGACGGCGACACCGCCAAGGTCTCGATCAAGCCGCCGTTCGCCGGGCCGGTGCTGCTGGCCATCGCGACCGACCGCATCATCGAGACGCGCACGGTCGACGCGACGCCTGACGGCACGGTCGTCGAGATACCCGTGAAGGGCGATTGGGGTGCCGGCGCCTACGTGCTGGCCACGGCCTTCCGTCCGTCGCCCCCGGATTCGACCCATGAGCCCGGCCGCGCCATCGGCGTTGCCTGGCTTGGCCTCGATCCGGCGGCCCGCAGCCTGCAGGTCTCGATGGACGTGCCGTCGGAGACGCGGCCGCGCCAGTCGATCGACATTCCCGTGACCGTCACCGGCCTGGCCAAGGACGATCAGGCCTACCTAACGCTGGCCGCCGTCGACGAAGGCGTCTTGCAGCTCACGGATTTCGCGACGCCCGATCCCGTCGGCTATCTCTTCGGCAAGCGGCGGCTCGGAGTCGAGATCCGCGATCTCTACGGCAACCTGATCAGCGGCAAGGACGGCAAGCGCGGCGCCATCCGCAGCGGCGGCGATTCCAACGCCATGGCCCATCGCGGCGCGCCGCCACCGACGATCCAGCTGGTGGCCTTGTTCTCCGGCCTCGTGAAGCTCGATGCCGAGGGCAAGACGCGCGTCACGCTCAACCTGCCGGACTTCAACGGTCGCCTGCGGCTCATGGCGGTGGCCTACGACGCCGACAAGGTCGGCGCCGCCGACGCCGGCCTCATCGTGCGCGATCCGGTCGTGGTCCTCTCGTCGATGCCGCGCTTCCTCGCCACCGGCGATCAGAGCGAGCTGTCGCTCACGATCCAGAACGTCGGCGGCGCCGCCGGCAAGTATCAGGTCGATCTGGCGGCGAGCGGCGCCGTGACGCTCGGCGACGGCGCCTCGGCCAGCCACGATCTCGCGGTCGGTGCCTCCACGGTCTCGCGCGTCCCGCTGAAGGCGGTCGCTGTCGGGCTCGGCGAGATCGCCATGTCGATCACCGGCCCCGATGGCTTCCACATCGATCGCCAGCTGAAGATCGGCGTGCGTGCGCCGCAGCTGCCGATCGTCGAGCGCACGGCCCGCCGGCTGTCGCCCGGCGAGAGCCTCACGCTCGGCAGCGCCGCGCTCGAGCGCTTCGTCCCCGGCAGCGGCGAGATGCTGGCGAGCTTCAGCCCGATCCCCAATCTCGACGTGCCCGGCCTCCTGCGCTCGCTCGACCGCTATCCCTATGGCTGCCTCGAGCAGACCACGAGCCGGGCGCTGCCGCTGCTCTATGTCAGCGACGTCGCCCAGCTCTGGCGCGTGAAGGACAAGGACGCCGACGATTTCGTCAAGCTCCGCGTCCAGAACGCCGTCTACAGCGTCATCGAGCGCCAGCGCTATGACGGCGGCTTCGGCCTGTGGACCTCGGATTCGCCGGCCGAGAACTGGCTCTCGAGCTACGCCATGGATTTCCTGCTGCGCGCGAAGCAGCAGGGCTACACCGTGCCCGATTTCGCCATCGACCAGGGCCTGAAATGGCTCGACGCCTACAGCCGCAACTACAAGGACGACGACAGCGAGGGCGTGGGCGCCCGTGCCTATGCCTACTATGTGCTGTCGACGGCCAAGGGCGGCGATCTCAGCGGCCTGCGCTACCTGAACGACAACTACCTGCGGCGCATGCCGTCCGCCCTGGCGGCGGCGCAGCTCGGCGCCGCCCTGGCGCTGCATGGCGATCAGCAGCGGGCGGCGGAGGCTTTCAAGGCCGCCATCGGCCGCGTCGATCGCGAGCGGCGCTGGATGCGCGACTACGGCTCGTCGCTGCGCGATCTTGCCGCGATCATCACGCTGATGGTCGAGACCAAGATGGCCGGGGAGGATCCGGCGCCCCTGCTGGACCGGTTGGCCAAGGCGCAGTTCGATCAGACCTACCTCTCCACGCAGGAGCAGGCCTGGCTGATCATGGCGGCCTATTCGGTGGCGGCCGAGAAGAGCAGCAACATGACGCTGGCCATCGACGGCACGGCGCAGCCGCCGCAGCAGAAGGCGCTCAACCTGAGCCCGACGCCCGACGAGCTCGCCAAGGGCATCAAGGTGAGCAACGCCGGCAGCGATCCGGTCTGGAGCACCGCCACCGTCATGGGCTCGCCGCAGGAGGACCAGCCGGCCGAGGCCAACGGCTTCAGCATCGAGCGCCACTACTACGCGCTTGATGGCACCGAGGAGAGTCCGGATACGGTGCGCCAGAGCGATATGCTGGTCGTGGTCATCTCCGGCAAGTCCGTCACCGACGTCAACAACCAGGCCCTGGTCATCGACCTGTTGCCGGCCGGCTTCGAGGTCGAGAACGCGCGCCTGGCCGACACCCGCACGACCGACCAGCTGTCCTGGCTGCCGGAGCTGACGCCGACGCTCTACAGCGAGTTTCTCGACGACCGCTTCGTCGCGGCGCTCGATCTCGGCTGGGACCGGCGCAGCTTCACCATCGCCTACCTGGTCCGCGCCGTGACGCCCGGTACCTACAGCCTGCCGGCCGTGCAGGTGGAGGACATGTACCAGCCGCAATATCGGGCGCGCACCGCGGCGGCTACGACGACGATCCTCCCGTTCCACTGAGGCGGAGGAGAAGCCGGTGAGGCGACGGCTCAAGCGGTTGTCGGCGTGGAGCGCCATCGCGGCGCTCGCGCTGTTGCTGGCGGTCGTCGGCCTCGACAGGCTGTTCCCGCCGCGCCTCGACCGGCTCAACGACCGCTCCTCGCTGGTCGTCGACAAGGACGGCCAGTTGCTCACGCCGTTCACGGCCGCCGACGGCATCTGGCGCTTGCCGGTCACGGCGGAGGAGGTGGATCCGCGCTATCTCGCCATGCTCGTCGCCTTCGAGGACAAGCGGTTCGAATCCCATCCCGGCGTCGATCCGCTGGCCGTCGGTCGCGCCGTGCTGCAGTGGGTGCGGGCTGGGCACGTCGTGTCAGGCGCTTCCACGCTGACCATGCAGACCGTGCGCCTGCTGGAGCCGCGCCCGCGCACGCTCGGTTCCAAGCTCATCGAGATGGCCCGCGCCCTGCAGCTCGAGTGGCACTACGACAAGCGCGCCATCCTCGCCATGTATCTGACTCTGGCCCCCTATGGCGGGAATCTCGAAGGTATCCGCGCCGCCTCGCTGTTCTATTTCGGCAAGGAGCCGGTGCATCTGAGCGATGCCGAGGCCGCCCTGCTGGTCGCGCTGCCGCGCTCGCCCGAAGCCCTGCGCCCCGATCGTCAGGCAGCCGCCGCGCTCGCCGCCCGCAATCGGGTGGTCGCGCGCATGCAGGGGCTCGGCCTGCTCACCGCGCAGTCGGCGCAGGAAGCTACGGCACAGCCGCTTCCCACGGACAGGCGCCCCGCGCTGCGTCTCGCGCCGCACCTCGCCGATCGCCTGCGCGGCGCCCGGTCGGGCGAGCCCACCATCCACAGCCTCATCGACGGCAACCTGCAGTCGCAGCTCGAGGCGCTGGCCAAGCGCTATCAGGCGAAGCTGGAGGAGGGGGCGACGCTGGCGCTGCTGGTCGTCGAGAACGGCGGCCGGCAGGTGCGCGCCTATGTCGGCTCCGGCGACTATTTCGACGAGAGCCGCCTCGGCAAGAATGATCTCGTCACCGCCGTGCGTTCGCCAGGCTCGACCTTGAAGCCCTTCATCTACGGCCTCGCCTTCGACGATCTGCTGATCCATCCGGAGACCATCGTCGTCGACCGCCCCATGCGCTTCGGCGACTACGCGCCGGAGAATTTCGACCATCAATATCGCGGCGAGGTCACGGCGCGCGAGGCGCTGCAGCTGTCGCTGAACCTGCCGGCCGTGGCGCTGCTCGATCGTCTCGGACCGATGCGCCTCATCAACAGCCTGGCGGAGGCGGGAACGCCGTTGCGCCTGCCCGACGACGTCAGCGCGCCCGGCCTGCCGATCGCCCTCGGCGGCGCCGGCATCAGGCTGCAGGATCTCGTCACCCTCTATGCCGGCTTGGCCGACGGCGGCAACGTGCGGCCCCTCCGCTTCACGCCGGACGCGCCCGCCGGCAAGTCTGCCCCCATTATCACCCCAGCCTCCGCCTGGTATCTCGCGCGCATCCTGGAGCAGGGGCCGCCGCCGCCGGGCATGCTGGCGCCGCTAAACCGCCGGCACGCCCGCCCGGTCGCCTTCAAGACCGGCACCTCCTACGGCTTCCGCGACGCCTGGGCCATCGGCTACGACGGCAGCTACACCGTCGGCGTCTGGGTCGGCCGCCCCGACGGCACGTTTTCGCCGGGCCGCATGGGCCGCGAGGCGGCGGCGCCCGTCCTTTTCGAGATCTTCGATCTCCTGCCGCGCGCCCCGGGCGCGCTTGCCGCCTCCTTCGCGCCGAAGGCACCCGATGGCGTCATCGTCGCCTCGAATGCCGACCTGCCGCTGCCGCTGCGCCGTTTCGATCCGGGCCCCTCGGCCCTGGGCGCGCTCGCCTCGGCAGCCCGCGGGCCGCAGATCGCCTATCCCACCGACGGCGCGACGGTTGCCCTCCAGGGCGCCGCGCGCATGCCGGAGCCGCTGTTGCTGCGCGCCACCGGCGGCCGCATGCCGTTGCTCTGGCTGGTCAACGGTGTCCCCGTGACCTCGTCACCCTTCAAGCGCCAGGCCCAGGTGCAGCTCGACGGCGCCGGCGCCACCCGCATCACCGTCATCGACCGCGACGGCGGCTCCGCCACGGTCCAGGTCTGGATTCAATAGGCGGCATGGCGAACGTCTCGACCGTCGACATCCGTCCCTCGACCGAAGCCGACGTGCCCGCGATGATCGCCATCTACATGCATCACGTTCAGCATGGACTCGGCGAATACGAGATCGAGCCGCTGCATCCCGAGGACATCAAGCGGCGCCGCAAGAACATGCTGAGACGCCGGCTGCCGCATCTCGTCGCCGATCTCGACGGCACGATCATCGGCTATGCCTATGCCGTTCCCTTCCGCAAGCGGCCGGCCTACCGCTATGCGGTCAAGCACTCGATCTATGTCCACCAGGACCACCTGCATGAGGGAGTCGGGCGCCGCCTGCTGCCCGCCCTGATCGCGGCCTGCGCCGAGGCCGGCTACCGGCAGATGATCGCCTACATCGACAGCGCCAACCGGCCGTCGATCCAGCTGCATGAGGCCTACGATTTCCGCCAGGTCGGCATGCTTCCGAACGTCGGCTTCAAGTTCGGCCGCTGGACCGACTCCATCCTCATGCAGCGGGCGCTCGGCCCGGGAAGCGACGCGCCGCCCGGCGACCTGCCGAAGCGCTGACGTCCGCACGCGAATGCCACTATCGATCGGGGCCGTCTGGGGCGTAACTTGAATTCGCTCAGCTGTGCCGTTGCATCGGTCCAGGGAGGCGGACGCGTGGCGTACAAGCAGATCATCACGCTCTATGAGGAGGAAGAGCCCTGGTTCAACTTGTCGAATTCGGTCGGCCGGCCCGGTGCCAACCGGAAGGACGATGTGATGCTGGTTCAGGCGCTGTTTGGCTTCGTTGCGAAGCGCCGCGGCGGCGATACGTCCCTGTTGGGGATCGCCAGAAATGAATTGCCCAACGTAACCGGGAGCCTCGACGGGTCGACGATATGGGCCATCCAACGGTTTCAGTTGCGATGGGTGAAGTTCATGCAGATGATCGATAGCGCGATGCGCCCGGCGACCTACGAGGGTAACGTGCAGATCATGGGCCAGCGCGTCGCGCCGATCACCTTGCTCGTATCGCATGCGCGCGACGTGGATCCCCTGCACTTCACGAGCACGCTTCTCATCGACTTCCCGGAGTTGCGGCAGTTTCCGGCGCTCGACCTCATTCTCACGCTCAAATAGATAAGTCCCGGCGGCACCTCCGAAGAAGTGCCGGCGTGTCCGCTGTGATATGGCTGCTGCCATCTGAGGAGATCAGACCGGATGATTGAAGGGTCCTGCCACTGCGGCGCCGTCCGCTGGAGCCTCGACGGAACGCCCGAGTCGGCCACCGCCTGCAACTGCACGCTGTGCCGGCGCTATGGCGTGCTGTGGGCCTATGACTTCGAGAACGAGCGCATCCGCGTGTCCGGCCGCACGACGGTATATGCCTGGGGAGGCCGCAGCCTCGGTTTTCATTTTTGCGCCGACTGCGGCTGCGTCGCCTATTGGCGCGCGATCGCCCCGCGCGAGGACGGCCGCCGCCGCATCGCCGTCAATCTCCGGCTCGCGGAGCCGGATGCGGTGGGCGGCATCGCCGTCGATCACTTCGACGGGCTCGTCACCTTCAAGGACCTCGCTCGCGACGGGCGCTGCGTCGCGGACATGTGGTTCTGAGCGGTATGGCTCTCGGCCAAGGCGCGTAGTTCGCGCGCCTTGGCCTCGAGAGCCCCTGCGGCAGAAATCAGGCGAGATCGAAGCGGTCGGCGTTCATCACCTTGGTCCAGGCCGCCACGAAGTCGGCCACGAACTTCGCCTGCGCGTCGGCGGAGCCGTAGACCTCGGCCAGGGCGCGCAGCTGCGAGTTCGAGCCGAAGACGAGGTCGACACGGCTGCCCGTCCATTTGGGCTGGCCGGTCTTGCGGTCGCGTCCTTCGAAGACGTTCTCGTCCGCGGTCGCCTTCCACTCGGTGCCCATGTCGAGGACGTTCACGAAGAAGTCGTTGGTCAGCGTCTCCGGCCGCTTCGTGAAGACGCCGTGCGCCGACTTGCCGTGGTTGGCGCCGAGGACGCGGAGGCCGCCGACGAGAACCGTCATCTCCGGCGCGGTCAGCGTCAGGAGCTGCGCCTTGTCGACGAGAAGCTCCTCGGCCGACACGGCGTATTTGCCCTTGAGATAGTTGCGGAAGCCGTCCGCAACCGGCTCGAGATAGGCAAACGACTCCACGTCGGTCTGCTCCTGCGACGCGTCCACGCGTCCGGGCGCGAAGGGAACCGTCACGTCATGTCCGGCCTTCTTCGCGGCCCGCTCCACCGCCGCCGAGCCGCCGAGGACGATCAGGTCGGCGAGCGAGACCTTCTTGCCGCCGCTGGCTGCGCTGTTGAAGGCCTTCTGGATGCCCGCGAGAGTGTCGAGCACCTTGGTCAGCTGGGCCGGCTGGTTGGCCGCCCAATCCTTCTGCGGCGCGAGGCGGATGCGCGCGCCGTTGGCGCCGCCGCGCTTGTCGGAGCCGCGGAAGGTCGACGCCGAAGCCCAGGCCGTCGTGACCAGCTCCGCGATGGAGTGTCCGGAGGCGAGGATCTTGGCCTTGAGGTCCGCGATGTCCTTGGCGTCGATCGGCTTGTGATCGACGTCGGGCAGGGGGTCCTGCCAGATCAGCTCCTCGGCCGGGATCTCGGGGCCGAGATAACGGGCGCGCGGTCCCATGTCGCGATGCGTCAGCTTGAACCACGCGCGGGCAAAGGCGTCCGCGAAGGCGGCTGGATTCTCGAGGAACTTGCGGGAGATCTTTTCGTAGGCCGGGTCGAACCGCAGCGAAAGGTCGGTGGTCAGCATCGTCGGCGCGCGTCGCTTCGAGGAGTCGAAGGGATCGGGAATCGTCGCAACGTCGCCCTTTGCTTTCCATTGGTTGGCGCCCGCCGGGCTCTTGGTCAGCTCCCATTCGTAGCCGAACAGGTTCTCGAAGAAGTTGTTGCTCCACTTCGTCGGCGTCGTGGTCCAGGTCACTTCGAGGCCGCTGGTGATCGCGTCGCCGGCCTTGCCCGTGCCGAACTTGCTCCTCCAGCCGAACCCCATCTCCTCGATGGGCGCACCCTCGGGCTCCGGGCCGACATGCTTCGCATCGCCGGCGCCGTGGGTCTTGCCGAAGCTGTGGCCGCCGGCGATGAGGGCAACCGTCTCCTCGTCGTCCATCGCCATGCGCGCGAAGGTCTCGCGGATGTCCCGGGCCGCGGCGAGCGGATCCGGATTCCCGTTCGGCCCTTCGGGATTCACGTAGATGAGGCCCATCTGCACGGCGGCGAGCGGATTGTCGAGCACGCGGTCGCCCGTGTAGCGCTTGTCGCCGAGCCAGGTATCTTCCCGGCCCCAGTTGACGGTTTCGTCCGGCTCCCACACGTCGGGACGGCCGCCGCCGAAGCCGAAGGTCTTGAAGCCCATCGACTCGAGCGCGACGTTGCCGGCTAGGATGATGAGGTCGGCCCACGAGATCTGCCGGCCGTATTTCTGCTTGATGGGCCACAGGAGCCGGCGCGCCTTGTCCAGGTTGCCGTTGTCCGGCCAGGAATTGAGGGGCGCGAAGCGCTGCTGGCCGGCGCCCGCGCCGCCGCGGCCGTCGCCGACGCGATAGGTGCCGGCGCTGTGCCAGGCCATGCGGATGAAGAGCCCGCCGTAGTGGCCGAAGTCCGCCGGCCACCAGTCCTGGCTGTCGGTCATCAGCGCCTGCAGGTCCTTCTTCACCGCCTTGAAATCGAGCTTCTTGAACTCGTCGGCGTAGGCGAACGCCGCCCCCATCGGGTTGGAGAGGGACGAGTTCTGGTGGAGGACTCGCAGGTTCAGCTGATTGGGCCACCAGTCGGTGTTCGACCGCATCCGCCGTCCCGTCGGTCCGTGCGCGACCGGGCACTGGCCGCCGCCGTTGCCCTCGGCCTCTTTGTCCATGGCTGACTCCCCGCTCTTAAGTTTGGAATGGTTCTAATTTACTTGTGTGAAGAGGCGAGTCAAGTGAAGAACGAGTTTCCGTGGGAAGGGCCGACCTGAGCAACTTGTATGTTCGCTAAATGTTCCATATACTGGCCCGCGGTCTTGGACATCGTGAATAGCGAGCAAAACATCCCTCCCGAAGGAGGTAGGGCGAGCGGCGCTCGCCCTTAGAGCAAAAGATCTCGTGCGTCCCCCGCTGGACATGGGGTCCATCGTCGCGTTTTCCTGCGCCACCGCTTGGCATGGGGTCCATCGCCCGCTTTTTCATGAGGCAGGGGCGAGCGGCGCCTCACCCTCCGGGCTACAACGATCTCCTCGTCCTGCTGGACGGGTCTATCGTCACATTTCCCCCGGTAGCGCTTGGCATGGGGTCCATCGTCCGGTTTCATTGGGTCGGGGCGAGCGGCGCTCGCCCTCTTGGCCACAACGATCTCGTCA
>Ga0335069_10009583_pt1 | contig 13781 bp, 18 predicted proteins | sample Lox_Sample_11_FD_206714 | JGI IMG/M metagenome (GOLD analysis project Ga0335069, IMG submission 206714) | Soil microbial communities from Loxahatchee National Wildlife Refuge, Florida, United States - Lox_Sample_1.1 | ecosystem: Environmental > Terrestrial > Soil > Wetlands | place: USA... | reverse complement strand
GCCCGTGAGCGTCTCCGTCTTGACGGAGGCCGCCCTTCGCATCCATCAGCGAACCATCGACGCGAAGCGGGCACGCCTCGTCAAGGATGTACGCGGGGAGATCATCGTCGAAGCCTACACCCGCGAAATTCTGCAGGTCGTGTCCAACCTGATTGTCAATGCGCTGGATGCCATAGCGGAAGACGGTACGGTGCATCTCCGTGTGAGGAAGTGCGGAGGCAGGGTGCGCATTGTGGTCGCCGATAATGGCCACGGCATCACAAAAGAGAATGCCGCCCAGCTGTTTCAGCCCTTTTTCACCACCAAGGAAGGGCGAGGCACGGGTCTGGGCCTCTGCGTCTCCAAAAGGATCATCGATCACCACAATGGGACGATTCGCGTCCGCAGCAGCGTGCGTTCGGGAAGAAGCGGAACCGCCTTTCAGATAAACCTGCCGGCCCAATCCAGCAGCCGCAATCCATGACCTACCGTATTGCACTCTTCCGGGTGCGCAGCCTCCCCCCACTTCGCTTCAATACTGCGCCAGATTTTGACCGGAAGAGATTGGTCAAACGAACGGAATCAACTACGCCACGAGCCGCCTCTCCCGGAAAGGCAACATCCTTTTTGGCAACTGCACAATCACGTCCGGCGCGGAAACGCATACTGACCGGTGCTCTTCCAATTCGAATCGGGCCCGCTCCATGTCCACATTCTTTCCCGCCGCAAACTGATTGCTGACCCGATAATATGCGGACGAACGAGCCTCAACGTAATCAGCGAGGCACAGCTCATACCTTTGTTTGAGGTCCTTGCAAGCTAGACAATCCATACGCGTACCTCCAGTATCTCGTTGGGCAGGCCAGCCCCGCCTGGATCGGGCAATGGCTAAAAAATGCCTGGAATCTCGGTGAACTTTATGCGGAGACCGAAACGAGAATGTTCACGCGTGAAATCGTCCACAAAGCTCAGTCGGGTTTCTCGTGGTCGTGAAGAACTTTCTGCGGGGATTTGTTCCACCACTCTGATCTGACCATCTTTTGTGCGTAAACGCGGCGACGGATCATTATTTATGAGATGTTCCTGGAGGACACTCATCCTGGCTCCGGTCTTTTCGGTTGCATACTTGCGATTGGGGGCTCGTCTGGAGCAAAGGCCTGGGAATGCCGAAGGCGAGAAGAAAAATCTAAGCTGTCCCCAGCCTACACCCATTCCATGCAGCGTGCCGACAATCTTGGCCAACAATCGTGATTCCGACGTCAATTGTTCGAACGGCGAATTTCCCAGTCATCGCCTGCATCCATGAATTCATCTCGCATGACGCGGGATGCCACTTCCGGCGTCGGTTGCCCCTCGGGCCACATGAGGCCGAATGTCAGTTCTTCAACAAACGCCGACCGATGTGTGGGCTGCATACAAATCACCTCAGCCTGTCATCAACCCTCAGGAAGCACCACAAAGGGCCCTGGCCTCTCCTGCCCCGAAGCGCCTGCAAACGCGGTCTGTCCGATGCCGTCCCCGCCCAATCCCCAGGACCGCGACGGCAACTCCGGCATGGGTTTGGCCTGAAATAGTCTCTTGCATTGGCGGGCCGTCCACCGCGCCCACGCCTTCGATTTCTTTTTTCGCGCACTGTCGGTCGAAATCCCCGTCCCCGCATACATCTGCCGGTAGAGCTGGACAGAAAGATGAAAGCGATCCGGGCGCTGAAATTCGGGGTGCAGGCCGACCTCTCCCAGATCGCGCGCCAGTTAAAGAACCGGTCCCACACTCTTTGGGTGCGCTCGCGAATTTCATCCGAACTCATGGTGGGGTGCGGCGTGAACATCTTGGGGCGCACCTCGGCCGGAATCAACCAATAACGCGTGATCGGCACATCGCCGACCATAGTAGGATTCTTGCTCTGCTCTTTCTCCCAGCGGCCAAAATCCACTGTCCCCGGAAATGGCGTCATCATCACAAACTGGGCAAATGTCACCCCCGCCTTGAGCGCCATCTCATCGTATTCGGTTTCGTAGGTGAGCAAGGGCCGGTCAGGACGCGCAGCCTCCTGGCAGCTTTAGCGTCCTGACGGGGAAGGAACGTCTTCGGTGTGGTCGCATTCGATCTCCGCGCAATCCCATGTCTCAACCTTCCGCGTGTGGTCCACTTCAGCGAGGTAGAGTGTCCCTCCACAGGTCGGACATTGTCGGGAAGACACGCGCGATGCATCAAATTCGCCTTCGCCAAAATCCGAATAGCCGTATCCATCGCGAAAGATGCGATTGCAATCGCGGCGCTCGCACTGGTGGAACGATTTAGTCTCTTCCGATGCCGATTCCTCGAGCATGACGCGTCGCATTGGGGAATGGTGGAGGTCACACAAAGGATTGAAGTTCGTTTTGGGGTGAATGTTCATGGCTTCTCCCTGGGGGCATTCCATGCGGCCCATGGCGATTCAGCGGAAGAGCGAGATCGAACCCGCTGGAGATTAAGCCAGTATCAACGATCGGCAACGGCAATTTCCGAAGCACGGAAGGACCGAGGAAGATCTGCCGGGTTAAATTCCACTCCGTCGGCAACCAGCTGCTTCGCGGTCTCAGCAAGGGACGCCCGTTTTGCGAGTAACTTACCCTCCGCGCCCTCACGATCAGCCATGGAAGCGAACTGGACATAATTCTCCAGATAGGTCAGTTTGCGATCGTAGAGATCGATTTCCTGATGAAGCGATCTGAGGAAATATTTATCGTGCGGCACTTCTTTTTTCATGGGAACTCCTCTGTTAGAGATGAAGGTGGGTTTCGCGTCGACAGCAGTTCATGCAGGGAAGTTGCCGAGAGCCGCGCTATGGTTGAATCGAAGGCCGTAGCTCCCCAGGCTCCAACCCGATGTCTTTAGCGGCCCCGGCCATAGCTTCGCCGGCCGGTGCCGCCACCTCTGGTCTTTTGGGCCTGATAGCAGTTCTGGCAGTAGACGGGACGGTCGCCCCGGGGCTCGAACGGAACCGTGGTCTGCTGTCCGCATCCGGAACAGGTCACGGCTGTGCCCTGTGATGCACCGCGCTGATAGCCGCCACCGCCGCCCGATTGTTCCGATTTCTTGGCCTGGCGGCACGACTTGCAGCGCTTAGGCGCCGAGTAACCACGTTCGCGGAAGAACTCCTGATCCTCGGCAGTAAAAGTGAAGGACTGTCCGCAATCGCTGCACATGAGTTGCTGATCTCCAGCCATCTGTTCCTTTCGTCCATGCTTTCGCAGGACTGTGTTCGAGTTCGAAGTAGTATCGAACATTGATATTTCCCTCAATCGCTCGCTATGGCGAAAGAACGGCCAATTGCAGAGTCCGTCGGGCTCAGCGACTTCTTTGCTGCGATTGCGATGTTAAAAGAATGCTGCATCGAGTCAGCCACATACCAATTGGCCTCCGATTGGGGAGGCAGGCAAAGAGGGATTTTCGCTCCATCGGGGATTTGCCCAGAGGGTCGGAAAATAGCCGAGGCGAGGTCGAAGACGACCTCATCCAGGCGATTCATTTGAACTAGGCGACTCGAACGTTCTCGGCCTGCCAGCCTTTCGGGCCTTTCACGACGTCGAACTCGACCGCCTGACCTTCCTGAAGCGAACGGAATCCTTCACTCTTGATGGCTGAATAATGCACGAAGACGTCTTCGCCATTGGCACGGCTCAGAAAGCCGAATCCCTTGGCATCGTTGAACCATTTCACTGTTCCCTGTTCCATAACTGTTCCTTTGTTGCGTGATGTATCGCTGAACTCAAGTGGAATCGATTGCGAGTTGAGCGGGAGCAGAACAGGCAAGAACGCCAAGTCGGATTCGACGACCAGTCTCATTATATCATCCTTATGGCCAAACGCTCTGACGGAACAGAATCGGCTTTAGGTGAAGTAATCAACTTATGCCGTGCGCCCTTTACGAGTTACAACGGTGGATTATTTGAGGCCGCAATTAGGAGAAAAACCCTGAGAAGCGTATGCTGATTACAAGGGGCTCACTGGAATCACTCTTCAGCCTTTCTCTTCCTAGTGTTTCCGGCGTGGAAATCAAATAGAGCACAAACTGCTTCCGCCGACGACACCGAGACGAGCCCGGCTCCGTAGCAAACTCACGACTACTGAGGATTGGGGCGCGTATGCGATCTGAACTGGTGTATTCGGCTGGGCTCAAGATAGAAAACCGCTTTCTGTTGTCTGCCATGATGATGCGCGCCGTGCGCTTGCTGCACGTGACCTCGGCCAGGACGGAAGACACACTCAACCGGGTGTTTGCCGAGGTTGCGGAAGGCCGTTTCACCGACGTGGCATTGCCAGAGATCACGCCCCCTCCTGCCATCGACGCCCTGGTGGTAACTCCCCTGGTTTGATCGGCATGAAATCTCTCCCGCTGCGCAACCGCCTGGCATTTGGCAAGCCCGGTTCTGCTGGGTAGTGCATCGTGGAAAGCATTCCGGCTAGGAGCGCAGCGCGGTTTGCAATGCGAGGGGGAGCCTTTGCCAGGTGACCCCGGGGAGTTACCGAGACCCGTGATGACTGTCGTCGTAACAGAGGAGCCGAAATGATTGCGTGGCCGAAAGAAGAACTGCGCAAGATTGCACACGCCGATGATATGCGTATCGAGCCATTCCGTGAGGATGGGATGACATGCGGCACCCCGACCTGGATCTTGTCTGTCGAGGTGGACGACGCGATCTACGTGCGCGGCTGCAACGGACAAAAGTCGCGTTGGTATCAGGCTGCGGTGCGGCAGAAGGCGGGACGTATCCACGCAGCCGGCAGGATGATCGAGGTCGCTTTCGAACCGGTCGACGGGCCCGGTGACGAGCCAATCAATGTCCGTATCGATGACGCCTATCGGAAGAAGTACTCTCGCAGCCCGTATCTCAATGCGATGACCGGCAAACGTGCCCGGGGAGCGACGGTCAAGATCATGCCGCGCGAAATCGGCCTTTGACCGCGTTCAGAAATTGACTTCTCTCGCGAGAGCGCGAGATTCAAACAAATCCCCGTATCACGGTGTTCTCTTTGTTCTTGAGACTTCCGGCGCAAGGATGTTGAACGGAGAAGGTATTCCACGAACGGAAGGCTTGCGTGAGAGCTTCCGTCGAAAATCCCTCCACACTTTCCCAAGCCGATCCGATGCCATGAAGAGATGTCCTGCAGTGAGAGGTCCTGCTACGCGGTGATGGCCGACAGCGGCCAATCCCATGGATGCGATGCAGCCACATTGACTGCAGTCAGGGTTTCCTCCAAACTGGCACGGCGTGATCCTGGTAATCAGATCAGCCGAGATGATTCCGGTCGTCCTTGCAAAAATGCATTCTCGGGGATTGCGGGGCGGTGAAGCTAACTCACGAATGACGGCTTCGTGCATGTCCAGCTTTGGGTATTTGAGCCGCAATTGCCGTAGCTCGGTTATCGCCGCAGCTCTCTGAGAAGACGTAAGTATCTCCTGGTCAGTGGCTCCTCGCTGTGGAGTGAACATACTGAACCACACCTTTCCAACCTCAGGCTGACTGGTCCAGAAGCCGAGGAATTCGTCGAGGTAGCCGCGGCGATCTGCGATCTGCGACGTTATGGTGCAGTGAACCGTTACTCTCGTTCCCTTGATGTTCTTGAGAATGCGTTCGTACGTAGCCGGTTTGCGCCTCGCATCGTGCTCAGGCTGCAGTCCATCGATCGATACCACGATATTCAATTTCTTGAACTGCATCCATGCCTCAGGAATGACTCTGAAGGCGCTGGTGACGACTTGGGTATGTACCCCACGGCGTTCGATCTGCGGCAATAGCGCATCTAGTTCGCGATAGCGGACCATGGGATCGCCGCCGACCAGAGAGACGTGAAGAGGTCTCATCTCATCGATCAGCTCAAGGACACGCACGACAAGGTCATCGCCCCGGTAGTCAGAGAGTTCGCGAAGCTGCGTTGTGCCCCCGAGATGCGCGTCGTCGAAGGCATAACATCCTGGGCAGCGCAAGGGGCACTCTTTGGTGATCTCGATCGAAAGGGAAGGTGCGCGTCCGGCCAGGATACTGGCCCACGCGCGAATAACTTCGGACTTCTTCATGGTGTCTCCGCTTCAGGCGTATTGCCGCTCAGAGGGGAAGAGAACGGATGCGAAAGATCGTGAAATGGGTCTTCCGCCAGATTAGTCTATCAGTATAGATGCGATTGATCAGATTTGAAGAGAGGTATGCCCGCAGAAACAGGCAAGCAAACCTGAATCATGTAAACCGCACCAGAGTCGCGTCTACTTGAGAGTCGTGGCTTGCAGAATGGGATCCTGTAGAGCGGTTTCTCTTCACATGTCGATATCAATACGCTGTGCAAAGTGGCTTTTTCTTCAGTACTGAAGCTGAAAGAGAATGCCTGGCACTATCCGGACCCTGCCAGGCATTCAACATCGCGGCTTAAATCAAACCGAATGGGGCCTATACCGTGCTCTCGCTGGTCATACCCGCTTTCACCCTGCGGACCCGGAAGTGCGTCATGCGAATAGAAAGTGCGCGCTCCATCTTGCGCAGATCGTTGCGCTCGGCCGGTCCGGCAAAGGTGGAAGCGACTCCCCTGGCCGAAGCGCGGCCAGTGCGACCGATGCGGTGAACGAAATCTTCTGCCGCTCGGGGAAGATCGAAGTTGACTACATGGGCGATATTGGCCACATCGATGCCGCGGGCAGCCACGTCAGTGGCAACCAGCACACGGTGCCGGCCCTCGGAGAAGTTGCGCAGCGCCTGGTTGCGTTGCGATTGCGAACGGTCGCCGTGAATCTGTATGGCCGCATGGCCGGAACGAGCCAATTTCCGCGCTACCCGGTCGGCGCCATGCTTGGTGCGCACAAAGACAAGAAAGCTGCCCTTCTCTGCGCTCAACAAGTGCTCCAGAAGTTCCTGCTTCTTGTCCGCATCTACGCTGAAGGCCCGCAGTTCGACGTTCTCCGCCGGCTTCGTCACCGTGCCCACTTCGATGCGGACCGCGTCTTTGAGATAGTTGCGCGCCACATCCTTAACCTTGCCCTCGAGGGTAGCCGAGTAGCATAGCGTCTGCCGTACGGCGGGCAACGCGGCGGCAATGCGATGAATCACCGGCTGGAAGCCCATATCGAGCATCCGGTCCACTTCGTCCAGCACCAGGATTTTTATCTGATCGAGGCGAACAAGGCGGCGCTTGAGATAGTCCTCGAGGCGGCCAGGCGTAGCCACGATGACGCGGACGCCGCGGCGAAGAGCTTCGATCTGCGGCCGTTCATTCATGCCGCCGACCACCAGCGCCGTCGAGTAGATTGCGCTGGGCCGGACGGCCTTGAAGGCCTGCTCGACCTGTATCGCCAGTTCGCGCGTGGGCAGTAGGATAAGCGCCTGCGCTCCACGTCCTTCCATCCTCTGAGAATGCGGCTTCTGCAGCATTTCAATGATCGGAATGAGGAAACTGAGGGTCTTGCCGGTCCCCGTCTGGGCCGTCGCCAGCACATCCCGCCCCTCAAGCGCGGGAGGAATTGCTCCTGCCTGCACCGGCGTGGGGGTTTCGAATTCGTTCGCTTTCAGCCGCGCCATCAAGGCATCGGAAAGTGAAAACTGAGAAAAGTGAGTCGTCAAGATGGAGAATCTTTCCAGGGTTCCGGGAGCCGCGATTTCATGGAGGCCTGCAAACGGAACCGGACATAAAGACGCGCAAACCCATCAACAGGCGCGAGCCTTATTTAGATATGCGTAAGGAAGAACCGAATACATCCGAGATTAGCGGCAAGCCATCGAAATGATACTTGCGCCACGGAACTGACCCACGCTATACAAAACGCCTTTCGGCACCTTGCCGATCGGCACCCTCGGTCGACGCACACATCATGCGTGTTCCAAACATGGAAACTCAAGGGCTACGCTGTAGGGGCTTGGGGAAATCTGGGCAAGGCTGGGTTGCCTTCAGGAAGGCAAAACGCCGCTCACGACCAAATCACTGAGCGCGAAATCAGTATACCATGATTTCGAAATAACCTGGTCGATCAAACGCGTCAAGGGATTGCTCGAACCCATTTGGGATATGGATGATCGGTGCATTTGTGGCGGTCGAATGCGTCTCCTGTCGCTTTGGGCGGCACATCCGGTATGACCTCGAGCCGCTGCACGAATGGTTGCGACCACGCGCAATCGGAGCATCTCCATTTTGGAGACTCCTTCGTCGGTGACAGAATTCTCCGTGTCGTTTCGAGCATGCCTATAACTCTACGCCCTTTTCTACAACCATGGATGTTCGGTGAAAGGGCCAAACCACGCCGCCACCTGCCCCCGACTGCCCTGCCCGATGGGTTCGATCCGGTTTGCATTGTGTTAGTGATGAGGCGCAGAATGAGGTCCGAAGCAGACCCCGTCAATCCGCCGCCCATCCGGATACCCTCTCCGCCCCATCCCGCATCGAACTATGGAGAAATCCGGCCCTATGTGACATCAGAGTCCAGGCACCTCATAGACGCGCTCCACACCATCCTCAGTAATTTGGAGCTGACGGACGCCGGTGGCCGCAATGAGGAACCTGCTGCGGAACTCAAGCTTATTCTCAAGCGGCGCATTCAGGATCTGGAGAACTGCGCAGCGATTCCTCCCCGTGTCCCCCGAGCCGCGAAGGTCGCAAACAACTCCGATTAATCCAAGAGGTCGCGTCCCCCTGCGACTTAGCCGGAGCGGGCAGTCCGCGAAGATCTGACTCTGCCATCTCATTGGGCGTCCGGCGGGGGCCATGCGTCTCGCGGGAAATTGATGATGAATCGCGTGCCGGCGGCGCGAACTACATCCAGGCTGCCGCCCAGTTGTTGCGCAAGCAGTTGAATCAACTGGAACCCCATCGAATTCACGTTTCCGGGGTCAATATCTGCCGCCAGTCCTATACCATCGTCGGTGACTTCCAATTGCCAGTTCGCCTGATCCGAACCAAACGCGACCTTGATTCTCCCCGAACGCCCCTCGGGAAAAGCATGCTTCAGAGCGTTGGTAAGCAGCTCATTCACGATCAGGCCGCAGGGCACCGCCTGGGTCATGTCCAGGAGCACCGATTCGGTGTGTATTTCGACTTCCACCTGGGTGGCGTGTCGGCGATGCACCGCAATCACATCCTGCGCCAGCTTTTCGACGAAACGTCGAAACTCGATTCTCGAAAAGTCCGCAGCGGAATAAAGCAGCTCGTGAATCGCAGCGATGGAGCGTACACGGGTTTTCATCTCCAGCAGCACGGCCTTGGAATCGGCCTGATCCAGGAACTCCGATTGCAAGTCGAGCAGGCTGGCAATGATCTGCAGATTGTTTTTGACCCGGTGGTGAATCTCCTTCAGTAATGCCTCTTTTTCTGCCAGAGATCCGCGGAGCTTCTGCTCCTGGTCCTCGAGCCGAATCTCCGCCCGGTGAGAATCGGTAATGTCACGCATGATCTTGGAGAAGCCGCGCAACCGTCCGTCGGAATCACGAATAGCTGTCAGAACGCCATTGGCAAAGAAAAGGCTCCCATCCTTTCGGACGTGCCAGCGCTCATCCAAACTCGTGCCGCTGCTGCGGGCGTTTTCCATCTCCGTCTGGGGGCTTCGCCCGACCACATCCAGCGGAGTAAAGATCCGCTCAAAATGCTGGCCGATGATTTCCTCCTCGGTGTATCCCAGCAGACGCCCGGCACCGATGTTCCAACTGGATATCAATCCGTTCGGATCAAGCTGGAACAACGCGTAGTCGCGCACGCTTTCCACGGACAGACGAAAGCGCGCTTCGCTCTCGCGCAGTTCCTCCACTGCCCGGTTTCGTGCCGTGACATCGCGAAGGTTAATCTGCACAACCGGCCGGGAGCCGAGCACGTAGAGGTTGGCCAGAAAATCCGCCTCGATCGAGCGGCCATTGGCGCCGCGCAGAGATAGCACGTCACGGCGAACGACTTCCTTCGCCGCAGCCTCGGCCACCATCGTCGCTGCATCGCGAGCGGTTTGAAAAGCCTCCAGATCGCCCAGCCGTCGGCCAATTACCTGATCGCGCTGGACTCCGAGAAACTCCAGAAGGAATGGATTGACATCGATGGTCTTTTCCGTGTCCACGTCGCAGATCATCATGCCGTCCTTAGCCATTTCAAACATCCGCTGATAACGAGCCTCCGCCTGTTCGTGCCGTTCGGTCACATCTTCAATGGCCAGCAGAACACTGCGTTTGTGAGCCCCATCCGGAGAGATGCGCTTCCCATTCAGGCGCATTCTTCTTCGCCCGATGTGGGGAAATGCAACGTCAAAACGACTGTGCAGTTCGGTGAGCCCACCACCGTTACCGGCAGATGGAACGCGCCAAAGTTCGGTCCCGTATCCAGTGCGGGGAGGCGCTACGGCATAACCAATCGCACCAGGGCCAAACAGAATCGTGACATAGACTCCAGCGGTCGCCGTGGTGAGGTTGTCATCTACGATAACACACATTCCCTTGTAAGTAGGAATGTCCAAGCTATTGTCCGACGGCTTGAAGAACTGGATTTCATCGTTATTCAGCGCTTGACCGTAAATCTTGCTATGCATAGCAATCGCCTTCATGTCTGATAGGCGGTCGCCAAGGGTCAAGGCTGTTTGAATAACCGCGGCACCGCTGAAGATATTCGCTGCTGTGATTGCGCCAGTTGAATGAATGTCAACGATCATATCGCTAGCGTTGTTCGCGGCGTTCCCATACAGAACACCCATCAACGATGCGATCAATCGCTTTTCCCATTGACGATCCCAATAGGCTTAGACGCGGCTCTGAATGCGCTCCAATGCGCTGCTACCGCTCAGTTCGCTGGCGAGGCTCATTTCAGACCATGACGCATGAAGAAAAGACTTGCGAACAATCTGCTTTGAAGCGGTGACTTTCTGCGGAGTGCTGAGAACGGCTGGATTGTCGTTCGTAATGTCAGCTTCAATATCAGGAAGGTCGTTCCAGTACGGTACGGTGAAGAATTCGGCACCAGCACTAAGCTGCGCGTCCATCTCTCCATTGGGGACAGCAACTCCGCTCTGGTAGAGGGCTGTGCTCACCATGCTGTTCTGAACTTGGTAAGCGGTAAAGGCATCCGGTTGAATAATGTCAGCAAGCTGTGTAGGCATGAATAATCCTCGAATCAAAGTGGATTTTGTTTGATCCGGGCTTGCCGACTGGTTCGCCTTCGTTCCCGACTGGGAAGGTGTTACCTGTTGCAGTTGTGCCGACTGGCACTCATGAGAAAGTACCTCAGATTTAAGCGAGATGCAAATTTATAGAATGGCGGATGATCGCGAGCGTTCGTGAACGTAATCATGTGCGCTGCCCATATTGCTAAGAATACGGATCGTAATTGATGCGCCTGTTGATGTTTTGCGCGACTTCCTCGGTAACGGTGAAATTGCAAACAGGACAGAATCGCATCATTCCACCAGCACGCTGGTCCCTTGGTCCCATGTTTACAACCTTCGATGGGACAGATTGGTAGCACTTGGGGCACAGGGGTTCATTTGGCTTTGCTCTTGAAATGGAAGTATCCGAACTTTGCATCGAGGGTGTTTTGATTTCTGTGTAAACGTCAGTTCCTCGATAATGGAGAGGAACCGATGGGAATCGATAAAGAGCTAATCGACAAGCTGCTGGCCGACTACAAGGGTCCGGAGGATCCGATCGGCGAGCAAGGACTGCTGAAACAACTGACCAAGGCGCTGGTGGAGCGGGCGATGGACGCCGAGCTGACCCACCACCTGGGTTACGAGAAACACGACACCTCAGGGCGTGGCAGTGGCAACTCCCGCAACGGCACCAGCCGCAAGAAGCTGAAGGGCGATTTCGGGGAGGCGGAGATCGAGGTTCCGCGGGACCGGAACGGCACCTTTACGCCGCAGATCGTGGCTCCCCCCCAGCGGCGCTTCACCGGGTTCGATGACAAGATCTTGTCGATGTATGCACGGGGGATGACCACCCGCGAGATCCAGGGACATTTGGAAGAGATCTACGGAGTGGAAGTATCGCCATCCTTGATTTCTTCGGTCACTGACGCGGTGGTGGAGGAAGTGAAGGAGTGGCAGAGCCGGCCCCTGGAGCCGCTGTATCCGATCCTGTTTCTGGACGCGCTGATGGTGAAGATGCGGCACGAAGGGCGGGTGGAGAACCGCGCCGTGTACGTGGCCGTGGGTATTGATCTGGAAGGGCGCAAGGACGTTCTGGGTTTGTGGACCAGCGCCAACGAAGGGGCCAAGTTTTGGCTTCAGGTGCTGACCGAATTACGCAATCGCGGAGTGAAGGATATCTTCATCGCCTGCGTGGACGGGCTGAAGGGCTTTCCGCAAGCCATCGAAGCGATCTTCCCCCAAGCGCAGGTACAGACCTGCATCGTGCACCTGGTGCGGGCCAGCCTGAACTACGTAGGCTGGAAAGAGCGCAAGGAGGTAGCCGCGGACCTGAAGACCATCTACCGCGCGGCCACCGCCGAAGAAGCCGAACAACGGCTAGGCCAATTCGCCGCCAAGTGGGACAACCGCTTCGCCTCGATCGCGGCGCTGTGGCGCCGGCAGTGGCAGCAGGTCATTCCGTTCTTCGCATTTCCGGCGGAGATCCGCAAGGTCATCTACACCACCAACGCGGTCGAATCGCTGAACATGAGCCTGCGCAAAGCGCTGAAGCCCCGCATGGCTTTTCCCAACGAAGAAGCGGCATTAAAGGTGATGTACCTGGCCCTGCGCAACCTGATCCGCAAGTGGGAACAAGTGCGCGACTGGAAAGCGGCGCTGAACTGCTTCACCGTGCTGTGGCAGGACCGCATTCGTGCGGCCGGCGCAGTGTAGCCCAGTTTTCTTCGCCCCGGATGATCTTCGATAAGGCCGGCTGCGCCCGCCGTCAAGGGTCTCCGCGTTCGCTCCGATAAACGCGCTGAAGAACGCGCGCCCTTGACGGCGGTCGCATCCGGCCAAATAATGCAACTGTCCGGGGCGAAGAAAACAAAAGAAAATCTGTTCAGGACAAAAACAACCAGGAACGGCGTTTACACAAAATCCCAAACACTACCTTTGCATCTGGCCCTTCGATTTCTTCCCTCAGTGCAAGCTGCCCTTTTAGACTGCGCACTTCCTCATCAAGTTCAAGCACTCGCGCCTTCACATCAAGAACGGAATCGTAAAGCTCGCTCACTGCGCCTTTCAATTCGTTGTTCGATGTTGACTTCGCTAGATCAACGGCGTTCTTCGCAGACGCAGCGAGGCCGCTAACTATTTGCACGGTTGTTAATGCTGCCTGTGGAATGATCGACATTGAATTCCCCTTCGCTTCAAGGTTCAAGTCCCATCGATTTTGCAATCACTTTTGCGGCAATCTCAGTTCCAATATCCTTCGCAACACCAAGCGCACCTTTGCCAACTTTGGAAAGAACTTCCATTGCTTTGTTACCATCCCGCTTCTTGGCGTGTTCTTCAGCTTCGGACAATAACGCAAGTTGCTGATAGTCAGAACTCGATGACGCGCTTTGCTGCAAATGTTTTCTCAATTGTTCAAGCTCGCCAGTCAAAGCATTCAAATCGATTTCGTTCTGAATCGCAGTCCATTGTTGCTGAAGATTGATCGTTCCAGCTGAATGCGGCCCGATTGCTCCCGCTATTCCGTAGTTGTTAAATTGATCGCCCTGAATGATGGTGGATTGACTCGGCTTCTGCGTCGTCTTCATTTTCATTTTTAGTTCACGAGTCGATTCGTGACCTTGCCCTCAGAATGCGTAGCCCTTAGGTCTTTGGTTTTGAGAGATTAATTCATCTCGTCGTAGTCGTCGTGACGGTGGGAAGGGTGGGAAACGGTTTGATCGATTTCCAC
>Ga0335069_10009581_pt1 | contig 13782 bp, 9 predicted proteins | sample Lox_Sample_11_FD_206714 | JGI IMG/M metagenome (GOLD analysis project Ga0335069, IMG submission 206714) | Soil microbial communities from Loxahatchee National Wildlife Refuge, Florida, United States - Lox_Sample_1.1 | ecosystem: Environmental > Terrestrial > Soil > Wetlands | place: USA: Florida... | reverse complement strand
TGCGCCGCCGCCGGGTCGCAACCCAGTAAGATAGACAGAGCTGTAAACAGAATTGCCAACATATTTCGCTGCATAATTTCTCCTCGATGAAAGAAGACGCTTCGAGTTTGGGTATGCGCCGCGAATGACGTAAGCGGCGTGAGTTATAGTCGGGGAATATGATAGGAGGAAATCGGATTGAAGGAGACTGGCCAAACTCACAAGGCGAGCCCGGGGACATAATGCCCTTCCTGCCGCGACACTCGCATGAGAAGGGTTCTAAGGTCAGGAGGCTTCGCCGGGCACCGGAGGCAGGGCGACTCCCTGTCTCCAATGCCCGGCACTTGCATTACTGTGCTCTTGCTTCGTCTTCGTCCGCCAAATCTGCTCCCACCGCCGGTGCCGAAGTTGCAGCAATGGCAGATTCTGCCGGCGTCGTGACTTCCGGCCGTGGAGGCTCGGCTTCGGTGAGCAGCTTGAAGTTCCTATAGAATTCCAAGCCCGTGCCGGCCGGAATCAGGCGGCCCATGATGACGTTTTCCTTCAAGCCTCGGAGGTGATCCACCGCTCCGCGGATGGAGGCTTCCGTGAGGACGCGGGTCGTCTCCTGGAAGGATGCCGCCGAGATGAACGAGTCGGTGGCCAGCGACGCCTTGGTGATCCCGAGCAGCAAGGGTCTGCCGACGGCGGCTTTGCCATCCTTGCCCTTGGCGCGCTCGTTCTCCTCGCGGAACTTGAATTTGTCCACCTGCTCGTCCAGGAGGAATTCCGTGTCTCCCACTTCTTCCACCTTGACCCAACGCATCATCTGGCGGACGATTACTTCAATGTGCTTGTCGTTGATATTGACGCCTTGCAGCCGATAGACTTCCTGGATTTCATCGACGAGATATTTCTGGAGTTCCTTCTCGCCCAGAACCGCCAGGATATCGTGGGGGTTGCGCGGGCCGTCCATGAGGGGTTCGCCCGCTTTCACCCGTTCGCCCTCCTGAACGGAGACATGCACGCCGCGCGGCAGCAAGTATTCCTTGGTCTCGCCTTTTTCCGGCACCACCAGGATCTTGCGTTGGCCTTTCACGATGTCAGCGTAACGGACCACGCCGTCAATTTCGGTGATCACCGCAGGCTCGTGAGGCTTGCGTGCTTCGAAGAGCTCGACCACGCGAGGCAGACCACCGGTGATGTCCTTGGTCTTGGTGGTTTCGCGCGGGATCTTGGCCAGGACGTCGCCCGCGTTCACCTCATCGCCCTCTTGCACCATCAAGTGCGCGCGAGAAGGCATCAGATATTTCTTGGTGGGGGACTTTCCCGGCCCCTCGCTGCGGATGACGAGCTGCGGCTGGTACTTTTCATCCGAGGCTTCTTTCACCACCCACTGCGACAAACCGGTGACTTCGTCGACCTGCTCTTGCAGGGTAACGCCCGCCTCAAGGTCTTTGAACTGAACGTTCCCACCCACCTCAGTGAGGATCGAGAAAGTGTAGGGATCCCACTCCACCACGATGTCGCCCATCTTGACGGGGGACCCATCAGCCACCTTGATGCGGGCTCCGTAGACCACCGAGTAGCGTTCGCGCTCACGGCCCTTGTCGTCCACGATGGCCACTGCGCCATTGCGGTTCATCACCACGTGGGCGCCCTCGCGGTTAAGAACGGTCTGGATGCTGTGGTACTTCAGGAAACCGTTGTTCTTCGCCTCCAGACCGCTCTGCTCGGAGATACGGCTGGCCGTTCCGCCGATATGGAAGGTTCGCATGGTAAGCTGCGTTCCAGGCTCGCCGATGGACTCCGCGGCAATTACTCCCACTGCTTCACCCATTTCCACCAGCCGGCCGGTGGCCAGGTTGCGCCCGTAGCACCGCACGCACACGCCGCGCCGCGACTCGCAGGTGAGCACGGAACGGATGCGTACCTTTTCAATGCCCGCTGCCTGGATCTGCGACGCCAGGTCCTCATTGATTTCCTGGTTGACGTCGACGATCACGTTGCCTTCATAGTCTTTGATCTTTTCCAGCGACACGCGGCCCACGATGCGGTCGCGGAGGGGTTCGACCACCTCGCCTGCCTCGACGATGGGCACTACCTCGATCCCATCCAGCGTCCCGCAGTCAAACTCCGAAATGATCACGTCCTGGGCCACGTCCACCAGGCGGCGCGTCAGGTAGCCGGAGTCCGCCGTCTTAAGAGCGGTGTCCGCCAACCCCTTGCGCGCTCCGTGGGTGGAGATGAAGTACTGCAACACGTTCAACCCCTCGCGGAAATTGGCGGTGATGGGGGTCTCAATGATTTCTCCGGAAGGCTTGGCCATCAGTCCGCGCATCCCGGAAAGCTGGCGAATCTGCTGTTTCGAACCGCGCGCGCCGGAGTCGGCCATGATGTAGATGGGGTTGAGCTGGCCTGTGGTGTCCTGTTTCTCCATCACCTGGAACATCTCGTTGGCCACGTCGTCCGTAACATTGGACCAGATAGCGATCACCTTGTTGTAGCGCTCGCCGTGAGTGATGGCGCCTTCCTGGTACTGTTTCTCAACCTCGATGACTTCCTTTTCCGCCGCGCTCACCAAGTTGGCCTTGCTCTGCGGTACCACCAGGTCGTCGATGCCGATGGAGATTCCGGCCTTCGTAGCAAAAAGAAAACCAAGGGTCTTGACCCCGTCCAACATGTGCACCGTGGTCTCGAGCCCGAAGCGGAGATAACAATAGTTCACCAGCGCGCCAAGGCCCTTCTTGCGAAGAAGGCCGTTGACAAAGGGCATAAGTGGCTGGCCGGTGGTCGGATCCTTTGGCAGGTGTTCGTTGAAGATCACCCTACCCACCGTGGTGTTGATGAATTGGTTCTTAATGGTGATGGGCTCCGCGTGCAGCACGTCCTGATTATCATGCGCCGTGGTCAGGTCAATGACGCGCCCCGTGTAGCGCAGCCGGATGGGGGTGCGGGTCTCAACCTCGCCCGCCTCCAGGGCCAAAAGCACTTCATCCGAATTGGCAAAAGCACGGCCATCGCCCTTGGCCCCGCGCTTGTCTTTGGTAAGGTAGTAAACACCCAGCACAATGTCCTGGGTGGGAACGGCAAGCGGCTGTCCATTGGCCGGCGAAAGGATGTTCTGTGCCGACAGCATCAGCACCGAGGCCTCAATCTGGGCCTCCGGTGAAAGCGGAATATGCACTGCCATCTGGTCGCCATCGAAGTCAGCGTTGAACGCCGTGCAGACCAGGGGGTGGATCTTGATGGCCTTGCCCTCCACGAGCACTGGCTCGAAGGCCTGGATGCCCAACCGGTGCAGCGTGGGAGCGCGGTTCAGAAGCACCGGGTGATCCTTGATCACTTCTTCCAGGATGTCCCATACCACCGACTCCTGGCGTTCCACCATCTCTTTGGCAGCCTTGATGGTGGTGCAGTGGCCCGCTTGTTCCAGGCGGTGGTAGATGAAAGGCTTGAAAAGCTCGAGCGCCATCTTCTTGGGCAGACCACACTGGTGCAGTTTCTGCTCCGGCCCCACCACAATCACGGAACGGCCAGAGTAGTCCACACGCTTTCCCAACAGGTTCTGGCGGAAGCGTCCCTGCTTGCCCTTCAGGGTATCCGACAGGGATTTGAGCGGGCGGTTGTTGGCGCCGCGCAGCACGCGGCCCCGGCGGCCGTTGTCAAACAGCGCGTCCACCGCTTCCTGCAGCATGCGCTTTTCGTTGCGAACAATTACGTCTGGCGCGTGCAATTCCATCAGCTTCTTCAGCCGGTTGTTGCGGTTGATAACGCGCCGATAGAGGTCGTTCAAATCGGAGGTGGCGAACCGGCCCCCGTCCAGGGGGACCAGGGGACGCAATTCCGGCGGGATCACCGGGATCACGTCCAGGATCATCCACTCCGGCTTGTTCCCGGATTTACGGAAGGCGTCGAGCACTTTGAGCCGCTTGGCGTACTTCACGCGCTTTTGCTGCGACGGGTCGTTCCGCATCTTCTCGCGCAGGTCTTCCGCCAGATTCTCAATATCAACCTGCTTCAGCAGTTCCTTGATGGCTTCCGCGCCCATCCCTGCTCTGAATTTGCCTGGGAACTCCTGTTGAAGCTGCCGATAGCGCTCCTCGGTGAGCAGTTCTTTCTCTTTAAGGGGCGCTTCACCAGGGTCGACCACCACATAGTTCTCAAAGTACAGGATGCGCTCAAGGTCGCGGAGTGAGATGTCAAGGAGGTGGCCAATGCGGCTGGGGAGTCCCTTGAAAAACCACACATGGGAGCAGGGGGACGCCAATTCAATGTGCCCCATCCGCTCGCGCCGAACCTTGGAAAGCGTCACCTCGACACCGCATTTGTCGCAAATCACGCCGCGGTGCTTCATGCGCTTGTACTTACCGCACAGACATTCCCAGTCCGTAACGGGGCCGAAAATGCGGGCACAAAACAGGCCATCCCGTTCCGGCTTGAAAGTGCGGTAATTGATGGTTTCCGGTTTGGTCACTTCACCATGCGACCAGGAACGGATCTTTTCCGGTGATGCCAGGCTGATGCGGATGGCATCGAACTCACCAATGAGGCTTACTCGATCATAAGGGCTGCTGCGGAACAAGGTTTTCCTCCTTAAAGGAGAGAAGAAATTTTGTTAATACCGCGCCGCCGGAGCCGGGGGTGCGGTGTGGAGCGCCACGCGTGCCCGGCGGCATCTTTTCCAATTACTCAGCGCCCACCGGCGCCAGTTGTTCCTTGGGCTTCTTGATCAATTCCACATCGAGGCAGAGGCTCTGCAACTCCCGCACCAGCACGTTGAACGACTCCGGCACGCCGGGTTCGATGGCTGCCTCGCCCTTGACGATAGCTTCGTAGATTTTGGCGCGTCCGTAAACGTCGTCGGACTTTGCCGTAAGAAGTTCTTGCAGGATATATGCCGCTCCGTATGCTTCCAGGGCCCAGACTTCCATTTCGCCGAAGCGCTGGCCGCCGAACTGTGCCTTCCCTCCCAGAGGTTGCTGGGTGATGAGAGAGTAAGGCCCAATCGAACGGGCGTGGATCTTGTCGTCGACCAGGTGAGAGAGTTTGAGCATGTAAATGTAGCCAACTGTTACGGGCTGTTCGAACTTTTCCCCGGTCATGCCGTCATGGAGGTTGATCTTGCCGGAAAGAGGCAGCCCGGCTTTTTCCAGGAATTCCTTGATTTCGCGTTCCGTCGCCCCATCAAACACCGGCGTAGCAAAGGCAACTCCCTCCATCAGGGTTCGGCCGTAATCGAGGACCTGTTCGTCCTCCATCGTGTCGAGGTCCGCTACCAGGGCGCTATCGCGGAAGAGGCCCTTCAACTCCTTGCGGAGCAATTCAGCACGTGCCTCCGTCGAGAAGAGTTGTCGGATCTTCAGACCTAATTCGCGGGCTGCCCAACCCAGGTGCGTTTCCAGAATCTGTCCGACGTTCATACGGGAGGGGACGCCCAGGGGGTTCAGCACCACTTCCACCGGGGTTCCATCCGGCATATAGGGCATGTCCTCCTCGGGGAGGATGCGGGCGATCACGCCCTTGTTGCCGTGCCGTCCAGCCATCTTGTCGCCCACGGAGAGCTTGCGCTTCATGGCGATATAGACCTTGACGAGCTTAATGACTCCCGGCGGCAGTTCATCGCCCTTCTTGAGCTTCTGAATCTTCTCGTCAGTGATCTTGCGCAGGATGTCGATCTGTCGGGAAGTCATCTCCTCGATCTCATCGATCTTTTCGATCAAGGTCGGGTCTTTCTTGGCAATCCTCATCCGCTTGAGGTTGCGGGTCGAGATACGCGCGAGGACCTCGCGGCTGAGCTTGGTGCCCTTGGTAACCAGCCGCTTGTTGGTCTTTTCATCGTGTAGGTCAGCCAGAAGCTCTTCCCCTTCCAACAGCACGCACAGGCGCTTCAGTCGCTCATCCTGGAGGATGCGGATTTCGTCGTTGAGGTTCTTCTCCAGGCGGGCTACCTGCGTGCCCTCGATGTTCTTGGCGCGCTCGTCCTTGTCGGCGCCCTTACGCGAGAAGATCTTGACGTCCACCACGATGCCTTCAATGCCGGGAGGGCAGGTCAGGGAGGCGTCCCGAACATCGCCGGCCTTCTCACCAAAAATCGCCCGGAGGAGTTTTTCCTCGGGAGTCAATTGCGTCTCGCCCTTGGGGGTTACCTTGCCGACCAGGATATCGCCCGGCTTTACATAGGCTCCGATGCGGATGACGCCGCTTTCATCCAGGTCTTTGAGCAGTGATTCGGAAAGGTTGGGGATATCGCGGGTGATTTCTTCCGGACCCAGCTTGGTGTCGCGAGATTCGATTTCGAACTCCTCAATGTGAATCGAGGTGTAGGAATCCTCCTTCACCAGCTTTTCACTCACCAGGATGGCGTCCTCAAAGTTGTATCCGCGCCAGGGCATGAAAGCCACAAGCACGTTGCGGCCCAGGGCCAACTCGCCGTGATCCGTGCAAGGGCCGTCGGCCAAAACCTGGCCGGCGTAGACCCTCTGCCCCTTGTGAACGGCGGGCTTCTGGTTGATGCAGGTATTCTGATTGGAGCGGCGGAACTTGATGAGCTGATAGATGTCGGCGCCCACCTCGCGGGAGAGTTGGCCACTGTGCCCATCGCCTTCGACGCGGACAATAATCCGTTCGCTGTCCACGCTGTCGACCACGCCGTTGCGGCGGCAGATCACCACCGCGCCGGAATCACGCGCCGTTACCTCTTCCATGCCCGTACCCACCAGCGGGGCCTGCGCCCGCAAAAGGGGGACCGACTGGCGTTGCATGTTGGAGCCCATCAGGGCGCGGTTGGCGTCGTCATTCTCAAGGAACGGAATCAGCGATGCTGCCACGCTGACGAGTTGCTTGGGGCTGACGTCGATGTAATCGATCTCGTCGCGGCGCTTCAGCACAAAGTTGCCCGCCTGACGCGCGTTCACCAGTTCGTGGATGATGCGGCCCTTGTCGTCAATCCCCACGTTGGCCTGCGCGATCACGTACTGGTCTTCTTCCCAGGCCGATTGGTAAAAGGAGAACGGTTCGTGCTCCACTAGCTTGCGTTTCTTATCGCGCAACTCTTCGTTGGTTTTTTCCACCTGGCTGATTTCAACGTGCTCGCCGACCTTCCAGGGGCCATCGCCGCCATGCGTTACCGTGACGTAATCGACAATGCGCCCGCCGCGGACCTTGCGGTAAGGGCTTTCAATGAAACCATATTCGTTGATCTGGGCATAACACGAAAGCGAAGAGATCAAGCCGATGTTGGGACCTTCCGGTGTTTCGATCGGACAAATGCGCCCGTAGTGAGTGGGGTGAACGTCTCGCACCTCGAATCCGGCGCGCTCGCGGGAAAGTCCGCCCGGCCCGAGGGCGGAAAGGCGCCGCTTGTGAGTGATCTCGGAAAGCGGGTTGGTCTGATCCATGAACTGGGAAAGCTGCGAAGACCCGAAGAATTCGCGAATCGCGGCCATGACCGGCTTGGCATTGATGAGGTCATGGGGCATGGCGGTGGACATTTCCTGGTAAACCGACATCTTCTCTTTGATTGCCCGCTCCATACGCACCAGGCCCAAACGGAACTGGTTCTCGATCAGTTCGCCGACAGCGCGCACGCGGCGATTGCCCAAGTGGTCAATGTCGTCCACGGTGTAGGTGCCGCCAGGGTTCTTCTTGAGGGACAGCAGGTAACGGATGGCCGCGTAAAAGTCCTCCGGCTCCAGCGTCCGCCGGTCGAGTGGCAACTGCACGGGGGAGTGCTCGGAATGGTCGGTGGCCAGTGTGCCTTCACAAGCACGGACTACTTCGGAGCAGATATTCCCTTCCCGCTTTCCCACGAACATTTTTTCATCGTCCACGACAACATAGAAATTGGCGCGGGGGAAATTGCGAGCATCTTCGATTTCGAATTCCTGGGATTTGTCATCCAGGCGGACCTTGAGCTTGGAGTAGTACCCCAGTTTGATGTTGAATTTGAGCCGGCCCACGCGGGAGAAATCATACTTGCGCGGGTCGAAGAACATGCCGTTGAATAACGCCGTCGCCGTATCCAGTGTGGGAGGATCGCCGGGGCGCATCTTGCGATACATTTCAATCAGCGCTTCCTGCGGCGTCTTCAAGGTGTCGCGCTTCAGCGTCTGGCTCATTACGGGGCCCGTATCGTCCCGCTCCGGGAAGAACACCTCCAGCTCACCTATGGTCGAGTCCAGAATGGTATTGAGAGCACTGGATGATATCTCGCTGTTGGCCTCCACCAGGACTTCGCCAGTCGAGGGGTCCACGATGTCGGCAGCCGTGAAACAACCTTCCAGGTCGTGGGCTGCCACTTCCACCTGGGTGATTTTGGCTTTTTGGATTTCCTTGAAGGCCGCCGCCGTGATCTTTCGCCCCGCGGGCACCAGAGCTTCATGTGTGCGGGGATGATCGATGCTCTTGGAGATCCGATTGTTAACCAACCCCTGCGAGACCTCCCAGAAGAGCTTCCTGTCCCTGAGAGAAATCTTCTCGGCCTGATAGAAGGCCTTGACAATTTCGGCATCGTTCTTCAATCCCAGGGCGCGCAGGAAAATTGTGGCCAGAAACTTGCGCTTGCGGTCGATCCGGACGTAAAGAAGGTTCTTGGTGTCGTACTCGAACTCCACCCAGGAACCACGATAAGGAATGATCTTTCCAAGGAAGTAAGTCTTCTGGGCGTTGGCCTCGAAAAAGACGCCTGGGGAGCGGTGCAATTGGCTTACGATGACGCGTTCCGTACCGTTGATGATGAACGTTCCGTTCTCCGTCATCAGGGGAATTTCGCCGAAGTACACTTCCTGCTCTTTGATGTCGCGGATGCTCTTATGCCCGGTATCGCTATCCTTATCGTAGAGGGTCAGGCGGATGGTCACCTTAAGGGGCGCGGCGAATGTCATGCCGCGCTCCTGGCATTCGGTCACATCGTATTTCAACTGGAGCGCTACCGGGTCTCCGCATTTGTTGCAGAAAGTTACCACGTTCTTGTTAAAGGTGCCGCACTTGGCACAGAGAACGTCGCCCACCTTGAAAGGATCGGTAATGACCGTGTGTCCGCAGTTCTTGCACGTGCTGCGCAGGTGATGAAGCCCCTTCAGGCTGCCGCACTTACACTCCCAGTTACCGATGGAATAATCAACGAAGTCCAACTGGGCGATCCCGCGGAAATCCGTGATGGGAAAGACAGAATTAAAGACAGCCTGCAAGCCCACATCCTCCCGCTCCGAGGGCAGAAGGTTCATCTGGAGAAATCGCTCGTAGGAGCGCCGCTGAACCTCGATGAGGTTGGGTATCTTAATGACTGTAGGAATCTTGGAGAAATTAATGCGCTGACGCACAGCGCCGTTCCCGCCGTTAGGCATTCCTTTTGCTCCTTGCTTGAAAGTTCAAAAGTCGTTCGGACAATAGTGACACAGATGCCTTAGTAACTAGGATGCACACTTAGCCTGTGAGGATGCAATCGAATCACCCCGATGGCCCAGCACTCCATGGGTTCATCCGTGTCACTGAACAGCAGTGACCAGCGACAAGTGACGAGTGACAAGCAGCTTGGGACCGGATCCGATTCCTGCCGACCGCTTGTCACCAGTTGCTTGTCACCCAATGCAGAGGACGGTTATTTAACTTCTACGGTAGCGCCAGCTTCGGTGAACTTTTTTCGAATATTCTCAGCCTCTTCTTTGGAGACAGCTTCCTTAATAGGCTTGGGTGCTCCATCCACCAAGTCCTTGGCTTCCTTCAAACCCAGGCTGGTGACTTCGCGGACCGCTTTGATAACATTGATCTTGTTGGCGCCAATGGCGGTCAGGATCACGGAGAACTCGGTCTTCTCCTCGACCGGCGCAGCAGAGGCTGCCGCCGGAGCCCCACCCGCCACGACGACGGGAGCTGCTGCCGCTGCCGACACGCCGAGCGCTTCCTCAAGCCTCTTGACGAGCTCGGCCGCTTCAAGCAAGGTTAACCCCTTTACTTCTTCAACGATCTTCTCTACCCGTTCCGACATGCTAGATTCTCCTCTTCATTGGTGCTGACAGCCGATACTTGCAACCCCCATTCGGGTGTTCCTCCCGCCGTGAGCTGCCCGCTGTTAGCTGTGAGCTGCTTCCTGGAATTTCTTCTCTTTCACACCCTGCGAAATGACATAGGCGAGGTTGCGGGCCACGCCCGACAGTGTCGATGCCACTCGTTGTGCCGGAGAATTGAACAAGAACAACACCTTGGAAAGCAGTTGTTCTTTGGAGGGCAGGGTGGCCAGCGAATTCAAATCGGCGAGGGATACAACCCGGCCTTCCACCACCCCCGATTTAAAGGTCAGGATGGGATTCTCCTTGGCGTATGCCGTGAGTGCCTTGGCCAACGCCACTGGGTCAGCATCCGTCAACGCCACGGAGGTCGTTCCCGCCAACTTCCCCGCGACGGACTCGACCGGAGTTCCCTTGGCGGCGCGCTCGATCAGGCTGTTCTTTACCACCTTGTAGCGTGCCCCTGTCCCGGCGACTTTCTTGCGCAAATCAAAATCCTGGGCCACCGTGATCCCCTGGAAGCCCGAAAGGACAATTCCCCGCGCCTTCACCAATTCGTCGTGAAGCGCATCCGCGACTTTCTTCTTCTCGTCCCGATCCATACCTGCTCCTCTGGTATTTCCAATTAGCCGGTGCCAATCGTCAATTGAGGACGCGCCCGCAGAGATCTTTCAACCCGCCATCCTCAATCGACAAACGTCGACATTCCTAAGCGGCTTCCACTGAATCCAGATTAATCGAAAGCCCCGGCCCCATCGTGGATGAAATCACAATGCTCTTAACATACTTTCCCTTAGCGGTAGCAGGCTTGGCTTTGATGATGCTTGAAATCAGAGCTCCGGCGTTTTCCGCCAGCTTGGTGGCATCAAAAGAAACCTTACCCACCGGGCAATGGATAATTCCTGTCTTATCAACGCGAAACTCCACTTTGCCAGCCTTCACCTCCCGAACGGCCTTGGCTACATCCAAGGTAACTGTTCCTGTTTTAGGGTTGGGCATCAGGCCGCGCGGCCCCAATACTTTGCCAAGTCGTCCGACGGATTTCATCATGTCTGGAGTGGCAACTACCGCGTCAAAGTCCATCCAGCCGCCCTGAATCCTCGCCACCAGATCGTCGCCGCCAGATTCATCCGCGCCGGCTTCGCGGCCTTCGCGCACCTTGTCACCGGAAGCAATCACTACCACACGCTTGGATTTCCCCAATCCGTGCGGAAGGACTACTGTTCCCCGCACCATCTGGTCCGCGTGCTTGGGATCTACTCCCAGGCGCATGGCGACCTCTACGGTCTCGTCAAACTTTGCATATGCCGCCTTCTTAACCAGTGGCATAGCATCCGCCAGTGTATAGTCAGGCTTGTCTACCAGCTTGGCAGAGGCCGAATACTTCTTTCCAGCTTTAGGCATTGCAGCAACTCCTCGAAAATCGGCTTTCAGCTATCAGTATTCAGCAGTCAGCTCGAACACCTCGATTGACCATCAACTCCCCCATGTCGCTTTAGGTTAAGACTGACGACTGAGAGCTGATAGCTATCTCACGCCACTTCGATCCCGATACTCCGGGCCGTCCCCTTTATGGTGGCAACCGCAGCCGCCAGATCCCGGGCGTTAAGGTCTGGCAATTTCAGCTTGGCGATCTCTTCCACCTGCTTCGCGGTGACTTTTCCGACCTTGTTACGATTCGGTTCCCCGGAGCCCTTAGCAACTCCCGCTGCGCGCTTGAGCAGAATCGAAGCGGGAGGGGTCTTTGTAACAAAGGTGAAAGTGCGATCATGGTAGACGGTGATGACCACCGGAATGATCAAACCCTCTTGGTCCTTCGCGGAGGTCTTGGCGTTGAACGCCTTGCAGAAGTCCATGATGTTGACACCGTGCTGGCCCAAGGCCGGCCCCACGGGTGGCGCAGGAGTGGCTTTCCCCGCCGGAATCTGGAGCTTCACCATTGCCGTAACGCGCTTTGCCATGTTTTACCCCATCAGGGGCTGGGTACTGGGAACTAGGGGTCGGGAAAGAGCTTGTATCCCATGGTTCTTTCCTAGCCCCTAGCACCCAATCCCCAGCACCTAAATCTTCTCCACTTGATAGAAGTCCAACTCCACCGGCGTTTGGCGGCCAAAAATGGTCACCATGACGCGCAGGGTGTTTCGGTCTTCGTTGATTTCGTCGACCACACCATTGAAATCCCGGAAAGGTCCATCCGTGATTTTGACGCTCTCTCCCCGGTCGAACTTCAGCTTCGGCTTGGGATGCTCGGCAGCCACCTCGACGCGATGGACGATCCGGTCAACTTCCTCGGGCGTGAGAGGGCTGGGCCGCTGCCCCGAGCCCACGAACCCCGTTACGCGCGGTGTGGACCGAACCATGTGCCAGGTGTCGTCATTCATTTCCATCTCCACCAGCACATAGCCTGGATAGAAGAGCTTGGGAGTGACCACCTTTTTCCCCTGGCGCATTTCTATAACATCTTCCGTGGGGACCATGATCTCCCCGAACCGTTCCTTCAGGCCTTCGGCATCGATGCGGCTCTTCAGGGTCTCGGCAACTTTCTTCTCGAATCCCGAATAGGTGTGGAGAATGTACCAGTTCTTTCCTGTACTCGCCTTCGCCGTGTTGGCTTCTTGTTCGGTCAAACCTTCACCAGCCTCAAAGAATTTCTGCCTCATCCGCGATGCAAGAAATAATTCAGCATGCGCCGGACGGCTTGTCCAAAAGCCTGATCACAAATGTAAAAGTAAATCCCGAAGAGAAACGTCGTCAGAACCACCATGACGGTGGTGCCGTACACTTCTTGCATGCTGGGCCAAGTCACGCGCTTGGTCTCGGTTCTGACCTCGGAAGCGTACTGCTTTATTTGTTCCAACGCTCCCTTGGCATGCTCCAAGGGGGCACCCATTACGCTGCTTTCATCATTCGCCATTGTGGTCCCAATCAATCCAGGGCGCTCTTCGCTTCCCCCGGGAATTCCTCACCGTCGAATTCTTGGCAGGGGCGGAGGGATTTGAACCCCCATGACCGGTTTTGGAGACCGGCAGATTAGCCGTTAATCTGACGCCCCTGTGAAACCAGTTCTCAGTTGTCTGTCTCCAGTTCTCAGCCAGAAGTTCAGGGCGGCCCTTACTGACGACTGGTGACTGAGAACTCGTAACTTATTTCACTTCTTTATGGACCGTGTGATGCCGACACGCCGGGCAAAATTTCTTGAGCTCCAGCCGGTCCTGATTCTTCTTCTTATTCTTGGTCGAAGTGTAGTTGCGGTTCTTACAATCTCCGCATTGCAATGTAATGATTTCGCGCATCGTTTTCTCTAAGTCTTCAGTTTTCAGTTATCAGTTGTCGGTAAATACCCTTCTGCGGACTGTCGTGCGAATGAAAACCGAAGACTGATGACTGCTAACTCTATTGAATTATCTCCGCCACCGTGCCGGCGCCCACCGTGTGGCCGCCTTCCCGGATGGCAAACCGCAGCCCCTTCTCCATGGCGATGGGCGTGATCAACTCGATCTCCAGACCCACGTTGTCCCCCGGCATCACCATCTCCGTCCCCGCCGGCAGCGTCGCCACCCCCGTCACGTCCGTCGTCCGAAAGTAAAACTGCGGCCGGTACCCGTTGAAGAACGGCGTGTGCCGTCCCCCTTCTTCCTTCGTCAAAATGTACACCGACGCCTTGAATTTGGTGTGCGGCGTGATCGACCCCGGCTTCGCCAACACCATGCCGCGCTCCACGTCGTCCTTCTCCGTCCCCCGCAGCAGCACCCCGATGTTGTCCCCCGCCTGCCCCTCGTCCAACAGCTTCTTGAACATCTCCACGCCCGTCACCACC
>Ga0335069_10009580_pt1 | contig 13783 bp, 11 predicted proteins | sample Lox_Sample_11_FD_206714 | JGI IMG/M metagenome (GOLD analysis project Ga0335069, IMG submission 206714) | Soil microbial communities from Loxahatchee National Wildlife Refuge, Florida, United States - Lox_Sample_1.1 | ecosystem: Environmental > Terrestrial > Soil > Wetlands | place: USA... | reverse complement strand
CAAGACCATCCACTAAAAGGAAAGGCAGAGCCGTTCCTTTTATGAAAATGGGTTTTTGGTAGGGACGGCTGGCCCCAGCCGTCCTCACTTCGCTTCTGAAAAGGGGCGCGGTGGGGACACCGCGCCCTACCAATTTCATCTCCCTTGGTGACCTTGAAAGGCCCATGGCCCACTTCCATGCAGAGTTTTGGTAGCCACGACAAACTGATTTTGGTTTGTCGTGGGCTTTTGACCCCATTGAAGTGCCCCCGATTGATTTCAGGAACGAATCAATCAGGGCTCCCTCCCCTGCCATTTTCATCCGCAGTAGTAGCGCGCCAGACAAGCACACGATTGCTTCCCTTGACATTTTCTAGAAATTCTTCAATGATGCTTTCGATTTATAGATAGATAGAATTATAGAATTACAAGAAGGTCGTCTGGTCGACTATCGTCCCTAGAAGCACTTTCTTGTTGCCCTGATCGGGTGAACTTATGATTACCTCTTTGATTTCAATGAAAGGGGGGACTGCCAAAACCACTACCGCGGTTAATCTCGCGGCCTATTTGGCCCTAAGTGGCAAGAAGGTTCTATTGATCGACCTGGACCCCCAGAGCTTTGCCAGTATTTCCATCGGATTTGGAGACGGTCACTGCAGGACAACTGCCGCCGACGTACTCATGGAAGGAAGCCAAATTCCGGAGGCCATTTATTCGTCCCATGTTACCAATCTGGACTTAGTTCCATCCGATCGGCGTTTGGCCAGTGCCGACGTCCTGTTGGCGGACACCACAGGGCGGGAAAGGATCCTCAAGGAAAAATTAACGAAAGTGCGGGCCCACTATGATCATATTCTAATTGATAATCCCCCTTCACTCAGCCTCGTTTCCATCAACTCCCTGGTTGCCTCTGACCATTACATCATAACGGTCACTCCGTCTTTCCTCTCACAGGTGGGTCTGCATTCCCTGCTGGAGACCGTGGAGGTCATCAAGAAGAACATGAACGCCAGGGTGGAACTACTGGGGATCCTGGTAACCATGGTAGATCTGCGTATGAAGGTGACGTCTGAAATTCTTGAGCTCTTGAGGCAAAAATTCCAGGACAAGGTCTTCAAGTCCGTCATTCGTCAAAATGTGAAACTGCTGGAGGCCCCCTCCCACGGCCAAACCATCTTTGAATACGATAGTGGCAGCGTCGGGGCTCTGTGTTATATGTACTTCGGAAAGGAATTCTTACTGAAGTGCCAAAGCTAGAAAGGAAGGACCTATTCTCACCCACCGTGGACCCGGGGCGAGCGCCTCTTGACACCTCTCCGGACCAGGTTGCTGCGAGCCGGGATGTTGAGAAGGTCATGGTGATGCTGAATCCGCGACAGGTCAACGCGCTGGATCAGGTGTGTTTGGAGATTCGGCATACGACCGGGATGAAGTTCAAACGGTCGATGCTGCTCCGGGCTTTGATTGATGGATTCCTAGCGTCCGCACCGGCCTTCAGCGAGGCCAGGTCCTATCAGGATATTGCGAGGAAGATTTTGGAGTCCTTTCAGCGTGAGAAACGGGGCCCCTGACCATAAGATGAGACGTAGGAGGCCATGTTCCAAGGGCGATCGGGAGCAAGAATTACCCTTTGACCGAAGAGCCCGATGTGTGGCACAGCTGCAACATTACCTTGAGGGTGGAACGCGTGTTCATCCATCACGCGCGGTCGTACACGCCCCATCTTTGTAGCATTCTGCGCTTGGAACTGACCCACTACCAGCAACTCCCCTTTCTTGTGGATTTTGCAGCGCGGTTCGTGCTATATATCTAGCTTGTCGGCAGACAGCCCAAAAGATCGCTGTCTGCCGTTTTGTTCTTACCCGGTCAAAGTAGGATTTCCTGACAAATCAGGAGATCAAGTTGTCGGCCTGCTGTATTCCTCCCATCGGAGAGGTGCCGGAGTGGCCGAACGGGGCTGCCTGCTAAGCAGTTGTACGGGCTTAAACCTGTACCGAGGGTTCGAATCCCTCCCTCTCCGCCAGTTCTTTCCTTCACAACCTCTGTCGTATTCAACAGGTTTGGCTTTCGCCTGGAGTCTGAAATCCTCCAGGTGACACTTTCTCGTGTGACATTTCAATTGGGACCAGTAGCGTCACCTGCCCGGCCGCCCAAACCCCTTGGCTGCGTCATCCAGCACCAGCACCCAATCGTTCCCTCGGCCGGGCGTGCCAGGAGGCGTGAATGTCCTCAGCCCTGCATTGCCGTAAACGCCGATAGACTGCGCCGCCCCGGTGCGCGGATCGTACCACCATGCTTTCACCTTGCTGCCTGAGAACTTTCCAAGGGCGACGTTCACGGGCTTTCCGGTCGGACAATACACAAAGGCGTAGCCCTCACCTCGCGTCGCCTGCACGTGGTCTGGGCCCCGGGACGGGGACTCGGCGATCAACGACTGGTCCGGCACCCGTGACAGAAATGGCCGCGATTCGATGAGATGGCGGACATGCTGCATCTGGGCGGCACCCGGCAGGTCGAGGCTGTCGATCCAGGTCCCACGCGCCAGTCCCACGGCCTCGCGTCCGGGTGCCTTCATCTGCCAGATGTCGTGACAACCGTAGGTGTGGCCGAGACCCCCGGCAAAGACCGCCCAGTAGGCTGCCTGCCGCACGTCGTACGCGTCGAACCATCCGTTCTGTTCCGGCTTCCAGTTCACGGGATGATTCTCGTAACGCGGCTCCCCGTCAAAGGTAGGCTTTACGGGCGCAAGGTTGTAGTCATGCTCGATCATCAAGTAGTTCGCTTTGTTCCGCTCGGAGTGACCTGACTGCATCATGTTGAAATTGAGCCACTCCTCGTTTTGAAACCATTTCGAGGAGGAGATCTCGCCATTCGGGTGAAAAGTGATCAGATGCCGTCCCCCGTCACCTTCTCTCAGTCCCAGCGCCATTGCGCGCCAGACAGGCACGACGCCATCCGCGGGCCGGTCCCCACCCAGAATCCAGATGATGTTGACATGGTCGCGATAGCGTGTGCCTAGGAATCGTCCATAGACTCGTGCATTTTGCTCGTTGAAAATCTCGGGGCCGCCGCCCCACATCTTCACGATTTTGTCGCCCCATGTTGGCAGCATGCCGATATACAATCCCTTCTGGCGCGCCAGATCAACAACGTCGTCGACGTGTGCAAAATAGGCCTCGTTGGGCCGGGTCGGATCATTGTCGTCCAGGGGACACTCGCCGTCGGCGTTCGGCACGTTCAGACCATCGAGTTCCGCCAGAACGACTGCCTGGATGACGGTGAACCCTTTCTGGCAGCGATTTTCGAGATACCTGGCGGATTCCTCCCTGGTCAACCGGTGGAACAACTCCCAGGCCGTATCGCCCAGGTAGAAGAACGGCGTGCCGTCCGCATACACCAGGTATCGCCCGGTTGCCGATACCTTCAAGTCCCCGTGCTGAAAGTCCGCGGATTGGCCGGCCAGCATCATCGTCATGCCTATTGAAAGAGCAGTCCCATTTAGAAAAATGGACAGGCGTTTGTTCATAAGGCTCCTTTTTCACAAGTGGCGATATAGGCAGAATTTGTTGCTTGACAGCCTCATACTGCCTGATACGATGTGGCCACAATGAGAGCGACCTCCATCTTATTCTTTCTTACCCGCGCAGCGTCAATAAGCGTTTTCTTGCCATTGACCACCTGCAGTGGGGGGACTCCTGACCCGGTCGGCGCTCCCCGATTTAAAGACTCTTCAGATCGGATACGGTCCCACTTCAAATTTGCCTCCCGCCCATTGAGTGGTGACACTTCTATTTGAACTATGAAACAACCCGACCGAGAAGAAAAGAAGGCGCGACTGGGCAAGCAGCCCGTCAAAGTGGCTGTCGTCCAGGCAGCACCCGTTGTCTTCAATCGTGAACAGACCCTGAAGAAAGTCAGGTCCCTCGCACGCGATGCGGCTCTTCAAGGCGCCCGGCTGGTGCTTTTCCCCGAGGCGTTTGTCTCCGCCTATCCTCGTGGGCTCGATTTCGGTGCAGTCGTCGGTTCACGGTCGGAGCAAGGCCGCGAAGACTTCCGTCGCTATTGGGAGAGCAGTGTGGACGTCCCCGGTCCAGCCGTTGAAGATCTAGGCCGGACGGCGCGGGACAACGGCATTTACCTTGTCATCGGTGTCGTCGAGCGGAGCGGGGGCACTCTCTACTGCTCGGTATTGTTCTTTGCCTCCGATGGAGGCTTTCTGGGCAAGCACCGGAAGATCATGCCGACTGGATCTGAGCGCCTGGTTTGGGGGTTCGGCGACGGTTCCACGATGCCGGTTTTCGAGACGCCGTTAGGAAGGCTCGGCGCAGTGATCTGTTGGGAGAACTACTTACCCTTAATGAGAACGGCGATGTACGCCAAGGGCATCGAGATTTATTGCGCGCCCACAGCCGACAGCCGAGACTCCTGGATCGCTTCAATGCGGCACATCGCAGTAGAGGGGCGGTGCTTCGTGCTTTCCTCGAACCAGTTCAACCGGCGGCGTGATTTTCCAGATGATTACAGTTCACTCCTTGGCAAAGCTCCCGAAGCGATCATCACCCGCGGAGGCAGCTGTATCGTTGATCCGTTCGGTAATTTTCTGGCAGGGCCTGACATGGAAGACGAAGTGATTCTGACTGCCGAGATCGATCGCGGGCAAATCATCCGCGGCAAGTACGACCTGGATGTGGTCGGCCATTATGCCCGGCCGGACATTTTCCAACTCTTCGTGGACGAGCGCCCGAAGCACCCCGTAACGACGCAGGCCGGCGCGGCGGGGCATAAAGAAAAACCGGCGCCTCAAAAAAATCGCCAAGCTGTTCCGGGCCCCGGGAAATAGAAATTTGGACGGCGGATGAATCACCTCAGTGACGGTTTTTAACCCTGATGTTATGTGCGGGAGGGCCTCCAATGGACTTTGTGCTTGCTGTGGTCTGGCCGCAGCCGCTAAACCCGCTCCATTCCATTGCGCTATCTGCGCTGGTAGCTGCGGTTCCCCTCATTCTGGTACTCGTATTGATGGGAGGCTATCGCAAGAGCGGCCTGTTCGCCTCGGCGTGGGGTTTGGGAACGGCGGGATTGCTGGCGCTGCTCATCTGGCACATGCCGCTGACCCTCGTCCTGTGGAGTGCTGTCTATGGGTTCATTTATGCGGTCTGGCCGATTCTGTGGATCGTCTTCGGCGGTCTGTGGCTCTACAACCTCACGCAAGACACGGGAAAATTCGAGCTGCTTCGGCGCTGGATGGAAGAGCATGCCTCTGGAGACCCCTGTATCCAGGCGATTCTGGTGGCTTTCTGTTTCGGGGCTCTCCTGGAAGGCAGTGCGGGTTTCGGCACGCCGGTAGCGGTAACCGCCTGTCTGCTGGCCGGTCTCGGTCTTGAACCTCGCCGGGCAGTCATTGTCGCGCTGATTGCGAACACAGCGCCGGTAGCCTTCGGGGGACTGGGCCTTCCCATTGTTGCGCTGGCTGGAGTAACGGGACTTGACCTCTACCAGCTCTCCTCCATGGCCGGGAGACAGGTTCCTTTTCTCTCCTTCATCCTTCCGGCTTATCTGGTTTGGGTAGTCGCTCGGGGCCAGGGCTTGAGACGAACCTGGCCGGCTGCGCTGGTCGCCGGCAGCACCTTCGCCCTTGCTCAGTTCCTGGTATCCAACCTGTGGGGACCTTACGCGACAGACATCATCGCCGCATCGGCTTCGATCGCCGCCCTGGTGACTTTTCTCCGCTTCTGGGTTCCGGACGGTACAAGCCAAAACCAGTTGGGCGAGAGATCTCCGGCCCCGCTTGCAGTTGCAGATCCTGATCCCCCTGCCCTCTCCTCCAGGCAAGCTATTGTGGCGTGGCTACCCTGGGTGATGCTGGCCGCAGTGATGGTCTTGTGGTCTTACCTCAAGCTATTCCAGGTGGGCCAGATCATAATTCCAATACCCAAACTGCATAATAACGTGATTATCACCCTTTACCAGAAACCCTACTCGGCACTTTACTCCTTCCAGCCTCTTGGCATAGGGACCGCGGTTCTGGCCGCGACCGTGCTAACGGCACTTTGCATTCGAGCTGGTTTTCAGGTCGTGCTGAAATCCGGATCCAAGACGCTGCGCCAGTTGCGACTTCCCGGGCTGACCGTCATGATGATTGTCGGCCTGGCTTATCTTTACAACTATTCGGGAATGGCCTACACGCTGGGGGCTGCTGTGGCACGGATAGGCCCGGCCTTTCCTCTGGTCAGCAGCTACCTGGGTTGGGTGGCGTGTTTCCTCAGCGGCAGTGACACTGCCAGCAACCTGTTATTCGGCAATCTGCAAGTGGCAGCAGCTCACCAGCTTCATTTAAGCCCGGTGCTGCTGGCTGCCATGAATTCTTCGGGAGCGGTCACCGGGAAAATGATCTCGCCTCAAAATATAGCGGTCGGAGTCACGACCGTCGCTCTGATCGGCCAGGAAGGCCGAATCCTGCGCGGTACCTTCTGGCACAGTGTCTTGCTCGCTTTCATGCTTGGTCTCGTGGCTTTGGCGCAGGCATACTGGCTGCCGGGAATGGTTCCTTAGGCAGGTTAAATAAGGTCCCTCATTCGGGTTGCACCCAATGAGGGAGGTGCGTTTGCCCGAATGACAAGTTCAAAGCAGAATACCTCGATGCCAACCGAACAGCCTCCAGTCGTCCCCGATTTCCTTTACGGCACTGCCTGGAAGGAAGACCGCACCCCGGCCCTCACTGAGCTTGCGGTCCAGATGGGTTTTCGAGGCATCGACACGGCCAATCAGCCGCGGCATTATTTCGAAGCCGGAGTGGGCCAGGGCCTGGCCACTGCCTTTCGCGCGGGGGTAGTAACGCGTGCAGATCTCTTTTTACAGACGAAATTCACCTATCAGTCCGGTCAGGACCACCGACTGCCCTACGATCCTGCGGCCAGCCTTTCCGCTCAAGTGGCTCAATCGATGGCCAGCTCACTCGATCATCTCGGGACCGATTACGTCGACGGTTACGTATTGCATGGGCCCTCTTCCCGGTTCGACTGGACCCATACTGACATCGATGCGTGGGAAGCGATGATGAAGGAGCGGGATGCCGGTCGTACGCGTCTCCTCGGTGTAAGCAATGTTTCTCTGCAGCAGCTTGAACAGATGGCGGCGGTCCACGCCGAGGCCCCTGCCTTTGTGCAAAACCGATGTTTCGCGCGCCTCGGTTGGGACCGCGACGTCCGGGCATTTTGCAAGGAGCGAAAGATCGTGTATCAGGGCTTCTCGCTTCTCACCGCGAATGCAGAGGTATTGCATTCTCCTCTGGTCATCGGCCTCGCTGCTCGCGCTAAAGTCACTCCGGCTCAGATTGTATTCAGCTTCGCACGGCTGATCGGCATCCTGCCATTGACCGGCACATCCAACGCCGGTCACATGAAAGAGGACCTGGCCAGTCTCGGCCTGGCGCTTTCGGCGGACGCGGTGCGGGCGATTGAGTCTCTAGCCGGCTGACTGCCGGCACATATGAGACGAACATTGCATCACTCAGACTATTTATTGTTGGACAACAGTCGCCAGCTTCCAATGTTTGGAAGATACCCAATTGAGAGCGGGCACTTCACGGTTACCCATTCTGCCCATCGGAAGGTGCCAGCTGCCGGGTGACACTCGTTCAAACGCTTACTTTCTGACCCCTCTCATTTCTTCAGTTCAATGACGAGAGCCCGACTCTCGGTAGTCCCGATGTTTTCGGTGCCGTGGGTCTCGGGCTCTGACCATCGAGTCGTACCAGCCTTGATCTCACGCTCTTCGCTCTTGCCGTCAGGTGATGTGTACTTCACCTTTCCGCCACTCAGCGAATAGACAATAGTGGCCGGGTGCGAATGCATCTCCAGCTTGTCGCCCGGTTTGAGTACAACCCGGGTCACTCGCACTCGATCATTGTCGAGCAGCACCTTGCAGTTTTTGGGGGCCACCTTCACCATGTCTTGCGCCCGCAGGGTCGGGATTGCAAGGACCAGGAAGGCAATGGAGACAATACAACCGGACACACACCTTACGTGTTTCATAGGGATACTCCTCCTCGTTTTATTGGGATTGGATGTGTCTCTTATATCCTGATATTGGGAGAGAGTCAACCTCATTCCCCCATGTGCGCAAGCAAAAGTGACGTCCAGCACGGGTAAGAATTGCGGAATCGGAATATGGGTTTGGCCGGGCGGCTAATACACGGGATTTCACCATTCATTTGCCAATATCGATGAGACGATCTAGGGTCTCTTTATCAGCTATTTCCCAAACTTCTCCACGACGGCATTCTTGAATGCAGACAGGATCTTGTCTCCGTCAGGACCGGGGTAGCCTGCGTGTTGCACCATGAAGATGGTAATGAGCGAGCGCTGAGGGTCGATCTGCATGTTTGTCTTATAGGCCCCCCCGTGGCCGAAACTGCTCCCAGGCTTTCGATCCGTGCTCCAGCCGAAGCCGTAAGCCTGGGGTAGATCGCGCGTCTGCGTAGAAGTCATCTGGCCTACGGTAGACTCTGAGAGATAGCGTTTTCCTCGATAAATACCCCCGTTGAGAATCATGCGGCAAAAAACAGAAAGGTCTGTAGCCGTGCTGAAGAAGCCCCCGGCAGGAGAGGGGCCGCGGTTGCGATCCGTGAGCGGATAGGAGAGTTGGTCGATGGGCGTCTCCTCCAAGCCATTCTTGTCTGCGTTGGGCTTGTACGACTTGGCAAGCTGCCCGATTTGCTTTTGGCTGGGCCAGAGAGTTGTGTCCACCATACCCAGCGGTCTGAACAGACGCGTGGCCATGAACTCCTCATACGGCATCCCGCTCGCGACTTCGATGATGCGGCCCGCCGTGTTGATACCGGCGTTGCTGTAATCGTACTTCGTTCCCGGCTCGAAGTTCAGAGGAGTCAATGCATAGCTGAGAACGGCCTCGCGCAGAGAAAGCCGATCGATCTTGAGCGCGTCCCCCTTGTGTTCCAACCGTGACGAGAAAGGCAGGCCGCTGGTGTGAGAGAGAATATCTTTAACCGTGATGGAACGAGTCGGCTTCTTCAGAAGGATGTGTTCCTTATCCTGTTCCACAGCCAGCCATTGCCCATTGAAGTCCGGCAAGTACTTTTCCACCGGATCATCGACGTTTACCTTGTTCTCGTCTACTAACATCATCAGGGCCGTGGCCGTCATCGGTTTGGATTGCGAGGCGATCCAAAAAAGGGCATTCGTCTTCATCGGTCGCGATGCGGCGATATCCGCCCAGCCCACGGCTTCCAGACTGAGGATCTTCTCCTTCGATGCCACCAGCGTCACCGCACCCGCCAGCGTATGATTATCAACAAACGGCTGTAAAGCGCTGGCAATGCGTTTCGTCGGCTCCGACGCCGAAAGGGAAACCACTAGAACCAGGACCGTCGCCAGCAAGGCCGGCAACAGGTGATTTGGGAAATGGCGTTTGATTCCTGCGGTTTGCATTAGCTTGTGACCGTGGAGCAAGTTTCGTAGAAAACGATTTCGACCTCTGAGCGCCATATCTATAGGACTTTTCAACTGTTGACACAAGCACAAAAGGTGCGATTCAAAGTGGGTCCCAAAGCCGAAGGCTTGAGAAGCCTTCAGGAGGGGAGTAGCCAGCGACAAGGACCGAGCCGGAGGCCAGGTGCGCCATCACTGGTCAACTAACGTTTCCCTGAATTTCCTGGCGTCCCGGCAGGGAGGCGGGATTTCTGGAACCCCTGCGGAGTTCTAACGCATTTCGGGGAGAAATTCCGGTGGTACCGCGCACTGGCGCGTGACCACCGGCTACTCTCTAGTGTCCCTTCGGGACAACATGATTTAAGGTCTTCCCCAATGACCTGTCGCACTTTGAATTGCATCCTAATTGCAACTGTAGGGAATCGGCAGCAGGTCAGTTACAGCATGAGGTGTCGACGGGAAAGATCCTGAGGCCAGACCAAAGAGACATAATGACCAGCCTGGTAGTGGCGCGCAATCCGTCCTCACGGTCCAGCTTACAACCCCGCTGACATAAGCACTGGCTTATTCATACCTCAGTGCCACGACGGGGTCCACTCTTGCAGCCCGTCGGGCCGGGATATAGGCAGCTGCGAGCGTGACCAGGATCAGCACCGCCGGGACCAGGGCGAAAGTCAGGGAATCTGTCGGGCTTACGTTGAACAGTAGCGTCTGCATCAAGCGGGTCAGTACCAGAGCTCCCAGGATGCCGCACAGGACGCCGGCAACAGCCAACCGGACTGCGCCCCCGGTCACGCCGCGGAGTACGTCCAACCTTTTCGCACCCAAGGCCATCCGGATGCCAATCTCCCTTGTGCGGTGCGTCACGCTGTATGCCATTACGCCATAGGTTCCGATGGCGGCCAGAGCCAAAGCAGTCACACCGAAGAGGCCAAGCAGGAACATGCTGAATCGCGGCCGTGCGAGTTCAATATCAATAATTTGATCCATGGTTTGAATTTCGGAGATCGAGAGCTTTTTGTCGATGGACCAGATCTGGCCCCGAATCGAATTAAGAAGTGCGTTGGGATCGGTTGCGGTTCGCACCACTAACACAAGTGAGCGCCAGGCATCTTGCTGGTGAGGCACGTAAACGGTATTTCTGATGTCTTCGGCAATCCCGTCATAGCGCAGGTCATCCACCAGGCCCACGATTTCCCGGTATTTGTTCTCGTCCCGCCAGGAGCGGATGCGCCGGCCAAGAGCCTGCTCACCCGGAAACATCTCCTGCGCCATGGACTGACTGATGATAATGACGGGGGTAGACTCGCTCGTGTCACGATCTGTAAAGGGACGTCCCGCAACAATCGGGATGCGCATCGTCTGGAAGTAGTCCGGATGAATCACGCTCCATGCTGCAGCCGTATCCGTCGAAGTCGGCGGTTCCGGTTGTCCCTCCTTTAGAAAAACGCGGCCGAGATAGAATCCTCCACCACCGACCGGAAGAGAACTGGTTGCAGACGCTGAGAGAACCCCAGGAGTGCGGCGAATCGCATCCGTAATTTGTTCGAGTCCTGCGGCAATTTGTGGCGGCTCCTGGTAACGCACGCGCGGCAGAGAAATCTGCATGGTGAGCAGGTTCCTGGTGGGAAAACCGGGATTAACCTGTCGCATCTGGCTGAAACTGCGGATCAACAATCCGGCCCCGGTAAGCAGTACGATGGCCATTGCCAATTCCGAGACGACGAGCAGACTGCGAAGCCGGCTGCCGCGGGGGCCACTCGAAGCGCCACGACTCGCCTCATGCAACGACTGCACCGGCACCAAACGGACCGCGCTGATTGCCGGTAGCAGGCCGGCCAGAATCGAGGTCGCCAGAGATAGCCCGGCAGCGAAGCCGAGCACACTCAAGTCGACATGCACGCGGTCCAGCTGAGGGACCTCCGAAGGAGCGAAATGAATCAAGCCTTTAAGCCCCCAATAGCCTGCCAGGACGCCGATCGATCCTCCGGCTGCCGAGAGTAGCGCACTCTCGGTCAGGAATTGGGCAGTCAGCCGCTTCCAGTTCGCGCCTAGCGCGTTCCGAATGGCTACCTCGCGTCCCCGGACCGCACCTTGAACCAGCAACAAGTTGGCCACGTTGACGCAAGCGATGAGCAGAACAAACAGGGTTGCCCCAAGAAGGACCAGTAGTGTCTGTCGCAAGGTGGGTCCGATGATGTAGGCAGTCAAGGTGTGCAACTTCCAGTTGGTGCCGGCACGGTTGACACTCCGTTCTGCGATTTGAGCGCCCATTATTGTTAACTTGGCCTGAGCTTGTTGAAGCGAAACCCCCGACCTTAACCGTGCCAACGCCCCGAAGATGTGATTATCCCTGCGCATAAAGTCCGCATCGGGGGCGATGCCGAGCGGGCGGAAGATTTCAGCCTCTGGAGGCCACGTGGAGTCCTTTTGAGCAATTCCAATAACCGTGAATGGAACACCACTCATTTCGATCCGGCTGCCTACCGCGTGGGGATCCCCTCCAAACCGCCGCATCCAGAAGCCATACGCCAACACAGCTTCCCGGTCAGCGCCGGGACGGTTCTCCGCCGCAGTGAATGGACGGCCGAACAGCAAAGGCCTCCCCATGACGCGGAAGTAGTCCTCATCTACAGCAAGTCCTTGGACTCGTTCCGGCTCTTCGCCGCCTGTCACATCAGTACTGATCCCGTTGAAGGCGGAGACCGCCTCGAAGAGTTCAGCCTGGGCTTTCCAATCCAGGATATCGGCGTAAGCCACACTCCCCCGATCTGTCTTGAGACGCTGAAAGATTGTGGCGGGGACCACCAGGCGTTCGGGGTCATGGTAGGGAAGTGGCTTCAACAGCAACCCTTCCACCACGCTGAAGATTGCTGTATTTACCCCGATGCCCAATCCCAGGGTCAGGATTGCGACCGCGCTAAACCCGGGGTTTCGGATCAGGAGCCGAACGCCGTGGTGAAAGTCCTGTCTGCAGTTCTCAAGCCATTGAATGATCCACATTTCCTTTCCATCCTTCCTCAGAGAAGAGCTGTTTCATGGAGCCGCAGAAGCAGCTGCCTGGCGCGAGTACCAGAACGACGCAGTCCGTTAACACGTGCCTCTTCCCGGACATTCACATGGAATAGCCTTAGGCTGTATGGTCAATTGCACGGCATCGCCTCCGTCAGAGCATGGGGACCCGATGCTTCTCCTTAGGAGTTAGTGACACATGGTACAAAAAGGTTTCAATGGCCAAGGCGGTGGAAAACACAAGGTCCTGTGGGGCTCCTATGATCTTGTGGCAGTTTCAGGGCTGAAGGCAAATGGATTTAGTGCGTATGGGCGGATGAATAATAAAGCGGGTGTAACAATGATTGGTTCGCTACTTGAATCAATGGAGAGTTTTTCAAAGGGAAATGAATGCCCACGGTTACCGCCTTCGGGCGGTAACCGTGGCTACCACAACTCGATTTCCACGAGGAGATCCGGGTTCAAAGGTTTGGAGCGATTGAACATTCGTTGCGGCCGTTGGTACTGGTGCATCATAACAATTCCCTGCTTGTCTGATTTCAGCCCAAAGACCATCCTTCTCGATACTGCTGCTGCAGATACTTCTCCACTTCCCGGGCATTGGGTATTTGAAGCGTTATTGAATCCCATTCGATTTTCTTGCCGGCACGGAAGGCTACGTTCCCGAGATGATTGGCTTCAGTCAGCGGGCCGGAATAACCGAAGTGGCAGGTGGTAGGGGAGCCCGTTTTACAGGCATTGATCCATTCCTCCTGATGACCTATGGATGGCGGAATCGTTTGAGGCGGCCGCACAACGTTGGCAAACTCCTTCTCCGGGAGGAGCACATGTTTACTATAGTCCGACAGCAGCATCCCTGTCTTTCCAATGAATAAGACGCCGTTACCCCATTGAGGAATCCCTTTCTCTTTCCAGATCTCCGGCTTGGAACTTCCCTGATGCCAGGTCAGAGTCAAGGGTGGCAGCTCACCGCGAGAATTGTAAGTGTATTTAGCACTCATCGAGGCAGGCGCAATCTCCGGATGAGGCGGGGGACCACTGGCTTCAACAGTTAGAGGAGCATCCAGTTTGAGAGCCCAGAAGGGGAGATCAATCCAGTGACTGCCGAGATCCGACATGGTACCGTTGCCAAAATCCCACCACCGATACCATTTTGGCCCCGGCAGGTAAACTTCGTTGTAGGGGCGGTAGGGAGCCGGTCCTATCCAGAGATCCCAGTCCAGGTCCTCCGGGACCGGCATTGCTTCTTTAGGACGATCCTGGACAAACACGATATCCTTATTGGCCTTGGCTTCCTCTTCAGTCTGCCAGCCCCAAGCACGAGAGACCCATACATGCACCTC
>Ga0335069_10009579_pt1 | contig 13784 bp, 9 predicted proteins | sample Lox_Sample_11_FD_206714 | JGI IMG/M metagenome (GOLD analysis project Ga0335069, IMG submission 206714) | Soil microbial communities from Loxahatchee National Wildlife Refuge, Florida, United States - Lox_Sample_1.1 | ecosystem: Environmental > Terrestrial > Soil > Wetlands | place: USA: Florida... | reverse complement strand
CTGTTGGGCCAATCACTGCCGAAAAAGATGCGGTCTTCGCCAAAAAGATCCCACAGGTGGTCCAGGGCCGCTTTATACGAAGCGACGTCGAACGAGACGCGTCCATCGATGCGGCACAGGATCTCCGAGCCCTTTACGACGATGTTTGGACGCCTTGCCAGCTCGCGCAGATTAGCGTCGTAGGCTGCGCGGGAGGATGGGTCGCTCGGTGGATCGGCATGAGGCAGATGGTCGAGCACAATGCGAAGCTCGGGAACACGATCGCTGATCTCGACGACGGCCGCAACGAGGTCTGCATCGGGATTCGCTGTTTCGAGGACGAGGCCCGCTTGCGCCACGAGTTTCAGGCCAGAGATGAAGTCAAAGTTGTGTGCCGCAGCATGGGGATCGCGGCCCCATAAATTGCCATAGCGAATACCAAGGAACAACGGGCTGCGATGGAGGCGATCGAGCGTGGCGCCGAAGTCGGGCGCCTCAGGCTGCAGGTCGCCGATGAAGCCGAGCATGACTTCGCTTTTCTCAACAACGTCCTGCAGCCAGAAGTTGTCGACGATCCATGGGCTGCACTCTACCGCGATTGCGCCAACCACGCCGTGCGGATCGGCGAGACGCGCATAGCGTGGCGGGAGTGCAGGCTGGTAGAGGGTTGTGTCGGTCTTTTCCGGCCAGGGAACGCCACCCGGCCGCGTGGGATCGAACAGGTGTATGTGCGCATCAATGACGGGGATGGAGTCCGCTGCGTGCATGGCAGGTTCAAGCGCGGCGGAGAGCGCCACGCCCGCCGCCGCTTTGAGGAATCCGCGTCTCTTCATCGAGTCTGGTGTGCCCTGAATGCAACTGCTATTTCTCCGTGTCGGCGCGAACAACGGCCACCGGCCCAAGCAGGCCCGAAGGCAGCAGGGGCGAATCCGCTTTGTACGGTTTCACGTCGGCAAAGGTGTACTTGGTTGCGCCCGCCTGCTGATCGCCGATGAGGCGGTTCACCCAGGCATTGATGACCTTGATGTTGATTTCGTTGGGTCCCTGCTTCAGCGCCGAAGTCACGTCGACACGGTAGGGCGTATGCCACACGACGCCGAGGTTCCTGCCATTCACGGTCACTTCGGCGAGGTTCTTCACGTCGCCAAGATCGAGCCACAGTCGCGAGCCCTTGCGAAACCAGTCCGGCGGAGCCTGGATGGTCTTGGTGTACGTGCCAGCGCCGGAGAAGTACTTCACGCCTGCATCCGTGCTGTCCTTCCAGTCAATGAGGTTATCGAGCGTGATGGAGGGCGGCGCGCCGCGATCCGGCTCGAAGTTTACCTTCCACGGGCCGGCAACATCGGCGACCTTGGACTCCGTGACCTGTGCTTCGCTATGCGAGGTCTCGCTGGTTGACTTGCGGAATACGACGAAGACAGTGCCCCACGGCTCCAGGTGCAGCGGCACTGTGGTGCGGCCATCGGCGACCTTGAAGGACGCCGGTTTCGACATGCCGGTTTCCGCATACCAAAGTTCGGGTGCCTTTCCGGCCACGCGGAAGGTGGCGTCCACGGTCTCGTCGCGGTTGTTGCGGTTATCGATGAAATAGATATCGCCGTCCGCAAGCTTGCGGTGGACGAAAAGCAGATTGGTGTCCCCCGCCGGTTTGGTGAAGTCGAAGTCCGGTGACAGCTTGAGCGTCGAGAAGACGTTGGCCAGGCCCTGGCCCGCGTATACCTTTCCGCTGACCACCGTGTGCACTCCGGTTCCGTCGCCGAACAACTCTGAGTTGATGCGATCGAACTCGGCATGATCGTCGGCCTGGCTGGGATCGTCCGTCGGCTTGGCGCCGGCGACCGTCGCGCCTTGCTTCACCAGGCTCTCAATGGCTTTCAGCACCGGGAGCGACATGTGCTTGCTATATGGGTCCAGCGCCAGCACCCTGTAGCTCATTCCGCCCTTGGTAATGATGCAGCCATTGTCCACCTTGAGTTCGTGAATCAACGCGTCGGCATTGATGTAGTCGAAGCCGTAACCTGCCGGAATGTCGGGCGCAGACTTGTCGAAGATAGCAGTCAGGTTGGAGTCTTCGCCATAGAAGTAGAGGAGGTCTGCGCCAAAGTGGCCTTGCTGCAGCAGGAAGCTGGTACGCGCCAGGTAGTCGACCCACGCGCCAGCCTCGTCCGCCCACGTTTCATTGCGGTTGAACCACTGACCGAACGGCCCAAGCGTCATGCCGGGTTTCTGGTTCTTGCCCATGAGCGGCTGATGCGCGGACTCGTGGATCACGAAGCGGTTGATGCCGTTGAGGAATTCCTGGTCAGCTGTAGGCTTGAGGGTTGACGGCGACCAGGCCCAGGGCGCGGCAGCAGCGGTCATGGACTCGGCAGCGGCGATGTTCTGCCCGTAGATGTGCGCTACCGATGCGGACTCGCGATCGTCGGCGTTGTAGCCGTAAGTCGGTTTGTTCATGCCCGGCACTTGGGTCCACATCGCGCTCATGGGAACTTCATTGAACTTCTTCACTTCCATGCCGTCCGCGACGAAGGCGCGACCGCCTTCGTGCGATTCGCCATAATGTCTCATGCCCCACTCGTGCAGCGTGTCTTCCAGCTGCCCGTAGTGCTCGTTGGCGATGAGGTCGGCGATGGTCTTGCGGAAGTCCCACAGGAAACGATCGCTCGCCTCGGCGCTGTCCACGACCACGCCAGCAAGGACGGGCATCCACGGCACAGGATCGTAGCCGCGCAGTTTTTTGAACTGGTCGATCATGTTGTCGGTCCAGTTCTGCGAACCCGCTTCCCAACTGTCGTTGATCACAAAGCGGATGCCCTTCTTGCCCATTTCGTCCGTCCCGACAGTCTGCTTGTAGCTGTCGAGATACTTTTCGAAGTAGTTCTTCACATACCGCCGATCCATCTTGTCGACTTCCAGACCGGTCGCTTCGGCCGTGGCGGGGTGGTTGCTGATGCCGAGCAACGAATAGCCAAACCGCAGCACCACCCAGTCGCCCTCGGGCGGAGTCCAATCGAGCTTGCCGTCGGCAGTCATCTTCGATGTCAGGTCGATCATGCCGGATTTTGCAACGGCTTCGCCGGCTTCCACCGGCGGCGTGGCGAAGTGATAAAGATCCGGAACCGGAACAAAGGCCGCTTTCTCTTCGAACTGGTTCACGCGCGCTCCCGCGTGCAGAACTAGTTCGGCAATTTCAAAGTCCGTAGGCTTGGGCGGCAGCTTGATGCCGAAGGACTCCGGATCGATCCCCTGTGCCCAGTCGGGAATGGGTGGAGGAGGCGTGCGCTTGAAGGTGACGCGAAAATACTTCGCGGTAACTGCTGGAAACGAAACCGTGTTTTCGGGAGCGTCATCGCCGTCGAGCTTGGCCACCTCCCGAAAATTCTGGCCGTCGTCGCTGACTTCAAGGGTCTTGTCCGGCTCACCCATTCCCGCAACGAAAGCTTCGATCTCGCCGATACGCTTGGTAACGAACGTGACTGCGCGAATGGCCTGGGGCTGGGGAAATTCGTACTGGATCCACGACGTCTGGCCCGGCGCGGGGATGGGCAGTTTAGTGGTCTTTTCGAGGTCACCGTCGATCAGCATGCCGAAATCGGGCATGCCGCCGCTGGCCGTGATCTTCGCGTGCAGTTCATCTACGGACTTATCGCTCGCCGGCCTCTTGTACGCCACCACGACCGTATCCTTGTAGAAGTTCGGGATCGGAGCAGCGCCAGGAGTGGGCTCGTCATGAATGCCCTCGTTCTGGAATGCACCGCTGTTCGAAGGCGGATGCGGCAGAACCCCGCTGAACGGCTGGCCGCCGTGCACAACGGTTTCGCTCCATACGTACTTCTTCATGCCTTCGGAGGCAGGCACCCACGGACCGCCGGATTCGCTCCATCCCGGGGAGCCGGCGATGGCCATTTCAAATCCGAGCTGGTCACCGAGCAGAATGGCGTGCTTGAACGCGTCTTTCCACTCGGGTGTCATGTACACGAGTCGCTTATCGACAACCTGAGGGGTCTGCAATGCGGCGTCGAAATTCTGGTATCCGCCGAGGCCGGCTTTGTGCATCCACTCAAGGTCGGCGGTGATGCCTTCCTTGGTGATGTTTCCGTTCATCCAGTGCCACCAGACACGAGGGCGGGCGCCATTGGGAGGATTCTGGAACCCGCTCTCGAGCGGATCGGGGGAAGCCTGTCCCCACGCTGCAACGGCGCCGAGAATCAACAGCGCGAAAGAAGCGATACGAGCCCTTTTGAATGCGAAAACCATGACGTTGTGTATCTCCTGGCGCAAGCAGTTTCTCGCCGCACGTATGCATGGGTGGATAGCGCTGCGATGCCACTTGGGAGCCGGCGCGTCACTCTGACGAGAACGAGCCGAACTATAGGGGGCAGGATTTACGGGTGTCAAGAAAAATAAATCATTTCCCTAATGAATTTTCGATTCTCACAACGGTAACTCTGAGGCGGTGTTTCTTCAGGCAAGAATGCCATCGGGATGGCGGGCAAAGATCTCGGGATCGTAGATGGAGGCGAAGATATCGGCCTCCCTCCGGATGCGGCCCCAGGTGGCATCCGCTTCCATCATGCTCTCCATCACGCCCAGGTAGCGGCCGGCTTCGACATTGCCGTATTTGAAGAAGCAATCGCTGACGATCACAGTTCCCTTCTCGGTTTCGATGGCTATGGCCATGGAGGAACGGTGATGCACTCCGGCCCAGAAGACGCGAATCCCGGGCAGAACCTCTTCCTCGTCGGCAAGGAGGCGCAGCTTCTGCCAGCCCTCATTCTGGAGATAATGATTCACGTCCGGCGGTACGCGCAGGTGGCGGGGAACATGGAGATGGTAGAACGGCGCCTGGAAATCCTCGATCCAGCCGCGGCGCGAGATAGCGATCGCCGCCTTGCGAAACATGGGAATATTGGCGGTCGCATAGGCCTGCAGCGGCGTTACCAGAACCAGCGAGATGTCGTCCGGCGTGAGGCCCTGCGAGCGCAGGATGTTCTGCGGCAGTTGCGCCTCGGTACGCACAATCTGCGCCTCGGGAAAGCCGAAAAACTTGAACCATGCCTGGTTGATGACGGTAAGATCCTGCGGCGGGCCGGTGTTGATGAGGATGTTCTCGCCGCCTCCGCGCACGAGGTAAATGAGCGCGTTCATCTCTTCGCGCTGGTTCCACGCCTCCATCCAGTAGACCTCGGGGCCGGGAACCCAGAATGTGCCGCCATTGAACGCTCGAACAGAATACTTCATGGTTCCTCACCCTCCCTGCGCAGCAAAAGCGCGGAATTTGCGCATGGCATCGAGAAACACGCCGATATCGCTGCCCAGGCTGATCATGCGGAATCCCTTGCCGATCCAGTAGGCGGCGGATTCGGGCGTGGGAGGAAGAAAACCGGGCGCAACGCCATGGCGCCTGCACGCTTCTACCAGTTCATCCATCGCCTGCAGCAGCCGCGGGTGATCGAACTGCGCCGGAATCCCCATGGAAACGGTGAGATCGTAGTGGCCGACCCACGCCACATCCACGCCGGGAACAGAGACGATGGCCTCCAGATTCTCGAACGCGCGCACGGTTTCAACCTGAATGATGATGGGAATCCCTTCGTTGCACTGCGCAAAGAACTCAGCGCCGCCCTGGCGATACATATCGTGGGCGATGCCGGTGGCGACGCCACGCTTCCCCACGGGCCCGTACTTGAGAGCGCGCACAATCTCCTCGGTCTGTTCGCGGGTTTCGACGCGCGGGACCATCACGCCGCGCGCGCCGAGGTCGAGCACGCGAGACAGAGGCGCAAAGTTCAGATCCGGCACGCGCACGATGGGGACGATGCTGCTTCCCCGGCACGAGGCGATCATCTGCTCCAGCAGGCCGATGTCGCAGCGGCCATGCTCCATGTCGTAGATGACGAAGTCGAGTCCGCAGGCATCAAGGATGGGCCCAATGCCCGGAGTGAAGAACTCCAGAACGAACTGGCCCAACAGCAGGTCGCCCTGCTTCAGGCGCTGGCGTAGGGTGGTCATCGCGGCTCCTTTGGGGCGGCGAGCGCGGATTTCCGACGCGCGAGTTTATCGATGAACAGCAGGTTGTCGAGCACCTGCGGATTCACGATGTGTCTGGGCGCTTCTCCGCGATAAACGGCCAACGCGCCTTCGCAGTCGATGCGGCCCATATCGCGGAAGAGTTCCTTGGTCCAGGCGATGGAGTGCGATGTGAGGATGACGTTGTCCGTTTTCGTCAGGGGCGAATCCGCGCTCAGCGGCTCGCGCTCGAAGACGTCGAGGGCCGCGCCGGCGATGCGGCCCGCCTGGAGCGCTTCGATCAGGGCAGCCTCGTTCACGATGGGACCCCGCGCGGTGTTGATGAGCACGGCATCGGGTTTCATCAGGGCGAACTGGTCGCGTCCGAACATTCCGCGCGTTTCCGCCGTCAGAGGGCAGTTCACGAGGACGTAATCCGATTCGCGCAACAATTCATCGAGAGTCACCATCTCGACCCCGAGTTCGGCGGCCCGCTGATGCGAAGTGTAGGGATCGAAAGCGAGAAAGCGGCGGACGTCGAGCACGCGGAGGAGCCGGATCACTTCAGATGCAATGTTGCCCAGGCCGATTGTCCCCACCACTCGATCCCGCGGCTCGCGGCCCAAGGGGAGCGTGCTTTCGACCCACCGGCCCTGGCGCACCATGCGGTCCTTCTGAATGAGCCGATGCGAGAGGGCCAGCACCAATAAAACAATGGACTCGGCGACCGGCCGCACCACGCCCTGCGGCGTGATGTACACCGCAATACCGCGATCCGTGCAGGCATTCAGATCGACATTGTCGTAGCCTACGCCGCAGCGCCCGATAGCGCACAGGCGCGAAACGCCGTGCAGCGATTCCGCCGTGACACGCGGCTTGAGCGAGATGAGAACGTCATAGTCCATGAGCTGTTCGGGCGCGTATTCCGGCCGGTATTCGCGCACGAAATCGTATTCCAGACCTTTCACTCCATCGAGCATTGACAAGCCAATATCGGGGAACGCGAGGCTTCCGTCTTCGCGGCGGAAATCCGCGGAAAAACCGACGCGAAACGGCTGCGGGCCCGTCACGCCTGGCCTTCCAGCACCACGACCCAATCCTGAAAGATGGGGACCTCGGCGATCTTCCATGATCCGTTCGCATCCGGCGTGATGTTGCCGATCTCGGTTTTGCTTCCATCCGCGGGATTAAAGAAGAACGCGTGATAGGACCCTGGCTTCAGGTTGCGGAAGGTGGCGCCGCTGTACGACGCGGGCGTAAACGCAAAGACTGCCTCGCCGGGGATCTGCGCCGCAAAGGGCTTCCAGTAATCCTCTTTGCTCCAGCGCGGTTCGATGAGTTCCGGCCGCGGCTCAAGCTTCCACCATGAGTAGCGCATCAGCAGCGCCTTGGCCATTCCCAACTGGCCCGACCCGGGCAGCGCCGCGGCCACATCCCACGGCGGCCCGCCCCACGAGTGCCCGTGCGGCGACAGCCCATACGGCTTCTCGCGCGTGTTCACCTGCCAGATACCGTTGGCCCCATACGTATGGCCTCCGGTGCCGCTCAGCAGTGCCGACCAGAACATGAAGCGCTGCACTTCCTGCCGGCTGGCCTCCTGGATGCCCTCGTAGCAGACCTCGCCGATCAACACCGGCATGCGCGGGCTCGCGGCGAGCTCGCGTTGGATGGTCTCAATGGTGTTGGGCACACTGGCGCGGTCGCTGTGCCCGGTCTGCAGCATGTCGAAATCGATCACCGAAGGATCATCGACGCACTCACGCGCGGCGCTCGGCGGATGAATGGTGATGGGATGATGATGCGGATCGATGGTGCGCACGTAGCGCGCCAGTTCGGTCAATCCGTGCTTCTGAACTTCCGCATCCTGCTCCTTGGTCTTGGAGAGGTAGTAAGGCATGGTGCCCTCTCCCGCCAGGCACCACACCACCGGATACGCGCTCCAGCGCGCCACCAGGTAGCGCCAGTGCTTCTTCACCTTGTCCATGCCCATGCGCGGAATGAAATACCCCCAGAAGCCCACGATGCAGGCCGCGAGGCCGTGATCGGCGAGGTGCTGGATGCGCACGTCGGCCATATCGAAGTAGGCCGGGGTGATGCGAGCAAACTCGCGTTCCCACGGATAGCCGGCCTCGTTGGCGCCGCGCTCATCAAACGGTTCCATGTCGGGATAAAGGCCTGCCACGATCTGCACCATGGTGAAGCCCTTGCGCAGGCGGTCTGCTGTCAGGGTTTCGAAACCGTCCGGCCAAGTAAGCCGCCGGCAAAGACCCATCCACCAGGTGTCGCCCAACCAGAAGAAGGGCGTGCCGTCGGCATGCACAAAGTGGCGTCCGTCGGCGCTGATCTTCAGCGGGCCGTGCTTGTAATTCGGGTTCGCGCCGCCGTACGGCTCCACGTGCAGTGTGAGTAGCTGATCGTGCAGGTCGCGATTCTTCGCATCGCTGCAGACGGAACGCACCTTGTATGTTCCGGCGGTGGGCGGCGCATAGCGGATTCGCCACGTCGATCCGCCAGCCCAGAATCCGGGAACGCGCTCCTCACCGCCGGAAGGAAGAGTGACGATGGCGTCCACGTCCACCTGGTTGAACGGATCGTCATACGGTCGGCCGCTGGTCCACGCCCACTCGGTGAGTGTTCCCGCGGTTGCACTGCGCTCCTCGCCTTGCGCGCCGGGTTCCATCGAACCCAAAACGGCAGCGGCGGTCATTGCCTTCACAAATGTGCGCCTGGACATCGCATCGGACATGCACGAATCTCCCGGACGAGATGGGCTGAAAGGGCCGGACGAGGTGGCCCAACGATCATCAGGCGGCGGCGGAAATCCTGTCAAGAAAATTGAATTTGTTTACCCATGGAAACATCCTTCTTGACAGTTCCGGGCGCATAAACGTACTTTCCGTATCCGGGGTCCCCAACGACAGGGTCTTCGTCGCTGGGGTGGTTATCCGTGAAGCTCAAGGACAGAGTGGCCATTGTGACCGGCGCGGCAAGCGGCATCGGCCGGGCGAGCGCGATCGCCTTCGCGCGGGAAGGAGCGCGCGTCGCGGTGGTCGACCGGAACGAGCGCGATGGCAAGCACACGGTCGACATCATCCGATCCGAAGGCGGCGATGCTTGCTCCGCCTGCGTGGACGTCACCGACGAGGCGGAGATCGCGCGCATGGTCGAGGAGACCGCGCAACGGTTGGGACGGATCGACATTCTCTTCAACAACGCCGGTATCCTGCTCGTGAAAACCGTCGAAGAGATGACCGGTGAAGAATGGGACCGCGTAATGGCCGTGAACGTGAAGTCCGCGTTCCTGGCCACGAAGCACGTGGTTCCCCACATGCGGCGCATTGGCAAAGGCGCCATTCTTAACACGGGATCGATCGGGAGTTTCACCGGCCAAGTGGGCACGCCGGTCTATTCCGCATCGAAAGGCGCCATCGCTCTGCTCACAAAATCGCTCGCGCTCGATCTTGGCCGGGCGGGGATTCGCGTGAATTGCCTCTGTCCCGGCATCACGGACACGCCGATGCTGCGCGAGCACCTCGGCCACGGCGAAGAGGGAGAGGCGCGCATACGGGCTCGGCTGGCACGGGTACCCCTGGGGAAGATTCTCAGCCCGGAGGATGTTGCGCGAGCGGCAGTTTACCTCGTGTCGGACGAGTCCGAGGGGATTACCGGGATCCTGCATGTGGTGGACGGGGGCTTGATCGCGGCATCGGAATTCAACGTGCCCCTGTGACGCGCTCATCAAGTCGCTTCGGCCCCCGAGACGGATGTGGCTGCCAAGTTCTATGCTGATAGCCTGCTCGTTAAATCCAAGAGGCCCTCATGTCTAATTCTTCCCGAAGATCATTTCTTTCGAAGTCAGCAGCCGCGATGGCAAGCATCTCGTGGCCGTGGATACTTCGTGCCCAGGCGTCAAAATCGCCCTTCAAAATCGCGGTGATCAGCGATGAGATCTCGTCCGATTTCGATCACGCTTGCCACGTGGTTGCAAACGATTTTGGCTTGAGTTGGATCGAACTCCGCTCCATGTGGGGCAAAAGCCTCATGGATTTGGCAGCGGATCAGCTCGGCGATGTCCAGCGGATTCTCGACAAGTACCGGCTGCAGGTGACGGACATCGCCAGCCCGCTTTTCAAGACCGACTGGCCTGGCGCGCCGCGCTCGCAGTACAGTTCGAAGGGCGACATGCACGCCGCGGCGGAAGCCACATTCAAGCAGCAGGACGAAATCCTGGAAAAATCCGTCGCACTGGCAAAAAGGTTCAAAACCGATAGAATTCGATGCTTCGATTTCTGGCGCATCGACGATGTGGCGCCGTACCGGGCCGCCATCGATGAAAAGCTTCGCTCCGCCGCGGAGACGGCCGGGAAACAAGGCATTCTGCTGGTGCTCGAAAACGAATTTGAGTGCAACACCGCGACGGGACGCGAGGCAGCGCGGACGCTGAACGCGATCCAGTCACCGCATCTCGCGCTCAACTGGGACCCGGGCAACGCCGTGATGCGAGGCGAACTCGATGCGTTTCCGGCCGGCTGGGACGAGTTGCCCAAGAACCGCATTCATCATTGTCACTGCAAGAACGCGATCAAGAATGATGCAGGCAAGATTGTGTGGTCACCAGTGGATAAGGGTTACGTCGATTGGGCGGCGCAGTTTCGCGCGCTGAAACAAGTCGGATACAAAGATGCCGTCAGCCTGGAAACCCACTGGCATGGCGGCCGCACGGCGGAAGAGTCAAGCCGCATCAGTTGGGCAGGGATGAAGCAAAAGCTGATCGAGGCCGGCGCCGATTAGAACATCGCCGATCGCAGGCGGTCGGCGGCGGGTTTGTTCAGGAGAACTGAATGAAGAAGACTCTAGGAATTGCTTTGATGTCTTTCGCCTTGTTGTGGGCCGCGCCCGCGTTTAGCCAGGTAAAGATGACGCGCGATCAGATCCTCTTCTACACCGCGGAGTGGAAGGGCGATCGCTTTCCCGACGGCCGGCCGAAGCTACCGGATTCGCTTCTGAAGCGCGCCGTGGACATGACCATTGAAGACGTCTGGGAATGTTTGCGCGACCGCGGATACCGCAACCAGTTCGAGGGCGGCTGGCAGGCGCTGCACATCGACAAGCCGTTCGCGGGGCGCGCGCTGACGGCGCAATATATGCCCACGCGGCCTGACATGCAGCGCGCGATCCTCGCCGAGGGCAAGGCCGAAGGCCGGGTGAGCGGCACCAATAGCTGGCCCATCAACGAGCTTCAGATCGGCGATGTGTACGTGGCCGACGGATTCGGAAAGATCGTCGAGGGCACCCTGATCGGATCGAACCTGGGCAACGCGGTGGCCGCGCATACGCATACGGGATTCGTATTCGATGCCGGTATCCGCGACCAGGAAGAGAACCGCGAGATTCCCAACTTCAATGGGTTCTACCGCGGCTACGATCCGTCAGCGTGGGCCGACATGGAACTGACGGGCATCAACGTGCCGGTACGGATCGGGCGGGCCATCGTGCTTCCCGGCGACCTGGTACTGGCGAAACCCGAGGGCGTTCTGTTCATTCCCGCAATTCTTGCCGAAGAGGCCATCAGCGCGGCGGAATTCACCAGTCTCACCGACGACTACAACTTCGAATTGAACCAGCAGGGCAAGAATGGCGCGCAGTTCGAAGGCGGATGGACACCGGCGAAGTACGACGCGTTCGCCAGGTGGATCGATGCCCACCCCGAGAAGCTGAAGATGCCGCGCAGCGAATTCGAGCAGTTGCTGAACAAGGCCAAAGAGCCCAGGACGGGACGCAACGCAGCCGCGCCGGATACAGAGCCCTGATGCACGCTGTCGACTAAGATGGGTGCGCAGAAATGAGCCCGCGAAGGAGTGCCGCCGAAATGTCCCACAACCAGAAGGTGCGAATGAACCGCCGCAAAGTATTGAAATCGTCACTGGCCTTGCTCGCGGGCGGGACGGTTGCACAACTGGCCGAGGCTGAGCCGGAAATCAGAAACGTCAACACGGCGTCGAGCCCCTCGACCCTGAAGATCACCGATATGCGCTATGCGGTGGTCGTGAAGCCGGGGCCCAGTCCATGCGTGATCATTCGCATCGATACCAACCAGGGCGTCCATGGGCTGGGCGAGGTGCGCGATATCGCCGGGCCGCAGTACGCGATGGTGCTCAAGAGCCGTCTGCTGGGCGAAGATCCCCTGCGCATCGATTACCTGTTTCAAAAAATCGCGCAGTTCGGCGGCAATGCCCGGCAGGCGGGCGGCGTGTGCGCGGTGGAGATGGCGCTATGGGACATCGTGGGCAAGGTCTACAACATTCCCGTGTACCAGATGTTGGGCGGCAAGTGGCGCGATGAGATCCGCATCTACGCCGACACCACGGAGTCAGAGGACCCGGCCGAGTACGGGCGGCGCGCCAAGGAACGCAAAGCCATGGGCCTGACGTGGATGAAGATGGACCTTGGCATCAACGTGCTCGAAGGCATCCCCGGCACCGTAACGCAACCATCCGGGCTGAGCAAGTGGGAACTGGGCAACCAGCCGCATCCGTTCGTGGCCACCGAGGTCACGGACAAGGGCATTGACCGGCTCTGTGAGTACGTCGCCGCGGTGCGCGACAACATCGGCTACGACATGCCGCTGTCGATGGACCACCTGGGACACATTGGCGTGAAATCCGTCATCCGGCTGGGCAAGGCCTACGAGAAGTTCAATCTCGAATGGATGGAGGACGTGATTCCCTGGTACTACACCGACCTGCTGAAGCAGATCACCCAGGAAAGCCCCACGCCGACGCTGACAGGTGAAGACATTTACCGGATCGAGGACTTCGAAACGCTGTGCCGCGAGCACGCGGTCGACAAGATCCATCCTGACCTCGCCACGTCGGGCGGCATTCTGCAAACCCATCGCATCGGCGACATGGCGTTCAAATATGGAGTGCCCATGGCCATGCACTTCGCCGGCACGCCGGTGAGCTGCATGGCCAATGTGCACTGCGCCGCCGCGACGCGGAATTTCCTGGCGCTCGAAAATCACTCGCTGGATGTCCCGTTCTGGCAGGACCTGGTCACGGGCGTGGAGAAACCGATCGTCAAGAGGGGTTACATCAAAGTCCCCGAAACTGCGGGGCTCGGAATCGAGCTCAACGAAGATGAGGTCCGGCGGCATCTGAAGCCGGGCACCGGCTACTTCGAGCCCACGCCCATGTGGGACGAGGCGCAGTCGTGGGATGATGCTCTGTTCAGTTGAAACCGCTAAGCTAGTCACCGCTCGCTACCGACGTTCTAAAGCAGGTCCTTCGACTGCGCCGGTCACGTTTAACGTGACCGGCGTCGTTCAGGATGACAACTCCTGAGGATTAACTGCTACTGTTTGATGACGGTGCCGTCGGGGAGCCGAATTTCACCCCATCCGCCGTTGAGCGGACCATTCGTGAACGGCGCTTTCGCGGCTTCCTTCTCGTCGATCTCGATGCCCCAGCCGGGCTTTTCGCTCACCCATAGATAGCCGTCGCGCATCTCCGGGCAGCCCTGAAAGATGGCCTGGGTGCGCTCGTTAAAAGGCGAGTACTCCTGGATGCCGAAGTTATAACTGACCAGATCGAGTGTGACGTTGGCCATGTGGCCGACGGGAGAGACGTCTCCTGGGCCGTGCCACGCGGTCTTTACTCCGAACTGCTCGGCGAGAATCGCGATCTTGCGCGCCGGACTGAATCCGCCCGCCTGCGAGACGTGCACGCGAATGTAGTCGATGAGGCGCTCGGCGATGAGCGGCTGCCATTCGTGCGGGCTGTTGAACAGCTCGCCCA
>Ga0335069_10009578_pt1 | contig 13785 bp, 10 predicted proteins | sample Lox_Sample_11_FD_206714 | JGI IMG/M metagenome (GOLD analysis project Ga0335069, IMG submission 206714) | Soil microbial communities from Loxahatchee National Wildlife Refuge, Florida, United States - Lox_Sample_1.1 | ecosystem: Environmental > Terrestrial > Soil > Wetlands | place: USA... | reverse complement strand
CCCATCGAGGCCGTGGGGAAGGCAAAGGCCGACGCGGACGCGGCGGAAGCGCAGCTCGCCGCGCGGAACCAGGAGCTCGAGCAGGCGCGCGCCGCGCTCTCGGGTCTCGAGGCCGACGTGCAGCGCGCGAAGGAAGCGATCGATCGCGAGGTGCAGCGCAACGAGGATCTGCGGTCGCAGGTCGACGAGGCGGGTCAGCGCACGCTGGCCGCTTCGAAGCGCAGCGCCGAACTCGTCGCGCAGATCGCGCAGGAGCGCGCTCGCGCGGACTACCTGCGCGATCGGGCGGAGACGCTCGCGCGCGAGCTGCGTCCGGAGGATCCGGACTGGGCCAACGCGCGTCGCGTGCAGGGTCTCTCGCAGCTCCTGGCCGAGGCCGTGCGTACGTATCCCGACGACCCCGTTCTCGAGGAGCTGGCGCACAACGATCTCGCGGCATCGAAGAAGCCGGATCCGGGGCGCGCCGCCATGCTCGCGAGGTCGCTCTCCAATCGACTTCGCGGGGTCTACGCGCTCGATACCGCCTCGGTAGCCAGCGGACCTCCGACTCCGGCGGGCGCTCCGGGACCGCCGTCGGGCGGGCCGGTGCGCGAATAGGCGTCGTCCCGACTAGCGAGCGCTGCCGCGCCCGTCGACCAGGCCGAGCGCCTCGAGGATCACGCCCTCGCGCAGCCCCCAGTCGCAGATCAGCAGCTCGCGCAGCGAGAGCCGCTCCATCAAGGTGTCGAGGATCAGCGCACCGGTCGGCAGCAGGTCCGCGCGATTGCGCTTCATGCCCGGCATGCGCAGCCGCTCGTCGTGGGTGGCGCGCGCGAGATCGTCGGCCAGCTGCGAGAGCTCGTCGCGCCGCACGCGCAATCCGCCGTTCGCGGCGCGGCCCTCGCCGCGCTGCTCGGCGAGTCGCGCCAGCGCGCGCGCCGTCCCGCCCGACGCGATCGGCAGCTTCGGGCTGCGCGCGCGCACCTCCTTCCGGCACGGCGCCAGGCAGGCCTCGACCCGCTCCTCGATCTGCTTGCGCTCTCGCCGCTTCAGCGGGTCGTGCAACGCGAGCTCGCTGTGGAGGCGCGTGACCCCGAGCGGCAGCGTGTTCTCCCATTGCACCTCGAAGCCGTCGCCGATCGCGAGCTCGAGGCTGCCGCCGCCGAGGTCCATGCCGAGCGCGACCTCGTCGCGCAGCGGGAGGCGGTGGCGGAAGGCCGCGAAGATCAGGCGCGCCTCCTCGATGCCCGACAACACGCGCACCGGCCTCCCGAGCGCGCGCGCGATCGAATCCGCGAGCGGCGCGCTGTTGCTCGCCTCGCGCAGCGCAGCCGTCGCGACCGGCAGCAGCTTCTCCGCCCCGGCCTGCTCGGCCACACGCCGCAGCGCGCGCGCCGACTCGACCGCGCGCGAGGCGATCGGCTTCGGGATGGCGCCTTCGTCGGCGATCGTCGCGCCGAGTCGCAGCATCACCCGCCGCCGCACGACCCGCTCGATCGAGCCGGTGGGACTCGCGTCCGCGACGAGCAGGTGGAACGAGGTGCTGCCGAGATCGAGGACCGCGACGCGCAGCTTCGCGTCCGGCCCCTTGCGGTGCACTCGTCGATCCGCCAAAGCAACCTCCCGGATGAGCCGCCGACCCGGCAGCGTTCGCGGTCCCGTGCGGGGGGAGGCAGCGGGCGGCACGCGACGCCGAGCATCTTACGCGACCGATCACGAATGCGAAAGATTCTCGCGCGCGCGCCCGCGTGAGACGTCGCGTGCAGGCGACCCGCGGCGCGCCGCCGACTCGAGCAGCCACTGCTGCGCGTCGATGCGCTCGCGCGAGCGGACTCGCTGCCACACGCCGCTCGCATCGAGCTCCCATGCGAGCACGTCGTCGCGCAGCAGCGCATCGAACATCTCGCGCAGGCGCGCGGCGAGCGCCGGGTCCTCCACCGGAGTCACCACCTCCACGCGCCGGTCGAGATTGCGCGCCATCAGATCCGCCGATCCGATCGCGTAGAGCGGCCCGCGCGCGTCGCTGCCGAAGCGGAAGACGCGACTGTGCTCGAGGAAGCGGCCGATGATCGAGCGCACGCGGATGGTCTCCGAGAGGCCCGGCACGCCCGGCCGCAGGCAGCAGACGCCCCGCACCAGCAGATCGATCTCGACGCCGGCCTGCGAGGCGGCGTAGAGCGCGTCCACGAGCTGCGGGTCGTCGAGGCCGTTGACCTTGATCGCGATGCGGCCGTCGCCCGCGTCGATCTCGCGCTGGATCAGCTCGAGCATGGTCGCACGCAGCGTGCGCGGCGCGACCCACAGCTTGCGGAAGCGCTTCTGCTTGCTGTAGCCGGTCAGGTAGTTGAAGAGGTCGGCGAGGTCTGCGCAGAGCGCCGCATCCGCGCTGAGGAGTCCGAGGTCCTCGTAGCTGCGCGCAGTGTCCGGGTTGTAGTTGCCCGTGCCGACGTGGCCGTAGCGCCGGATGCCGTCCGCCTCGCGCCGCACGACCAGCGTGATCTTGCCGTGCGCCTTCAATCCGACGACGCCGTAGACCACGTGCACGCCGGCCTCTTCGAGGGCGCGCGCGAGGTCGATGTTGGCCTCCTCGTCGAAGCGGGCGGTCAGCTCGACGAGCGTCACCACCTGCTTGCCGGCCTCGGCCGCCTGGATCAAGGTGCGCACGATCGGGTTGTCGGGGCCGGACGTGCGATAGAGCGTGTGCTTGATCGCGAGCACGTGCGGGTCGGATGCCGCCTGCGCGAGGAACGCCTCCACCGAGGCGCGGAACGACTCGTAGGGGTGGTGCACCAGCAGGTCGCGCTCGCGGAGCCTCGCGAAGAAGTCGACGTCGCCGTCCTCGTCCGGCTGGAGTCCCGGCGGAGTGACGGGCGTGAAGGCGGGATGCTTCAGCTCCGGCCGCTCGAGCGCATGGAGCGACCACAGTGCGCCGAGATCGAGCGGTGCGTGCGCGCAGTAGACGTGACTCTCGTCGAGCTCGAGCTCCGCGGCGAGCAGGTTCCTCACCTGCTCGGACATCGCGACGGGCACCTCGAGCCGCACCGCCGCGTTGGTGCGGAGCCTGCGCTTCAGCCCCGACTCCACCGCGAGCAGCAGATCGTCCGCCTCGCTCTCCTCGAGCGCGAGCTCGGCGTCGCGGGTCACGCGGAAGGGATGGCAGGAGACGATCTCCATGCCCGAGAAGAGCGCCTCCGCGTGCGCGGCGATCACCTGCTCGATCGGAACGAAGTGGCCCGGCTCGCCGCACGGCAGGAAGCGCGGCAGCAGCGGCGGCACCTTCACGCGCGCGAAGCGGTGGATGCCCGTGTCGTCGTCGCGCACCACGAGCGCGAGGTTCAGCGAGAGGTTCGAGATGTAGGGGAACGGGTGCGCCGGGTCGACCGAAAGCGGTGTCAGCACGGCGAAGATCTGCTCGTCGAAGAGCTGGGAGAGCCGCGACTGCGCCGACGCGTCCAGATCGTCCCATGCGTGGAGCGCGATGCCCGCGTCCGCGAGCTTCGGCAGGAGCTCCTTCGCCAGCAGGTCGCTCTGGCGCTGCACGAGCGCGAGCACGCGCGGGCGCAGCGCTTCGAGCTGCGCCGCGGCGCCGAGTCCGTCGCGCGAGCGGACGTCGAGCTCGGACTCGAGCTGCGCGACGAGGCCGGCGACGCGCACCTGGAAGAAGTGATCGAGGTTCTGCCCCGAGATCGCGAGGAACTTGATGCGCTCGAGCAGCGGATGCGCGGAATCTTCCGCCACCGAGAGGACCCGCGCGATGAACTCGAGCTGCGAGAGCTCGCGATTCAGATACGGCGCGCGCGCCGAGATCGCGCGCGGAAGCACCGATCGACCCGCACCGCGGTTGTGATCGCGATCCATCACCCGAGCGACCCCGCGGGCGACGACGATAGCCGGTCACACGCGCAGGTCAGGGTGACGATGCCGTGACGAATGCGAGAATCAGCCCGACCCGTCGCCGTCGCGATCACCGCTCTGCGCTTCGACGAAGCGATACCCGACGCCGCGCACCGTCTCGATGCAGCGCCCCGCGGTTCCGAGCTTCCGCCGGATGCTCTTGATGTGGGCGTCGATCGCACGGTCGCTATTCGGGGCAGAAGCCCCCCAGAGTCGCTCGATCAGCTGCCTTCGCCGCACGACGCGACCTGGCTGGCTCATCAGCTCCATCAGCAGCCCGAACTCCTTGTGGGTCAGCTCGACCTCCGCGCCCTGCACCCGGATCCGTCCGGCCTCCGCGTCGATGCGGAAGATGCCGCGTACCCGCTCCGGGGCGTGCTCCGGTCGCGACCGGAAGCCCCGCAGCACCGCGTCGACGCGCGCGCGCAGCTCGGCCGGATAGAACGGCCGTGGCACGAAGTCGTCGGCTCCTGCCTCGAAGGCGAGCACGCGATCGATCTCCGAGGCCTGACTCGACACCACCATGATGGGAACGTCCGATCCGCGCGCCGTCTCGCGGATCAGCCGGCACACCCCGAGGCCCGACTGATCCGGGAGGAAGAGATCGAGGATCAAGAGATCCGGCCGTCCACCCTGCACGGCCTGCAGGCACTCGCCTCCGCTGGCGGCCTCGTGGCACACGATGCCCGGATTCGCCAGGCAATCGAGGATCTCGCGTCGCGCCGCGGGCTCCGAGTGCGCGATCCACACCTCGAGCGGGCGATCGCGCAAGGCGATGTGAGGCATGCGGGACGACAGCAAAGAGGAGCGGCTTGACGGTCCGGTGAAGTGTCCGCGAAGACTTCGACAGTCGTGTGGCGGACGGCGCCTCGGGGACCCGGGTGACGCTCGATGCTGTCACCGGAGAGGAAGTCGTCCGCCCGGGATCCTCGACGGAAGGCTTCGGCGGGCGGCGGTCCGAAAAGGCGAGGGGGGCCGCCGGAGCGGCCCCCCTCGGTGGTGGAGATGCGGCGAGCAGCTGCGCCGCTCCCGCCTGGCTGCCCGATCGAGCATTCGATGGGGTTGGGATCGGGTCGAAGGGACGGCAGCCTCAGGCAGGCGGCGCCACGCTAGACCCACCGCGTGGCGGCCCGATGGAGATGCGGTCGAGCTATCGTGAGCGCGCGGAGGGCGCCGCGAGGTTCCGGTGAAGACCCTCTACCTGTTGCGACATGCGAAGGCGGCTCCGGCGGAGATCGGGCAGGACGACCACGCCCGCCCGCTCGCCGGTCGGGGACGGCGTGACGCGGATCGGATGGGCGAGCTGCTCGAGCAGCGCGGCGAGCCGCTGGACTTCGTGCTCTGCTCGTCGTCCCGGCGCACGCGCGAGACGCTCGAGCGAGTGCTCGACCGGTTGAAAGCCCGGCCGCGCGTGTTGATCGAGTCCGATCTCTACCTCGCGGACTGCGAGAGCCTGCTCGAGCGCGTCCGCACCCTGCCCGACGATGCCGACCGCGCGATGCTGATCGGCCACAACCCCGGGCTGGCGGACCTCGCGGACGTGTTGGTGATCCGCGGATCGAAGGAAGCGAGACAGCGTCTCGCCCGGAAGTTTCCGACGGGGGCGCTCGCGATCGTCCAATTCGACGTCGCTCGCTGGGACGAGGCGCAACCCGGAGCGGAGCTGGTGGCATTCCTCGTGCCGCGAGAGCTCGAGCCGTCCTGAGGTAAGCTGCCCCGCATGCCGGATGCGGCGGCACGCGAGATCGAGCTCAAGCTCGAGCTGTCTCCTTCGGACGCCGCACGCATCCTCGATCACCCGCTCGTGCACCGGCATGCGGTCGGCCCGGCTCAGAGCCGACAGCTTCTCTCCGTCTACTTCGACACGCGAGAGCTCGGGCTCGCAAAGGCCGGCATCGGCCTTCGCCTGCGCCACACGGGCGACGAGCAGGTGCAGACCGTCAAGTGGGGTGAGGGCGCGGCCGCCGGACTCTTCGAGCGCGGCGAGCTCGAAGTGGCGGTGAGCGGCCAGCGTCCCGTGCTGTACGCGATCCCAGACGAAGCGCTCCGCGAGCGCATTCGCGAGGCCCTTCGCGGCGAGCCGCTCGAGCCGATCTTCGAGACCGAGATGCGCCGGACGCACTGCCTGCTGCGCGACGGCGCCGACGAGTGGAGCCTCGACCTCGACGAAGGCGAGATCCGCGCGCAGGACGCGAGTCTTCCATTCTGCGAGCTCGAACTGGAGCTGGTGCGAGGCGATCCCGCGCGCCTCTACGAGCTCGCGCTCGAGCTGTGCGAGAGCTTCGAGCTGCGAGTCGGGCTCCGCAGCAAGGCGGAGCGAGGCTATGCGCTGCGGTCCGGGAGCGGGCCGGTGCCCCGCAAGGCGCGCGAGGTGGAGCTGCCGGACGGCGCCACGCTCGACACGGCGCTGCGAGACATCGCGCGCGCCTGCCTCGGTCAGATCGGAGTGAATCTGGAGCCCGCCTTCGAGGGAACCGACCCGGAGGGCGTGCATCAGATGCGCGTCGGTGTGCGCCGCATGCGCTCGGTCTTCTCGGTCTTCCGGCCGGTCCTCCCGGACGATCGAACGCGCGCGTTACGCGACGAGCTTCGCTGGCTCGCGAGCGAGCTCGGCGAAGTGCGCGACCTCGATGTCTTCGTCGGTGAGCTGCTCGGTCCGCTCGCCGGACCGCGCGGGGACGACGTCGCGCTCAAGCGCCTGCGCGTCGAGGCGGAGGAGCTTCGCGACGAGCGCCGGCGGTCGCTGCGCGAGACCTTGTACTCGCGTCGCCTGACGCGTCTGCTGCTCTCGCTCGGGCACTGGATCGCGCGATCGTCCTGGCGCGAGCAGGCGCTGAGCGAGACCTCGGCCCTGCTCTTCCAGCCCGCCCGCTCGTTCTCGGACAGCCTGCTCGAGCGACTCCATCAGCGCGTCGGGAAGCTCGGGCGCGCCGCCGTGACCGGACCTCCGCCCGCGCGCCACGAGCTCCGCATCGCCCTCAAGAAGCTGCGCTACGCGTGCGAGTTCTTCGGGAGTCTCTACGAGGGTCGGGATGCGCGGCGCTATCTCCGGCGGCTGTCGCGACTGCAGGACGTGCTCGGCGCGCTGAACGACGTGGCCACGGCCGGCCGCGTGCTCCAGGAGCTGCTCGGCCGTGTCGGACCTCCGGACGCCGACTCGCTGGCGCGCACGGTCGGATTCATCGAGGGCTTCGCCGCCCGCGAGGACGAGCTCTCGCTGCGCGAGCTTGCGACGCTCTGGAAGCGCTTCGCGCGCACCCACCCGTTCTGGGAACACGACTGAGGTCGGCTGGGGGCGGGCTCTAGAAATCGATATCGACGCGCGTCGTCACCGCGTTCTGGTCGCCGACGTCGTTCCGGTGCGCCCACACGTAGTTCAGCATCAGTCGCATGTTGGAGTAGAGGAGCCAGTTGGCGGCTGCCGTGACGTTGCTCTCGATCCCGCCGCGGATGTCTCCGTCGTCCAGGTCCAGATAGGAATAACGGGCCGCCAGCTCGAAGGCGCCCCACTGGCCCTTCGCGATCGAGAACGGGTTGTTCACGATCGTGCGCCCGAAGGCGCCCTTCTTCGGGTCGTACGTGCGGTGCTCCCCCGTGAGGAAATAGGCGATCTCCGCGTACGCGCCGTACAGGTTCCGATGGGCTCCCTTCTGTTCCTCCACCAGCGTGTCCATGAATTCGCTCTGGAGCGAGAGGGGGCCGTTCACCGTGGCGAGCTCGGCGCCGAAGACGTCCGCGCCGTGCGAGGGGATGTCGCCGGTGTCGACGATCGGGCCCGAGAGGTGGACCTCGGGGTAGGGCGAGTAGGAGAGATCCTCGTTGTCCCGGAACTGATGGCTGTAGCTGTAGCCGACATGGAGAAGTGTCTCTCCGTTCTCCTCCCAGACCGGAAGGCCGGTGATGCGCGCCGTCACGTTGTAGGGCGAATGATTGGAGAAGCCGTCCCCGAAGTTGTTGGCATCACGGAACCCGCCGACCGCCCACGTCATGCGCTGGTCGAACCCGTTGTTGAAGATGGCGATCCCGGTATTGCGGTTCGGCGCGAAGGCCACCACCGGCAGCGATCCCTCCATGAACGTCGTGATGAGCTCGTCGCTCGTCTGGACCGAGAGGGACATCGGCTCCTTGAAGTGTCCGATGCGGATCTGGCCCACGTAGGGAATATCCTGGAGACCGAGGTACACGTCGGCGAAGTTGGCATCGCCGCCGGCAAAGTCGTACTGGGCCTTGAAGATGGCGTACTCGTGGAACTGGCCATCGGCCACGATGCGCGCGCGCCGGAACTCCTCGCCGGTGCCCTGGTTGTCGAAGCCCTCGTCCTTCAGGTCCTGATTGGTGCTGATGCCGGCGAAATCCATCTGGATCAGACCGCCGAGGTGCAGCTTGTAGAGCCCGTCGTTGCGCTCGATGCGCAGGCCCTCCTTGTAGTCGACCGTCCAGGCCTTCGGGTCGGGCGTCGGCGCGGGCGGGGTCGCCTTCGCGACCTCGCTCGTCTTCGTCTCTCCGGCCTGCGGCTGACGCGCGCGTTCCTCCTCTTCGAGCTGCTGCTTCAGCGCCTCGTAGCGCGCCGGGTCGATCGCCCCCTGCTCGCGCAGGATCTCGAGCACCTGCTCGGTGACCGATTTCTTCGGAGCCGGCTCCTCGGCGCGCATCGGCGGGCTTGCGAAGCCCGCCGCGCTGGCGGCGAGCGCCATCCACACGCGGACACCCTGGCGCGGCATACTCCCCCCACGAACCCGGCGGATGTCGAGTCGCACGCCCGAGCGAGCCGCGCACGCAGCCCCCGGCGTGGCGATTTCGTGACCCCTCCCCACCTCGGGTCACGATCGCGCGGCACGATAGGCCGCCTCCGCTCCGCCCGCAGCGCGGGCGTTCACGAATCCGTCACCGCAATGCTTCGACGAGGACACCGCGACGCCCTAGCCTGACGCGTCTCGAGGGCAAAGGGCGCGTCCCGACAGCCCCGAGTCGATTGGAGGCCACCGTGCGAAGGCTCGGGACGTTCGTACTGCTGCTCGCGATCGTCGCGCCGCTCGCGGCGCAGGCGCGCGATCAGATCCGCATCGTCGGCTCGTCGACGGTGTATCCGTTCTCGACCATCGTCGCCGAGCGCCTCGGGAAGACCGGCAAGTTCAAGACGCCGATCGTCGAGAGCACGGGCACCGGCGGCGGCTTCAAGCTCTTCTGCGCCGGCGTCGGCGTGGACTCTCCCGACATCGAGGACGCGTCGCGGCGGATCACGAAATCGGAGCAGGATCTCTGCGCACAGAACGGCGTGAAGGACATCGCCGAGATCAAGATCGGCTACGACGGCATCGTGATCGCGAATTCCAAGAAGGCGCCGCGCCAGGCCTTCACCGAGCGCCAGCTCTTCCTCGCGCTCGCCAAGCAGGTGCCCGGGCCGAACGGGCAGCTCCAGGTGAATCCCTACAAGACCTGGAAGGACGTGGATCCCTCGCTGCCCGATCTGCGCATCGAGGTGCTCGGCCCGCCGCCCACCTCGGGAACTCGGGACGCCTTCGCCGAGCTCGTCATGGAAGGCGGGTGCAAGACCTTCCCGGATCTGAAGGCGCTGAAGGACAAGAACGAGGACGAGTTCAAGAAGGCCTGCCACGCCCTGCGCGAGGACGGCGCCTACATCGAGGCCGGCGAGAACGACAACCTGATCGTCCAGAAGCTGGTCGCCAACCCGAAGGCCTTCGGCATCTTCGGCTACAGCTTCCTGGAGGAGAACCAGGACAAGATCCAGGGCAGCACGATCGACGGCGTCGCGCCGGAGTACGACTCGATCGCGCAGGGACGCTATCCCGTGTCGCGCCCGCTGTTCGTGTACGTGAAGATCGCGCACGTGAGCTCGATCCCGGGCATCCGCGAGTTCGTCGCGGAGCTGACGAGCGAGAAGGCGATGGGCGAGGACGGCTACCTGGCCGAACGCGGCCTGATCCCCGGCCCGTCCGCCGAGCGTGCGGAGCAGCGCGAGAACGCGAGCAAGCTGAAGCCGCTCGGGCGCGTGGAAGGCTGAGCGCGCGTGGGCCGCCGCCGCGCGGAGCCCGCCCCACCTCGAATGCGCGCGTCGCTCGTCTTCCTGCTCGTCGGGCTGCTGGCCCTCGCGGCCTTCGCGCTGGGTCGTCGGCGCGCGCTCGCAGCGGCGGCCGGCGCTCGGCTCCATTCACTGCCCGGCTACTACGGCTGGTACGCCGCGCTGTGGTGCGGGCTGCCGGGTCTCGCGATCGCGCTGGCGTGGGCGCTGTTCGCGTCGTCGGCGCTCGATCACCTGACGCTCGAGTCGGCGCCGGGCCGCGCCAAGGCGCCCGCCAGCGAGCAGGCGCTCTTCCTGAACGACGTGCGGAACCTGGTGAGCGGCGAGTCGGCGAGCGCCGACGCCCCGGCCGACCCCGACGTGGCGGCCGCCGCGACTCGCTACACGGAGCTGCGGCAGCGCGGTCTCGCCACGGCCTGCGCGCTCGCGGTGCTGCTCTCGCTCGCGGGCGGCGCGCTCGCGCTGCGCCGCGTCGCGCCATCGCTGGCGGCGCGCGTCTCGGTCGAGCGCGCCCTCGCGCACATCCTGCTCCTCTCCTCGGCCTTCGCGATCCTGGTGACGGCGGGCATCGTCTTCTCGCTGATCTTCGAAGCGGGTCGCTTCTTCGACCGCGTCTCCCTGGTGGACTTCCTGTTCGGACTCGAGTGGAGCCCGCAGACCGCGATCCGCGCCGATCAGGTCGGGAGCTCGGGCGCCTTCGGCGCGGTGCCGGTCTTCACGGGCACGCTGCTGATCACCGCGATCGCGATGTCGGTCGCGGTGCCGATCGGCCTGCTCTCGGCGATCCACATGGGCTTCTACGCGTCGCCGCGCTTCCGGGCCGTCGCCAAGCCGGCGCTCGAGATCCTCGCCGGCGTGCCGACGGTGGTCTACGGATTCTTCGCCGCGCTGATGGTCGCTCCCGCGATCCGCGGGCTCGGAGAGGCGGCCGGTCTCTCCGTCGCGTCGGAGAGCGCGCTCGCGGCGGGCCTCGTGATGGGGATCATGATCATCCCCTTCGTCTCGTCGCTCTCGGACGACGCCATCACCGCCGTGCCGCTCTCGCTGCGCGACGGCTCCTTCGGGCTCGGTGCGACGCGCTCGGAGACGATCCGACACGTGATCGTGCCGGCGGCGCTGCCGGGCATCGTCGGCGGCGTGCTGCTCGCCGTCTCGCGCGCGATCGGCGAGACGATGATCGTGGTGATGGCGGCGGGTCTCGCGGCGAATCTGACCGTGAACCCGCTCGAGGCCGTCACCACCGTGACCGTCCAGATCGTGTCGCTGCTGACCGGCGACCAGGAGTTCGACAGCGCGAAGACGCTCTCGGCCTTCGCGCTCGGTCTCGTGCTCTTCTGCGTGACCTTGGTGCTGAACGTCTTCGCCCTGCGCGTGGTGCAGCGCTACCGGGAGAAGTATGAGTGACGCGGCGCGCACGGGTGGCGTAGACCCGGCCGCGCGCTGGGCTTCGGCCGAGATGCGGAGCCGGCTCGCGCGGCGCCACGCGTCCGAGCGTCGCTTCCGGCTGGCCGGGCTGACGGCCATCGTGCTCGCGATCGCGAGCCTCGGCGTGCTGCTCGCGAGCATCGGCTGGAACGGCGCGCCCGCCTTCTCCGCCACCGAGGTGCGTCTGGACGTCGACCTATCTCCGGCGGCGCTCGGGCTCCCCTCGGACCCGACGGGCGCGGCGAGCCCTGCGGCGCTCCACGATGCCGACTACCGTGCGCCGCTCCGCGCCGCGCTCCAGGCGCTCTTCCCGGACGTCCAGTCGCGCGGCGAGATTCGCGATCTCACGGCGCTGCTCTCGCGCGGCGCCGCGGACGAGCTCCGGGCGCGCGTCGAGTCGGACCCGTCGCTCGTCGGGCGGCGCGTGTCGCTCTGGCTGACGGCCGATGACGAGGTCGACCTCGCGCGCAAGAGCGGCCTCTCGCGCGCGGTCGCCGAGGCGGATCGCCACCTGTCCGACGCGCAGATCGGCTGGCTGGAGGCGCTGTTGCGAGACGGACGCCTGCGCGCCGCCTTCAACTGGCCGTTCTTCACGTCGGGCGACTCGCGCGAGCCGGAACAGGCGGGACTCCTCGGCGCGCTGGTGGGCTCGGCGCTCACGCTGCTCGTCACGCTCGCGATCGTATTCCCGCTCGGCGTGTCGGCCGCGATCTATCTCGAGGAGTTCGCGCCGCGCAACCGCTGGACGGATCTGATCGAGGTGAACATCAACAACCTCGCCGCGGTGCCTTCGATCGTCTTCGGCCTGCTCGGCCTCGCGGTCCTCCTCGGCCTCTTCGGTCTCCCGCGCTCTGCGCCGCTCGTCGGCGGCATGACCCTCGCGCTGATGACGCTTCCGACCATCATCATCAGCGGCCGCGTCGCGATCCAGGCCGTGCCGCCTTCGATCCGCGAGGCCGCGCGCGGCGTCGGCGCGTCGCCGCTCCAGGTCGTGGGCCACCACGTGCTACCGCTCGCCCTGCCGGGCATCTTGACGGGGACTATCATCGGAATGGCGCGTGCACTCGGCGAGACCGCGCCGCTTCTCATGATCGGGATGGTGGCCTTCATCGTGGACATCCCTCATCGCTTCACCGACGCGGCCACGGCGCTGCCGGTCCAGATCTTCCTGTGGGCCGACAGCCCGGAGCGCGCCTTCGTGCAGAAGACTGCGGGCGCCAGCGTCGTCCTGCTCGCATTCCTCGTGCTGATGAACGCGACCGCCATTGCGCTGCGCCGTCGCTTCGAGCGGCGCTGGTAATGGGGACGAGCGCTCGCTTCGCCGGTCCGCCCGAGCCCGCCGAAGCGAGAGAGGCGCGGGTCTCGAGGCTCTCGGAAACGGGTCGCGTGAAGATGCAGGCGCGCGGCGTCGACGTCTTCTACGGCGAGAAGCAGGCGATCGACTCGGTCGATCTCGCCATCCTCGAGGACGAGGTCACCGCGCTGATCGGGCCGTCGGGTTGCGGCAAGTCGACCTTGCTGCGCTGCTTCGACCGCATGAACGACGACATCCCCGGCTGTCGCGTCACGGGCAGCATCACGCTCGACGGCCAGGACATCCACTCGCCCGAGCTCGACGTCGTGCAGCTCCGCGCGCGCGTCGGCATGGTGTTCCAGAAGCCGAACCCATTCCCCAAGTCGATCTACGACAACGTCGCTTATGGCCCGCGGATCCACGGCCTCGCGCGCAGCCGCGCGGAGTTCGACGAGATCGTCGAGCGGAGCCTGCGCCGCGCGGGTCTCTTCGACGAGGTGAAGGATCGCCTCACCGAGCCCGGCACCGCGCTCTCCGGCGGACAGCAGCAGCGGCTGTGCATCGCGCGCGCGATCGCGGTGGATCCCGAGGTGATCCTGATGGACGAGCCGTGCTCGGCGCTCGATCCGATCGCCACCGGCCGCATCGAAGAGCTGATCGACGAGCTGCGCGGGCGCTACGCGATTGCGATCGTCACGCACAACATGCAGCAGGCCGCGCGCGTGTCGCAGCGAACGGCGTTCTTCCACCTCGGCGTGCTGGTCGAGTACGGCCGCACCGAGGACATCTTCACCAATCCCCGCGTGCAGCGGACGAGTGACTACATCACGGGGCGCTACGGATGAGCCGTTTCATCGAAACCCACATCGAGGGGCTGCGCGAGCGCCTGTTCCGCATGGGCGGGCGCGCCGAGGCGATCATGGACAAGGCGCTGCGCGCGGTCTGGGAGCGCGACTCGAGCCTCGCGGACGAGGTGAAGGGTGACGACATCGAGATCGACCGGCTCGAGATCTCGATCGACGAGGCAGTCTTGAAGGCGCTCGCGCTCCAGGCGCCGGTGGCGGAGGACCTGCGCGAGGTGCTCGCGATCAAGATGATCGCGACCGATCTCGAGCGGGTCGGCGACCTCGCGCGCAACGTCGCGAAGATCGCG
>Ga0335069_10009577_pt1 | contig 13786 bp, 12 predicted proteins | sample Lox_Sample_11_FD_206714 | JGI IMG/M metagenome (GOLD analysis project Ga0335069, IMG submission 206714) | Soil microbial communities from Loxahatchee National Wildlife Refuge, Florida, United States - Lox_Sample_1.1 | ecosystem: Environmental > Terrestrial > Soil > Wetlands | place: USA... | reverse complement strand
TCGTCTTAGCTACGCTGGTAGACCAGCCTTCCGCGGATCCAGGTCGCGATGACGGCCGCGGTGCCGATCTCGGCGGCCGGGATGTGACTGAGATCGGCGTCGATCACGGCGAAGTCGGCATCCAGGCCCGCCCGGATCGCGCCGGTCACCTCGCCGAAGCCGTTGACCCCCGCGCTGCCCGAGGTGTAGGCGGCGAGAAACGTAGGCAGGTCGAGTGCCTGCGCAGGCAGGAACGGGTCGCCGCTCCCGTACCCGGCCCCGGGCGGCGGCGAGCGGTTGACCGCCACATGCGCGGCCCAGAGCGGATCGGGGCTGCTGACCGACCAGTCGCTGCCCGCCGCCAGCGCCGCCCCGGCCGCGTGCAGGGACCCGAACGGGTACTGCCAGCCCGCCCGCCGCTCCCCCAGGAACGGGATCGTCAGCACGTCCATCTGCGGCTCGTGCGTCGCCCACAGCGCCTGGATGTTCGCGGTCGCCGACAGCGCGGCGAACCTGGGGATGTCGTCCGGATGCACCACCTGCAGGTGGGCCAGGTGATGCCGCGGGCCGTTGACCCCGTTCGCGGCCCGGGCCGCCTCGATCGCGTCCAGCGCGTTGCGGACCGCGCGGTCGCCGAGGGCGTGGAAGTGAACCTGGAAGCCTTCGCGGTCCAGCACGGTGACGAAGCGGGGCAGTTCGGCCGGGTCGATGAAGTCCAGCCCGGTGTGCTGGGTCGTGCAGCCGTCGGCGTCCAGGTACGGCTCCAGCATCGCGGCGGTGTGGGTTTCGGCCACCCCGTCGAGCATCATCTTCACGCTGGTAGCCCGAAAACGCCGGGCCCGTTCGGCCTCATCGGCCTGTGCCGTCTCGCGCCGGTGCAGCAGTTCGGGGAGCTGGTCCAGGCCCCGCTCCCGGTCCCACCACAGCGCGCCGGTCACGTTGACGGCCAGCCGGCCGGCCTCGGCCGCGCGCAGGTACACCGGCAGGTTGTCACGCGCGCCGTCGAAGCCGCCGATGATCGCGTCCTGCCATCCGGTGATTCCCAGCGAGAGCAGGTAGTCCTGGGCGACGGCCAGGGCCGCGTCCCAGTCCGCGTCGCTGATGTCGGGCAGCAGCCGGGATACGAGATCCGCGGCGCCCTCCTGCAGCGCCCCGGTCGGCTCGCCATCAGCGTCCCGCTCGATCCGCCCGTCGGCGGGATCTGCGGTGGTGGCGTCGATCCCGGCCATCCGCAGCGCCGCGGTATTGACCCAGGCGCCATGCCCGTCCCGGTTGGGAAAGAACGCCGGCCTGTTCCCGGTCACCGCGTCCAGCGGCTCGCGCCGGGGCAGCCCGCGGGGGAACGCGTCCATCGACCATCCGCCGCCGGTGATCCAGTCGGCGTCCGGATGGGCCGCCGCGTAGGCGGCGATGATGTCCAGGTAGTCCTGGGCCGTCCGGCCCTCCCGCAGGTCGCAGCGGCGCAGTTGGTCGCCCGCGTACACGGGATGGACGTGGGCGTCGGTGAACCCGGGTAGCAGGGTGCCGCCCTCGAGGTCGATCACGTTCACGCCGACCAGGCCGCCTGGCCCGCCTGTTCCGGCGACCTCGCTGGCTGGTCCGACCGCGGTGATGGTGCCGCCGCCGACCCGCACGCAGGTGCCCTCGGGCAGGAACCTGCGGCCGTCGAACACGGCGCCGTTCCGGAAGATGATCTCGTCACCGGCCATGAGGGCCTGCTCCCTCCGCCGGGATCAGATGCCGGAAAACGTAACCATTGGTCTAGAGCTATGTCAACACCTGTGACAAAATCGTTGACATGGCAACGACACCAGCCTCCCGGCGCAGGCGCGGCGGGCTTCGGCGAGGAACGCTGACGCCGGACCGGATCGTGACGGAGAGCCTGCGGCTGCTGGACGCCCAGGGCGTGGCCGGGTTCAGCATGCCGAACCTGGGCCGCGCGCTTGATGCCGACCCGACGGCGGTGTACCGGCACTTCGCCAGCAAGGACGACCTGGTGCTGGCGATTGCCGACCGGCTGATCGAAGAGGCGATGGACGACCTGCCGGCGCACGACTGCTGGGTGGAGACGATCATCGACATAATCCGGCGGCAACGCCGGACCTATCTCGCGCATCCGGCGGCTGCGTCGCTCTCCTCGTTCCGGACCACCGGGCGCCCGGCCGAGATGCGGGTCGTGGACCGGCTCCTGGGCGCGGTGATGGCGGCGGGCTTCGAAGGCTTCGAGGCCGCCGTGGTCTACCGGGCGCTCGGCGACTTCACGCTGGGCTTTTGCGGCGCCGAGGCGGCGCTCCTGGCCCTGCCCGAGCCGCTGCAGACCGCCGACCGGGCCGCGTGGAGCCAGGCCTACCGGGCGGTCGACAGCGGCGAGTACCCGCATATCTGGCGCGTCCGCGACGAACTCCCGCTGGTCGCCGAGGACGATATCTTCGAGGCCATCCTGGCGATCGTGATCACCGGTCTGTGCGAGCGCGCGCCGCAGCCATGTACGTGCGGCGCCCATCCTGGCGGTTCCGCGGCCCAGCCCGGCGCCGCGCGATAGGGCGTGGATGTCCCAGCCAGGTCGCTGGAACAACATGGCTGGGGCATCCACGCCATTGCCAGTGGCGTGCACCGGTGCCCTTCGCCGGTGCATCTGATGCCAATACGCTTCGGGGAGCTATCGTGCCTGGTGATGTCTATTCGACAGCCACCATGCTGATGGTGGACGCCATCCGCAACCACGACGATGTCACATTACTGTTGCTCTGACCACGGCGATGCCACATCCTCGTGGTCAGCGCTATCAGCCGGGCGGTGCTGGCGGGACTGAAGCGCGCTGAAAGGCCTTGCGGCGTCTCACGTGAGAACAAGGCATGCGGCTATCGCACGGAACCGGCGAATACGGCATCCCTGCAGCGCAGGGGTGAGACGGAACCAAGGTTGTCACGCGGGCGTACCAACGGGGTCCGGACGGCGCGGCGGCATTTCCGGAGTTATCCACGGAACCTGTGGACGAGCTGTGCATGAACCGGTGGAAATCCGATGCGATATGCGGATAACCCGCCATCTTCTGTGGATGGAATGTGGACGGCGAAAAAACTGGAAATGAATTCGCGCAGAACCTTGCAGGTGTCACCCCGGAGGCGATAGAAATAAATTGACCGTTTGGAAACGGGCATCATCCGGAGGTCACTCCGGGACGCGGGAAGCGGCGGGAAGCCGACGGTTCACGCGGATACCCGGCCCCGGCGGATCAGGCGAGGTCCCCTCCGTCTCATACACGGAGGGGACCTTCGTCGTGACGACGTACCGGCCGAGTTCATCCCGGCCTTCAACGCGGCCCGTGCGCGAGCTCACTCTCCGGGACCGGGCTGCCTGGGGATCCAGTGGTCGCCGCGTTTCTCGAACTTCCGCTTGAATTCGGCGTACGTGGCCTGGTCCGCCTGGTCCCCCTCCCCGTAGGCTTGCACCGCGCTGTCGTGCGCCTTCGTGAACGTTTCCTGGGCTTCCTTCGACGAGCGCTTCAGGGTTCCTGGCAGTTCGCCGGCTTGTGCACGGCCGCGCCGGCGGGTTCTCGGCATGGTATCTCCTCTTGCGCCGCGTGAGCATTCCCTTCGTTTTGCTAACTGTCTTGCCGGCCTACCCTGGGCGGCCCGGCCTACACCTGGATTTCGCGTATCGGCGCGCGGGCCGGGTCGGGGGCTACCCGCCTCGGTCCCGCCAAACCACTGAGAACAGGCGCGGAACAGGCGGCATGAACCATGGCGTGGCCGTTTGAGTCCTCAGCACCGGGGAAGCGCTCTGTGTTCAAGCGGGGCTTCCGGGTTCCCGAGAGGGCAACGAGGCCGTAGGAAGGATTTCGCGATGGGACTGGCCGACTTCATCACGGTGTACAAGTTCCTCCGCGGCATCCGCTACCCGGCCACCAAGCAGCAGCTCGTGGACCAGGCCCGGAGCAACCAGGCCGACGAGAGGGCGCTGGACTCGCTGCGGTGCATGCCGGAGCGCGAGTACAGCGGGCTGGATGAGGTGAGCAGGGTCATAGCGGGGGATTGAGCCCAGAGGTAAGACCTAGCGGATGATCAGGGCGAGCGCCAGATGAGCCACGATCCGACCTGGCGGTCAGGCCTCGCTGGACGTGGTGACGAGCTTGACGAGCCTGCTGCCCGGCGAGCCGGACGCATTCTTGCCGTAGCTGGAGCCGTTGAGAGGGCGCAACGGGAGATCGAAGGACTGGTTGAGCGTGGTCTGCAGGTAGTGCAGCAGGATTCCCTCGCGCAGCGCCCAGGGGCAGATATCGACGGAATCCACGTTCAGGGCCTTCATGCCGGCCTTGGCGACCAGCGCCCCGGCGACGATCTGCCGGCTGCGGGGCCGCGACACTCCCTTCAGCTTGGCCCGCTCCCGGGCGCGGAGGGCGGCGAGCCGCGGGATCCAGGCCTCCAGGTCCTGGGCGGTGAGGGACCGACGGACGAAGGGCCCCTTCCGCTGGGCGGGCGCGCCGGAAAGCCGGGCGAGCTGCTTGAACGTCTTCGACGTGCCGATGGCCCGTTCGGGAACTCCCTCCCAGAGCAGCCGGTCGGCGACTTCGCGCAGGGTGGCGTTCACGTGCCTGCGCAGCGCCTTCAGCTGGTGGCGGCTGGGCGGGTCGTCGGGCAGGAATTCGCGGGTCAGCCGTCCCGCGCCGAGCGGAAGCGACATGGCCAGCTCAGGCTCGGCGTCCCGGCCGAGCACGATCTCCATGGAGCCGCCGCCGATGTCGAGGATCAGCAGGCGGCCCGCCGACCAGCCATACCACTGATGGACCGCCAGGTACGTGAGCCGGGCCTCATCCTCGCCGCTGAGGTACTGCGGCCTGACGCCGGCCTCGGCCTCCACCCGGTCCAGGATCACGTCGCGGTTGGCGGCGTCACGCACGGCCGAGGTGGTAAACACGTAGAGTTGCTGCACTCCGAGCCGGCGGGCGGCGTTCATGGCGTGGTTCACCGCCTTGACGACCCGGTCGACCCCGGTCGGCTCGATGGCGCCGTCCGGGCCGAACGCCTCACCGAGCAGGGTGGGCGCCTTCACCGCGTGCGTCGGCAGCGGCGGCGCACCAGAGCGGGCCTCGAAGACCTGCAACTGAGCCGAGTTCGAGCCGATATCCAGGACCCCGAGTAGCATCCGCCCTGGCTACCCCCTGCCAGGCGAACCATGCATTCATGACGCGAAATCGCGTTAGAACCGTACGCTACCGGGCAGAGGAGCATGATGCTCCGCATGGTTCACGACCACGACAACTGGAACGCCGAGGCACGCGGCGAAACACCCATGCAGCGGGCCGACCGGGCCTACGGCGAGATCCTGCAAGAGGTGCGGGTGGCGCAGACAGGCGTGCAGATCCTGTTCGCGTTCCTGCTCGCGCTGGCGTTCCAGGCCCGCTTCGGAGGGATCACGAGCTTTCAGCGAGGCGCCTATGTGGTGACCCTGATGCTCTGCGCCGCCGCCACCGCGCTGCTCATCGCGCCCGCCGCCTTCCACCGGGTGATCTACCGCAGGCGGCTCAAGCAACACCTGGTCAGGGCGGCCAACCGGCTCGCCCTCTCGGGCCTCGTGCTGCTACTGCTGTCGATGGCTTCGGCCGTGCTGCTGATCATGGATGTGGTGCTGGGCCTGGTACCTGCCGTTGTCCTGGCCGCCGGGGTGCTCGTGTGGTTCACGATGTGGTGGTTCGTGCTGCCGCTGCGGAGTCGCGCCCGGCAGCTGACGGAGGACGACGACCACCACCAGCCAGACGATGATTAGTCATCCGTACTCGACTAGGCTCGCCGGTCTCGATCTGTACACGGGCGGTTCCCGCTCCGGCGCACGGGCGCCGGGAAACGGGAGGATTATGGTACGAGTACGCCTCACCGGCTCCGGCAGGCAGCGGCCTGGGTAAGCGGGGGTTCCGGGGTGGAGGAGAGGACAGTAGTGGCGCGCGCAGCGGGCACCGAGCCGGGGTCGGCGGCAGGGATTTTCGCCGCCGATGAGGAGGTCGGCCGTGACCTCGGCGAGGTGGACTGGACGGCCACCCCGCTCGGGCCGCCCGGGTCCTGGCCGCAGAGCCTGCAGACGGCGGTGGACATCCTGTTGTCGTCCCGCTTCTCGATGTGGATGGCCTGGGGGCCGGAGCTGACGTTCTTCTGCAACGCCGCCTACCGGCGCGACACCCTCGGCCGCAAGTACCCATGGGCGCTGGGCCGACCCGCCAGCGAGGTGTGGGCGGAGATCTGGGACGACATCGGCCCGCGCATCGGCACCGTGCTGGCCACGGAGAAGGCGACCTGGGACGAGGCCCTGCTGCTGTTCCTGGAGCGGTCCGGTTACTCGGAAGAGACGTACCACACCTTCTCCTACAGTCCGCTACGCGACGACGCCGGCGCCGTGGTTGGCATCCTGTGCGTGGTCAGTGAGGACACCGAACGCATCATCGGCGAACGCCGGATGACGACCCTGCGAGATTTGGGCTCTGACCCGAACGTGGTGCGCACCGATCAGGAGATGCTCGACTTCGCCGGACGGCAGCTCGACCGCAACCGGCGGGACCTGCCTTTTACCCTGACCTACCTGTTCGACGACGATGACGGCATCGCCCGGCTGGCGGGCAGCACCGGTATCGCAGCCGGGCACCCGGCCGCCCGGGAAGCGGTGGCGATCGGCGATCCGGACTCGGCGTGGCCCATCGCGACGCTGCTACGGGGCGAGCCCGCGCTGGTGGACCTGGACAGCGTCCCGTTCACCGGCCTGCCGGCTGGCGTGGGAAGCGAGCCGCCCGCCCAGGCGCTGGTAGCGCCGCTGGCGCAGCAGGGCGGCGCCCCCTATGGGTTCCTGGTGGCCGGCCTGAACCGGTACCGGCCCCTGGACGAGGGCTACCGCGGGTTCGTCGACCTGGTGGCCAGGCACCTGGCGGCTGGGATCGCGAGTGCCCGCAGCTACCAGGACCAACAGCGCCGCGCGGAGGAGCTCGCTGAGCTGGACCGCGCCAAGACCACGTTTTTCGCCAACATCAGCCACGAGTTCCGCACCCCGCTGACCCTGATCATGGGACCGGTGCAGGAGCTCCAGCACCGGCTGGCCGACGCCGGCCCAGACGTACGTGAGGAGCTGGAGGTCATCAGCCGCAACGGGCTGCGCCTGGGCAGGCTGGTCAACACGCTGCTGGACTTCTCCCGTATCGAGGCCGGGCGTATGCAGGCGAGCTACGAACCGGCCGATCTCGCGCAGGTGACCGCCGAGCTGGCCAGCGTGTTCCGCTCCGCCGTGGACCGCGCCAGCCTGGCCTTCGAGGTGGACTGCCCGCCGCTGCCCGAGCCGGTCTACCTCGACCGGGGCATGTGGGAGAAGGTGGTGGCGAACCTGCTCAGCAACGCGCTGAAGTTCACCTTCGACGGCTCCATCCGGATAGCCGTGCGAGCCGAGGGCGGCCAGGCGGTCGTCACGATCGCCGACACCGGCATCGGCGTCCCCACCAGCGAGATACCCCAGTTGTTCGAGCGGTTCCACCGCATTGAGAACGCCCGCTCCCGCTCGAACGAGGGCAGCGGCATCGGCCTGGCCCTGGTCCAGGAACTCGTCCAGCTGCACGGCGGCACGATCACCGCATCCAGCATCGAGGGCGAGGGCACCACATTCACCGTCCGCCTGCCGTTCGGGCATGCCCACCTGCCCGCTACCGCCCTGGTCCCGGCCGGCCACGCGGTCACGGTCTCGGCCACCGCCGACCCCTTCGTCGCCGAGGCCCTGCGCTGGCTGCCCCGGACCGGGCAGGACCGTGACGACAGCATGGCGGCGCGGCCTGTGTACGAGATCACGCCCGGGAGCGGCGACCCTCCGGCAGGGACGGACCGCGCCCCGTCCGCGCGGGTGCTGATCGCGGACGACAACGCCGATATGCGGGAGTATCTGGTCCGGCTGCTGCGCACCGCAAGTTACCAGGTCACGACGGTCGCCGACGGGCAGGCCGCCCTGGATGCGGTCCGCGCGGGCCTCCCGGACCTGGTGCTGGCCGACGTGATGATGCCGGGCCTGGATGGCCTGGGCCTGGTGGGCGCCTTGCGCGCCGACCCGCGCACTGCCCCCGTCCCGGTGGTGCTCCTGTCTGCCCGGGCCGGGGAAGAGGCAGCAGCAGCTGGCCTGGAGGCCGGCGCGGACGATTACCTGCCCAAGCCGTTCTCCGCGGTAGAACTGCTGGCGCGGGTGCGCTCGAACCTGGAGATGGCCAGGTTCCGCAACCGGGAGTCCCGGTTCCGCCGCGCCCTGATCGACTCCCTCCAGGAGGGGTTCTTCGTCACCGACGACGACGGCACCATGGTGGAGGCCAACCAGGCGTTCCTGGCCATGGTCGGTTACAGTCCCGGCGGCCTGCCGTACCGCTGGCCGCACCCGTGGGTGCCGGACTCCGCGACTGACCCCGAGGGGCGCGCGCTGGTCGACCAGGCCTTCGCCGACTATCAGCGGCGCAGCGGCGGCCGCTACACCGTGCCGACCCGGCACCGGGACGGGCACACCGTCTGGCTCGCGTGCAGCTCCGCCAGCCTGCCCGATCGCGACGGCCGGGGCCGGATGTTCGTCGGCACCGCGCGGGACGTGACATCCGAACGGCTGGCCGCGCAGCGGGAAGCCACCCTGGCCGGCTTCGCCGCCGCACTGGCCGCCGCGGGCGAGATATCCGACATGCTGACCACCGCGGCCCGCGAGTTCGCCGCCGCGCTGCACGCCGGCCAGGCCACCATCGCGTTGTGGTCGAGCAGCGGCAGCCCCGCCATCACCAGCTGGCCGCGGCTGCCCGCGGGATGTGAGCCCTCCCCGGCGGTGGCCCGCGCGCTGACCACTGTCCGGCACCAGCCGGCTGCGTCGGTCGCCATGCTGCCCGGCGACGACGGGGCTCGCCTGCTGGCGGCCCCGCTGGACGGGGCGGGCACCTCCGCGGTCCTGGCCGGGTTCCCGGCGGCGCGCGCCGTGCGGGCCGAAGAACGAGATCTGTTCGCGGTCCTGACCAGCCACCTGGCGCAGGTGCTGGCTAAGGCCCGGGACTACGCGCAGGCCCGCGCGGTCGCGCTGACACTGCAACAGGCCATACTCGGCCCTACCAAGCTGCCGCACGGGTTCGCCGCGCGGTACGCCCCGGCGGTAGCGCCGCTGGAGGTGGGCGGGGACTGGTACGACGTAGTCCCGATGCCCGGCCAGCGGATCGGCGTCGTCGTCGGTGACTGTGTCGGTCGCGGCCTGCCTGCCGCGGCGGTCATGGGCCAACTCCGGTCGGCGAGCCAGGCGGTGTTGCTGCGCACGTCCGGCCCCGCCGAGGCGCTGGCCGACCTGGACACCTTCGCCGGCCGGATCCCCGCGGCCGAGTGCACCTCGGTCTTCTGCGCCGTCATCGACGCAGCCGCCGGGACCGTGACCTACAGCAGTGCTGGCCACCCGCCGCCCATTCTGGCCAGCCCCGGCGGCGGCTGGTCCCTGCTCGATCAGGCGCAATCCCTGCCGCTTGCGGTGCTTCCCCCCGACTTGCGGCGCAATGAGGCATCGGTCACGGTGCCTCCCGGCGGGACGCTCATGCTATACACCGATGGCCTGGCCGAGCGGCGGCACGTGCCCTTGGACGAGGGGATCAGCGCCGCGGCGGCCCTGCTCGCCGGGCACGGCTCGCAGCACCCCGGCACCATCGCGGACCACGTCATGTCGGGCATGATGCCCGCGGCGGGCTTTGAGGACGATGTGGCGGTACTGATATACCGGCACCCACCGGAGCCGCTGAACATGCACGTGACCGCGCAGGACCCGTCCTGCCTGGCCACCGTCCGCACGCGACTACGACAGTGGCTCCCGGCCGCCGGCATCGGCGACCGGGACGGCACCGACATCCTGATCGCCATCGGCGAGGCGACCGCGAACTCCTTCGAGCACGCGCCGGCCGACCGCGACGACGGGCTAGAACCCGTGCAGATCACCGTGAGCGTCCGCGTGGCCCACGCCACCATCGGGATAACAGTCACCGACACCGGCATGTGGCGGGCCCCACGCGAGGAGCCCGATACCCGCGGCCACGGGATCGCCTTCATGCGCGCCCTGATGGATGAGGTCGACATCAGCACCTCCGAACGCGGGACCACCGTGACAATGACCAAGGAACTGTAGCCATGGCCGAACACACCGCCGCCGGCGACGACGACGACGGCCACAGCACCGCAGACGGCGACCTTCAGGCATACTTCGACATCGTGCCCGGCACCGGGCAGCAGCCCGCGACCGTACGCGCCTCCGGCGATATCGACCTGGCCAACGCCGCGCGGTTCCAAGCCGCGCTCACCGAGGCCGCCGCCACCTCCGGTGAGATCACCGCCGACATGACCGCGGTTACCTACTGCGACAGCGCCGCCATCCACGCCCTGTTCACCGCGGCCAGGCACAACCGCCTCACCCTCATAGTCCCCGAGATCGGACCGATCACCACCATGCTCAAGATCGCCGGGCTGGACCAGATCACCACCGTCATCACACCCCACTAGCGCTCCTCCGCGGTTAACCCACATCCGACTGGGCAGGGAGACGGCTTAATGCCCGGCAGACCCGGCCGAGGAGGAGAGATGGCTGACGGACGGGACGCGATGGCAGATCGGGACCGCGGCCATCGGGCGGCTGCGCCTGCCAGCTGGCAGGACTGGCAGCGCTGGGCGGAAGAGGCGGACTGGGCGGACTGGCGTTCCTGGCTCAGGCGAGCCGCCGCGACGGACTGGGCGTCGGTACCGTGGCCTGCCGACCCGTGGGAGCAGCCGCCCGCAGTGCCCGATGGCGGGATCCCGCTCACCCTGCGGGCATTCGACGAAGACGAGCTGGGCGAGCACCTGACTGCGGTCTGGCCGGCCTTCCGGAAATGGTGGCGGGACGGCGCGAACGCCCGCCCTACTGCCGGGCAGGCCGGAGCCCGGCTCGATGAGCACATGCCGGAGCTCGTCCCGGCCTGGCGGCGGCTGACCGAGACGCTCGACGACGATCCCGAGGCGGCCGCCGCGCTCGGGCTGTGGAACCCGCCGCCCTTCCTGACCGGCTGCTCGCAGGCGGCGGTGCTGCCAGACGGCCCGGCGCTGATCCGCAACTACGACTGGGATCACCGGCTGTTCGACGCGGTGACGGCCAGAACAGCGTTCACCGGCCGGCAGGTGCTCGGCATGCTGGACTGCCTGTGGGGACTGCTGGACGGGGTCAACGACGCCGGCCTCGCCGTCTCGCTGGCCTTCGGCGGGCGCCCGCAGGTCGGCGAGGGCTTCGGGATCCCGCTGGTGATCCGCTACGTGCTCGAGACCTGCGGGTCCACCGAGGAAGCCATGCGGACGCTGCGCCGTCTCCCGGTTCACATGTCGTACAACGTCACCGCGGTGGACCGGGACGGCCGCCGGGCCACGGCATACCTGGCTCCGGACCGGCCGACCCGTATCACCAGTCTGGCCGTGGCCACCAACCACCAGGGCCAGGTGGAGTGGGCGCCGTACGCCGCGGCGATCCGAACCGTCGAGCGACAGCAGCATCTGCAGGCGCTGCTCGACGCGGGCAGCGGCACGGCCGACGTGGTGGCGGCCTGCCTGCGTCCCCCGCTGTACGCCACCCGGTTCGGCGAGGGCTTCGGCACCTTGTACACCGCCGAGTACCGGCCCGCCGAGGGGATCGCCACCTACCACTGGCCAGGTAGCGTCTGGGGGCACTCCCTGGAGCGGCTCGGGGCCCGCAGCGTCGAGGTCAGGCTGGGCGCCGCACGGGCTCCAGGTCCTGACGAGTCACCAGGCGGACGGCAACCGTGATCACACCGACATCATCCGCGCGTTTCCGGCTCAGAAGCAGGGGTAGCGGGGCGACCGGCCGGACCGGTGGTCAGGGCGGTGTCCACGGGTCCGTGCCCGATGCAGGCAGGCACCACGGCACGTTCGGTAGTAAATGACCCGGTCCGCACCCGAACATAGGCGCGGCGCCGCGGCGCACTCGCGCCGCGACGCCGCGTGGTATTCACTGGTATTTACCGAAAGGAAATCTCAACCTAATATGGTGCGCCCGGGACTCAACTGCTCGGGGAAGGCAAATGGCAGGAGACCTTGGGGTTCACGCCCACGTAGTTGAGCGGCCCAGCCGCGACCGTGGCGATGACCGAGCCGGCATGGGCGCAGTTGGACGGCGCCGAGCCGTAATATCCGCGCTGCCCCGCGGCAATTGCCCCGATGACCAGCCATATCAGCAAGACGAGCCCTCCGACTCGCATTTTTACCTCCGAAAGACGGGCAGCTCCTGCGTTTCCGAAGAGCTGCGAACGCGGGACGTTTCTACGTCTACCCCGTGCGCAGCAGATACTCGTGAACGCACGGTCGAATGTCCGGCGGATTCGGCATTCCGCGCGACCAGTCACATCCCGGCGAAGCGTTTCCCGGACCGGTGTATCGTGTCTGCTGATGACCTGGGATGGCAAGACCGCGCGGCGCGAACCTGCGGAGCACGATGCGCTCACCCGTCAGCCGGTTCCCCGGCCGGACGGCGACGGTCCCGTGCCCCGGCCGCCCTCGCCGGACCCCGATGATCCGATGTCGTACGACTACACCACTGACCTGGCCGCGATCCGGGCCGTCGTGCACCGGTACGCGCTCCAGGCCGGGCTGACCGAAGCCCGCGCCATCGACCTGACGCTGGCCGTCAGCGAGGTGGCGGCCAATACGGTCAAGCACGCCAAGTCCCCGGGCAGCCTGAACATCTGGTACGACGCGAAGGAGATCGTCTGCCAGGTCCATGACGAGGGGGTCATCACCGACCCGCTGGCCGGGCGGCGCGAGCCGTCCCTGGACGCCGGGGGCGGGCACGGGCTGTGGATCGTCAACCAGGTCTGCGACCAGGTCGAGATCGAGTCGGACGAGACCGGCACGACCATCCGGCTGCACATGAACCTGCCGCTGCGCGGCGTCGGCCAGTGACCCTGATCTCGGGCCCGCCGGGCAGGCCTCGCCGTCGTCCGCCTTGTGGTACAACAAGGGCGTGGATCTGCTGACGGTCTCTGTGACGGCCCGGGAGTCCGCTGGCGAACCTTACACGCTGGTGGAGATCACCGGCGAGGCCGACGTGACGAATACCGACGAACTGCGCCGCCTGCTCGACGAAGAGGTGGCGCAGCAGCCGCGCACGCTGATCATCGACCTGTCCGGGCTTCGCTTCATGGACTCCTCGGCGCTGCACGCGCTGCTGCGAGTGAACCGCTCGCTGGACCGGCAGGGCGGCGTCCTGGCGCTGGTATCCCCGCAGCCCGCGGTGGCCAAGATCCTGCGGCTGACGACCGCCGACCGGCTGATCCCCGTCTTCGATAGCGTGTCGGCAGCCGCGGCGGGCTGACCTGCGGGAACAACGCCGGGAACGACGCGCCGGCGAGGTTGGCCGGCGGTAGCGGGTTTGCCAGCTCACCCGATGGGATATGCTCTTACCCAGTGGTGCCTACGACGCAGGCACGCTCAACGCGACATGGTGTATCGCGGAGCGCGCAGATCGGGCACCACTTTTCCGTCTCTCGCTAGCGAACACCGTGACGAGGTTCGAAGCGAGAGAGGCCCCCATGAAGATTGCCCTAGTAGCCCAGAGCGCCACGCCGCTGCACCCCCGCGCAGGCTCAGGCCCTGACCGTGACGACATCGGGCTCAGCGAGCTCACCCGCAAGCTGGCCGACCAGGGTCACCAGGTGACCCTCTACGCCCAGAAGAACCTGGCCGACCTGCCCGACCAGGCCGAGCTGCATACCGGAGTCCGGGTCGAGCACATCGATGCCGGCCCGGTCGCCGAGGCC
>Ga0335069_10009576_pt1 | contig 13786 bp, 10 predicted proteins | sample Lox_Sample_11_FD_206714 | JGI IMG/M metagenome (GOLD analysis project Ga0335069, IMG submission 206714) | Soil microbial communities from Loxahatchee National Wildlife Refuge, Florida, United States - Lox_Sample_1.1 | ecosystem: Environmental > Terrestrial > Soil > Wetlands | place: USA... | reverse complement strand
GGATGGGTTTCGGCGGCCTCTCGATTTTCGCGATGATCATGGACGCGTCCTTGCAAACAACTGCCAGGCGGGCGATTGTACACTGTGTCCGATCACCCGATCAGGTGGGTACCTTCAAGATCATGTACCCGCCCGCGAACCCGAAGATCACGTCCGGGGCCCAGGCGGCGAGCGCGGCCGGCAACTGGCTGACGTTGCCCATGGCCTCGAACAGCCCCGAGGCTACCCAGTACATCACGGCGATGCCGATGGCAGTCGCCACGCCCGCCAGCGCGCCCCGGCGTCCGGTCGATAGCGCAAAGGGAACGGCTAGGACGGCCATCACAAAAGTGATCAGCGGAAACGCAAACTTCTTCTGCAACTGCACGCGCAGCCGCACCACGTCGAAGCCGCTCTGCTGCAGGTCCTTGATGTAGCGGCTTAGTTCCTCGTAGCTCATCTCCGAGGACTGCTTCACTTCCTTCTTGAAGTAGGAGGGCGGCTCGGCCAGCTCGGCGAAGGTGGCCACGTCGAAGGTGCGGTACTGGCGAATAGCGGCGCTCTGGAAGTCACGCTCCCAGCCGTCCTCGAAGATCCACTTCTGCAGCTCCGGCGCCCAGCGCGCGCGCGTAGCGTACACGCGGCGGGTGAACTGGAAGGTGGCGGGATCGAACTCGAACACCGAGATGCTGCCGAAATGGTTGCGGTCGGGATCGAAGAACTCGTAGTAGTAAATGGCCGAGCTTTGACCGAAAATCCATTTGCGGTCGGGACGCAGATAGGTCTGCGGCGGCTTGCCCTTGATGGCGTTCCAGAGCTGGTCCTGGCGCTTGTTGGCCTGCGGTAGCCAGTATTGGTCGAACAGGAACATACCCACCGGCAGCACCGCCGCCAGCAGCAGTACCGGCACCGCGGCGCGGTAAATGCTGATTCCGGTGGCCTTCATGGCGGTGATCTCGTTGGCCTTCTGCATCAGGCCAAAGGTCACCAGCACTGCAATGAGCACGGCCAGCGGCGTCATCAGGTAGAGCATGCCCGGCACCACGTTCACCATGTAAGCGCCCACCGTCACCAGCGGCACGCGGTTGCGCACGATGTCGCCCAGCAGCTCGAAGAAGTTGAACACCAGGCTGAGAGTGAGGAACGTGGCCAGGATCAGCCCCAGGTAAATAAGGAGGTCGCGCAGGATGTAGTCGTCCAGGATCTGCGGGAAGCGAGTATTGAGAAAGCGCCGCCGCGAGACCGCCCGCTCGAAGGCGCCGTGGGCGCGGCGGGTGCGATGCTGAATGCGGTCCTTGAGCGCCTGATAAAGCGGGCGCAGCGACGCGGAGATCTCCATGGGCATGCGGTCCACGCGCCAAAGGAGCCAGGCGCCTGCCAGGAAGAAGATGATGTTGGCCATCCACACGCCCACCGCGGGCGAAACCCGCCCCTGCCTGGCCAGGACCTTGTCGCCCGTCAGCGATGCGAAGTAGTAAAGGAACACCAGCAGGATGGTCAGGATGAATCCTGTGGACTTGCCACCCTTCTTGGCCGACAGGCCGAGGGGAATTCCGACCAGCGCCAGCACCAGACAGGCGGCGGGCAGAGCGAAGCGGCGGTGCAGTTCGATCTCGAACCAGGGCGCAGTGGAATCCTTGGCGTGCGCCAGGCGCCACAATGCTGCCGTGGGCATCTCCGCGACGCGCGCCCACTGCCGCGCTCCCGCCGCCAAGTCGCCGGTGCCCACCGGCGTCTCCGGCTCGGGCAAGGGAATGGAAATGTCGCTCTTTTCGAACGTCGAGATCTGATATTGCTGCGGCAGCTTGGGATCGACGTCGTGCTCGGTACCGTTGCTCAGGTGCAGGCGAAGGGCGGTGGGCGACTGACTGCCGGCGATGCCGCGCTGAGCCAGGGTGATTTTGGGCGCGCCGGGGGTGCTGATGTCGGCAAGAAAAACGCCGTTCCACAGCGCTCCATTAGGGACCGCGCTCACATCCTGCACGTAGAGGACGTAGTTCTTGAAGTCCTCGTAGAAGACGCGGGGCTGCACTTCGTAGGACGCCTGCGAGCTCCTCAGGCGGTCCTGCAAGCGGGCCAGGGAGTCGGAGGCGCGCGGCGCGAGATAAAGCTGGTTACCCGAGGCCAGCAGCCAAGCCACGATCGCAAAGATGGAAACCACCTTCAGGAACATGCCCGCGCCCAGCCCGCTGGCGCGCATGGCGGTGACCTCGCTGTCCGCCGCCAGCCGGCTCAGCCCGATCAGGATGCCCACCAGCACGCCCATGGGCACCGTCACCGTCAGCGCCTGCGGCACCGTGAACAGAAAAATCTCGGCCACGCTGGGCAGCGGAGCGCTGTTGCGCACCACCAGCTCGAGGATGCGTCCGACATCCCGCATGAAGATGACGAAGGTGAACAGCGCCGTGCCGATCAGGGCATGCCACAGCACTTCGCGCAGGATGTATCTGGTGAGGATCCGCACGTTGCTGCCAGCCTAGCACAAGGATCGGGTCATCGGGAGATCGGGTGATTGGCCGGGGGGGGTGCATTTCTCACCCCTTCCATGGAGATCGGGCAGGGGAGAGGGTAGGGGAGTAGGGTGACCATCCCGGCTCTCCTATTGGCATTTTCTGCCGCTCAGGCGTTAAATACTATGGGTACCAGGCGACCATGCCGCTCGTCCAGAACCACGCCGTGCGCTATGACTTCTCGCTCTTGAGCGACTACGACCTCCATCTGTTTAACGAGGGCAACCACAACAGCCTCTACGAGAAGCTGGGCGCGCATGCAGCGACCGTCGATGGACAGCGCGGCACCTACTTCGCCGTATGGGCGCCGAACGCCTACTCGGTCTCGGTCATCGGCGACTTTAACGGCTGGAACAAGGACGCCCATCCCCTGCGCACGCGCGGAAGCTCCGGCATCTGGGAGGGATTCATCCCCGATCTTGGCCACGGCACGGTGTACAAGTACCACATCGCTTCGCGCTACCTGGGCTACAGCATCGACAAGGCCGACCCTTATGGCTTCGAACACGAGGTCGCGCCGCGCACGGCTTCCATCGTATGGGACCTGGGTTACGACTGGGCCGACCAGGAATGGATGCAATCCCGCCACTACCACAACGCGCTCAACCGTCCTATCTCGATCTACGAGGTGCACCTGGGCTCGTGGATGCGCGCCTGGGAACAGAGCAACCGTTGGCTGACCTACCGCGAACTGGCGCCCAAGCTGGCCGAATACTGCAACCGCATGGGCTTCACGCACGTGGAATTCCTGCCGGTGATGGAACATCCGTTCTACGGCTCCTGGGGATACCAGGTGACGGGCTTCTTCGCTCCCAGCAGCCGCTACGGCACGCCGCAGGACTTCATGTACCTGGTGGACCACCTGCACCAGCACGGGGTGGGCGTGATCCTCGACTGGGTTCCCTCGCACTTCCCCACGGACGCGCACGGGCTCGCCTACTTCGACGGCACGCATCTTTACGAGCACTCCGACCCGCGCCAGGGCTTCCATCCCGAGTGGAAGTCGCACATCTTTAATTTCGACCGCAACGAGGTGCGCAGCTTCCTGCTCTCGAGCGCGCTGTTCTGGCTCGGCCAGTATCACGCTGACGGCCTGCGGGTGGATGCGGTCGCCTCCATGCTTTACCTCGACTATGCGCGGCAGCCCGGGGAATGGATCCCCAACCGGTACGGCGGCAACGAGAACCTGGGGGCCATCAGCTTCCTCCAGAAGATGAATTCTGATGTCTACGGGAGCCATCCCGACGTGCAGACCGTCGCGGAGGAGTCCACGGCCTGGCCGATGGTTTCGCGCCCAACTTACGTAGGCGGGCTCGGCTTCGGCCTCAAGTGGGACATGGGATGGATGCACGACACGCTCAAGTATTTGTCGAAAGACCCCATCCACCGCCGCTTTCATCACAATCAACTCACCTTCCGCGGCCTCTACATGTTCACCGAGAACTACGTGCTGCCGCTGTCGCACGACGAGGTCGTCCACGGCAAGGGCGCGCTCATCGGGAAGATGCCGGGCGATGAGTGGCAGCAGTTCGCCAATCTGCGCCTGCTCTTCGGATATCAATGGGCGCAGCCGGGCAAGAAGCTGCTATTCATGGGCTGCGAGTTCGGTCAGAAAAAAGAGTGGTATCACGAGGAAGGGCTGGAGTGGTGGGTGCTGCAGTTCCCCTGGCACTCCGGGGTGCAGAAACTGGTGGGTGACCTGAACCGCGTCTATCGCGAGCAGCCGGCGCTCTACGAGCGGGAGTTCGATCCCGCCACCTTCGAATGGGTGGACGCCAACGACGGTGACACCAGCGTGCTCAGCTTCCTGCGCCGCGGCCACCATGAAGTGATCCTTGTCGTCGGCAACTTCACTCCGGTCGTGCGTAAAGGCCACCGCATCGGCGTGCCGGAAGGCGGCTGGTGGCGCGAGCTGCTCAACAGCGACGCCGAAATGTATGGCGGCAGCAACCAGGGCAACGCTGGCGGAGTCATGGCCGAAGCCATCCCGCAGCACGGTCGCCCATTCTCCCTCAAGCTCACCTTGCCGCCGCTGGGCATCCTGTACTTCAAACTGGAGCGCTAGCAAGTACTGAGTACCGAGTACCGAGAAAAAGCTAGTCTCACGACTCGGTACTCGCAACTCGGTACTCGGTACCCGAGGCGGCCATGCCCCACGGATACCTTGAGTGGCTCAGCCTCAAGGTCCACCATATCCGCAAGCCCTCCCCAAGCGCCCGCGCATCCAACCGAGGGGAATGAGCGACGAACACTTCGACGTGGTGGTGATCGGCGGCGGCATCAATGGCGTCGCCATCGCGCGGGAGTGTGCCTACAGCGGGAAGCGAGTAGTCATCCTGGAACAGAATGATTTCTGCTCCGGAGTCACCAGCCGCTCCACCCGTATCATCCACGGCGGCCTGCGCTATCTGGAACACGGCGAGCTGGGTCTGGTGCGAGAGTCGTTGCGCGAGCGCGAGCGCCTGCGCGCCGAGCGCCCGCACCTGGTGCGTCCGCTGAAGTTCCTGCTTGCTCTGGGTACCGGTGGAAACCACAGCGCGCTGGCCGTGCGCGCGGGATTGTGGGTCTACGCCACGCTCGGCGCCGGTCGCCCCTCCGCTGTCGATGGCGAACTCGATCGGCTGGAGCGCCTGCTCGATTCCGGGCAGCGCTGGTCCGTCTTCCACTACGACGACGCCCGCTGCGAATTTCCCGAGCGGCTGGTGGCCGAGTGGCTGCGCGAGGCTATCGAACACGGCGCGCAGGCACGCAATCACACGCGTGTGCTCGAGATCGAGACGCGCGAGGGCCGCGCCACAGGCGTACGCGTCCGCAATCTTCTGGACGACAGCGAGTATCGCACCAGCGCCGATTGGATCATCAACGCCAGCGGCCCCTGGGCAGACCGCGTGTGCGCGGCGTCGAGCATCCGCACCGGCTCCCCGCTCATCGGCGGGGTGCGCGGCTCGCATCTGGTGATGCGGCGATTCGCAGGCGCGCCGGAATCGGCCCTGTACACCGAGGCGGTGGACGGACGCCCCATCTTCGTGATCCCCTGGAACGGACAAGTGCTCGTGGGCTCGACCGAGGTGCGGGATGATACTGACCCCGGCGCTACCGCGCCCGGTGCCGACGAGGTCGATTACCTGTTCGCATCCCTGCAGCGGCTGTTTCCGGGAGTGCGCCTCTCCTGGAGCGATGTGCAGGCTACGTTCGCGGGCGTGCGTCCACTTCCCTACTCGCCCGATGACAAACCTTCGGCAGTCACGCGCCGCCACTTTCTCCACGACCACTCGGATGAAGGCGCCCGCGGCATGATCTCAGTGGTGGGCGGCAAGCTGACCACCGCGGCGGCTCTCGCCCGCGAGTGCGCCCGCAAGATTGGACTCGAGGCGCCGGAACCGGCGCTCAACGTCGCTCCCTCCGCTCTGGACATCGAATCGGCGCTCGCCGGATGGTCGCGCGCGGTGGCGCAGCGGGCGCATGTGGCGCAGGCTTCCGCCCGGGCCCTGGCGGAATGGCACGGAGCGGGCGCGGCGGAAATCGCGCACGCGGCCGCTACGGACGAACGCCTGCGCGAGCCGCTCTGTGAGCACTCGCCGCACCTGGTCGCCGAAGCCACGGCCGCGGTGCGCCGGGAATGCGCCGTCACTCTCGGCGACATCCTGCTGCGGCGCGTGCCGGTGGCCCTGGGCGCGTGCTGGAGCGACCGGTGCAGCCGCACCGCCGCCCGCCGCATAGGCGACGTCATGGGATGGAGCCTGTCCCGTATCGCCCGCGAGCGCGATGCCTTCGAAGACGAGCGCGCAGGATTCCTGAAGCGCGTGGAAGCCATCGCGCGGTAACTTCTATTCGCCGCGGATCAAACGCCGATCTTCGCGGATCAGTGGTTCCGATCTGCGTTTACCCGCCCCTCGACTTCGCTCGGGGCAGGCTATCCGCGGCGTTGAAGTCGGTAGAGACGCAGCATGCTGCGTCTCTACCTATGGCTCTGAGAAAATGTTCTGACCAGCAGGGCCGTGTCATCGGAGACGATGCCGTCGACTCCCCACTCGGCCAGGCGGCGCATCTGGCGCTCGGCGTTCACCGTCCAGACGAACACCTTGCGCCCGCCCGCGTGGATTTCCTCGACCAGTTGGCGGTCCACCAGCTTGTGATGCGGGATTACGTACCCTCCCGGCAGGTCCTTCCAGCGCGCCAGCTCGCGCTGCGTGTCGCAGATGAATCCGGCCACCAGCCCGCGCTCGGCCACCGCCTTCACGACGCCTGAAAAAAAAGAAGACACGATGCAGCCGCGCCTCGCCGGGCTCTCCTGTAGGCAGGCAACCACAGCATCCTCAAGGCCCGCCACTTTTAATTCAATGTCCAGGAACGCGCGCGACGCGAACCGTGCCAGCACGTGCTCCAGACACGGTGGCCCTCCGGCGCGTGGATAGATCTCGGTGTAGGTGTGACACGCCACTTCGATGCCGGCCAGCTTGGGATCGTGGCAGATGATGGCACGGCGGTCAGCGGTCAGCCGCACGTCGAACTCGAAGCCGTCGCAGCCGTGCTCGAGCGCGAGATCAAAGGCGGGGAGCGAGTTTTCAGGGGCGTAGCGGCGGGCGCCGCGATGGCCCAAGAGCAACGGGCGGTTAGTCGAGGTCGATGTCACGCACGCGCGAGATATCGGGCGCTTCCTTGGCGCGCTTCAGGGCTTCCTGGAACTTCTTGTCGAGCAGGTCGGCCTTGTGCTTTTCGGCCTCGACCGACTGCCGGAAGATGGACTCCTTGCGCGCGTCCTGCTCTTTCATGGCGCGCGCGGCCTCTTCCATGTCGGCGAAGGTTTTGGGCCGTACCGGCGCGGTGTGCCCAATGACGGCCCCGGTGGCGCCGTCGACCTTCAGCACCGCGCTGCAGCACGGGCACGCGACCTCGAACTGTTTGGGAGCTTTGGCCATGCTGAAGCAATCATAGCGCGTTTTGCGGAGCGGCTCTTGGCTTTTAGCTCTTGGCCCTTGGCTTACTGCTCTTGCCTCTTAGCTTTTTCCCGATGCACCGGGTTTTAAGCCAAAAGCCAGGAGCCAAAAGCCAACAGCTATAAGTACACCACCTGGTGGTCCGGACACCCCGTCTTAGCGGCGTCGTAGAGCGTAAGCAGCAACTGCGTGCCGTAGCGCCCGAGGAACGACATGGCCCCGATCACGCGCTCCTGCGGCTCTTTATGCGGAAACAGCGAGTTGCTGAGCGAAGCAGCGTGCGCTGCCGTCTCCTCACTGCGGCGCAACTGGGCACGGGCGGCACGCTCGCGCAGGCGATCGAGTTGATAGTGGATCTTGGAGGCAGCGCGCTCGGCGGCCTCGACCAGCGTGGGGTCCAACCGTTCGAGCGACGCCCGAATGGTCGCCAGCGAGCCCGCGAGCTGCTGGGTCGCCGCATCGAAGCTGGCATTGATGTCGCCCGGCAGCGCGCGCTCAGCGATCAGCACCTGCAGATGTTCCGGATCGATGAAAGTCTCCGCTGGCGAAAGCCCATAACGCTCCAGCAGACGCTGGATGCGCGGCTCGACCAGCGTGGCGCTCAATCGTGGAAGAATGGGCGTTACCCGCCCGAGCAGCTCTTCGTACACCACCGCCGCCTGCGCGAAATACGCGACCTCCGCCGGCCCGCCGACATACGCCACCGTGGGCAGGAGGTAGTCCTCGACCACCGGCCGCAGGAGCACGTTGGCGCTGAATTCCTCCGGCCTCTCCGCGATGCGCCGCAGCAGCTCCTGCTGGCCGAGCTTCTCGCCCGCAATGGTGAAATCGCCGTTCGCCCGATGCACAGGCACGCGACCGCCGTCTTTCATCGAAAACAAGAGCGTGGAGGATGGCGTCACCTTCACCTGCGCGTGGTAGCCGGCGGCCTCCAATTCGCGGCTACGCTCGAGCAGGGCTTGATCGAGGTCGCTCGCGGCGACAACAGAGGCGCGGTACACCGACTCGGCTATCTCGTGCAGTTCCGGGTCGGAAGCGTCAATCAGGATCACTCCGGAATGACGGAACAGGCGCGAGAAAAGCCTGGCGAAAGCGCCGCCCAGCGTCTCGCCAGCGCGATAGCTCTCCCGCAGGAAGCCCGCGGCTTCGGGATCGCTCAGCAGGCGCGCCGCCTCCTCGGCCCGCGCTTCGATCTCGGGACCGAAGCGCACGGCGCTCATGGGTGCATCCTCGGGTCCGCGGGCTTCGGTGGCGAAGGAGGCGAGCGACCCGTCGGCGCCGAGCAGAGCCACATGGTTGACTTCCGCAAGATCGTGGTCTTCGGTAGCCAGCCAGAAGACCGGCACGCAGTCCTGGCCTGCGTGGGTGAACTCAGTGGCCAGCTTTATCGCGGTCAGCGCCTTGTAGATGGAAAACAGCGGCCCGCCGAAGAGCGCCACTTGCTGACCAGTCACCACGGCCGAGGCGCCGGCGCGGAAGCGGACAATATTGTCGAGCGTCTCCTGCGACGCGCCCCACGCTCGGTTCTGCCGCTCCAGAATGGCCGCCACGCGCTCGCGGCGAGCCGCGTCGTAGTGCAAACGTGAGACCTCGTCCTTCAGCCAGTCACGGGAGAAGGGCGCGTGCGGGAAGAATCGCCGCACGTTGTCAAAATGGTAAAGGTAGTCGAGAAACAGGCGGGTGCTGTGCGGGACCTGCTGGAACGACAAACAGTGAGATTGGACCACGCTTTTCTCGACCATCAGCAGTTAGACGAAGCAGCCCTGATATTGATGTCGCTCGGACGGGCACGATGCGGGAAATGTAATGATTCCAGCGAAGAAGCGGGGCATACGGCGGGCGCCGAAACTGCGCCCCGTGGGTGCTGGCCGGATGGGCCTCCGGCGGCCATCCCGGCATCCAATAGATAGTTGACTTCCAGCGACTTCGCTTCTAACGTGGAAGTAGTTCTTTGACCAGCCACAAGCGGCGCAGGTGCGCCTCTTTCTTCCGGGGTCCCCGGCAAACCCGGTTTTGGTTTGCTGGGGTGCAGAGCCGTGGGGGCGCCACGGTTTCGACGGAGATGCTTGCGGCCGAGAGGCATGCCGGGGTGCACACACCCGTAATCGCGTGCAAAACGATAAGTGCCAACACACAGCTGGCATACGCTGCTTAATTGATTAAGTAGCCGTCCTCCGCGGCCAGGTCCGCGGGTTGCGGAAGGGCGTCGCATAGCGGACTGGCCTGCGGCGCTCGGTCCGTGCGTCGTGGGTGAGATCATCGGGCTAGTGGCCCGCGTTTCTTGTCGGTTCTGAGCGCGGGTTGCGAAAGTTTCCGGTGAAGGCCGGAAGCGGGAACTCGACTAAGCATGTAGTCTCTTGGCCAGTAACATTTTCGGACGCGGGTTCGACTCCCGCCGCCTCCATGCAAGTCATTGATTACACAAAGCTTAACAACAAGACCAGGCGTCTGTCCCCTGCTGGCCTGGTGAATCGGCACGTCCTCAACAGCGTTCGGTCTCTTTTAAATTTTTTGAAACCCGGTCTGTTTTCACCTCTGCTTATAACTGACTCAATCAGACCGCGGGGCTCGGGCGGTTCACGCGACTGCTTCGTCTGTTGCAACAGCAGTGGGTAATTGCGCCTGCCGACTCACTGCCGTCATTAGTTTGTTAAAGATCACCAGGTGGATGGGATACAGCGCGTACCAATAGACTTCCCCGAAGAGACCTCTCGGTTGAAACCATGCGCAGCAGCGAAGAAGTGCACGACCTGACCCGTCAGGACGTAACTCGAAGTGTAACCAGGCGGCACCTGGAAGTTTCATCTCCGCATGTAACAGCACTGTACGCGACGCTTCTACCCGCTCGACTCGCCAAAAGTCAATGACATCACCGGCTCGCATTCCTTTCGGCCGAGACCGCCCTCGCAAGTTTCCCACGCCACCAATCAGCCCGTCCATCCACCCGCGAACTCGCCACAGCACATCAAAACTAAGCCAGCCGTGCTTGCCTCCAAGGTTTTCAAGGATTGCGAAAACTCGATCCGGGGATGCATCCACCACCACCTCGCGCAGGTCACATATCATGCCCTCTGTCCGTACGATTTGATGGACAGGCGGGACGAGGGGGGGCAGAGGCAGACAAGGGTCAGGGCGGCCGAGCGCCTTGCTGACGGCTGACTCGTAGGAAATTGGCCGAATTTCAGGAAACAGTTCCGAAGCCAGAGCACCGGTGCAGATGGACTCGCTCCTCAATCCTTCGATCAGCGGCCGCGATACCGCTGGCGGAAACGGTGTCACTAGGTCCAGCCAGTACGATGACAGCCGGGGCGTCAGCACCGGCACTCGAAACAGCCAGCGCTTGAGGCCGCGCTGACGCGCATAGCCAAGCATCATGCTTCGATATGTCTCGACCGTTGCGCCTCCGATCTCAATGGGTTTCTCCACACACCCGCCTACGTTAAGCGCGGCGACCAGATAGGCAAGTACATCGTCGATTGCGATCGGCTGAGTTCGTGTCACCACCCAGCGCGGGCAGATCATAACCGGAAGCCGCTCCGTAAGGCAGCGGATGATTTCGAAGGAAATACTCCCATTCCCGACGATGATGCCGGCGCGAAACTCAATCAGCGGGGGCCCGTACTTGCGCAGCACCGCTCCTGTGTCGTGGCGGCTCTTCAGATGTAAAGAGACATTTGCGCCTGACGCCGCCAGTCCTCCGAGGTAGATGACGCGCCGCACCCCAGCTCTTTTGGCCGCGACCGCAAAGTTGTAGGCAGCCTCGCGATCCCGCTGGTCAAATCCGGCTTCCCGGCCGGACATGGAGTGGATGAGGTAGTAGGCCACATCGATGTTTGCCAGGGCTTCGGGCAGCGTTTCCGCGCGCAGAGCATCGGCCGCAACGATTCGAGCATATGTGCCGGAGGGGAGCGACGCAGCAGACCGCTTACGCACCATGCAGGTGACTTCGTGTCCTGACTGGGAAAGTTTGCCTGCAAGTTGCCGCCCGACGTAGCCGGATGCTCCCGTGACCAGGATTTTCATGCCGCACCCCGGTTGAGCCGCCAGAGCCCGAAATTCAAATACGTCGCGTATGCGACCCAGCCGAGATAGGGCGTCATGAGCCAAAACGCGTAACGTGAATGCCCCGAAAAACTTATCGTGGTCAGCACGATTGCCAGTAACAGAATGAGGATCTCGACCAAAGCGAGGCCTGGCCTTTGCAGTCTGAAAAAGATGAGCGACCAGGCAGCATTCAAAATGAGCTGGCCGAAGAACAAACCCAGTGGCAGCCAAACATCATGGACATGGCGTTCCTGCCACACCAACCAGCCCGCTGTCCCCATCAGCAGGTAGAGGACGGACCAGACTGGGCCGAACACCCATGATGGAGGAGTGCCGGCAGGTTTCAGAAGTGCCGGGTACCAGGTTTTCACAGAGGAGTCGGTGAACCATCCCCCAACGGCCGCTGCTCCGAAACAGATGGCCACAAACACAACCCAACTCATCCATTTGCTAGACATGGGATCGCTCCATCCGTTCCACGTCGGCGATGTATCGCTTCGCATCGAACTTTCGCCCAGTGCTGGCGAGCGACATGTAACGCACCTGCCCGAATACCGGGCGATCGAACCACGGCCGATCATGCTTACCGACGATAGCCCAGGCGATGCCGGCGTATCCGTTTGGGTCCCGGCCGTCGAGTTCGTAGCGGTCATTCAGCCAGATCGCCCGCTGATAAGCCGACCCCACCGATGGACTCCACTCCAGGATTTTCTTGGCCCAGTACATGCGCAGGTAGTTGTGCATCCAGCCGGTCAGCACCATCTGCTTCTGGGCTGCATTCCACAGCGGATCGTGAGTCTCGGCATTGTCCAGCCGTTCAAGGCTGTATAGGATCGGCCGCCGGTCCGACGCATGTTGCGCGAAGGACCGGTCAGCCCACGGCTCCATGCACTCGACTGAGTCGTACAAGGAGTTGAACCGCACAAAGTTGATCGCCAACTCGCGACGGACGATCAGCTGTTCGAGAAATGCTTGCTTGGCAGGTTCCGGCGCGTCCGCATCTCGGATCGTAATAGTGACGGTATGAGGCCCCAAATGACCGAAGTGCAAGTACGGAGAGAGTCGACTTGTGCTATCCGTTTCTGGGCGATTGCGACCTTGCGGGTAGGCCGCCAACTTGCTTTGAACGAACTCCGACAGGCAGCCCATGGCCGCGGTCGTACCGCCACGCCAGGCGTTCACTGCCGAAACCGTACGATCCAGCGCCCAGTCACGGGTAAAGTCGTCTTCCCAACTTTGCGACCGCAAGCCCCGTGGCGCAACCCACGCGACGTGGGCCTCCGTGTTCTCTGGTACCTTTAGAAACTTCGGCAGGAGTTCGAGCAGCCGAGGACGAATGGTGCGCGCTCCGAAGTGCTCCTTTTCGAGCAGCCTGGAAGGCACGATTACGTCTGCGTCTACAGTCCAGAATGGAACCCGCAGCCTATCGCTGACCCGCTGGCGCCATTCTTCCGGCTCCCGCAGCGGGTTCTCATCCCCCACCACGATCGCCGGGCGCACTTGCTCGCAAAACTTCAATAAACTGTGCTCTGGATAGTAGCGGAAGCAGAAGCCAACTCCGCGCCGCGCCAGTCCTTCGGCGATGTCCGGGACTCCCTCTGCTAAGAAACGAAGATTGCGCTGATTTGCTCCTGGATAAAACGGAACCGGGGCAAAGAAGGCCACCACCGGCTTGCCCAGTTCATTTCCCAGACGCACCGCCAGGTCCAAAGCGGCATTGTCAGCTGCCCGCTGGGAGCGCTGCATCCAGTACACCACGCACTGGCCATACGGGTCAGGCACACCCCGCCGCCGTACCGCCACCCGTTGGTCCGCGCTCAGTTTCTCAAGGGAGGTCATCTAGTGTTCCGTGGTGTGCAAAATTACGTTTCCGCCGCAAGCGGGCGTATTTCCGCGAACATTCGCCGGGTACTCAACCGGTGCGCCTCCTAAGCATCGGCAGGAAAGCCAGGATGCTCTCGACGCTCTCGCTGCTGAGCGATAAATTGGGGGTCAGCGAGCGGTTTACGCTGGGAGAAGAATTTCCTGGATAAGTAAGGAACAGGCTGGGTCTGGCCGCCAGGCCACGAGCCAGGTCCGGATTGAGGTTTGCCAGCCTCTGCGCGACTACCATGGCCTCGAAATCCAGGCACTCGGCTATGCGTTGCCCATCGGCCATGTTCTTTGCAGTCCACACCTCGTATCCGCGATCCTCCAAGGTCGATTTGAGCGTGTTGAGTTGAGAAGTGAAATCGTCTATGCAAAGAATGCGTAGTGGTGGGTTCATGGAAGTCCTCAGTTCCAGCACTTTGGCGTTATCCGGGCCAGGTCCGCGTA
>Ga0335069_10009574_pt1 | contig 13787 bp, 10 predicted proteins | sample Lox_Sample_11_FD_206714 | JGI IMG/M metagenome (GOLD analysis project Ga0335069, IMG submission 206714) | Soil microbial communities from Loxahatchee National Wildlife Refuge, Florida, United States - Lox_Sample_1.1 | ecosystem: Environmental > Terrestrial > Soil > Wetlands | place: USA... | reverse complement strand
GGTGAGTTTCTTCGCGAGGACACAGAGGCACAGGGGACGCCGTTCTTGAACTGGCGGTAGGGTTACGGAGAGTTTTGCCGACCTAAGGGCGCTGCGCAAATTGCGCGGCGCTTTTTTTTGGGGGCAGCGGAGGCGGAGAACTTGTGCATCGGCGCGGTGAACTGACCATCAAGCGCAACGGGCGCGCGTGCATGGGCCATCCGCCGCCGTTATTTCGGTTGGAGCTCGAGTGGAGTTGGGAGATGGATGGTGCGGGTGTTGGGGAGGATGGTGACCTGCTCGCCATGCGGCGCGTAGCGGGCGATGGCGGCGGGCTGCGACCAATCGAGATCCCATCCGTCCTGGATGGCGACGACGGTGTAGTTGCCGGGAGTGATGCGGGGAAGGCCGAAGCTGCCATCGAGGTCACTCTGATCGCGACGGAAGGCAATGAGGTTGGATTCGGGACGAGCGGGGATGAGGACGACCATGGCTCCGTCGAAAGGCTTGCCGTTGCGCTCGACGACACCTTCGACGGTGGCGTTGCCGGCGACGACGGTCAGCAGGACCGAAAGCCGGGAGCCGGGAGCAACATCAAGGACGTTGCCGGGTACGGGCTTGCTGCGATCGTTGTTCGCGCCGAGGCGCGTGATGCTGGTAACGGCGTAAGGCTGGTTTCCACCGAAAGCGGCCAAGCTGTAAGTGCCGGAGTGAAGTCGAGGAATGAGTCCTTGCCGCGGATTTGGGGGTTGGGCATCGAGCGATTGAGGAGCGTGGCTTTGCGAGCCCAGATTTTTGGGGAGCTTATCTTGTGGATCTTCGATGCGCGCGCCGGTGCGGCGGCCCTTAGCGTCGGTGAAGAGCGCGAAAAACGGCGTGGGGATCGGGGAGCCATCGGCGGTCTGGGCGGAGAGCGAGAGCGAAGCGTCGGTTCCGCTGATGGCGTTGAGATCCACCTCCTGATTGTCTTCTGACAAATCGAGGTCGACTTCGTGGGTCTCCAGCGATTCAGCGACTTGCGGCAGGATGGCCTTGTAATGGCCCGGGGCGGTAACGATTTCGTAGATGCCCGGAGCTACGATCTGTCCAGCCTGGCCATCGGGCATATCAGCGTCGTCAAAGATTTGTTTGAAGAGCATCGGTGTCGCGAAGTTGCCTTCGGGCGGAATGTGAAAGTGGACGTGAAGCGGGGCGACGGGCAAGAGGTGGAGATCGAGTTGGAGGCGATCGCCGCCGCGGACGAGGATCGGCGTGGCGTCTTCCGATTCGGTGGCGCCGGAGTAATAAGTGGTGGGATAGACGACGTCCAGGGCGCGGTCGACGTCGATGGCGTCGGGATGCGGGTGAACCGCGTACCAGGGCTCGGCGTGCACGGAGAGGAAGTACGTGCCGGGAGCGAGCGAGGAAAATTCGTAATAGCCGCGATCGTCGGACCCGTCGCTGGTGAGATGGCTTACGCGGGAGAGCCCGGTGCTGTGATCGTCGTGCCACAGGGTGACGCGGGCGTCGCGGACGGGGTCGCCGTGCTCGTCGAGAACCAGGCCGGAGATTTGCGCGAGGGGTGCGAGGCGGAAGGTGAGATGCTCGGTGTCGATGCCGGCGCCGGTCACGATGGCGGTGGAGAAATTTTCGTGCTGGTTGTAAGCGGCGGTGATATATCCGCGGCGGGCGGCGGTGAGGGGATATTTCCCGGCGGGGACGTTGAGAAATTCGAAGTGGCCGTCGGCATCCGTGAGCATGGATTGCTCGGGCTTGCGGCTGCGCTGGTCGGCGAGGGTGAGGCGCACGCCGGCGAGAGGATGGCCTTCGGTAGCACTGAGGACGGTGCCGGCGACGCGGTAAGTCTGGGCGAAAGTGAGAGCGGAGAGCGCGAGAGCAACAGCAGCCAGGGATATGCACGGATTCACGCGGATTTTCATTTCCCACCACCGGGACACAGAGTCACAGAGAAAGGCGAACGGAAACGCTGAAGCGCGGAGAGACGCGAAGGTCGCGGAGGCATCCCGGTTGAGAGAAGGAGGATCGCGCTCATGGGTTGAGGGGAATGCGGACGGACTCTTTCTGGCCGCCGTTGACGCGGACGACCGGGCCCTTCGATTCGAAGGGACGCATGGCTTCGGGGTTGCGGTATTCGAATTCGGGTTGTGGATGCTCGAAGGCGAGCACGCGATAAGAACCCGGGGCGAGCAACGGGCAGGAGAACGAAACGTCGGCCTGCGTGCGCGTGGTTTGACCGGGTTGATATTTGCCGGGCGAGTCGGGGAGGGGTACGCAGTAGACGGAGGGAAGAGAGGAGAAATTGGATTTATCGGGATCAGTGTCTTCGATGGTGCCGTGGATTTCTGCGGTATCGTCGCGCAAGGTGACATCGATGGGAGCGTTGCTTCCGGGTGTGACGACGAGGGGATTGAGGAGCAAGTCGACGCCGGCGGAGGAAGCGGAGGCGACGTATCCGCGCTGGGGATCCGATTGCAGGTAATAGCGGCCGGGAACGGCCGAGAGGTGGGTATTCTGAGAGATGTCGCCGACGTACAAGCCCTCCGAGCTACGGCGGGAAGCCTCATCCGCAGAGATCAGATTGAATCGCGTGGCCATGGACATTGTGGAGGGTGGTCGGGCGCTAGGGGAAGAGAAGCGTACTGCGCCGCTGATGTCCGGCCGGGGTTTGTTGGTAAATTCTGCTTTGATGCTGATCGGAATTTCTGGAATTGAGGCGAGAAGCAGGACTGGCGTGAGAGCTGGGCTGTCGTGGACGGTAAAGGTAGTAATCCCGGTCATGCGCTTATCGTCGGCGATGGCTTCGACGGTGTAGGTGCCGTTGGGCAGTTCGCCAGTGATGGTCTGTTGGCGCGAGTCGAAACCGAGACTGTAGCCGGGGCCAGGATGATCGCGGGGAAAGACGGCGATCTCGACGGCGCGCAAGTCTGGAGTCGCATTGGGAAGAGAGATACGAACCTGGAAGTACTCATGGAGGGGTGGAGTGAGTTCGGCCTCGAAAGTTTGGCCGGGGGCGAGCGTGATCGGAGCGGCGGCGGAGAAATCGGTGGCGGCCGGATAGTAAGACGGTGGATAGCCGAAGTGCGGGCCGTCGAGGTTCAGGTCCTGGGGATCGCGGTCGGCTAACTCGAGGGTAAAGAGCTTGTAAGTTCCCGCGCGAAGCCCAAAGAAACGGAACTCGCCGTTGGCATGGGTTCGGGTCTGGAGAAACATGTGCCACTGCGCGCGCCCTTCAGAGACATCACGCCGGTAGAGCTGAAGATTCATCCGCTCAAAGCTGCCGGCTTTGGGGAGATGAACGCGGCCGATGATGAGAGATTCGGGCGTGAGGGCGAGGTTGAGATCCTGGGAGTTTTCCGGAGAAAGAGAAACGATGATGCGGCTGCTTTCGTCTTCCAGAAAGCCAGGCTTGCGAACTACCAAGTCGCCATTCACGATCTGCCGGGATGCCGGGACAGTGAATGAAAATTTTCCCTGATCGTCGGTGAAGACCGCTATCGAAGCGTTGAACGCGGTGACGAGCGCGCGCGCGATGGGCTCGCGGGTGACGCTGTTCAGGACGCTTCCATGCACAGCGTGCTCGGCAGGAGCGTCCTGAGCAGGGGCGGCGATGGCGGAACACACAAGACACAAAAAGAGCGAAAGAACAGGGCGGTGGAAGACGGGGCGTGTGCGGCGCGCTCGTGGGGGAAGATCAGCGAGGCGTGCGGATGACGAACACATGGCGCTTCATCCTAGTTAGACAACAGACGATACACTTCAGGATGTTCGCCTGGCGAGTCCATTCTGGGGCATCTGACAAGTAACGAATCAAGTTCGCAAATAAGTGGGAGAAAGCGGTGGTTGTTCGACCTTTGCATAGAAGTTAGAGGGTGAATGAAAGACAAAATGGAGGCAGGCTGCCATTTGAACCCTTTCAAGCAAGAAAATACCGGGCAGAAATTCGGCTGGCGTTCAAGAAACTGAGGGTTGGTTTCTGCCGATAAGACGGCAGGCGTCAAAAAAAGAACAGTCTCGTATATTTTCAGAGCTCTCACGCACCCCGAATAGGAAAGACGCCGGGGGAAGACGGTTAGGGCCCCAGGCGACAGGGGCGGAGCACGTGAAGCACTATCAGCTATCCGACTGGGTGGACTACGTGCGGGGAGTTGCGCCGGAAGAAGAACAGATACCGATGACAGCGCACCTGGGTCGAGGCTGCCGGCGCTGCCTGGGACTGGCGCGTTGGCTGACCCGGCTGAATACGATCGCGGAGGCGGATGCGTGCTACCACATGCCGGTGGAAGCGCTGGAACTGGCGTGCGCGATCTACACGCGGGAGTGGCTGGAGACGCCGGCGGGCCAAGGGACGAGGCGGCGCGGGCGGGCTTCCACCACCCGCGCTCTCAGGAGGACTACAACGAAGAAGGGTGAGGCAGATTGAGGCTCGAGTCTGCCGGGTGAGTGCCGGAGTCGCGGTGTTGGTCGGCAGTCGCGGTCAGATGGTGAAACCAGCGCAGGATGCAAAGGATCGCCAGGATCCACCAGATGGGCCAGGAATTTTGGAAGAACTCGATCACGGGTCGCCCTCGTTAAAGCACAATGTCTATCGATATACTAGGGAATAGAAGCAATCCTGTCAAGTGAGGAATTGAGGCGCGCCAGCTTTGGCAGTTTGCACTGGCATCGAGCGGTAGAGAAACGCCAGAGGTAGGGCCGCCGCTTGGCCAAGGTCTTCAAACCCCCACGGAAGCCAAGTAGCGGCGCCGGCGGCATCGAGGAGACACGCGCAAGGAAGGCTGAACCTGGTCCAAAACAGTAGAATGTCTGTTCGCAAAAAACTACTGAACGACATTGGAGGCAATTCCGCGCAACATGAACGAGCATTCGCAAAGCCAAGAACAAGCGATCTACCTCACCCTCACCGGACTGCCACTGCGCATGGAATTGGAGTGGCCTTTCCGCAAGTCTTCAGCGGGCGCGGATTTCTGGTATCTGCATGCCGATGTGCGGCTGATAGGCGGAGAGCCGTTGCACGCGCCGGTTGCGGTGAACCTGTCGGCCACGGTGCGGGAGGTCGTGCCATCCCTCGAGCCGAAGGACATCGAGGGACCGGTGGTGAATGCGTTGCGGAAGGAAGTCGATAACCGGCAACTGGAGCTGGTGAAGTCGGGAAAGCTCGTACCGGTGCAGTTCTCGAGCCGGCTCTGGGATTTCAAACGCGGGCAATGGACATTCGGGAAGGCGGACGACGAGACGATTGCGACGTTGCTGGAGCGAAAGATTTTCTGGCAGACGAAGCTCAGCGGTGGGCAGGTCTGGGTCAGCGACCAGACGGATGCGATGTACCTACAGACCACGACGGATCACCTGGCCGAGGTGGCGAATGAACTGGCGAAGCGCGGACTGATCAAGCTGGAGCGACGTTGGGCGACGGCGCTCGACCCGCTGATGAATCAGGCGGCGAAGTTTGCGGAAGCGCGAGAGATTGCGCTGGCGGAGCTGGAGCGGAAGCACGCGTTTGAGCGGGGATAGGACGAGCGATTCAAGAGGCAGTGATGGACCAGCGATTGGCATTTGGCAATCAGCATTTGGCCGCGCTGAGTTCGATGCGCCTCCGAGAAAGCTTTAACCGCTAAGAGCGCGAAGGGTTCGCGAATGCCGCAAAGAGAGCGGTGGGCAGAAAGGCATCGTCTCAAAGCTCATCGCGGAAGGCGAGCCAAGTGACAGCGATGGCGAGCCTACCGTTCGACAAGCATTTCGCGGAGAGATACCCGTCGTAGAAATCTCGTACTCGGCGTTCCCATTCCGCTCACAATCCAGACAAAGATTGCTAAAGCTGCGGCTCGGGTTGACCAGACGGCAAAGCGGGTCGTCGGGGGCGTAGTCGGGATAGCGAATCGCCGCATGAGCACGATGAAGACGATCTTCGTGCCGATGGAGCGAGAATCTCCATTTTGAACCGGCGAGTGTAATGCAGCTGGCCGAGAAAAGCTTTATGGGTTGCAACCGGCGGTGGTGGAGACGGCGGTTTTGTGGAGCAGGAACTGGCCGATGCGGTCGGCGTCGAGCGGGCGGGAGAAGAGGTAGCCCTGGGCGAGGGTGCAGCCAATTTTTTTGAGGCGATCGACCTGCAGTTCGGTCTCGACGCCCTCGGCGACGGCGTGCAGATTGAGGGAGCGGGCGAGTTCAAGGATGAGCTGCACGGTATCGCGGCTGTAGCGGTCGGTGGAGAGGGTCCGGATGAGGGCGCGATCGATCTTGAGCTCATCGAGCGGCCAGCGGCGGAGCCAGGAGAGCGAGGAGAAGCCAGAGCCGAAGTCGCCGAGGCTGAGGCGAACGCCGATGCGCTTGATGCGGGCCAGTACTTCGGAGGTGGAAGCGAGGTTGGCGACGGCGGCGGACTCGGGAATCTCAAGCTGCAGCGAGGCAGGGGTAAGGCTGGCGCCGTGGATAGCGGAGCGCAGGCGATTCAGGAAATCGACGTGTGCAAGCTGGCGTGGCGAAGCGTTGATGGTGACCTGCAGATGACCGAGGGCAGGGTTGCTGGTTTGCCAGGCGTGAAGCTGGCGGCAGACCTCTTGTAGAACCCAATCGCAGATGGCGATCATGAGGCCGGAATCTTCGGCCACTTCCAGAAAATCATCTGGTGAGACGAGGCCGTGTTCGGGATGCTGCCAGCGCAGCAGCGCTTCGAGGCCGACGACGGACTGCGTGTCGAGCCGCACGATGGGCTGATAAAAGAGACGGAATTGCTGATCGACGAGGGCGGTGCGCAGGGCGGCTTCGAGGCGGAGACGGCCTTCGGCGCGTGAATGCATGGTTTCGTCGAAGAGCTCACAGCGCGTGCCGCCGAGGGCTTTGGCGCGGCGGAGTGCGATCTCGGCATCGCGAATGAGATCTTCGGCGCGGGAAGAAGGTGCGCTGAGCGCGATGCCGACGCTGACCGAGGGCGTGATGCTGGATCCTTCGACTTCGAAGGGGGCTCGGCCGAGGACGGTTTGCAGCCGCATGGCGATGCGCATGGCGTCGCTGGGGTCGGAAGTGCCATCGAGCAAGACGGCGAATTCATCGCCGCCAAAACGCGAAAGAACAAAATCCTGGACGCCGGTAAGCGCGCCGGAGGCGGCGTCGTTCGGACGGGCGAGGGTATCTTCGCCGCGCAGCGAAGCAGAGAAGCGGCGTCCGGTTTCGCGAAGGACGGAGTCGCCGGCGGGAGATCCGAAGGTGCCGTTGAGATTCTTGAAGCCGTCGAGATCGATGACGAGCAGAGCGTAGTGGTGGGAGGGATCGCGCTGGGCTCGGAGGAAGGTGTATTGCAGGCGATCGAGGAGGAGGCGGCGGTTGGGAAGTCCGGTGAGGCCGTCGTGGAAGAGGTTGCGCTCGAGTTGCTCCTGCGCCTGTTTGCGATCGGTGATGTCGCGATTGACGATGACCAGCTTTTCGACGTCGCCGCGCTTGTCGCGGATGGTGCTGGCGGTGGACTCGAGGATGCGCCAGCGGCCGTCTTTGTGGCGGATGCGATATTCGATTTTTTTGCCGACACCGGTGCGGCGGGCTTCGCGGGCGGCGTCGAGGACACGAAAGCGGTCGTCGGGATGAATCTGCTCGAAGGCGGAGGTTTTGGCGAGCTCGTCGGGTGAGTAGCCGAGGATTCGCTCGTAGGCGGGGCTGTTGTAGAGGCGATGCCCTTTGACGTCGACGAGGGCGATCATGTCGGCGGCATTTTCGGCGACGATGCGGAATAGTTCTTCGCGCTTCTTGAGCCGGTCGCGATAACGGAAGAGCCGCCATTGCTGATAGAGGATCAGGACGGCGAGAAGCAGGGACAAGTAGGTCATCCAGAATTGCATGCAGATGGTTGTGCCGGAGAGACGCACTCCTTCAGGGGGTACATCGGCTTGTTTCTGCCAAAGCTTGCTGAACTGCATCCAAACTTTGGTACTAAAACTTGGACTGCGCCGAGAGCCGGGGAGGGGGCGAATGTGCCCGATCGCCGTGCTAAGGTGAGAAACGGGTGAGGTGTTCGTGGTCGAGAAAGCGCGAGGAGTGGCTGGAAGCTGGATGTGCGTTCTCGCCATGGCCGTGGGGATGAGTTCCGTGTGGGCGAGGGCTCAAAGCGAGCCCAGCGCGACCGCGCCGGATACGAAGCAAGAGCCATCGCAGACTGGCGACAAGGCCGGGCCAGGGGCGTCTCCGCAGCAAAGCGGCACTCCAGCGGCGGGCGATCAAGACAAGGGAAAGCCGCCAGACTCGGATCAAGAAAACGGCAAAGAAAAAAAGCCGGACGATACGAACTCCGAGAAGGCGGATAAACCCGGGGTGGTGGACACGCTGAATTCTACGGTTTCGGCGACGGTGGACACCGTGAATGCGACGGCGCACGCGACTGTGGATGAAATGCGGCGGTTGCCGGCGCAGTGGTTCCTGGGATCCTATGTGCCATCCGACCGACATCTGACGCCGCTCACGCTGGAGCAGCGGCGGGACGTGTACATCCGGCAGACCTTTCTCACCGGTGCAAGCTACCTGAAGCGGCTGTTCGGGGCGGGAATCGACCAGGCGCGCGGCGCGCCGTACGAGTGGGGCGGGGGCTTCGGCGGGTACGGGAAGCGCTTTGGCTCGCGCTACGGGCAGTTCATTATCCAGAATTCGGTGGAGGCGGCGGGCGACGCAGTGCTGGGCTATGAGCCGCGTTATGACTACTGCCGCTGCACGGGATTCTGGCCGCGAACCAAGCACGCGATGGTGCGGAACTTCGTGACTTACAACGAGACAGAAAAAGAAAAGCGGCCGCAGATCCCGCTTTTTGTTGGAGCATTCGCCGCGGGAGCGATTTCCGGAGCCACCTGGCGGCCGGCCGCAGACAATCCGTGGAAGGACGCGGGAATTTCCGTGGCTTCGCAGGCGGGGTTAGGGGCGCTTTCCAACTGGCTGCAAGAGTTCGCGCTCGATATCGGCCACAAACTTCTCCCAAAGCGGTCGCGGCGATCGCATCTGTCGACGCCAGGCAACGATCCAGGCAAGACGGGACCGGGCGCCGACGAGTAGAGATTGGGCCGAGGTCTCGATGATTCCCTATTCTCGGTACAAGACCAGCAAGATTCCCAACAACATCATGGTGCTGGGCCAGAGGTAGGGGACGAAACGGCGCTGCCAGATACCAGCGTCGGAGATGAGCTTGAAGACAGCCAGGGCGATGCCGACGATCATGAACCAGAAATGCTCCCGCTCAACGAGAAGCATGGAGGGTGTCATGTGATGGTGATGATGGCCGGAGTTGGTGGGGTCGGAAGCAGGCGTGGCAGTGTGATCCATGGCCATAGCGGAGTGGTCCATATCCATCGTGGAGTGATCCATCTGCATTCCGGCGTGATCCATGTCAGAAGAAGCCATCGCGGAATGATCCATCGACATAGGGGAATGATCCATGGCTCCGGAGGCGGAGTCAGCCGGCCAGGGTTTGCCGTCGGGGTCGAGTGCGGGATTCACGAGGTAGGCCCGAGCCTCGGGCGAGTGAGCGCCAGAGGAACCGGTGTGGTCGTGAACCAGGAGCAAGCCGGCACCCAACAGAGCAAGGAGGGGGAAAGCCCAAACCTTCCAGAAGCGATTGAGGGATCCGCGCGCCCGGAGGTACTCGATGACGCCGATGGCGAGAAGGATCACCGCGTAGATTTTGTGCTGACGCGCTTCCTGATCGTGATGAACCAGCCACATCCAGTTCAGGTTGCCACGAGGCCAGATCTCGGCATCGCTCCAGAGGGCGAGAAAAAGTCCAGCCAGCAGGAACAGCGCAGGCCAAACGTAGCGTAAGGACTTGAGGCGGTTGGAGGTGGCGCCAACCAGCACGAGAAATCCCACACCGATGAGCGCCCAACCGGCCATGTGGTGGTTGAACTCGGAGGAGAGCTTATTGGGATCAACTTCCGCCGCAGCCGCGGAAAGGGCGGCGATCATTCCGCCCACCGAAAAGTGAGGAGTTGACGAAAGTTCAGCAATCCCGACTGCGACTGCCTGGAAGCAACTTAACGCGCTATGACCAAGACCAGACATACCCGCCCCAAAACGAGGTTCGTTCCTTACTCAGGAACCGATGAAAATGTAACAGATGTCCGCAGAAAGGAAAGGGAGTTAGGAGCCGGCGGTCGAGGCGTAAGGCAAGACTCGGGCACAACGGAGTCAGCGCAAGGCTTCTTCCTGGGTGGAAAAGAAGCGGAAGAAGCTCTCGACGTGGGTCACCTTCAGCGCGTTGTGAACGCGCTCGCTGACGCCGACGAGGGCGAGGGAGCGGCCGTCCTTGCTGTGATTGACGTGGGCTCCGACCAATGCGCCGATGCCGGCGGAGTCGATGTAGGGGACGTGGGTGAAGTCGATGACAAGAGCGCGGGAATTGCCCGCGCGAATCGCGTTTTGGAATTGAAATAGCGTCGAAAGGACGACGGGACCGCGAAGAGCCAGGACGCGTTGATCGGGCTGGGGGCCGGGGGTTTCCACGATTTCGAGGGGTTCTTGCGATTGCAAAGCCATGCGCGAAATCTTAGCCTTCGCGCGGCGATGAATTGTTAATCCAGTGTTAATTTCCCGGCGCAGAATCAAGACCGGCTTCCGAAGTGGGGGAAGCCGGTCCTTGCGGGTGAAAAGATTGCTGCGCGAACTAGAAGCGGTAAGCGATACCGATCTGAGGAGCGGAGGTTCGCATCCAGCTGTGGGTGGTGAGGCCAGCGCCGAAGAAATCGGGAGCCTTGAAGGCGAGCATGCGGTACATCATGCGAGCGGTAAGATGCTGCCGGAAATGGTAATCGAGACCGCCGCCGAACAGATACGCGCCGCGCCCCTGGGTGCTCGCGCCGAAGAGCTGGTTGGAAACGGCACTGCCGCCGGGCTTGAAGATGACGCCGCCGCCGCCGGCTTCGACAAAGGGCTTGAAGCGGTGGTCATCCCAGAAGTGATACACATAGGCTGCGGTCATCTCATGGTAGGAAGAGCTTTGTTGCAGCGAGATGATGCCGCCGCCGACCGAGCTCTGATCCACCGCGTAATAGAAGGTGCCGTGGGTGTAGCCATAGCCGAGTTCGATGGCGGAGTGGGTTTTGAAATACAAACGGTAATTGACGGCGCCACCGCCACCATTGGTTCCATCGATGGTGACGTCTCCCCCTTTCGATTGAAACGGGAAGTTGCCGAGGGCACTCACAGCGATATCAGAGTGCGGGGTTTGTGAAAAAGCGAAGACCGGAATCAGAAGCGCGGAAAAGAGCAAAGCAATTCTCGCACCCAAGGGACTCTCCTCGAAGTGGTTTGGGGTCTTAGCCCCGTATTGTATTGATGTAGAGACGGCTCTATCTACTGTAAGGGTTGATGCACGAAAGGTAAACTAAGGCCGTCTCGAAAGACAAAACTTTGCGATTCTTGACAATTGCCGAAAAAGGGGGGGGCGTGGCATTAGCGGCGGGACAACGAGCGCCCGATTTCGATCTTCCGGCCGTAGTGGGCCGGGAGCGCACGCGCTTCCGGCTTGAGGATGCGCGTGGGAAGGACCTGGTGGTGGTGACCTTTCACCCGCTGGACTGGACGCCGACGTGTGAATCGCAGGTGCCGATCCTGAATTCCATGCGGGGGGCGTTTCTGGACTGCGGGGCGCAGATCATCGACATCAGCGTGGATTCAATCGAGAGCCACATCGCGTGGCAGGAGCAGGAGATCGGGTGGATGGAGTTTCCGCTGTGCGCGGATTTTTATCCACACGGCGAGGTGACAAAGCAGTTTGGAATTATGCGCGAGGGGCCGCCGGTGGCAGGGATCAGTGAGCGGGCGGCGTTCGTGATCGATCGCGATGGGATGGTGCGGTGGGCGAAGGTGTATCCGATCGATCAGTTGCCGGATTTGCCGGGGTTGCTGGAGGAGACGCGGAAATTGGCGGGGTAGATCAGCAGTCAGCATTCAGCATTCAGCCATTTCCGTTCTTGATTAGCGGGTGGCACTTGGCAATTGGCATTTGGCCGCTTTGAGTGATCGGTGCTGTTTGGGAGAGCTCTTTGGCAGAGACGCGACAAGCCCCGTCTCTGCGCCGAGAATTGCATCGTGCCCACCAGGAGCTGGTGATTCCGGCATCGAGGTCGATCGACACCGCGGTTTCTTCCGCGAGCGGCAGGGCGATCGATTCAGCTAGTGACAAGCTTCTTGACCTCAGCGAGTAGGGCGTCGATGTCCTCGTCGTTGTTGTAGAGGTGGCAGGAGGTGCGGATGCCGCCTACGTTTGCGGTATAGCGGACCGAGACCAGGATTTTGGCTTCGAGAAGCTGGTTCATCAGGCGGACGTTGTCTTCTGCTGTGCCCACGGAAAAAGTGATGATGCCGGAGCGGTTCTCGCGGGCGCGCGGCGTGACGACCTCGATGTTCAGCGCGTCGAGGCCGGCGATGAGCCGGTCGGTGAGTTTGTAGATGTGGTCGGCAATGTTGGTCTGGCCGAGTTCTTCGATGAGTTTGATCGAGGCGGCGAGGCCAATTGCGCCCGGGTAGTTGGCGGTGCTGCCATGCTCGTAGCGACGGGCTTGCGGCGTGTAATGGAAGCCGGCGGTTTGCGAGTCGCTCGTGGATGAGTTACCGGCGGAAGGCTTTCCAGTCGGGAGAATGTTCGGCGTTTGGAAATATTCTCCCCAGCCTCCGGGCGGAGTTTCGACGGAGAGATATCCGGCGAGTGGCGGGTTGAGGCGCGGCAGAGCGTCGCGTGAGATGTAGAGAAATCCGCAGCCGAAGGGCGCGTTGAGCCACTTGTGTCCTCCGCAGGCGAGGAAGTCGACGGGAGTTTCGCGAACGTCGAAGGGGATCGCGCCGATTTGTTGGATGGCGTCAGCGACCAGCCAGATGTTGCGCTCGCGACAGAGGTGGCTGAGCGCGGCAAGATCAAGGCGGTAGCCGTGGCTCCATTGCACGGTGCTGACCGTGACGACGCGCGTGCGCGGTGTGATGCGGGCGGCGATGTCGTCGATCAGGATTTCGCCTTTGCGATTCGGGATCAGGTCGATCTCGATCCCGCCGTTTTTGTTTTGGAGCCGCTTCTTCTGTAGCCACGGGATGGCGACCTGCATGAATTCGAGGTCAGGCATAAGCACGCGGTCACCGGGTTCGAGCGGGATGGCGTTGGCGGCGAGCGCGAGGCCGTGTGTGGTGCTTTCGACCAGCGCGATTTCGTCTTCATGCGCGTGGATGAGGCGGGCGACGGCGGGGCGGGCGGCGGCGCGCATCTCGTCCATAAAGATGTGGTGGTGGGTGGACGAGTCGAGCGGGCAGACCATGGCGAGGTCGAGAAACTTCTCGACGGCTTCAACGGCCGGGCGCGGCGCGAGCGAGCAGCAGGCGGCGTCGAGAAAGACTTTGCCGAAGGTTCCGGGGAAGTGCTGGCGGGCGAGCATGGAGTGGAGTGTAGGGGATTTCAGCGTCGAGGTTTCAAAGTTTCAAAGCGTAAGGGCGGGGCGGTTGACGGGTTGATGAATGCAGGTGCATATGGGCGTTCGCCCGAGCCCCTAGCTATCGGGAATAGCTGTGTACTGTTCAGTTACCTCCCCCTCCCCCCTCCCTCGACCTTTTTGAATCAGCGAGTTCGCAAGAATTGGACGCCAAATCTCGGATTCTAAACCACTTAACAGTCATAATCTGGGCAACAAAGGAGTTAGCGCGCTCATTTCGGCTTCGCGGGGCGAAATTCCTTGGCTGCCGGTGTCTTCTGGAGACATGCCAACAGATTAGCTTGGCTTAGCAACCCGGCAGTAGGAAAGGTTGGATATCACACAGCAGGTGTGACGAGTGAACGTGGAGTGCGGTGGACGAGAGAA
>Ga0335069_10009573_pt1 | contig 13788 bp, 12 predicted proteins | sample Lox_Sample_11_FD_206714 | JGI IMG/M metagenome (GOLD analysis project Ga0335069, IMG submission 206714) | Soil microbial communities from Loxahatchee National Wildlife Refuge, Florida, United States - Lox_Sample_1.1 | ecosystem: Environmental > Terrestrial > Soil > Wetlands | place: USA... | reverse complement strand
TCCCGGGTCAGCGGCCTGGCCCGCGCCGAGAAGGAACGCTATTCCGGTGGTGAGGAACGCCCCCTCGGCGGTTACCTGGCCGCCATGGGCGCCTACGCGACGGTCACCGCGACCCTGGCCGCCGTCGCCCGGCTGACCGGCCGCGAGGTCCCGGATGGTCTCGCAGTGCGAGACATCTTGCTGTCGGCCGTGGCGACCCACAAACTGAGCAGGCTGATCACCAAAGATCCCGTTACCAGCCCGCTGCGCGCGCCGTTCACGGTTTACCAGGGCCAGGAAGGGCCAGCCGAGCTGGAGGAAGAGGTACGGGGAACGGGCGCCCGCAAGACGGTGGGAGAGCTCATCACGTGCCCGTTCTGCATTGACATGTGGGTCGCGACCGGGCTGATGGCCGGTTTCATCTACCTACCGCGGGCCACGCGGCTCGCGATCGACACGCTTACCGTCCTGGCCGGTGCGGACCTGCTCCAGTTCGGGTACTCCCGGCTGCAAGAAGACGAACAGTCCTAGACGGCTCGGCTTGTTCCCGGCCCTCCAGAAGTAGACGAACGCCGTTACGAGCAGTAATGTCGTATCACGGTTGTCGAGACAGCCGGCCCGGTATCCGGGCTGCTGTCTGCCCGCCTGCCTCCACGCAGACCGCCCGGTTCCCGGGCAGGATCTGCGTCCCGCAGGGGAGGCGGCACCAATGCATGACAACACGAATCCTGTCGAGATGATTGGCGGCACGCCCGTCGTGGCGGCGCCTGCCGAGGTCGACGCCATCACCGCGGAGCAGCTTCGCGCGATCCTCCTGGATGTGGCCAGTCTCGGGCATACCACCGTCGTGGTGGATATGACCCGCACCCAGTTCTGCGACTCCTCCGGACTTAGTGTCTTGATCCGGGCGCACAAACGGGCCCTCGAAGAAGGTGGCGAGCTGCGGCTGGTCATACCGCCGGGCGGCGCCGTCTTCCGCATCTTCACCCTGACCATTCTTTACCGCTTCATCCCCCGCTTCGGCAGCCTGGGCGAGGCTCTTCTCCAAAGACCCGCTTCACCCGTCCGGCAGCTCGGTCGGTCACGGTAGGGGCACGCATGGCGGACGGTGACAGCGCTGCCCTCAGGGCAACGGTTGCGGCCGGGGTATCCGGCCCGGTGGTGGTTCTGTCCGGGGAGGCCGATCTGACCAGCGTCGGGCAGTTGAGCGCGCTGATCACCTCGCAGCTGTCCGGGGGAGCGCGCCAGCTGACAGTAGACGTCTCGGGGCTGCGCTTCGCGGATACAGCGTCGATTCGGACACTGGTGCTGGCCGCTAGGACGCTGAAAGAGAGGGGTGGGAGCCTGGTCCTGCTGCGGCCGCAGCCAGTACTGGCCAGGATGCTGGACCTGCTGGGTGCGGCGCAGATGTTCACGATCCGGGGTGAGATCCGCGGCGAGCCAGGATCAGAGGACCGGGCCGGATGACCATGCCCGTGCCATCAGCCAGCTCCGCCGAAGTTGAGCCAGTGCCTAAGGACAGGAAGATTGCCCAGCCGCAGGCAGGGTAGCGGCGGGTTCGTGGAGCCGCGTGATGTGGTAGTGGTCGGCGGGTCGGCCGGCAGCATGGAGCCGCTGCGCCAGCTGGCGGCGGCGTTGCCAGCTGGCCTGCCAGGTTCTGTCGCGGTCACGATTCACATCGGAGAGCAGGCCCGGAGTCGGCTGCCGCAGATCCTGGACCGGCAGGGACCGTTGCCCGCCGCGCACGCCCGGACGGGCGAGGTGCTGCGGCCGGGCCGCATCTATGTGGCCCCGCCGGGCTGTCATCTGCTGATGCCTGCGGGAGTGGTCGAGCTCAGCAACGGCCCAGCCGTCGATGCCGCAGGCGGCACTGGCGGCGGCCCCCGCTGCGGTCGCGGTGCCAGGCGCCCGGCTGGGCGAGGTGGTCGGCGGCATGCTGGGCGAGCGCGGGCTGGCCGACTGGCCGCGCCGCGAGCCGCGGGAAGCGGCGGAGGTGAGCATGGAAGAAGCTAGTGACCTGCAGTTCCTCTCCCCGGGGGAGACGGGCCTGACCCGGCTAGCCTGCCCGGAATGCGGCGGGGCCCTGGCCGAAGCTGTGCTGCCGCACATCACCTACTATCGCTGCCATGTCGGCCACCAGTTCGGCCCTCAGTCGCTCGCGGCCGCCCAAGCCGAAGCAGCCGAAGCCAAGCTGTGGGCGGCAGTGGCGGCCCTGGAGGAGACCGCGGCGCTGGCCCGGCACCTGGCCGAGCACGCCGACGCGGAGGACGACCCCGCCACCGAGCGAAACAGCACCATAAAGTGGGCGGCCGACTTGGCCGAAACGGTGCGTACAGAGATGTGCGAGGCCCCGGAGGCCGGTGCCTCTCATTAGGCCCGAAGGCAATCTCTTCGAACGTGGGAGGCGTCGAGGTGACGACGGTGGATCCGGTGTCTGTTGAGGCGCGGCTCCCACCTAACCAGCGTCATGATCATGTTTGATTACGAATCCTGACCTAACGGCTCACATGAAAAGCCAGCTCAGCCGCCCTGCTGCTCCTCCAGCAGGGCGGCCGCGTTGAGTAGCGCCAGGTGCGACAGTCCCTGCGGCAGGTTGCCGAGGAACCCGCCGGTGGCCGGGTCGATCTCCTCGGACAGCAGGCCCAGGTCGCTGACGTGGCCGATCAGTTCCTGCCACAGCTTGCGGGCCTGGCGTGCGTGCCCGTTCCGGATCAGCGCGTCGACGAGCCAGAACGAACACGCCACGAAGGTCCCCTCGATCTCGCGAGCGCCGCTGAAGCGGTAGAGCAGCGGGCCCTCGGCCAGCTCGGCGCGGATGGCCTTGATCGTCCCGGTGAACCGGGGATCCTTGCCGTCGACGAACCCGGTGCGCGCCAGCAACAGCAGCGACGCGTCCAGGTCATCCGAACCGGCCTGGCCGGTGTAGCTGCGCCTGGCATCGGACCAGCAGTGCGTGTCGACCCATTCCCGGATGGCCCGCCGTTCGGCCTGCCAGCGGTCCACGTCACGGTCGGAGATCTGGCCGACCTCGGTCAGCCGGATCAGCCGGTCGAGCGCCACCCAGCAGCCGACCTTGGAGAACGTGTTGTGCCGCCGCTCGTCGAGCTCCCATATCCCGCAGTCGGGTTCGGTCCAGATGTCGCACACGTGGTCCCCGAGCGCGTCGAGCAGGTCGGCGCTGGCCGGGTCTAGGTGCGCGCCGGCCCGGTCCACCGCCAGCCACACGCATTCGAGCAGGTCCCCGTAGCATCCCAGCTGCGGCTGGCCGACGGCGTGGTTGCCGCCTCGTACCGGCACCGAATCCCGGTAACCCCGCAGCCGCAGCTCGGTCTCCTCGTCGGGGACATGGCCGTGCAGGCCATAGAACGGGTGAATGACCGGCGCCGTCGCGGCGATGCAGCTCAGCATCCAGGCCAGCGTGCCCTGCACCTCCTGGGTCAGGCCGAGGCGGATAAACGAGTCGAGCACGAAGGACGTATCGCGGATCCACCCGTACCGGTAGTCGTAGTTGCGGTCGCCGCCGACTCGCTCGGGCAGCGAGGTGGTGGCGGCCGCCGCCATCGCGCCGGTCGGCGAGTAGGTCAGCAGCTTGAGCGCGAGCACGCTGCGCAGCACGACCTCGCGGTCTTCGCCGTGGTAGGGGACGGTCTCGCACCATCTCCGCCAGGCCTGTTCGCTGGCTTCCCGCCGTTCCCTGACCTCGGCGGCAGACGGCACCACCAGCGGCGCTTGGTCGGCCGCGATGAGCGTGAGCAGCGCGTTGTTCCCGGCGGTCGCGACGAACTCTCCGCTGAACTCGCCCGGGCCGGTCTCCGGCTGGCCCGTCCCCTCGGTCACCAGGACCACCATCAGATTGCCTACGTGCAGGATCGGCACGTCCCGCATCCTGACCCACGGCCGGGCCCGGTGGAACAGCGTCCCGGCCGCCACCCGCCACCGCATCGGCACCTCTCCGTGCTCAGGCCTGATGTCACGGGCCAGCTCGGCCCATGGCAGCGGCCCATAGGCACTCTGGTTGAGCGAATCGAGCACCCGCACCGCGCCGCCCCGCGTGCTGAACGTGGTCTCGAGCACGTTGGTCCCCGGCAGGTAACGCCGCTTCGCCTGGTAGGGCACGGTCGGCTCCAGGGTGAAGCAGCCGCCGTCCCGCGGGTCGAGTATCGCCGCGAACACCGGCGGCGAGTCGATCGCCGGGGCCGCCCACCAGTCGATCGCGCCGTCCCGCGCGACCAGCGCGACCGATTCTCCGTCCCCGATGATCCCGTAGGACTCGATCGCGGCGAATCCGTCCGTCCGCGCCGGGTCATCGTCTCGTGCCGCACCCCTGCTCATTACGTCGTCACCTCCGCTGATACAGGTTGCACCGGGTACACGAGGCCGCCTCGTTGTTGAGTTCCTGCCAGCTAGTCACGGCCACCCCCTACCCGGCCCGCGAGACGATACGCGAACCCTGAGGGCCGATACGCGAAATCAAGGTGTAGGCCAGGCCGCCCTGGGTAGGCCGGCCGGACGACCGATCGCGAAAACGAAGGGAATGCTCACGTGGCGCAGCCCGAGACGCCCGCCGCAAGCTCATCCCGACCAGCGGAGACGGTCGCGGTACTCGAGTCCGGCCCGGCCGAGGACATCAGTGCCCGCCTATCACCCCCGCCAAGCTTCTCGAGTGACAGGACCACCAGTAAAGGAGGAAATACCATGCCGAGAACCCGTCGGCGCGGCCTAGCTCAAGCCGGCGAGCTGCCAGGAACGCTGAAGCGTTCGTCGAAGGAGGCGCAGGAAACATTCACCAAAGCGCACGACAGCGCCGTGCAAGCCTACGGGGAAGGCGACGAGGCGGATCAGGCCACGTACGCCGAGTTCAAGCGGAAGTTCGAGAAACGCGGCGATCACTGGATTCCCAAGCAGCCCGTCAGTCTCGAAGACTTAGTTCTCGCCCCAGACCCGGTGCTCTGAGGCGTTCACGAACCATACGCGGTGGCCGGACACGACGAAGGCCCCCTCCGTGTATGAGACGCAGGGGACCTTCGCCTGCCCCGCCGGGGCCGGGCATCCGCGTGAACCGGCGGCTTGCCGCCGCCTCCCGCGTCCCGGAATGGCCTTCCGGATGATGCCTGTTTCCAACGGTTAAACCATGTCTATCGCCTTTGGAGCGGCACCCGCAAGACCCCGAGACAATTCATTTCCGGTTTTTTTGCTGTCCACATTCCATCCACAAAAAGATGGCGAGTTATCCGCATATCGCAGCGAATATCCACTGTTTATGCACAGTTCATCCACAGGTTCCGTGGATGACTCCGGAAATGCCGTCGCAAGCCCTTTCGGCGCGCTTCAGTCCCTGGCTGCGGAGCCGCCGGGGTGGCGGCCGCACGTGCACGGCTGCGGCGCGCGCTCGCATATACCGGTGATCACGATGTCCAGGACAGCCTCGAAAATGTCGTCGTCGGTGACCTGCGGGAGTTCGTCGCGTACCCGCCAGATATGCGGGTACTCCTCGTTGTCGACCGCCCGGTAGGCGTGGGTCCACGCGGCCCGGTCGACAGCCTGCAGCGGCTCGGGCAGGGCTAGCAGCGCCGCCTCTGCGCCGCAGAAACCCAGCGTGAAGTCGCCGAGCGCCCGGTAGACCACGGCGGCCTCGTACCCTTCGAAGCCCGCCGCCGTCACCGCGCCGAGGACACGCTCCACGACCCGCATCTCGGCCGGGCGGCCAGTGGTCCGGTACGAGGAGAGCGACGCGGCCGCCGGATGCGCGAGGTAGGTCCGGCGTTGCCGCCGGATCATGTCGATGATCGTCTCCACCCAGCAGTCGTGCGCCGGCAGGCCGTCCATCGCCTCTTCGATCAGCCGGTCGGCGATCGCCAGGATCAGGTCGTCCTTGCTGGCGAAGTGCCGGTATACCGCGGTCGGGTCGGCGCCGAGCGCGCGGCCGAGTTTCGGCATGCTGAACCCGGCCAGCCCTGCGGTGTCCAGCAGCCGCAGGCTCTCCGTCACGATCCAGTCAGGCGTCAGCGCCCCCCGCCGCAGTCGGCCGCGCCTTCGCTGAGGGGCTGATGTCGTTGCCATGTCAAAGATTTTGTCACAGCTATTGACATAGCTCTAGACCAGTGGTTACGTTCCCGGCATCTGATCCCGGCGGAGGGAGCCGGCGGTGGCCGGTGAAGAGATCATCTTCAGGAACGGCGCTGTGTTCGACGGCGGCACGTTCCTGCCCGAAGGCACCTGCGTGCGGGTCAGCGACGGCACCATCGCCGAGGTCGGCCCGGCCGATGAGGTGGCCAGGCCGGGCCGCCGGGCCGGCGTGAACGTGGTGGACCTGGACGGCGGCACCCTGCTGCCCGGGTTCACCGACGCCCACGTTCATCCCGTGTACGCGGGCGACCAGCTGCGCCGCTGCGACCTCCGGGAAGGCCAGACGGCCCAGGACTACCTGGACATCATCGCCGCCTATGCGGCGGCCCATCCGGACGCCGGGTGGATCACCGGCGGCGGCTGGTCGATGGACGCGTTCCCGCGTGGGCTGCCCCGGCGCGAGCCGCTGGATGCGGTGACCGGAGGCAGGCCGGCCTTCTTTCCCAACCGGGACGGGCACGGCGCCTGGGTCAACACCGCGGCCCTGCGGCTGGCCGGGATCGACGCCGCCACTCCTGATCCCGCCGACGGGCGGATCGAGCGGGACGCCGACGGCGAGCCGACCGGGGCGCTGCAGGAGGGTGCCTCGGATCTGGTGTCCCGGCTCCTGCCGGAGACCAGCGACGCGGACTGGGACGCGGCCCTGGCGGCCGCCCAGGACTACCTGCTGTCACTGGGCATCACCGGATGGCAGGACGCGATCATCGGCGGCTTCGACGGCGCGCGTGACAACCTGCCGGTGTACCTGCGCGCCGCCGAGGCCGGCCGGCTGGCCGTCAACGTGACCGGCGCGCTGTGGTGGGACCGGGAGCGAGGCCTGGACCAGCTCCCGGAACTGCTGCACCGGCGCGAGACCGCTGGGGCGCAAGGCGCCGGGCGGTTCCGGGCCACCAGCGTGAAGATGATGCTGGACGGGGTGGCCGAGACCCACACCGCGGCGATGCTGGAACCGTACCTGGACGCCGACGGCTGTGCCACCGAGGTCACCGGGCTGGATTTCATCGACCCGGCCGAGCTGCCCCGGTATGTCACCGCGCTGGACCACGAGGGCTTCCAGGTTCACTTCCACGCACTCGGCGACCGCGCGGTCCGCAACGCGCTGGACGCGATCGAGGCCGCCCGGGCCGCGAACGGCGTCGGCGGCCCCCGGCATCACCTGGCCCACCTGCAGGTGGTGCACCCGGACGACATCCCCAGGTTCGCCGCGCTGGCGGCGACCGCGAATATTCAGGCGCTGTGGGCCACGCACGAGCCGCAGATGGACGTGCTGACGATCCCGTTCCTGGGGGAGCGGCGGGCTGGCTGGCAGTACCCGTTCGGGTCACTGCACGCCGCCGGGGCGGCGCTGGCGGCCGGAAGCGACTGGTCGGTCAGCAGCCCGAACCCGCTATGGGCCGCGCACGTGGCGGTCAACCGCTCGCTGCCGCCCGGTGCCGGGTACGGCAGCGGCGACCCGTTCCTGCCCGGGCAGGCGCTCGACCTGCCCACATTCCTCGCCGCCTACACCTCGGGCAGCGCGGGGGTCAACGGCTTCGGCGAGGTGACCGGCGCTATCCGCGCGGGCCGCGATGCCGACTTCGCCGTGATCGACGCCGATCTCAGTCACATCCCGGCCGCTGAGATCGGTACCGCGGCCGTCATCGCGACCTGGATCCGCGGAAGGCTGGTCTACCAGCGGAGCTAAGACGAAGGAGGAGCCATGGCCGCACGATCGCGCAGGCGGATGGCGCTGGTGGCAGTGGCCGCGTTGTGCTTGGCCGCGCCGGCCTGCGGCCGGTCGGTGTCCACCACCCAGGGGTCAGGGTCGGGCATCGTGTCGCCGACCAAGGGCCTGGTGGCCACCACGCCGGCCGGAACCAAGCCGGTGCAGTCAGTGGTGTGGGCGGTCTACCGGGATGTCAACTCGCTTGATCCCATCTTCGCGTTCGACTACCCGGAGAACACGGCCGATTCGCTGATGTGCGAGTCGCTGCTGCTCCAGGCGCCGGGCGGCGCGTTGAAGCCGGGACTGGCGACCGTGTCGACTCCTTCCCCGACCACGATGGTGTTCACGATACGGCCGGGGGCCAAGTTCTGGGACGGCCACCCGGTGACACCCGCCGATGTGGTGTACAGCCTGGACCGGAACACCGACCCCAAGCTCGGCGGGTTCTACAGCTTGGTGTTCAGCCGGGTGAGCTCGATCGCGGCGACTGGCTCCAATCAGGTGACGATCACCCTCAAGCAGCCCGACTACTGGCTGGAAGGCGAGCTCGCCTCGATGCCCGGCATCATCATCGAGAAGAGCTTCGCCCAGCAGCAGGGCAAGAACTACGGGACGCCGGCCGGCAAGATCATGTGCACCGGCGCGTATATGTTCAAGTCCTGGACGCCGGGGGTCGGCGTGGTCGCGGTGGCTAACCCGAACTACTGGAACTCCTCCGTCAAGCCGCTCGTGAAGCAGATCACGATCAAGGGCGCCCCGGACGTGTCCGCGTTCACCTCGGCCATGCTGACCAACGGGATCCAGGGTTCGTACAACTTCGCGCTGCCTACCCTGGACCAGCTGAAGGACAGCAGCTCGGTCAAGGTCTTCCAGGGCCCCGGCTGGTCCACCGACGCCTTCATCATCAGCAGCTTCAAGGGTGCGCTCGGTGACGTCCGGGTGCGCCAGGCGCTGTCGATGGCGCTCAACCGCCAGGGCATCATCAACTCCATCTACCGCGGTGCCGCCCTGATGCCCCGCTGGCTGTCCAACCCGGGCACGTTCGGCTACGGCACCTCGGTATTCGCGGCCGCCTACAACTCCTCGCCGGTGCTGACCCAGAACATCGCCGCGGCCAAGAAGCTCGTCCAGCAGGCCGGGGCCACCGGCAAGACCATCACCATCGGCACCTCTAGCCAGCTGGCCAACATCGCCGCGGTGACCGGTGCCTACCAGGCGGCGGGCCAGGCGATCGGGCTGAAGGTAGAGCTCAAGTCGGTATCGGCCCAGAACTTCATCAACTTCTTCACCGACCCCAAGGCCCGGGCGGGCATCGACGGCTTCCCGACGGTGAACTACGGCGACTACGCCGACCCGGCCGCACTGCTGTCCACGGTGGTCCTGCCGGGCGGATCGCAGAACTACGACAACTTCAACGACCCGAAGATCACCTCCGCGCTCGAGCAGGCGCGCGGCACGGCCGACCCGGCCAAGCGGGCCGCCCTGGTGGCGCAGGCCGAGAAGCTGACCGTCCAGCAGATGCCCTGGATCCCGAACGCCCAGCCGACATCGTTGCTGCTGCTCAACAAGAGCCTCACCGGGGCGGTAGCCTCGTTCGCTTACATGTTCGCCCCCTGGGCCAACCAGCTCGGCGGGACCGGCTGAGGCGATGCACTGGCGGTTCTTCGCGCGCAGGCTGGCCATGCTGGTGGCCAGCCTGCTCGTCGCGAGCTTCGTGATCTTCGGGGCGCTGTATCTGGCTCCGGGGAACCCGATCTCCGCGCTGTCCGGCGGCCGCTCGCTGCCGCCCAGCAGCGTCGCCGTGCTGGAACAGCAGTACCACCTGAACGAGTCGTTCCTGGCCCAGTACTGGTACTGGCTAGACAACGTCCTGCACGGGAACCTGGGCATCTCGATCACGCTGCGGGAGAACGTGTCCACCCTGATCGCCTCCCGGGTCTGGACGACCGCCGGGCTGGTGCTGTACGCGTCGCTGATCATCGCCGCGCTGGGGATCGGCATCGGCATCGTGGCCGGGCTCCGGCCCGGAGCGCTCGACACCGGCACGCTGGTGACGACCGCGGTGTCGGCCGCCATTCCCGCGTTCGTCGCCGCGATCGTGCTGATCCTGGTGTTCGCCGTCAGGCTCGGCTGGTTCCCGGCCCTGGGCAACGGCACGGACCTCGCCAGCAACGTCCGGCACTTCACGCTGCCCGCCATCGCCCTGGCCATCTCGTCGCTGGCGATTGTCGCCCGGGTCACCCGCGCCTCGATCCGGGAGGAAGGTGAACGCGAGCACGTGCAGACGGCGGTCAGCCGGGGCATCCCGGGCCGCAAGGTGATCCAGCGGCACATCCTGCGCAACGCGGCTATCCCGATCACCACGGTCACCGGCATCACGATCGCGTCCCTGATCGCGGTGGCCGCCGTGGTCGAGGTGGCGTTCAGCCTCAACGGGCTCGGCGCCTACCTGGTCCAGGCGGCCGAGTCCAAGGACCTCGCTGTGGTGCAGGGCATCTCGCTGGTGCTCGTCACCGCGTTCGTCGTGATCAACCTGCTGGTCGACGTGCTATACGCGGTCCTGGACCCGCGGGTCGCGCTAGGGAGCCGGGCCCAATGAGGCAGGCCCAGTGAGGTGGGCCCAATGAGGTGGGTACAGTGAGCGCGACCGCCCCGCTGGCCGGCCCGGCCGTCCCCGGCGGCCCGGCCACCCCGCGCAGCGGTCCGGGCGCCGCCCGGCGAGGCCGGGCCCTCGGGACCCTGGACCTGCTGCGCGCCACCGGACCGATCGGTATCGCCTCCGCCGTCATCATCGCCATCGCGATCCTGATGGCCGTCTTCGGCACCGTACTCGCCCCTTACGACCCGAACCTGCCGAACCTGTCGCTGGCCTGGGGCGCTCCCTCCGGCGGCCACCTGCTCGGCTACGACTTCCAGGGACGCGACGTCCTGTCCCGGCTGCTGGTCGGCGCGCGGACCGCGATGCTCGGGCCGCTGGCCGTGGTCGCCGGCAGCATGGCCGCCGGCGTGCTGCTCGCGGTCACCGCAGCCTGGCGCCGGGGAGCCAGCGACGCCGTGATCTCTTCCGGCCTGGACATCCTGTTCGCGTTCCCCGGCATCCTGCTCGCGGTCCTCGCCGCGGCCGTCTTCGGCCCCGGGCTGGCGGCGGCGGCGATCGCGCTGGCCGTGGCCTACATGCCCTACGTGGCCCGGGTGCTGCGCGGCGCGGCGCTGAAGGAGCGCAGCCAGCCGTATGTCGCCGCGCTGGAGGTCCAGGGCGCCTCGGCCGCCTCGATCTGCTTCCGGCACCTGATCCCCAACATGGGGCCGCTCATCGTCGCCCAGGCCACCATCTTGTTCGGCTACGCCATGGTCGACCTGGCCGCCATCTCCTTCCTCGGACTCGGCGTGCAGCCACCCGAGCCGAACTGGGGCGTCATGATCTCGGAGAACCAGGTGGGCATCGCGGAGGGCTACCCGCTCCCCGCCCTGGTCGCCTGCGCGTGCATCGTGGTGGTCGTGATCGCCGTCAACGTGCTGGGGGAACGGCTCTTCGAGCAGGCCCAGCGGACGTACCGGTGAACGGTCCCCTGCTCGAGGTAGACGGGCTGACCGTGCTGCTGGACGTGGAAGGCGCCCAGCGCGCCGTGCTTCGCGACATCTCGTTCACGATGCGGCCCGGTGAGGCGGTCGGCCTGGTCGGCGAGTCCGGGTCGGGCAAGTCCATGACCGCGCGGGCGATCGGCCGGCTGCTGCCGCGCGGGGCCGAAGTCCAGGGCGCGATCCGGTTCGGCGACAGCGAAGTCGGCAGCCTCTCCGGAGCCGCCCTGCGCCGGTATCGCGGCCAGGTGGCGATGATCTTCCAGGACCCGCGGGCCCACATCAATCCGGTGCGGCGAATCGGGGACTTCATGACCGAGGCCCTGCGCACCAATCTGGGTGTGCCCGCGGAGCAGGCCCGCCACCGGGCGGTGGACATGCTCGCCCAGGTGGGCATCGAGGATGGCGCCCGGCGGCTCCGGCAGTACCCGCACCAGATGTCCGGCGGGATGCTGCAGCGGATCATGATCGCCGCGGCGCTGCTCACCGAGCCGCGCCTGCTGCTGGCCGACGAGCCGACCACCGCCCTGGACGTCACGACCCAGGCCGAGGTGATGGCGATCCTCGACGGCCTGCGCCAGGACTTCGGCCTGACCGTGCTGTTCATCACCCATGACCTGGAACTGGCCGCCGCCATCTGCGACCGCACGGTCGTGATGTACGCGGGCCAGATCGCCGAAGTCCGGGCATCCAGCCTGCTGCACGACGATCCGCTGCACCCCTACACCGCCGCGCTCGCCGCGGCCCGCCCGGACATCACCCAGACGGCGCACCGGCTGCGCGCCATCCCCGGCCGCCCGCTGTCCGCCTTCGAAGCGCCGCCATCCGAGTGCGCGTTCGCGCCCCGCTGCCCGCACGCCCGCGACATCTGCCTCCAGGCCGTCCCGGACCTAGCCGAACTCGACGGCGGGCTGTCCCGCTGTGCTCGCGCGCACGAGTTGCGCGGTCAGCTCCAGGAGGTTCCTCGTGCCTGAGACTGGCGGTGCCCCGGTCCTCGAGGTGGCCGGCCTGCGCAAGGAGTTCGGCGATCTCGTGGCCGTCGATGACGTCTCCTTCGCCTTCCCGCCGGGCCGGTCCCTCGCCATCGTGGGGGAGTCCGGCTCGGGGAAGACGACCATCGCGCGGATGATCGTCGGCCTGGAGCGCCCGACCCGTGGGACCATCACCGCCTGCGGGCACGACCGGTCCCGGCCGGTGAAATCGGCCAGGGACCGCCGCCGCCGGGGCCGCGAAGTGCAGATCGTGTTCCAGGACCCGTATACCAGCCTCGACCCGCGGCAGACCGCCGAGGCCACCGTCGACGAGGTGCTCCGCCTGCACCACGGCTGGCCCGCCGACCGGCGCCGGGCCCGTGTCGCCGAGCTCACCGAACTCGTCGGCCTGGACGCCCGGCAGGCCCGGGCCCTGCCCCGTTCGCTGTCGGGCGGTCAGCGTCAGCGGGTCGCCATCGCCCGGGCGCTGGCCGCCGAGCCCGCCATCCTGATCCTCGACGAGTCGGTCGCCGCACTGGACGTCTCGATCCAGGCGCAGGTGCTCAACCTTCTGGCCGATATCCGCGACGAGACATCCGTCTCCTACGTGCTGATCAGTCACGACCTAGCCGTCGTGCGCCAGCTCACCGACGAGGCCATCGTGCTCTACCGCGGTGAGGTCGTGGAGCGCGGCCGCACCGCGCAGATCCTCGATGATCCGCAGCACTCCTATACCCGGCGGCTGCGCGCCAGCGTGCCCCGCCCCGGCTGGAAACCGGCCCGGCGGGCCTCATGATCCGGCCGGCTCGCCAGCGCCCGGTTACCAGAGCAGGGCGTCCAGCGACCCGCCGTTCTCCGTGATCAGCTGGCGGGCGGCGGCCTCGGCCGCGGGCTTGCGCGCCACCCGCTCGGTGACCAGGGCGCGGGCCAGGGCGTCGTCACCGCTCCGGGCGGCTGCGGCGATGAGGGTCAGGTCGATGACGTCACGCTGGGCGTGGCTCCCGCCGACCGCGTTGGCCCGCGGCCGGATGTCGATGAGCAGGTCGATGGCCCGGTCCGGGTGGCCGGCGGCGAACGCGGCGAACGCCTCGAGCAGGGCCAGGCCGGCCCGTTTGGCGGCGTCCGCGTTGGTCGGCGCGGCCAGGTGCCGGTTCGACGCGATCACTCGCTCGGTCCGCTCGACGTTCCCGGCCAGGCCGAACGCCATCACCGCGTGCCAGTCGTTGAAGATGTAGACGGGGCTGCCGACCAGGTCGTCGATGTCGGCCGCGAGCTGTTCGGCGCGTTCGGTCACGTCCACGCCGAACAGCGACAGCCGCCACAGCAGTGCGGCCGCGTCCACGACGTCGAGCCACTCGGTGGACCGGCCCGCCCGGATGGGGTCGTCGTACAGGGCGAGCGCCTCGCCGATCTCGCCCAGCTCCAGGT
>Ga0335069_10009572_pt1 | contig 13788 bp, 17 predicted proteins | sample Lox_Sample_11_FD_206714 | JGI IMG/M metagenome (GOLD analysis project Ga0335069, IMG submission 206714) | Soil microbial communities from Loxahatchee National Wildlife Refuge, Florida, United States - Lox_Sample_1.1 | ecosystem: Environmental > Terrestrial > Soil > Wetlands | place: USA... | reverse complement strand
ACTGACTCGCTTGGTTTTAAGAGACGGGATGTTTTTCGCCGCAGCGTCCGCATGACGGGTCACGAGCGCGTGAATCCCAAAGCGCGTCATGGCCTCGCCGTATCGGTTGAGAAACAGCGGAGTGGCGGTGTCGCGACCCCGGATGAGGGGTTCCAGTTCCGCCAGTGTCTTCTTCCAGAGCGGGCAAAAGCGAATCTTCCTGCCCTTACCACGAATCTTCACAGAACCGCTTCCGGCTGAGTCCCAAGTTAGGTCCTCGATCGCAACTCGAACTGCTTCCGTGGCTCGTGCTCCAGAGTTATAGAGAAAGAGGAGCAGAGCGTAGTCCCGTTGGCCTTGCTCACTTGCACGATCCGGCACGCGAAGTAGCTCGTCGATTTCATCTTTCTCCATATAGGGAAGAGGGGTTCTCCCGGTTCTTTTGAATGGAACACAGCGAATCTGTCTACACCATTCCACATGCTCCGGGCTGCGTTCTCCGGTAAATCGAGCGAATGCATGGAGCGTAGCGAGCCTCTGATTTCTGGTAGCAACTGAGCAACTTCGAGCCCGCTCTAAGTGTGAGAGAAACTCCGAGAGAACGTTGGGCGCGAGATCGTCGATGACAAGCTTATCAACTGCTGTTTTGCGCTGATCGGCGACGAACGGCAAAAACAAGCAGAATGTGTCGCGGTAGCTCTGCTGCGTGTTTCGCGACGCGCCACGTTCGTGCACCAGATATTCCGACAAGAAGCGGCGAACCCAGTAGCCAGCAGAGGTCTGATCAGCCATTGTGCACCTCCGCGAAGGCATAGCGCTCAAAGCAGCGGTTAGCTTCCTGGAGCAGTTCCCTCGTCGTCTGGAGGTACACGGATGTTTCGTCGACTCGACAGTGCCCAAGGTATGTGGATAGCAGAGGAAGCATTCTCTGCACATCCTGTCCCTCGCGGTACCAAGTCAACAGGCGAGTTACGGCAAAGGTGTGCCGAAAATCATGCAACCTCGGCTGGTAGCGAGGACTGTCGAATCGCAGTACGCCGGCCTCTTTTCTCAGCCATTGGAATTGATGGTCAGCATGATCGTGACGGATCATCATGCCTATCTTGGTGGCAAGAAGCGTCGGAGGCCGCTGGTACCCTATGCCTGGCCGATGTCGGATCCGGTAAAGTCTCAAGATGCTGACGAGATCTTTCCCGACTGGAACCAGTCTGGACTTCCCGAATTTGGTTTCTCGAATCGTGAGGGCAGCATTTCTGAAGTCCGCATCCTCGTGCTTCAGTCGGATTGCCTCACCCAATCGTAGTCCTGTCCCGTATAGCAGCACGATGAATGTACGCATGGTGTCAGGCGACAGAGCACATGTCGGCGGGTAGTGCGAATCAGGCACCGCTAGCAAACGACGCACGTCGTCGTTCGAGTAGATATAGGGAATAAAGCGCGGTGCTCGATCAGGCATGGAGGTCGGAAGGATTCGGTGCTGCATGTACCCTCGGCTATCCGCAAAGCGGAAAAACGAGCGTAGGGCCCAGTATCGGTGGAACCAGTTGTTCGTAACTGTGCTCCCGTTGATTGGGAGGAAGGCCTCACCATGTTGAGTCGTCAGGGCATGGAGTTCCAGATTTCCGGTCTTTCTGAGGAACGCCTTCAGGATGTTGGCGGGCCCGACGTAGGCATTGCCTAACGACTGCTTGTACTGAATAAATTCTTCAACGGCGGCGCCGAGTTTCATTGAAGGCCTCCCAACCCGAAATTGGAGACCTCTTGAAGTAAGCGCAAGCGTTCTTTTGCCCAGTCTGCCGTAATCGGCCGAGTTTGTGTCCGCAAGTATCCCTTTAGACTCGATAGTTGCGGAGTGGCAACTTGCAGCAATTTCTTACGCTCGACCTTGGCATATATCTGCGTGGACCTCGGTGAGCGGTGACCAAGAAGATCGCCGATTTCCTTCAACGAGAAACCTTCTTGCAAGAGATGTGTCGCACAGGCATGACGCAAACTGTGTGATCCATAGTGTGGAAGACGACAGCCAAGCGCCCGAATGTGAACGGCGATACAACAGGACGCACCGCCAGTGGTTCTTCGACACGGCGGCGGGTAAGGATGAAATTCTCTCCCGCCGAATTGGCCGGAACGAATTGGCGGTCATCGACATCTGTGGCGCACTGGCCGATGCTCAAGCCGAGTATTTTTCCCAGCGCCATGATGGCAGCAGCTCGAGGCAATACGCTGTGAAGTTCATCAGCGACCCTGGCAGGCAGAATGGGCTGTATTGGGAGTCAACGGAGGGCCAGCCCAGAAGTCCTCTTGGGCCGATGGCTGCATTTGCCACCGACGAAGGTTACACCGTAAAGGCAGACTCGCACGCGTTCCACGGGTACCACTTCCGTATCCTAAAGAAACAAGGTAGTCACGCACCCGGTGGAGCGAAGGACTACGTAGTTGGTGACCAAATGGTCGGCGGATTCGCTTTCGTTGCCTATCCGGCGGAGTACGGGAATTCGGGAGTGATGACCTTCATCATCAATCAGGATGGCGTGTTGCTGCAAAAGGATTTGGGCAAGACCACGACGGAAACCGCAACCGCTATGACCGAGTTTGATCCAGATAACACCTGGAGTTTGGTAGAAGAATAGTGGGCAACTGCATAGCGGGGAGGATAATTATGTTAGCAACGCTCAACTGCATTCGATCAGCGTTTCTCTGCTCCTTAGTGTTCGCTGTGCTCCCGTCACTTAGCCAAGAGTCCCTCCCCGTATTCGTGGTTACGCCGGAAGAAAGCAAGATAACCTTTTACGTGAAAGCGTCAGTCGCACTCAAGGGTACTTTCGACAAGTGGGACGCCGGCATGACCTTCACATCTCCAGATGTCACGACTGGTGTTCTAGACATCAAGATTCAAGCTGAAAGTGTGAACACCGGAAGTGGCATGAAGGACGGCAAGTTGAAGAGCAACGACTTCTTTGACGTCAAGCAGAATCCGTTCATCACGTTTCACTCAGACAAGGTTGTGCAGACCGGTCCCGACACCTTGGAGATGCCCGGGACGTTTACCATTCGCGGGGTGTCCAAACCCGAAACGCTGACCTTCACCGTTAACGGCAAGGGAACAGGCTCAGGTGAGATCAAGGGGACAATGGCCTTCGACCGTAAGGATTATGGAATGAATAAGGGAATTCCCTTCATCAAGATTGCCGACCGCGTCGAGGTGACTGTGAATCTCAAGGGGAAGCGAGTCAGCGGCCCCCCCTTGGTGTTTAAGCAGTAAACGGCCTGCAACTCAAGCGCTGCCAAATGCGATAGCGGCGTTCTGTGGTTACATCTGCACAAATCGAATCCCGGTTAGGGCAAGTGTCCACGGCTGAAATCACGCGCCCGCGGTCAGAACCATTCGGTTAAGAGTGAAACTCGATTCTCGACAGACGTACGGGAGTCGCGGTGAATCTGGCGGAACACCGTTGACAGTGACAGCCGTACAGGAATAATGCGATCGCAGAAATGGCGGCGAATATAATCTTGAGGTTCGACATAGTCGACCCCTGGTCCTGCGTGTGTACCGGTTCTTCCACCGGGTCCTGCTCTTGCACTTCCTGCAGGTACTGGCGCACGGTCTGATGCACCTGAGCCGCTTCCGCTAATTGCTCCCGCGGAATCCGACTTTCCTTGGATGCGTTCGCTTCCACAAAGCTGCCATCCACTGACAGGTGCTTGCGCTGCACCAATCCCACTTCCACACACTGGCGCACGATCTGCTCGAACAACTGCTCGAACAGCTTCGACTCCTGAAACCGTCCGTGCCGGTTCTTGGAGAACGTCGAGCGATGCGGGATCTCCTGATCAAACCCCCGGCCGGTGAACCAGCGCCACGCCAGATGCATGCGTAGTTCTTCTACCAGCTTGCGTTCGCGGCAGGTAGAACATTGCGGTCCCAATCATGGCGAAACGGACTGGACTTCCAAGTGCGAGGGCTTGGAGTGAAGGAGCGCCTGATCGCTGGAGCCGAGAACATTGTCGAACTCACGGCTAGATACCAACCATCCGTGGTGGGCGGCCCCGTTGATACTGTGCTCGTGTCTCGGAAGACGCGGGTCGTGTGGATTCACCGCAAGCCTGAGTGCACGAAGCGCTTCGGAAAGTGATTGCGTCGCCAGACCTCGCTAAGCTGCCAGATGTCGTAATCGGGCCGATGGCGCTCAGAATGCCTGCCCGAAGGGACTGCTTGACACGCGACTTCACGACAGCACAGCGTGCAAGGTCAAGTCTTGGCTATTAAAAATGAGTCGTGCTTCTACAGAGATAAGCAGGGGATAAAGGGGCTGGCCACCCTTTCCCCTGCACCTCAAATCCCCGCCGAAACTCCTCCGCTTCGCTCCGGGAAGCCTTCGTCCCTTCGGATGGTCGTTGACGAAGCCGAACACTTTCCGGCACAATCAGCCTGCCAGCGTCGCTTCGCTCCGACAGCTGTTCGTCTTCACCGGAACACCGTTCGGCTTCCCGCTGGAATCACCGTTCATCTTCACCGGAATCCCTACCGTGAAACCTATTTCGCGCCCATGACTCTAATTTGGGCATGAAGATCAGCGTCGGGACATTCGCTCTGCTGATCGCGACGACGCTTGTTGGGATGGATACGGCACAGGCAACTGCACCCAACCATCTCGCGGGACAGAGTTCGGTCTACCTTGCTTGTGCTGCCGGACAACCGGTGGATTGGTATCCCTGGGGCGCAGAGGCCTTCAAGCGGGCCAAAGAGCTGGGCCGCCCAATTCTCCTGGATGTCGGTGCGGTTTGGTGCCCATGGTGCGGACGTATGGACCGAGACACCTACAAAAATCCTGAAACTGCAGAGTACGTTAATCAACATTGTGTCGCCGTGAAGGTCTACTTCGACGCTTCATCCAAGCTGGTGGCGCAGCTGCAGCGAGCGCAAGCTGTGTTGAATCTCCCTGCCGGGTTGCCCTTGACCTCCTTCATTACTCCAGATGGCAAGCTTTATTTTGGCGCGGGACACCTGCCTTCCGAAGGCAAAGGTGGCAAACAACCCTTCAAAGACGCGGCAGAACAGGCTCTTGAAGAATACGCAAACAAAGAAAAAATCAATTGCGAGTCGTTCCAACTGGAGGTTGCGAAGTGATCAGGAAAAACATATTGCTACGTGGATTTTTGTTGCTCTTGCTCGGGACACAAACCGTGTTCGGAATTGACAACCTAAAGCTCAATTCAAAGCTCGACTATCAAAGCGATAGCCTGGATGGGCCGCTCATCACCGGTGATGATGCGCAATCGGGCTTTGTACCCGGCAAGACCAACTACGTCATTATCTACGGCGAAGGCTGCTTCAACTCAAAGAGACAGGCGCGACGGACCGTCGAACTCTATAACAAGTACCGCAATCAGGTGCACTTTGTCGTGGTTGACCTGGACGTCAAGCGCTCGCCCGAGCAACAGCAACTGGTGAAGCGGTATTACCAGGGCTCCATCCCGCATGTGCTGGTTTTGGACGCTGCGGGGAAACCGCTCTACAACTCAGCGGGCGAAGTGGACTCCAAGCGCATCGAAGCTGTCTTTGCACAATCGTTCAATCAGCCGGCGACGGGCACAAGATAGAAACGGCCGGCCGGGATCAGTGATATGGAAGCGGCGATGACCAGGCAGTGTATGGTCCTCCTGTACTGCATCGGCGTATCTGCCGTGAGCTGGCACCTTTCAACCCGCCGGTATCTATTCGGTCCACGGCAACGTGGAAAATTGGGAACATTGCAAATGAACGTCGGCCAGGTTTGTTCTCCCCGGCCTAACAGCCAACGGCCCCCCAGACCCCTGAACGTCAGCAGTGGAAACTGGAATCGTCTCGGTTGGCGTTGACCGGATGCAGCGGAATTTTGAGCCCATGCGCAAGCAGGTGGAAGCGTGGCAGCGGAGTGAATTGACCGACGTCACTGCGAAAGTAGTTATTTATGAGGCGTTCGTCGAGGGCAGACTGGAAGCTCCCAAACACCTTGCGCGGACCGTGCATGACCTTTACTTCGACGAGGAGTTTAAACTGCGAACGATCTGGAGTCTCTCCAACGCCTTCACCTCGGCATTCAAGGAATTGGAGCCGATCCCGCAGTTCAAGGCGACACCCAAGCTCGGAGAGTTCCTGGAGACTCGATTCTGCCAGTCGTTCTGAGGCAACGGCGGCGCCGGCCGGGCCGCCGCTCTCAAGCGTGACGCCTCCATTAAAGTTTTCCTGCCGCCACCCCCCACCGCGATCAGGGATAACTTGACTACCAGTCTTTGCGCCCTTGCTTCAGCTTTGCGAACCAGACATGGGGATCGAACTCAGTCCACTGTCGAGCCCAATAGGCGCGAATCTCTTCCTTGCCAACAACTCTGCCGCCCTCCGAAGCCTTCGGCCAACTCACGTCACTCGTCATCAGTGGTAATGCATGGTCAATGTCGCGCTTGTCGAATGCGGAGTACGCCTGCTCAATGATTGCCTTAATGTCTGCCATTTCTTCGCTACCTTCCGGTTCAGCCTGGGTCAAGGGTTCACCTCATACGGATGATTCAGGACTGGCATTCGCTGCTAGACTGCGGCCAGCGTCCGTTCCTACCAGATTCGCGCCGCGCACAAGCAGAAATACCTCGGTGATCACTTTGCGGCCGGACAAGCGTCGACGAGTTTGCCACCGACATCCAGGCAGGTCTTAGGAGAGAGGCGTGAGCAGACGTTGTAATCCGTCATGCACGGCTGCGGGCATTCACCGCAGCTACGAGCCCAGGTGTCACCCCCACCCATTATGCCGACCTTGCAGTCATCGGGTTCGAGTGAACACGCATTGCTCGTCTTCTTGCAACACACCTGTGACGTGGTCCGTGCCAGTACCTGTATGTCCGAGTGCTCTTTCACCATCGAGTTCGTGAGTCTTTCGAACGCGCTTCGTACGTCGTCGCTTGACTGGAGATGCGTTCGCGCATCTGGCGATTCATAGCTCGCCATGTAGACGAACCATTTCTCGCCCTTCGCGGCCGGGGGGCCGTTCTTGTTGTATGCGACCGTGTACGGACCGTAGAATCCGCTTGGGTTTGGATAGATGGCAAATCGGTATGTCTCGACACCGTTCTTCTTCAGGGTGTCAAGATATGTTTCAGCTGCAGCAGCGTCGTTCGTACCAGTAGCAGGAAAGACCAGCAGGCCCATTTCGAGCACCTGCGCCCCGGACTGAGCCAGCGTGTGAAGGTCGAAATGGTTGTCGAGCGGCTTGACGAAAATTAGTGTCATGTTGATCGTTTGCAGCCACTTTTCGGCAACCGGGCTCGTAAAGAGCATATTGGCCATGTCCTGCCACTTCTGCTGACTTTCCCACCAAGTCATACCGGTCCAGGTGCCTGCGCCCGAATTTTCGGGAAGGCCCCAGATCGAATGCCACTCGCGCTCGACCAGTGGGCCCGGCTGCGCACTCAGCATCGCAATGAATTCTGAGCGCCATTTGAACATTTCAAGTTTGTCCGAGTGGGTACGACGCAGCGCGATCTCGAGCATGGGTCCCGCGGGATAACCACCCACTCCGTCCTTGACGTCACGCCAGTTCGCAGGCAGATGTGTTGATCCGGTGGCTGCCCCGGGCGTCTGGGCAAATGCAACGGAGGCCGAATTAAGACTGATATGAAGAGAGAGACCAACGGCAAACGCAGCGGTAAACCGCAGAACATCCCACTTTGAGTGGCCGCTAGATACTGATTTTTCACGCATGCGATTTCTCCTCGGAGTGGTAAGTCTCGCTTCGCGCTCAACTGCAAGGCTGCGACGATTCTTTCGGAGCAACGCCGTCATCGAGCACTAGCCACAGCCCTAGATTTCCACTTCACCCCCATTGGGATCGCTCTGGAACTTCCACGTTCCTCCCGACCGAAAACTGGAGGCAGTACAAAACGTGTCCTCCATAAATTGCATGTAGCTCACCTTACCTGCCTTCAGCTTGCACAAAATGGCGAATGGAGTCGTCACCGTCTTGTGCAATTTAGTCGACGTGTACGTAAACCGTCCGAAGACCGCAACCTTGTCGCCTTCTCCGAAAACATCCTCGGGACTAAAAGACTCGACATTCCAGAATTCCGCGACATCATGGAATGTCTTGCTGATGGCTTCTGCCCCGTGACCAGTGCCGCACCAGGGCATGATTTTGTGCAGGTCCGGATTACTGTAGTTGAGGGAAACGTAAGTGATATCAGGCGCGCATAATTGCTGTACGACTTTTGGTTCGCGGATCCCCGCGAGAAGGGCTTTTACGATCTCTTTGGATTCTCCGGTCATCTGATTGTCCTTCCGCATGACCTGAATTCTGCGTGATCCATCCTCGATTCGCGACCTACGTTGAACGGAGTTCAGGCCGCGACAGCGAGTTGCTTCAGAACCGCATCGGCCGTTACGCCGGCCGAATAATTCTGCTGACCGGTGACGAGGTTGCCGTCGACAACGGCATGCGGCGTCCATGGTGCCTTTGGGATATAGCGCGCGCCCGAGATGCGGAGGCGGTCTTCCAGGAGCCACGGGGCGTTGCCCGCAAACCCCGCTTGGGTCTCTTCTTCATTGCTGAAGCCGGTGAGTTGGCGATCCTTAAACGCCCAGGTACCGTCTGCGCGGGATGCCGTCAAGAGGCCCGCAGGCCCGTGGCATACCGCTGCGACAATCTTCTTTGGATTGTCGAGCATGTCGATGAGCACCGCGCCAAGCGTCGGGTGTACAGCGATATCCTGCATCGGACCGTGGCCGCCCACGAGAAAGATGACATCGAACTCATCGGCGCTGATATCTTCGACGCGCATCGGGGCTGTGAGGGCGGGCCCAAAACGTTTCATGTAGTCCTGCTGCTCCTTGACTTTGCTCGCGTCGTTATTGTTGTAGACCAAGTTGAAGCTCAAGGGATCGACTGTCGGACTTATGCCACCAGGGCTAGCGACCGTAATCTTGAATCCGGCTTCGGTGAATTTGCGATGTGGCGTCACAAACTCTTCCGACCAAAAACCAGTCGGATGAGGTTTGGCGTTCTTCATAGTCCAGACCTTCGCACCTGAAACGACCATTACTATAGAAGCCATCGAATATGCTCCTTCCCTGATAAAAACAAGCACATCCCGTCCGTGGAGGACAAAATTGTCGTTAAGAGCCATGGAAGCTAACTCCGCGAATGTTCAAACTTCCGATGCTTCCGAAAATCTCGATCGGTAAAACTTCATGGCCATGGGTCTCGATGTTGCCATCGACAGAGATCAAATGGGCAGAACCGCCCAGCTTAACGCTTAAGGCCGTCGCTGACAGGTTTTGAACGACGCCCTTCACCAGGGATGGACCTGTTCCTCCAAATGTCTCAATGCCCCGCCGCACAACCAACGTTCCGATCGGTTGGCTGATTTGAACACCCACCGCTCCGTCTCCGTGGGTCACGATTCGGTCGAACTCAGCGTTGCCGATCGTGCCATCATAGACATTGAAGCCGCGGGCTCCCTGTCCGAATGTCTCGATTGGCTCCAGCAAGCAGAGATCGCGAATACTTCCGAAGTTGACAAATCCAACCCCGCTCTCGCCATAGGTGGCGACCTTGCCCTTCGAAACCCATCGATCAACGCTCCCCCAGTTGTCTAATGCCATGTCATTGGCGCCATACGTCACTGTGGATCCCAGATTTCTGACGCTTTCCACATAGGCGCCATAGACCACGAAAATACCGCCCGCAATCTGGTCCGCCGTGCCCGGTGTGATTCGTCCATCGGTGTACACGGCCTTTGTTTCCAATCTCTCTACATTCAGCCGTCCGCCTTTTTCGCCAGCGCCCGCCACAAATATTCCGGTACCCAACACAGGAACCCTACACAGGCCAGCCGACAAATTGACGACGTCCGCAGAAATCGCCACCTTCTCATCAGACTGAAGGTTCCAAAGAGTAAAAGCACCCTGAAGGACAGATACGCCGTACTCTTGCGGACGCTCCCGCTGACGTCGCGTGTCTGCGAAGCGGATATCCAGACCATCGACTTCGATCCGTCCGCTCCGGACCTTGTCGATCGCCATGATCTGAACGGACCCGATCGTCCGGACAGATCGGATGACAAGCGTCCCCAAACTATCCACAGTGCGATCGTTCCAAATCGCGCGATGAGTCGGGGCAACGCGGACATCGAGACCGAGGACGGAATTGTCGGTTGTGACCTCGAGACCATCCACGTCGGGCCGAAAGCTGAGGACTGCATGCCTGTCTGAAGCCGAGCGCAGCGTCTGGCCCGGCATAAGCCTCAACGGAGACAAGTCGGCAAGATCAGCCGAAACGTTGATCTCGTTTATTTTTTCATTTCGAGTTGCCGCAATCAGTTCTTCGGCAGAGGTAACGGCGATCTGGCTGATCTGAAGTGTTTGCGCCATCAGAGTTCCATGCGCGAGACTGGCATAGATCAGTAACCCGGCTATGCCTTGCTGTATCGCGGATTTCATGTTCGTCGGGCCTAAAACGGAGGAATGATCGCTCCTCAAACACCGCCACTATACTGTCCGGTCGTTCTCGTCAGGTAGAGGCGGAATCGGGAAACTCTTTTCCGTACTTGGGACAATGCCTTGCTTTGATGCAGTGTTACCTTCGGTAAGTCAATAGTTATGACCCGTGAAGTAATACGATCAAAGCGGGCGACGAAGCGCCTTTATTGAACGAGCAGGATCTTGAGGCCGAAACGGATCCTATGCCAGACCTCAATGCGTTGATGATTTTCGCTCAGGTGGCAGCGTCGAGCAGTTTTTCAAAGGCCGCGCGGCTGTTGAAGATGCCGACATCGACGGTCAGTCGCCGCATCTCTGACTTGGAACATGAACTGGGTGTCCGCCTTCTGGAACGGTCAACGCGCAGTTTACGCCTGACGGACCTTGGTTCGGAGGTTCTCGAACATGCCCGCCGCAGCTCCGAGATCAATGATGCGATCGCAAATATTGCGTCAAACCATTTGTCTCATGTCTCCGGGACACTGCGAATCTCCGCTCCCCCAAGCATCTCAGATTCCGTGCTGGCGCCGGTCGTCGTGGCTTTCCAGACAGCTTACCCCGACGTCCGAATTCAGGTTTTCATCACCGAACGCATCGTCGATCAGATCGTCGAAGGGATTGATCTCGCGTTTCGAGTCGATGAAAAGCTGCATGATTCTTCGCTCGTCGCCATAAGACTATTGAAGTATCGACACTTGCTCGTGGCAAGCCCCGAATACTTGAAAAATCACAAGCGGCCGAAAACACCGCAGGAACTGCTCGGTCATCGTCTTTTGGCATTCTCGTTTTGGAAACCCGAGAATACCTGGAAATTCAGCCATGTGAATCGAAAAGACAGGTCGTCGATCACCTTCAAACCGTTCTTGTCAATTAATGAGTATTCCGGACTGGCTGCGGCGCTCCTGGCTGGCACAGGGATTGGAGACTTTCCTCCTATCGTCCAGCCTGACCTGTTGCGTTCTCGACGGCTCGTGGAAGTTATGCCCAAGTGGCATTTTCCCATCTTCCATCTTTCGCTGGTGCACTTGGGAAATCGCTACACCCCCAGACCCGTTCGTGTTTTCAAGGAATTTGCTGCCGAAAAAGTGCGGGCGATGTTTCCGCATCTTCCGGCGTAGTGCGAAGCGTACGGAGATGGAGTGGATTGAAGTCTGCATCTATATCGAAGTAGTCCACGTTTTCTATCCGCTTCAAAGCTTTGACCTGGGGGACAGTCACTGGAAGGGCAGCGATTTCCCATGAACGAGGCGTGTCGCAAGTACTCACGGGGCATAGAGTTTTGAACCTTATTCTGAATGTAAATGCGGAACACCTTAAACGGGAGCCGATTCGGTCGTCATCGTCGCGTGCATGCGTGATCCGGTGTGTACATAGAAGGCTTACAGCATAACCACAATCCTTCCACGTCTTGCAGGGTGCTCGGCAAGCTCGTGAGCACGAGCGATCTCCGAAAGCGGAACTCGCTCACCAATTTCAAAACCTGACCATCCGAGCTCCAGCGCAGAGTTTAGATCTCGGGTTGCTGCGATCTTTGCCTCCTTCGGAAAGTCATCGCTACCCAAAAAATAGAGCCGAATATTCTTGAACACCAGCGGCCAGAACGGAATCTTTGGCTCGCCTACATCCGTTGCGTAACTGGCCACCGAGCCACCCAATTTCAGGCATTCGAGATCCCTTTCGAGGTTTGCTCCGAACGCGACCTCGATTACGTGGTCTACTCCCGTGGGAGCCAGAGCCGTCATGCGTGTTCTAAACTCTTGATCGTCGTCATTGCGAAGCACTGCGTCGGCCCCAGCGTTCGTTGCCGTTTCCTCCTCTGCAGAAGACCGGATCGTGCCGATCACGCGGGCTCCAGCTCGGTGTGCCAATTGAACAGCACAAAGGCCCACAGAACCTGCAGCCCCTTGCACTAGTACAGTGCATCCACTCACCGGCCCGGCCACATGGACGGCTCGATGCGCAGTAATGCCCGGTATGCCGAGGCAAGCGCCCTGTTCCATCGACACGTTGTCCGGCAGTGGAGCAACCTGTTCAACCGGGACCACTGTGAACTCCGCCGCCGTCCCGAAAGGCCGATAGGATTGGGCGCCGTAGCACCATACAGGACGCCCCATCCACTCAGAGTTCACGCCTGGACCGACTTGGTCTATTCGACCAGCGCCATCACTGTGTGGAATGACGCGACGATATGCCATTCCGTACCCAAAGGCGTCTTGACGCTTCTTAATATCGCCTGGATTGATCCCCGAGGCAGCAATGCGAATGCGAACTTCTCCAGCCGTGGGACTTGGGTCCGGAATCTCTCCCACTGTCAACACTTCGCGAGCTGGCCCCTGTTTCTCGTACCAAGCTGCCTTCATTGAACACCCCGCTTCTTTGAACTTCTGCCCGCTTTTTGGTTCTCAATTCTCATGTCATCCGGGAAAAACTACCATTGCTGGACACACTGCGACAAGGGCGCTTACATGATGTGGTCGGTCTCTCCTTACGCACACGGTCACATAGTGGGCAGACCCGAAGGAAATCAATGAGCCTTGCCGAAGTGCCGCAACGGCGTGGAGCATCTTAAAGCGGGTTTGCATCAAGTCGCGGGATGGTTCTTCGAGCCATAACAGCACGAAGCCCTCCAAGCCCCGATGTGGTCCCGAAGTTGGCTCCTGGGAAATTTAATACTCACGGGGCCCGAATTTGGAAACATTGTCCCCAGCGTGTTTACGCCGGTGCTCGCCAAATACTCGAAGTCATTTTCGTTGATCGACCGCGTTTCGGTTGAAGTGGACCGCATGCAGCGGAACTTCGAACCGATGCGGAAGCAGGTCGAGGCGTGGCAGCGAAGTGAGCTAACCGATCTCACAGCGAAAGTGGGCATCTATGAGGCGTTCGTCGAAGGCAAGCTGGAGGCACCAAAGCATCTGGCGCGCACGGTACATGACCTCTACTTCGAGCCGAAGTACGACGAGTTTCGATTACGCACGATCTGGAGCTTGTCCAATGCCTTCACCTCGGCATTCAAGGAGTTGGAACCGATTCTCCAATTCAGGGCAACAGCAAAGCTGGGAGAGTTCCTGGAAACAAGGTTTTACCAGTCGTTCTAGCCTAGTGGTGGTACCGGCCCGGCCGCTGCTTTATTACACCCTCTTCGCCGGTACCGTCACTTAACGCAAGTGCGTTTCTCGGTTCTAATCCGACCAGGAAGCTGATAACTTCCGGGTTGCCCGTCAATCGTTCCAGGCAGATGAATAGTCTTTTGGTCGCTTCATATTACGAAGCGTCTACGAAGAGGGCATCACACGGAAGGCATAGGA
>Ga0335069_10009571_pt1 | contig 13791 bp, 22 predicted proteins | sample Lox_Sample_11_FD_206714 | JGI IMG/M metagenome (GOLD analysis project Ga0335069, IMG submission 206714) | Soil microbial communities from Loxahatchee National Wildlife Refuge, Florida, United States - Lox_Sample_1.1 | ecosystem: Environmental > Terrestrial > Soil > Wetlands | place: USA... | reverse complement strand
TCCCTGATGACAGGGGGTTCTTTCCATGGCCGACAGACTTAGCGGCAAGGCTGCCTACTGGACTTGGGGAGGGACGACCATCCCGATCACCAAGATAACACCCAAGGTCACCCGTAAGTTAGGCGATACGACGGACTCGGGCGATTATGATGCGACCGGCGACATGCTACCGACGACCCAGATCCCGGTCGGCTACACGGTCGAGGCGACGATCGAGGGCCGTTTCCGCTACTCGACGACTCCGTCCGTACTCCTGCAATTCCTCTTCCAGAGTGCAACGCAGATCACGTGCGTCTTCGGGCTCGACATCAACAATTCGACGATCTGGGGGAGCGGGCTGTTCGATGTCAGCGACTTTCAAACCGACATCCCGGTCGATGACATCGTGACCTACACTGCAACGATTCGATCCTACGGCGTCTTCACACCGAATAGTTGATCATGAATAGTCTTGCATCTCTCACGTCGCAACCGAGCGTTCTCCGGGTCGAAGCCAAGAATGAGGAAGGGCAATTGACCGGAGAAATGCTCGAATATCAGGTCTACCCGTTCACGATCGAGGATCTCGGCAAGCTTCAGGCTTGGATCGATCGTCAATTTCCGGACCCATTCGATATAGCTCGCAACGCTATCGATAAAGCCAAGTCTACCAATAATCCATTCACATATACTCAGGAACAGTTTTTACTCAAGAATGCTGCCGAACTGGCAATGCGGCCCCGCAATCTGATCGGGACGCCGGAAGCCGATGCATTGCTGGGATCATCCGGAGCCTGCCTGGAAATCCTCATGATCTCGATCCGGAAAGGCGATCCGACATTCGACGAGGACAAGTCGAAGCAATTGATTCGATCTCTGACGGCGATGGATATCCTCAAGGTCTATCAAGCGACCCAGCTTAATCTGGTGATGTCCGACCCAAAAGCCGGGAAGCCCGACGAGAATCCGACGCCGAACTCGAATGGTATTTCGGCATCCCGTCGCCAACGTCGGGCAACGGCAGCGAAGAAGCGCCGAACTGGTGGCTGATCTTTCATAACCTGATGGCGGAAACCATGTCGCCGTGGACGCCGTCGATGATCATGGAACTGACGCCCCTCCAGATCTGTTGCATGTCGAGCAAGACGCCGTTCGATCGCGACCGCATCACATCTCTTGACGATTTCAATGATGCGATCAGCAATCAGGAGAAGGAGTGGTATAGCCGTTGAGTCCGCTGGCTACTGCCGTTGTCCGGATTGGGGTGAACCTCGCAGCATTCGAGGCGGGAATGCTTTCTGCTCGGAGAATCCTCCATGGCTTCATCGGATTGGCCAGGATGGTTGCCGTTGAAGTGACAAACGCGATGGTCGGAGCCGGCGGTGCCATGTCCGACACGGCACACAATATCGAACAGACATTCGGCGAACACACGGCGGTTGTCGAGAAGGCTGTCGATGGCCAGGTCAAAGCTTTCAGTCGCGGAAGGACCGAGTTCCTGCGATATGCTGAAGAGGTCGGGCGGTCACTTCAGAATCTCGGAATCTCGGAAGCAAAGTCCGCTGAAGTCGCAGCGAAAGTCATCGAGGGGGCTAGCCGCCTGGCAGCCTCAAGGCGAATCACGCCCGCTGAAGCAATGGGCGAGATCAAGGGTCGCGGTGCTTTGTTCGATGATGCCAGAATCAAGGCCATGGCGATTGAACAGCATTTGATCAGCAACAGGAATCAGGCGATCGACTCGGGCACCGAAGCACTCTTGCGATATGAGCTTGCCCTGGAAACGATCGCAATGCGAACGGAAGACGTTTCCGGAACGACGATGACATGGTCTGGTCAAATCCAGGCTCTCGGCGACAATCTAGCCAATCTGGCAACGACGATCGGGACGACTCTTGAACCGCTGTTCGCGAACATCCTGGCAACCGTCAACGATGTGATCATCGGCCTTGAAAAGTGGATCAAGATTATTCAGCAGGCGGTCAAGTTCGCGACATTTCATGCGATGGGATATGGCTTAGAAGAGGCAATGACCGCAGCAACTGCCGAAGTGCCAAGACCGGAGCGGGCAGACATCACGGCGAGGAATGAAGCCGAGGCGGCCAGAGCACGAAGGCAGCGAATCCTCGGAGAAGTCATGGGAGGCGGCGGGGGAGGCGGCGGACGTGGATTCCAGGGCGGTCTTGCGGAATTCGCCAGGAAAGTCCAGGAATCGGCCTTCAGTCAGAAGCAACTCGTCGTCCAGGAAAAACAGCTTGCCCAGGCGATGGAACTCAACGTCACGCAGAAAACGATGCTGGAATTGCAGAAGAAGGCGAAATCAAGCAAGGGTCCCGAAGCGACGTTCTGAGCATGGAGATCCGGATTGCCTCTCAATGATCCTACGTCTGATTTTCCCAAGTCCTGGCTTCTCAATATCAATGGAGTTCAATGCGGTGTCTATCTTGGTCCCGACGGAACATCCGGCGGGATCACGCAAACAGTCGGCGAACAGGGCAGGACCGCCACGGTCGTTTTCCAATGCTATTGGGAAGATCTCAACGATCTCATCGCCGGACTCGTAGGAACGGTTGATTACATTGGCGGTACGATCACGAGGACCGAACCGTTCGGATTTCCGCTGACGACCGCCGACCAGGCAAATGACGGGAGCAAGGTCTTTCCGAATCGGACATTCTGCACGTCGATCTCGTCGATTGTCGGCACCAAGTGGCAGACGGACTCAGAAGGCTCAACGGTCGCCGATCCGCCATTGCCCGGATGGGGTCGATATATCTTCGCCCTCGTGACTGCCGAGTTCACGACGCCGACATATCTCGTCCAGGATCTCAACCCGAATCCATCGAGCTTCGAGTTCAATGACATTGTCCTTCAGACTTATACGACATCGAAGCTTCGCGTCTCCGGCGAAGTCTTTGCACCGCCGACCGGATCATTCCAGTTCTCGGGCGGAACATACAGCGGATCGCCATTGCTCGACGTCGGGGCATCCCAGATCCGCACTCGATTCGAGGTCAGCGTCACACGGATGAGGATGCCGCTCGTCCCGATGCAAACGGCCGGACCGTTGCTCGGCAGTGTCAATCAGGACCCGCTTCTGATCGCCGGACAGAACTTCCCGGCAGAGACCCTGCTCTTCAACGGCATCAATCCGGAGCCGCGATGCGATCCTTATAACGGCGGGATCATCTGGGATGTCGAGCTTCAATTCCTTGGTAACGCCCCGTCATCTTCGAGCGGAGGCGATCCATTAAGCTGGAATTATTTCCTTGATCCCGGCGGCAATTGGACCAAGGTAGAAACATCCAATACCCATGATCCCGTATTCCGACTTGGCGATCTCAACTCGCTCTTCAGCAACACGATCAATTAACCATGCCGATCACCGGTAAAACGATCCCGCCGCCACGGACTGGCGCCATTGTCGGGCGTCGCCAGAAGACGACGCTTGGCCTCGTCCAGCAGCTAACCAGGGTCAGCGGCGGACGCGGTACGGTCTGGACACCCGGCGGTCCGTTCATCGCCCCTCCGGGCGTCATCCTTCGCGGCGGCGTTACCGGCAGTGGCGGAATCCCGGCCTACTCGGCGGGCACGCTGACCGGTGCCGACGTCACGGAAGCCACGATCAGCCTGACATCGATCACGTCCGCGACATGGGCGACGACGGCGACGGTCTTCACGGGCTTCAATCTCTCCAGCAACGCGGTCGCAGCCAACACCAATACATTATATGCGTTGCTTTGGAATATCTGGATTTGTGTATGGGAAGACTGCCCTCCTCCATCTTCGTAATATCAATTAAAGGTATTTGATTGCGACGCAACCAACCAGGATGTCCGTGTTGCTCGACCCCGACGCCGCCATGTGCAATCCAGATCTGTGTGACCGGCTGTCCGTCCGGTGCAGTCGTCAGCGGTGCCAGCGTCGTCGTCAAGAAACTCGACGGGACGGAAATCGGCTCTTGCACGACGATCCCGGCGAGCGGATGCTGTTCGATGAGCATCGACGCATCCGGAATGCACGAGATCATTGTCACAGCAACAGGCTATAATACGTTCGATGCCAAGAAGAATATCTCATGCGGCGATACTCTCAACATCGAGCTTGTCCCGAGTTCCTACAACCCGGCAATTCAGTTCAACATCAAGGGATGCTGCGATGGAGCACTTGGGCTGACCGCATACCTACCCGGGGCGGCAATCTCCCTGCTACCGCCGTCCGGGTATGAATTCGACTGCACGACGAATTCGACCGGGCAATGCAATTTCTTCGTGGCAGAAGCAGGGACGTATAGTTACATGATCAGTAAGTCCCGATTCCAGACGATCACCGGAACGGTCACAATCACCAATTGCCTTAACACGACGACGACCATCAATTACACGATGGACCCGGCATCGGGATATGTCTGCGGAGAGGACTCTTGCAGCGGCGGCGTTGAAGCAATTATCCCGGACCCGATCCCGACGACGCTCAACTTGACTGATTCGGTCTATGGTCCGACGACGCTGACGTGGGACCCCGTCAATCTTTGGTGGCTGGGAACGATCGTCACGACGTCGATGGCTCTATGCAACTGCCCGGCCGGACTGACATTCACGCTGACTTACACGTTGTATCGATGCCATGGAACGCCGTCGGGAAGGCCGCTAGGGATAACGTGGCTGAGCGGTTCGGAGGAATGCGGCGGCTTCTTCACCGGCACCGATCTCTGCCCGACCGACAGCACGGTCACGCTGCCGAGCGGCTGCAAGATTATCCAGAATTCCTCCGGCGATATCATCTTCACCTGCGGGGGCGTCTCGTTCCCGATGACCGTGTCCACGACGATCCCCTATGATTTCTCCGGCACCATCCCGGCACCGGCCGCGTGCGTCGCGAATGCGACGAACCAGCTTCAGACCGTCTATCCCAGCGGTGCCACGATCACGATCACCGAATGATGGACTGGGAAGAAGCTCTGAAGATTGTGGTCCAGAGGACCGGTCACGAGCGATACCGGGAATTATGCTCGGACTTGCATCCCGACCATGATTCCTGGCGTTCGCGGATGATCGACAAGGTTGACGGACGCGACAACGCTTATCCGCCACTTGCCACACAAGCCAGGAACGCAATCGGTGCCATCGGTCGCGTCATCGCGGCGGCAGTCCATGGCGAGCCGATCCTTGTTGGCAAAGAAGAAGTCGAACGGCGGCTGGCGATCTGCCGGGCATGCGATCTGTATGATGCTACCCAGCATCGCTGCCGCCGTTGTGCGTGCTACACATCGCTCAAACTAGAACTTGCGACAGAGCGATGCCCGTTGAACAAATGGGCTCAAGTTACCTCAGACCCTGCTGCGTCGGAATGAACGGCAGCGAGGCATTGTAAGCCATGCCGACCGGCTGGAGCGGATTGTCGAATCCCGGATTATCCGCGATGCCGACCTTGCCCGTCCTGGCAAACAGCGTCAAGACGCGATACTCTCCTCCGAGGCTCTGACCCGTCCATGCGATGGAAGGGCTCGGCTGCTGGACGAGATGTCCGGGCGGCAGATAGATCGGCTGACCGGCTACGAGCGGGATCGGGATCAGGTAGCCGTTCGCATCCGTCGATAGCGTCGTGGAGCCGTCCGGCTGGACGGTCCCGGCAAGCTTCAGGCCGAACACGTCAGATCGCTCCGATAGCCAGAGATGCACAAAGGCTCCATCCATGCCGACTGATGCCGGAGTGCTGTAGCGGGTCGTCGGCACCATCGTGCCATCGGGGTTGATCAGGATATCCACGGAGCCATCGCCGTTCACGGAGCCGAGCGGCACCCTCGATCGCTCGCGGGTCGATGACCATGTCGTCAGATCGACCACGACGTTCGACGGCAATGCAATCTCCCGGGCTCCGGAAACCGGCACGGGGCGGCGGCTGATGGCATAGGTGGCAGCCACGACGCCTTGAGAGACGGCACCGACCCATGTCTCTTGCTCCCACTCGCCAGGACTGACTCCGGTCAAGTCGATCAGGCCGGGATCGTCCACGATGCCGTTCCCATTGTTATCCACGCCATCCGCCCCTTCATCGATCCATCCGTTGCTGTTGTCGTCGCGTCCGTTGACGAGGAACAGGACTTCGGTTGCGTTCCCGTTCCGCGTCCACAAGGGCGATGAGCCGGGCTGTCCCTGATTGACGAAGCCTTCCGGGCTCGCGACCGCCGTGGGACCGACCACGGTATACCAGGCTCCCACGCCATTGATCTGGACCCGCTCGCCGATGCGGATATTCCAGAACCACGAGGTTGGGCTGAGCGGAAGCCCGCTCGGATCGGTGACGGCCTGCTCCAGCACAAGGCAGGGAAGGCTGGTGATCCCGGAATAGTCGGTTCCGGGATAGACCGAAACCGACCCCTCCGTGTATTGCGGCGAGACCTCGATCGGGATAGCCCGGTTCGATGCGAGCGGCAGAGCCGGGTCTAGCAGGTTCGCCCGTGGGTTCGGGATTTGCTGGACGCCGTTGAGATAGATCGGGGACAGCCCGTTGATCACCGGATCGGGCAAGAGCCGGATGCCGGCCGGTTGACCGGAATGGATCGCGGCATCCCTCGCTCCGATCAATGCCCCTTGCAAGATCCGGGCGGCCTCCGATGCCTGACGATGGTCCATGGCGGACTTGATTGCCGGCAGAGCGATCGCCGAAACGATGCCGACGATCAGGATCACGGCAGTAAGCTCAAGTAATGTGAGACCTCGCCGGCTTCGCGGCAGAGGACATCCCAGTAGGGCAAGACTTCGCGGACGACCACGCAGAGAACGGCACATGTCAGGACTCCAAGAGAGGTTGTGACAAACCATCGGGAAACCAGTTCACGGGACTCGTCAAGTGGCAATAGCTGCACGATGCGATGCTTCAGCGATCGGCTCTTCAGGATACAGGGCACACGAGCGTCCATTGGATACTTCCCTTCCCAATTATAGGCATCTTAATTGAAGTTGACTCCGGCCCAGGCGACCAACCCGCCGATATCGGAGCAAGTCCCCTCGTACACGTCATACTCGGCATACCAGTTCGCTCCGTCCCCTCCGTAGGGACCCATGCTTCGGATGTAAGCCGTCTCCCCGGCACCGCACAGCAGGCTCTGGGGGTTGCAGAACGAGTCGATCAGGACCCCGTTCCGCCAGACCCGGAAGATGAACGTGAAATTGCATCCGAGCCCGCCGGTAGACCCGGCACAGACGACCTTGTCGCACGCCATCTGGACTTCGCGACTCGTGGCGACATAGCTGATCGAGATCCCATCCGGCGTGTAGGGCGTGCACAGCCAGAATTGCTTGAGCGGCGTGGCGGACGCAGTCATCGATCGAGAGGAAGCCTTCGACGGCTTCCGTCTCGGCGGCTTGGCCGATGCCGACCGGGCAGCGAACGAGCCTGCCAGAATGCCGAGCACGACGCAGAACGTTAACCAGACTTTCATCCCCATCGATCGGACTCCTCATCACCAAGGTTCACGGCAACGATCGACGCCTCATCGATCTGGTTTAATTATACCACGCCGCGATTAATCGAATCAATCTATACTAATGTATATCGGACTGAAAAGGCACGCCATGAGCGAAGAATCTGCCCCCGATCTCCCCGAACGATACAAGCTCCCAGAACAGCATCCGCAGCCTGAGCATCACTTCACGGCACCGGAGCCGGCCAGCCGCGACTCGTCGAGTCCGCTGTCGAATGATGCCTTGATCCGGAACAACCTGACGATCATGCAGGCGGTCGCCGCGATGGCGAGTCTTCGCCGGATCAACCGCGAACCTACGAACGATCCGGCATTCCGGCCGATCCGCGATGCCCTTCTCGGTCACGAGGCATTCCTGATCGACCTCGTGATCCTTGCCATGGAAGAAAAGAACACGTTCGCCCACCGCGAAGCCTACCGGCAACTCGAAACGGTGTGTCGGTCGCTCCGGAGACAGGTCCCGGCCAATGTCCCAAAGCCCCCGTTGATTGTTTGAAACGGGTCTTGACTCGGACTGGCCACATTGCTATTGATAGCGATTGTCTGTCAGGGAACGGCTTACGCCACGTCGCGATCGTTCCCTGATAGATCGGTCGTTGCTGATGCGATACGATGAGGGTTCTCTCTTAACGCAGATTTCAAACTCCACCATCTGAAGATCGCTGTCTGAATGCGATTGGAGCCGCCAGCCGCTGAAGCTGGCATGCCGGCAGTTACGCCCCCGAGCACGTGACTGGCCGGCTTTCTTTTTTCCGGGGACGGAGTCTGCAACGTGGCTAGACACGCATACCTGACCGCCCAAGAGGAGCGGTCATTGGCGGCGATCATCCAGTCCGAGGGCCGAAAGTCCAAGGCGGCACAGGATGCCGTGGGCAAGATCATGCTGGCCCATCAGGGCCTGGTCTGGCAATTCGCCAGGACGATCTCGCATCCGTCGCTTGCGATGGACGACGTCGTTCAGGAGGGGTTCGTCGGGCTGGCACTGGCGGCGTGGCGGTTCGATCCGGCGAAGTACGACACGCGGTTCACGACCTATGCCGGATTCTGGATTCGGGAGACGATCCTTCGCTCGATCACGGAACAGGGATTTCTGATCCGGGTCCCGCACTACCTCGTTCAGAAGATGATCCAGGTCCGAAGGCTGAGGGAGAAACGGGCGTTGCAACTAGGCAAGTCGCCGTCGTTCGATGAGCTTGCCGATGAGATGCAGATTGATGACAGCCAGCGACGCCACATCCGGACCGCGATGGCATCCCGGAAATTCCTCTTCGACGGCGACGACAAGCAGCCGTACCTGGAATCCCGGCCGGTCGAGCGGTCCGGGCGAGTGTACCAGGATGAGGTCGCCGGGGAGAGTGAGCTGGCGATGATGGCCGATGCGATCGAGACGCTCGACCCGCTCGACCAGTATGCGATCCGCTGCATCTACGGCGTGGGATGCGATGCGATTAATCGCCGAACGCTTGCCAGGAAACTGAAGATCCGGTACAACGAATTACTGGGGATCGAGGAGACCGCACTGGCCAAGATGCGGTCGATCGCGAGGCGGCAGAACTGGCGAGCGTCATGATCATCGAACCTCTCAACGGCTACGTCATCGTCCAGGCTCTCGATCCCGAGCGGTTCACTCAGGGCGGGCTGATCCTGCCCGATTCGGCGGTCAAGCCGTCGCGTCGAGCCCTCGTCCTGGCGGCAAAGCCGTGGATTGATGCCAAGGGTCTCCAGCACGAGCCGGATGTCAAGCCAGGCGATTGCGTCCTGGTGCCGAAGTTCCTTGGCGAGAGTTTTCTGCTGCCGGGACGGAACGGAAAGGAAATGGATCAGGATGAGATCATCTTTTTCCGACACGAGGACATCCTTGCCGTGATCCCAATCGATTCCCGGGTGGAGTCGAACGCCAAGGCGGCTATCACCTTGTAAGAGAATCGCGGGGTGGAACTCATCAAATGAACGACATCGACCGTCTGGCGACGATGGCCCGATCGACGCTGTGGCTCCGGGCATGGCAGGCCGGAATCCCGCTCGTCAAGATCGCCGTCAAGGAGGGGCTGACCGTCCGCCGGATTCAGGCTGGCATCACTGATGCCGCCCTGTGGAACAACGGACCTGATCTCAAGATCAAGTTCCGCTCGGAATCCAAGGGCAACCTTGTGCTGCGGCCATTGTTCCCGATCGCAGAGTTCACGCCCAAGTCACCATGCCCCCTTCACCCTGGGAAAAATCATCCGAACCCGAAGCATCACAAGTGGCGGTCGTCGCTCACGTGCATGGTCTGCCACCGGAGCGGCCGTGACAACGATCCTCGGCTGTGGATCGATCCCAGGACCGCCCCGAAGAAAGATCCCGTCGTCCCGCCGAAGCCGGCTGAGCGGGAGACGCGAAAGGCCAGACGTGCGAAGCGTTTCGCCGGCAAGGCTCGATCGGAGAAATTGACGGCATGACTCCAGAACGAGCCGCAGCCTTCCGGGAAGCCGCGAACCTGATCCGTCAGGAGGCGAGCCGTTATCTGCACGAAGACGGCTGGGAGGGCGATCTGACCAAGTATTCATGGGGAGCGAGAAATACCGCAGCCAGCCTCCGCAGAGTGGCCAACGATATCGAGAAGATGATTGTTGCCCCGATTCCGCCGATCCCGGAATTGACGAAGGCACATAGAAAACACAATGACGCCTTGATAAAAGTCGCCATCAAGGCGAATGCGTTCGTCCCTATGGAAACCGTGATTGCATCGCTCGTGTTCGCGAAAGCCAAGATGGCGATCGGTGTTCGCGGACTTGCAATGTATGTCGAAAGGGAACAATATCGCGTCAACGTGCGATTCGAGACCGAGGTCTATTATCGGAACTTTGGATTCTCGATTTCCTTCAGTGATGAAACGCTTATAGATTCTAAGAATCGATTATATACAATCGAGGCTGGCATTGCTGAAGGATGGCGAAATTTTCTCTGCAACATCGACAACTGGGCAGTTGCTGAGTTTCTCCAGTTGCCGATCAAGATTGGCAGTAGTCAAACTGCATAGGGAGATTTCAATGGCACTTATTCCGACAGAAGAGATCCGGAACGCGGCCCGAAGATTCAATGCGGTGCTGGAATGCTATCTCTCCTGGGCCGGTGGCAGCAATACTTCGGATATGTTCTTTGACATGATCGTCCATGATACGCGAAGATTAATAGATTCCTTGAATCAATCCGCAGAGAGTTCTGGACGTGAATTGCCATTCCCGAAGATCCAGGCTGCGGAATCAACCAAAACTCAAGAGCCAATCCGAGAACCTGCCGAATCTCTAACGGATTCGTGCCTGACGGATTCGCTGAACACCGAGCATTACAAGCACATGCTCAGCCAGATGGATCAAGAAGTCGTCAAGCGACTGCGGGAGGGACAATGGCCGGTGTAAACAACCGACGCGGATTCTTCGGCAAGCTGTTCGGAGGGGCGGCAGCAATTGCTGCCGGCAAGGCATCGGGAGAGGTCAAAGCTCCACCGTTGAATATTGCGGTTCCGAACGGGGCGATGGCGATCAGCGAAGCCGCGATGGATACAGAGCTTGGGCCAGTCCACACGGAATGGGTGCGGTTTCAGAGCAACTCGGCGGCCGTCAACGTGGACGATATACAGCTACTCGTCTACTGCCGCATCAAAGGCAAATCATGATCCGCCGAATCATCAATAGGCTTCGTTCGCTCATCACAGTCGTCGAATCGGATGGCTATCGCGTACTCCGTCCGTGCGGCGATGATTGGGATTCCGGGTCGTTCCAACTGAGGCGATCTCCAGCGTCAATATTTTTGCCGAGCGGCATGTTTGCCGAGACGATGCGGGATCTTCGCACGTTCCTGGCATCGCAGCAGTGGTATGCCGAGCGTGGCGTGCCATGGCGGAGATGCCTGTTGTTCGAGGGCCAACCGGGTACCGGCAAGACGTCGATGGCGATGGTCCTGGCCAGCGGGCTCGGCTTCGATCTGGCGATCCTCCTCCTGACCGATCCCAAGCTGACCGACGATCGGCTCTACTCGCTCGTGCAAGCGGTGCCGGACGATACGATCCTTCTGCTTGAAGACATCGACTCGGCATGGAAGCCCAAGGTCGAAGGCGACAAACGAAGTCAGATAACGATGCCTTCATTGCTGAATGTCATGGACGGCGTGAATTCAAGGCAAGGCTTGATCACGATCGCGACGACGAACCATCCCGAGGCGATCGATCAGGCGATCCTCCGTCCCGGCCGCGTGGACCGGCGGATCAAGTTCGGATATGCGACCCGCGACATGGCCAGGCAGATGTTCTTGTGGTTCTTCCGCGATTACCCGATGCTCGGCTCCAATGAGATCGAGGTCATCGAGAGCCGCAAGGCACGGCTCAACACGCTTGCCGATCAGTTCTCCGCGTTGATCCCCGATGACGACTGCCGCATCTCTCCGGCCCGAATTCAGGAGCACTTGCTCCGTTATCGCGATGATCCCGACTTGTGCCTTGACCAGGCGGTCGTCTCCGGGTTCGTCTTCGAGTCGCGGCCGGTCGAGCCGGCAAACACGGATACCGTGCCGATGGCCGTAGCACCGCAATCAATGCCGCCCGCCGCGAACTCGAAATCGATCGATGACCTTCGGGCGGCGATCCTTCATTCGAGGAAATTGCGATGAGCAAGAAATATGAGTCGCACTCGTTTGAAATTGCCACATCTGAAAGTGGCTATACTTCAATTCCACGCTTAATTAGCTTTATTCAAGGCAAGGGGAGACAAACCATGAACCTGCCGTTACGGGGAATCCTCAAATCGGCGTCCATCGAACGCATCAATGGAAAACTCTGCAAGCCAAACGTCTCGATTAAGCTTCTTGGCGAATTCAGTCAAGAAGAATTCGACAGCATTTGCAACATGGTCGGATTGGCGATCATGGTTATTGACATCGATTGCCCACCAATGAAGCCGGAAGCCAAAAAAGAAACCTGGCGGGACAGGGGACCACTACTGTGAAGCAAACCAGGATCTCCGGTCAATCCGCATCCCTTGAATTCAACGGCATCCGCATCCCAGTCACGAACTGGGAATTGACGCTGCCGTCGGAATCGCGGTTTCGGCGATGGGTGCGACGTGTGTTCTGGTCGATCATGCGTAAGAGGCTCAAATCGAGAGGAATCAAAAGAATCATATGACCAAGCAAGAACAGATCGAAAAGGCATTCACGTACCACGCCCCGAAGGGCACTCAGGCAGAGCGATACGTGGCGATCCGCAATGCTGCCAAGACCTATGCGGAACTCCTCGTGCATCTATGCCCCGAGAGCCGCGAGCTATCCCTGGCTCTCACGCATCTCGAAGAAGTGGTGATGTGGAGCAACGCATCCATAGCCAGGAACGAGTAAATGAGACAATTCCTGACAGCGGGCGAATGCCGCGTGCTCGCATTCGCCGAGAAGATCATCGAGAACGGCGGTCTGCCAGTCGCCGGCACGATCGCCGCGATGGTCGATCGCGATGTGATTTCGGTGAGGCGTTCGATCCGCAAGATCAAGGCGAAGGGACGATGGCCTTGCGATGGTCCCCAGTGGACGCCGGCTCCAGGTCCGAGTGACGGGCTGAGCGATGTTGAGCGGCTGATCGTGAAGGCTGCGAAGGAACTTGGTGACTCTGGCATCCTCCCAGGACCATACGGCATCGGCATCAAGCTCCGGATGGCGACCTCTGCCGTGATGAAGCATGTCGCAGACATGCGGGCAAGGGGAATCGAGCCCTATGCCAAGCGGGCTCCACGGCCGGTCAAGGAGCCGGTCAAGGAACAGCCGGTAGAAGCATCCGAGGCACTCAAGACATTCCGGCTATCGATGTCGATTCCAATGCCCAAGGCTGCGATCGTCGATGACGACGTTCCGGGTCACGAGCCGAGAACCAGCAATCGCGAGATCGCTATGCGACTGGCGGCGGCAAGGCGGCTGAAGGCGGAGCGGTGCGGACTGGAGATCACGGACTCTGATCTGGAAACAGCGCTAGCATCACGTCGCTAGCCACCTTCCTTGATCGTCCCTCTCCCGTCTCCAGCTTCCATTGCCTCACGGCGACCCCGTAGAGCCCGTCAGCGACTGCCAGCGTGAACTCGTCGGCATCGGGCTTGGTCCGCACGACGAACGTGTCCTTGTCGAGTTCGAGGTCGATCACGCGGTCTGGCTGCGAGGGATTGGTCTTAGTCTGGCGGAGCGGGATCGTAACACGAATCTCGCCCTTGTCGCCCATTGCGACCTTGAGATGTTGTTCGGCTCCACGGAAGTAGGACCGTGACATCGCCGTCAGGACATCGATCGTGACCGGTGAGACGTGAGACGGGAAA
>Ga0335069_10009570_pt1 | contig 13791 bp, 11 predicted proteins | sample Lox_Sample_11_FD_206714 | JGI IMG/M metagenome (GOLD analysis project Ga0335069, IMG submission 206714) | Soil microbial communities from Loxahatchee National Wildlife Refuge, Florida, United States - Lox_Sample_1.1 | ecosystem: Environmental > Terrestrial > Soil > Wetlands | place: USA... | reverse complement strand
CCACGACGCTCGGCCTGCTCGCTGCCCGACGGGGCCTGCGGACGATCGTCGCCGAGCTCGCGTCCCAGGAGCGCGTCCAGCGTACGTTTGCGCACGAGGGCGAGCTGTTCACGGAGGTCGAGCTCGCGCCGGGGCTGTTCACGATCTCGATCGACCCCCAACACGCGATGGAGGAGTACCTGCGGGTCAAGGTCGGCCCGCTCGGCCACGCGCTCAGCATGAGCAGGCTGTTTCACGCGTTCGCGATGGCGACCCCCGGCATGCGCGAACTGCTGAGCATCGGCAAGGTCTGGGAGCTCGCGCAGCTCCAGCGCCAGACGCGCGGGGCGGCGCCGTACGACTTCGTCGTCGTCGACGCGCCCGCGACCGGCCACGGCGTCGGGATCCTCAAGACGCCGCGGACATTCGCCGAGATCGCGCGCGTCGGACCGATCGCGCGCCAGGGACGGCGGATCGCCGAGACGATCGCCGACCACGAGTTCACCGGCATCGTCGCGGTCGCGACGCCCGAGGAGATGGCGATCAACGAGACGCTCGCGCTGAGCGAGGCGCTCGCGGAAGATCAGCTCCAGCTCGACCTCGCGGTCGTCAACGCCCTGTACCCGGCGCGGTTCGACGCCGACGAGGCGGAGGAGTTGGCAGCTGCGCTGCCAAAAACACGCTCCCGCGCCGCGCGCTCGGCACTCGGTGCGGCGATGTCCGAGCGCTCGCGCGCGTTGACGCAGCGCGAGCAGGTGCAGCGGCTGCGCGACGGGCTGGCCGCGCCGCTCGTCGAGCTCCCGTACGTCTTCGCCGACCACATCGGCCCGGACGAGCTCGAGCTGCTCACCGACCAGCTCGAGGCCGTCCTGCGGGCGCCGAACCTCATCGGCTGAGCAGCACGGCGCCGGGGCCGGCGCGCAGGCCTGACTCGATCGCACCGTCGATGAACCCGGCCCAGCCGTCCGCGAGATCGGAACCGGCGAGCAGCACGCGCCCTTCGGGCCGGCGCATCTCCGCGTGGTGATGCTCGTACCAGCCCGGACGATGGATTGCCCATGTGCCGCGCGAGAACTCGTCGGCCAGCCAATCGTGCGCGGTCGCATCGATCAGCTGATAGCCGGGCAGGATCTCGTCGAGCTCGAGCTGGAGCGAGTGGCGGTCCGCCGCGTCACAGCGCTGGGCGTCGATCCCGAATCCGATCAGCAGCTGCGTTCCGTCGTCGAGCAACTCCTCGGTGTCGAGGTATCCGAACGGATGCCGGGGCCGGATCGCGTTCTGCAGGACCGACTCGCCGCGCGCGTGAAGGAAGATCTTGATCCCGCGCGAGGCCTGCCCGAGCGCGATCGCCTGCCGCTTGCCTTCGGACAGGGCCGGTTCGAACTCGATCGCGCCGAGCGCGTTGAGCGGGACCGCCACGACCGCGGCACGGCCGATGTACGCGTCACCCCCGCGCGTCTCGATCTCGACGCGGCCGGCCCGCTGCACGACCCGCGACACAGGCGCCTCGAGCCGCCGCTCGAACGCGGCGCCGCGCGCGATCGCGTCGAGCAGCGCGCCGGTCCCGCGTCGCAGCGTGATCCGCCCGCCGGTGAACTGCGTCAGCTCGAGGCTGTAGCCGGACAGCCCGTGCCAGCGCAGGACCGACACCGCGCCCGCGTCCGACAGCGGCGCGTGGGCCAGCGACTCGAGCTCCGCGGCGAGCACGTCGCGTTCCTCCTCGGAGAGCGACAGCTCGCGCAGGCGCTCAGCGATCGTGAGCCGGTCAAAGCGCGCGAGCGCGTCGCGCGCGTAGAGGGGCTCGTACGGCAACGGCAGCGCCTCGCGAACGCCGTCCACGAACTTGTCCCAGCCGCGCCGCGCGATCGCATCCCGCTCGGCGATCGTGCCGCTGCGTCGCTGTCCCGCCACATACCAGCCGGCGCGCTGTGCGTCCGCGCTCAGCTCGACCTCGAGCCCAGCTCGGGTGATCTCCGACCACGTGTGCGGCTGGTGCCAGTGCACCCAGCCGCCTCCGTATTCGATCACGGAGCCGTTCCACGGGGCCGTCCACGTGCGCCCGCCGAGCCGGTCGCGCGCCTCCATCAGCAGCACCGAGCAGCCACGCACCGCCGCCTCGCGAGCCGCGGTGACACCGGCGAAGCCGCCCCCGACGACGATTACGTCGTACACGACGCCACCCGCGCCGGGGCGAGGATCGCGGCGTCGACTGCGACGGCGCCCGTGGGCCCGACCAACACGGGATTGCACTCGATCAGCGCCAGACCCTGTTCGATCAGGACTTCGCCCAGCCGCGCCGCGAGCCCCGCGACGCCGACGACGTCGACCCGTGGGCGGCCGCGCCCTCCGTCGAGCACGGCCGCGGCGCGCAGGCCCCGAAGCGCCCGCTCGATCCGCGCCGCGCCCGCGGGCAGCGGCACGACCGCGACGTCGTCGAGCAGCTCCGTCCAGAGGCCGCCGAGCCCGAGCACGAGCGCCGGCACGATCCCGTCGGTCCGCGCCGCGATCAGGAGCTCGACGCCGGGTTGCGCCATCCGCTCGACGAGCACCTCGCCGTCGGTGACCCCGCGCAGACGCCGGTATGCCGCCCGCACCAGCTCCGCCGTCGTGAGACCCAGCTCGACGGCCCCGAGCTCGGACTTGTGCTGGATGCTCGCCGCGCACAGCTTCAGCGCAACGTGCCCGCCGAACTCCTCGAGCGCCGCACACGCCTCGTCCTCGTCGGCAACCACACGACCCTCGACGACGCTCAGACCGGCTGCGGCGAGCAGCCGCTTGGCCTCGTGCTCGGGCAGCCACTCGAGCGGGCCCGCGGGCAGGCCGGCGCTGTGCGCGGCGGTCGCGCCGATCGCCCGCAGCCGCGCGGGATCCCCAGCCCGGGGAGACATCGCAGCCGCGGCGCACGCCATGCCCGTCCGCAGGCCGGCCGCAGCCGGCACACCCGCCTCGATGAACCGCCAGGCCGATTCGTCGTCGAGCAACTCCGGCAGCGTCGATGAGACGAGCGTGCTGACGGGGCTGCGCGCAGCCCCATCGATGATCCCGTCGCGGACCGCACGCCAGGACTCTTCGACCGCTCCCTGAAGACCGGCGGGCTCGTCGTAGAACACGAGCAGCTGGTCGACCGCCGGGTCCTCGCCGACCGTCTGGACGAGCTCGCTCAGGGCCGAGCGCTCGCCCCAGATCATCGCGGTGTAGTCGAGCGGGTTCGCGACGGTCGCCGCGGACGGCAGGAGCTCGCGCAGGCGCTCGCACGTCGCGGGCGTGAGCTCGGGCAGCTCGAGGCCGCAGTGCACCGCTTCGTCGGCGCCCTGCGCGGAGTCCCCGCCCGAGCACGTCATGATCGCCAGGCCACGCCCGCGGGCGGGCGCCCGCGGCACGGCAAGCGTCTTGGCGAGCTCGAGCAGCTCGTGTACGTCCTGCGCCCACACCGCGCCGGCTTCGGTGACGAGGCTCCGGAACACGCGTTGATCGCCCGCCAGCGCCGCGCTGTGGGCGGCCGCCGCGCGGGCACCCGCCGGCGAGCTGCCGACCTTGAGCACGACGACCGCGATGTCGTTCTCCGCACATGCGGCGAGGCCGTCGCACAGGCGGGCCCCGCCGTCGTCCTCGAGATACAGCGCGATCGCGCGCACGCCGTCCTGCGTCGCGAGGTGCTCGAGGTAGTCCGCCGCCGACACGACCGCCTGGTTACCGCTCGCGACGACCGTGTGAAAGCGCAGCCCGCGGCGGGTGGCGAGCGCGTTGACCGCGACGTTCCCGCTCTGGGAGACGAGTGCGACCGACCCCGGCTCGCGCGGGGTGAAGGCATCGCCCCACAGCACGAAGCGGCCGGGCATCGAGACGATCCCGTTGCAGTTCGGGCCGCACACCGGGAACGCATGCCGCTCGGCGGCCTGCACAAGCTCGCGCTGCAGGTCCGCGCCGGTGCTGACTTCCGCAAACCCGGCGCTGAACACGACCGCGCCGCCGCAGCCGCGCGCGCCGGCCTGCGCGATCACCGCTGGCACGGCCGGGGCCGGGATCGCGACGATCACCGCATCAGCCGGCTCGGGCAGGTCGTCGACCGTCGGCACGCACGGGCGGCCGAGCGCCTCGGTGCGGTTCGGATTGACGCCCCACACCTCGCCGCGGTAGCCGATCGCGTCGAGGTTGATCAGCGCCTGCGATGCGTAGCTGCCGGGACGGTCGTTCGCGCCGACGACGGCGATCGAGCGCGGTGCGAACAGCCGCTGGAGATCGGACCCGCTCAATGGATCGTCGCTTCGACCCCGCGGCGCTCGAGCGCGCGCGAGATGATCAGGCGCTGGATCTCGCTCGTGCCCTCCCAGATCCGGTCCACCCGGAGCTCGCGCTGGAAGCGCTCGGCGACGTTGCTGCGCAGATACCCGCGCCCGCCGAATGCCTGCACCGCGCGGTCCGCACAGCGGCCGGCGGCTTCTGAGACGAACAGCTTCGCCATCGACGCCTTCGCGTGGATCAGCTTGACGTCGGCGCCGGTGTCGACCATCCGCGCGACCTGCAGCGCGAGCAGCCGTCCGAGCGTCGCGTCGGTCGCGGAATCGGCGAGCGGGAAGGAGATCCCCTGGTAGTCCATGATCCGCCGTCCGCCCTGGACGCGGTTCAGCGCCCACGCGGTCGTCTCCTCGAGCAGGCGCCACATCGCGCCGAGGCCGTGGGTGGCGATCCCGAGGCGCTCCTCGGTGAACCATGCGCGCTGCAGCTCCTCGCCGTTGCCGACGCCGCCGATCACGGCGTCCGGCCCGACTTCCACCTCGGTGAAGCGGATCGTCGGATGACCGTGGGGGTAGTTGTGCGTGAACTTCGGGTCATCGATGAAGTCCACTCCGGGGGTCGAGGGCTCGACCAGGAACAGGGTCGGCAGGCGGTCGGATCCGTCGACCACGTTCGCCATCACGATCAGCACCCGGGCGACGTCGCCCGAGGTGACGAACCACTTCTCGCCGTTGATCCGCCAGCCGCCGTCGCTGCGCTCAGCGGCCGTCGCGATCCCGCCCGGATCCGAACCGGCCTCTGCCTCGGTGACCGCGTATGCGTCGCCGCCGTGCCCGTGGAGCGCCGGGACGAGGTAGCGCTCGATCTGCTCCGGCGTCCCCTGGACGAGGACGTTGTATGCGCTCGGGACATGCCAGTGCAGCCCGTTGGTGACGCGGCCGAACTGCTCGTTGACGAGGAACCAGTCGAGCATCGACCAGCCCTGACCTCCGTACTCGGGCGCGAACCGCCCGCCGTTCAGCCGCGCGGCGATCGCCTCGCGCTTGATCTCGTCGATCGTCGTCTCGGGCAGGCGGCCACCCCGTTCCTCGGCCTCGAGCTCGAGCGGCATCAGCACGTTCTCGACGAACTCGCGCGCTCGGCGCTGGAGCTCGAGCTGATCTGCTGTCAGTTCATCACTCGTGGTTGCCGGGGAGGCCGTTGTGCTCATGGGCGTCCTTTGCGGTGGTGGGTTGGGGGAGTCGGGCGAGGCGGGCGCGGTCGGCCGCGGTCCGCTCGGCGGCGCGACCGGGCAGGCCGAGCAGCAGGTTGTGGTGGTTGAAGATGACGGTCCTCGCGCGCTCCCGGGCACGAACCACCTCGGGGTCGCTCATCTGTGCGGTCGCGTCGATCAGCTCGACGACGCCGTGCAGGTAGGCGAGCCACTGGCGCTCGGAGCCGTGGAGGATCAGATGCTCGATTCGGGCCTGCTCCTCGGCGATCGCGTGAGCGGGCGGCCGCGTCCCGCGGGTCAACGTCGCGACGGCGCCGGGAAGCTCGCGCTCGGGCTCCGGCGTCACCGACAGCCACGAGGCGCGCTTGACCACGCGCCTAGACTAACAGCAACTGATCACAAAGTCAGGATTGGGAGAGATGACGGCACTCATTACGGCTGACCCCGCCTCGGGCACCGCGCTCGAGCCGCGCTTCTACACCGACCCTGAGATCCTCGAGGCCGAGCAGGAGCTCATCTTCGAGCGCACCTGGCAGCTCGCGGGCCACATCAGCTCGCTTGCGACACCGGGGAGCTACATCACGGCCTCGGCCGGATCCCAACCGGTGCTGGTCGTGCGCGATCAGGAGGGACAGCTGCGGGCGTACCGCAATGTCTGCCGCCACCGCGCATCGCGGCTGCTGAGCGGGTCGGGTCAGTGCAAGGGCGCGATCCGCTGCCGGTATCACGGCTGGACGTACCGCTTCGACGGATCGCTGATCGGCGTGCCGGAGGGCATGCAGTTCGGCGAGCGCCTGGACAAGCGCACGCTCGGGCTACTGCCCGTGCAGGTCGAGGAGATGTGCGGCCTCGTGTTCGTGAACGTTGACCCCGACGCCTCCCCGCTGGCGTCGCTCGTCGGCGATCTGCCGTCGCGGCTGGCGCCCTACCGGATCGAGTCGCTCGAGCCGTTTGGTTCGCCCGGCGACGGCCAGCCCGCGAACTGGAAGGTGATCGCCGAGAACTACATCGAGGGCTACCACATCCCGATCGCCCACCCCGGGCTGATGCGGATGCTCGACTACAAGCACTACGACACCGAGGTCTATGAGCACTACGCGTGGTTCGAGGCACCGCTGCGGGCCAAGCCGAGCAGCAATCGGCTCGAGCGCATGTACGCGCAGCTGGTCGAGCCGATGCCGGGCCTGACCGAGGCCGACCGGCACGTGTGGCGCTACGTGTTCCTCTACCCGAACACGACGATCGACCTGTATCCCGACCAGGTCAACACGTGGCAGATGCTCCCGGACGGCCTGGCCCGCACGCGCGACGTGCTCGGCAATTACCGCCCGGCGGGGAGCAGCGCCCGGACCCGGGTTGTCCAGTGGATCAACCAGCGGCTCAACAACCTCGTCCTCGACGAGGACATCGACCTCGTCGACAACGTTCAGCAGGGCTTGCAGACGCGGGGGTACGTGCCGGGCCCGCTGTCCCGCCGCGAGTCGGCCGTCGCCTGGTTCGCCGACCGCGTGCGGGCGGACCTGGCGGCCGGCGTCGCGTCGCGGACTGACGCGTGAGCGCTCGGAGCTCGAGGCTGCCGGCGCGCGAGCGGATCCTCGCCGCTGCGGTGCAGCGGATCGCCCTCGAGGGGATCGACGGCGTGCGGATCGCGCGGATCGCGACCGATGCGGGGGTCTCGAGCGCGCTCGTCCACTACCACTTCGAGACGCGCGAGAGCCTGCTCGCCGAAGCCCTCGACTACTCCTACACGCGCGCCGGCGACGCCCGCATCTCGGCCCGCGATCTGCCGGGCGCCTCCCACGCCGAGCGCCTGCAGGCGATGGTCGACCAGTGCCTGCCGACGACGCCCGCGCTCGCGGAGGACTGGGTGCTGTGGATCGAACTGTGGCTGCGCGCGGTGCGCCATCCCGAGCTGCGCCCGATCGCGGAGGAGCTCTACGCGCGGTTGCGCGCATGGTTCGTGGAGGAGATCGCCGCCGGGGTGCGCGCCGGCGAGTTCCACCGCTGCGACGTCGAGGACGTCGCCGACCGGGCGCTCGCGCTGATCGACGGCTTCGGCGTGCGGACCCTGATCGGCGACTCCCAGATCCCGCTCGAGCGAGCCCGCCGGGCGGTCGCCGCGGGGCTGGCCCGCGACCTCGGGCTCGGCGAGCGGCTCGTCCCGCTCGCCTCGCCGCCGCGAGCCGACGCGCGGACGCACACGCGCTCGGCCGGCGCCGGACGACGCGAGTAGCCCGGCCGCGTTACGCGGACTGGGCCGAGAAAGGAACGATGTCTGTCCGTTCTTCGGCCAGGTCCCCGATCACACGGTTGACCCCGCCCGCAGCGCCGCCTTCGCTGCGGCCCGGCCGGTCCGGACGGCGCCCTCCATGTAGCCCGCGACCCAGTGGTCGGACCCGGCGACGAACAGCGGCGGCTCGTGCGTGCCATGCAGTGGCCCCACCCGCGTGAGATCCCCGGGCGCCCACGAGGTGATGTAGCCGCGCGTATACGGGTCGATCCCCCAAGCACGCTCGAGCGTGGCGAGGGGCGTGCGCGCGCCCTCGCCGTAGAGCTCGCAGACGCCGTGGAGGATCGCCTGGTCCCGCACGTCAGGCGCCGCGGCAAGGAATGCGGCAAACCGCTCCGGCGGCACGAGCAGCGACAGCACCCCGGTGCTCTGCGGCCAGGTCGAGCCGAACAGCAGCTCGCTCTCCGCGAGCCCGTTCTGGCCGGTGTCCTGCCAGAACGAACGCTCATACGCGAGCACCACCTTCGCCGCCAGCGCGTGGCGCACGCACCGCAGCGACGCAAGCCGGGCGTCGCTGACGCCGGTGATCGACAGCTCGCGCAGCGGCCCGGCCGGCAGCGCGCACACGACCGCCTCGGCGACGATCTCCTCCCCGCTCGCGAGCGTCAGGCGCACTGATCCGGGCGCGACGTCGACCCGCCGGACGACGGCACCGAGCCGTACCCGCGCTCCGAGTGCGCGCGCCATCTCGACCGCCACGCTGGCGGACCCCGACGCCACCCGCAGCCCCTCCCAGCGCTCGAGCTCGTAGTACTCCTCACCGCCGAGCGCGGCGTGCTTGCGCAGCTCGGCCATCAGCGAGGTCCGCTCGGGCCCGTCGCACGACAGCGACAGCGACGCGAGCTCGTACCGGCGCCCGACCGCCGGCTCCGCCCGCTGCGCGCGCAGCCAGTCGCCCATGCTCATCGCGTCGAGCAGCTCGAAGTCGGGATGCGACCACGGGTCCTCCGGGTCGACCGTCGCCGCGAGCTCCGCGAACGCGCGCTCGACGCGCGCACAATCCGACCGCTCGGATTCGGTCATCCACGGCAGCTCATCGCCGATGTAGACGCCCTCGTACAGCGCCCAGCTCATCTGCCCGGGCTCGACGACGTAGCTCGGCTCGACCGCCAGGCCGAGCTCGCCCACGAGCTCCCGATAGGCCTCGTGTCCGTGCCCGAACACCTCTCCCCCGGCCTGCACGATCCTGCCGTCGTCGAGCGTCACCCCCTCGACGCGCCCGCCGACCCGGTCGCGCGCTTCGAGCACGATCACGTCCACGCCGACTGCCGCAAGATCGCGCGCGGCCGCCAACCCCGCGAGTCCGGCTCCGAGGACAGCCACATCGATCACCGTCGACACACCTCCCGCGACGCACCGCTGTCGACCCGCGACCGTCGCGGTCCGCACGCCCCGCTAACCCGAGCACAACGAAGCGCGCTTGACACCCGCGACGAACCCGCGTTAGTTTTCTGAATGCGGGTTCAGTATACGAATTTGTACTGACCTCTGGGAAGCCGTGCAGGGAGCACGTATTTGAGTCCGCGTCCAAAAGTCGACCACCTCCGCAAACCGCAGATCGTCACCGCCGCCGCCGAAGTGCTGTACGAGCGCGGGCTGTTCGACACCCGGATCGCCGACATCGCAGAGCGGGCTGGGACGAGCTCGCCCACGATCCTCTACTACTTCGAGTCCAAGGACCGGCTGCTCGAGGAAGCGGTCGACCAGAGTGACCAGGAGTTCTATGCACGGCTCTCGGAGGGCCAGGCGCAGCACGAGACCGCAGCCGACAAACTTGTCCACTTGATCGAGGAGACGAGCCTGGGGCCTGGCGGCGTCAACGACTGGACCCTGTGGATGGAGATCTGGGTCCGCGCGCGCCGCGACAAAACCGTGCGCCGCAACTACATCCGGCTCGACCGCCGGGAGCGCGGGCTGATCGCGGACATCGTCCGCGAAGGTCAGGCTGCGGGCGAGTTCGACGCCACGGCCGATCCGGATGATTTCGCGCTCGCGCTGAGCGGGCTGATGGACGGCCTCGGCGTGCAGATGACGCTGGGACAGCCGGACGTGACGGCGGAGCGGATGGTGCGCCGCTGCCTCGCGCTGGCGTCAACGGAGCTTCGGTGCGAGTTGCAGCCGAGCAAGCCGATCGAGCAACCCGGGAGGAGAGCACATCGATGACACCCACCACGCGCAGGACGTTCATCAAGCGCGCGAGCGTCGCGGCGGCCGGCGTCACGGTCCCCGGGCTGCTGAGCGCCTGCGGCACGACCGCGCCGACCGGCGGCGGCAGCGGCACGGTCAAGGCGGCGGCGCAGCAGGGGCCGGGCGGCCTCGCGCTCGCCCGCCCGGAGAACCCGGTGACGCTGCCGCTGTACCCCGACAACAAGGCGATCGCGTCCGGGTTGCAACCCGAGAAGGGACCGCTTCAGTTCTACAACTGGATTGAGTACATCAACCCCGACGTCGTGAAGTCGTTTGAGAAGAAGTACAACGTCAAGGTCCAGATCAGCACGTTCGACACGATCGACGAGGCGGTCGCAAAGCTCGCGAGCAAGGCTGTGCAGTACGACGTGTTCGTGCCCGAGCCGACGTTCATCGAGCAACTCGTCGTCGGCAAGATCCTGCAGCCGCTGAACCTCAGCTACATCCCGAACCTGCAGGCCAACGTCTGGCCGTCACTGGCGAGCCCGTGGTACGACGTCGGCAGCCGCTACACCGTCCCCTACACGATCTACACGACCGGGATCGGCTGGCGCTCCGACAAGCTCCCAGGGTTCACGCCCGAGAACTTCCAGAACCCGTGGAGCGCGCTGTGGATCCAGGGGCCGAAGATCGCCGGCAAGGTCGGCCTGCTCGACGACCAGCACGAGGGCCTCGCCATGGGTCTGCTGCACAACGGCGTCACCGATCTGAACACACAGAACCCCGTCGAGCTGAAGGCGGCGCAGAAGTCGCTCACCGAGCTCGTCTCGAGCGCAAACCTCAAGTTCGACACGAACGAGTACCAGCACCTCGCCGACGGCTCGCTGTGGTTGCATCAGGCGTGGTCGGGCGACATGGCCGCCGCCCCAAGCTATGCCCCGAAGGGCACGCCGCCCTCCGTCTTCCGTTACTGGTGGCCGCAGGATGGCCGCGGCCCAATCAACAACGACGCCTTCGGGGTTCTCAACGGCGCGAAGAACCCGGTGCTCGGCCACCTGTTCCTCAACCACCTGCTCGACGTCGAGACCGCGTACGTGAACTTCACGTTCAATTACTACCAGCAGCCGCTCACGCAGATGACCCCCGAGTCGTTCGTCAAGCGGCAACTGGTCGCCCCCAACCTGCAAACGACGATCGTCCGCGAGCCGCAGTTCAAACAGGGCTACGTGCAGGGACCGCTCAGCCAGGTCGGCCAGGTCCTGTGGGAGAACGCGTGGGCCGCGGTCAAGTCGGCGTGATGCCGTGACGACGCGCACCTCGTACTGGCGGACGTTCGCCCTCCCGGGGGTCGGATGGCTGCTGCTGTTCGTCGTCGTGCCGGCCTACGCCGTGATCGCGATGGCGATGGGCCGCGTCAACATCCTGCTGCAGCCGATTCCTGCCTGGAATCCCGCGACCTGGAATCCGGGGTACGTCTGGAAGGCGTTTTCGGGCGCGCTGCCGGGCGGCGAATACTGGCCCGCGGTGCGGAACACGATCCTGTACGTCGGCGCGTCGCTCGCCCTCTGCTTCGCGATCGGCTACCCGGTCGCCTACTACGTCGCCCGCCACGCGAAGAAGACGAAGGCGCTGCTGATCGTCCTGCTCGTGATCCCGTTCTGGGTCAGTTACCTGCTGCGCATGCTCGCGTGGATCGGACTGCTGTCCTCCGACGGGTATGTCAACAAGCTGCTGATGGACCTGGGCATCACCCACCCGCCCGACTGGCTCAACGGCAACCCGTATTCGGTGATCGTCGCGCTCGTCTACGGGTACATCCCGTACTTCATCCTGCCCGTGTTCGCGGGGCTTGACCGCATCGACGCGTCCCAGATCGAGGCCGCGCGCGACCTCGGCGCGACGCCATGGCAGGCGTTCCGGCGCGTGACGCTGCCGCTCAGCCGCCCGTTCATCCTCGCTGGCGCGGCGCTCGTCGTGCTGCCGATGTTCGGCGACTACTACACCAACGACCTGATCTCGGCCTCGCCGCGCACGAACATGCTCGGCAACCAGATCAACCTGTTCGTGCAGGGCGGCTCGGAGAAGAACCTCGGCGCCTCGCTCGTACTCGTGCTGATGGCGATCCTCGCCGTCGGCATGGCCTACTACCTCTACCAGACCGCGCGCGACACACGCGCGCTGAGAACGGCATGAAGCTTCCGCGACGGCTGCGCAACCCCTGGGGCAGGCCTCGCTTCCTCGTGATCGTCACGTGGATTTACGTCGCGTGGGCGCTCTTGCCGGTGGTCATCGCGATGCTGTTCTCGTTCAACAACGGGCGCTCGCGCAGCGTCTGGCAGGGCTTCTCGACGCGGTGGTGGTGGGGCGATCCGAGCCTCTCGATCTTCCACGACCCCGACTACACGCACGCGCTCGTGCACAGCCTCCAGCTGGCCGCGCTCGACATGCTGATCGCGACCCCGCTGGGCGTGCTGCTCGCGCTCGGGCTCGCGCGCTGGCGCGGCCGCGGCTCCGGCGTGGCGAACTCGCTGATGCTCCTCCCGCTGGTCACTCCGGAGATCGTGATGGCGGTGTCGTTGCTCGTCGTGTTCACCCAGCTGGCGATCGTGCCGTTCACGCTCGTGCACCTCGGCACCGGCGCTCAGGTCGTCGGCCAGGTCACCTTCTCGTTGTCGTACGTGGTGGTGATCGTGCGGGCGCGGCTGGCGTTGATCGGCCCCGAGTACGAGGAGGCTGCGCGCGACCTCGGCGCGACCCCGACGGAGTCGCTGCGGCTCGTGCTGATCCCGCTGCTGACCCCGGCGATCCTCGCGAGCATGTTGATCGTGTTCGCGCTATCCATTGACGACTTCGTTGTAACCCAGTACATGTCCTCCGACGCATCGACCACGACGATCCCGATGTTCCTGTATGCAAACGCGCGTGGCGGCACGACGACACCAGCACTCAACGCCCTGGCGACCGTGCTCGTGCTGACGACGCTGATCGGCGTCGGCGCTGCCTTCGCGATCTACGCCGCTCTTGGGCGCCGGACGTCGACCACGAAGGTGTCGGCGTTCCGTGAGCTGAGCGGACTGGAGGCAGCGTGATGGCAGGCGGCCACGTCGAGCTCCGCGGACTGACGAAGCACTTCGATCAGGCGATCGCCGTCGACGGGATCGACGCGTCGATCAACGGCGGCGAATTCTTCTCGCTGCTGGGACCGAGCGGGTGCGGGAAGACGACGACGTTGCGGATGATCGCCGGATTCGAGCGCCCGACACGCGGAGAAATATTGCTCGACGGCGACGATGTCGCGGCCGTGCCGCCACACGAGCGCAACGTCCACACGGTCTTTCAGAACTACGCGCTGTTCCCCCACCTCGACGTGTTCGAGAACATCGCGTTCGGCCTGCGGCGCCACAAGGTGCCGAAGAAGGAGGTGCGCTCGCGGGTCGACGATGCGCTCACGCTCGTCGAGCTCGAGGGGCTCGCCACGCGCCGCCCGAATCAGCTCTCGGGCGGGCAGCAGCAGCGGGTCGCGCTCGCTCGCGCGCTCGTCCTGCGCCCGGCCGTGTTGCTGCTCGACGAGCCGCTCGGCGCGCTCGACGCGAAGATCCGCAAGCAACTGCGAATCGAGCTGAAAGCGCTCCAGGAGGAGGTCGGGATCACGTTCGTGTTCGTGACCCATGACCAGGAGGAGGCGCTCAGCATGAGCGACCGGATCGCGGTCATGAGCGGCGGGCGGATCGACCAGATCGGCACCCCCGAGGAGGTCTATGAGAGCCCCGCGACGGTGTTCGTCGCCGACTTCCTCGGGATCTCGAACCTGATGGACGCGGATGCCGCCGCAGGGCCCGCGGGGACGTGCACCGTTCGGATCGGCGAGTTCACGCTGCGCGCCGGCTGCGGGGATCTCTCGGCACGCGGTCCGGTCAAGATCGTCGCGCGCCCGGAGCGCGTGCGC
>Ga0335069_10009569_pt1 | contig 13792 bp, 9 predicted proteins | sample Lox_Sample_11_FD_206714 | JGI IMG/M metagenome (GOLD analysis project Ga0335069, IMG submission 206714) | Soil microbial communities from Loxahatchee National Wildlife Refuge, Florida, United States - Lox_Sample_1.1 | ecosystem: Environmental > Terrestrial > Soil > Wetlands | place: USA: Florida... | reverse complement strand
TCGAGACCGATCATGAGGTGGTCCACGGAGGTGTCGAGAGCACATCGTGCAGCGTCCGACGCGTCGCGATAGCCGCCGAGGCAGATCGCGAGCGGCACTCGATAATATTCGGCAACATTCTTGAGCGTTGCACAGGCTCTGCGCGCCCCGGCCATCGCGTTGTCGTGTCCGTTGAGAGTCTCGAAAACGACAAGCATGTCCGGTCGGGCTTTGCAGATGCTCTCGCCGATCTCACACATCGCGCGCTTGAGAGCCTGCGCCTTTGCGCGATCCGGTTCACAACCAAGGACCTTCTCCGCCAGCGCGCACACGCCCGGGATGGCCACCACGCGTGCGAGTTCGTCGGCGCTCGCGCACAAGATGCGAACCGTTTCGAGGAACGCCGGCATTCTATGCGCGTTTGCCGCTTCCCCATTCAGCGATCCGGGAGCTGCTCCAAGGATCGGACGGTCGTTCTCCCATCGCATCGGGACACCGCACGCTTGCGCCACTATCGAAACGTCCCAGCCCATCGTTATAACGTCGGACTCGACCAGCCGGGCGACGCCGCGCAGCGACTTAGCCCAGAGATTCGCGTCAGAGGTGACCTGCTCGAGCCGATAACCTTCGAGTCGCGGGATTATCTGCTCGAGAAGGGCAATGAACATCGCACCGCTCGTCTTGCGGCCATCCCTCGCGCACTCCAGGAATTCGCGGCTGTTCGTCATCCGGAAATTCCGTAGCGGCGACGAAGTGCATCGATATCGAGTTCGATGTCGTGTGTGACCGGATGACCAGGCGGCAGATATTCATTCTCGATCGTTACTGCACACTCGGGGCAGTAAAATTCGATCAGACGGCAATAGTCGGGGTCGGGTGTGAACGTATATGCGGCGCCCTCGACCAGCGGCGGATGAGCTTCCTCAATCGGCACTTCCGCAACAAGGCAGCCGGTCTTGTAGTTCTCGCGGGCTGGCGCGATCGCGTGTCCGCATCGATTGCAACACCACTGCTCGGTGACGAGATCGACGTCGAGATACTCAGTGACCCTGACTTTCATTCAACTTTCCAAAAGCACGTTGTCGTACTCGTCGATGCGCAGTCGCCATCGCTCCGGAACAAGCATCGTGGTCTGTTCGGATTCGACGAGGGCGGGGCCGGCAGACTCGTGACCGGCGGCTAGGCGCCCTCGATCGTATACAGGGACCTCGATCGCATCCGAGCTTTCATGAAGCAAAACGCGGCGACTCTTCTTGATTGCGTCAGCGGCGAGCGACTTTGCCGACGCCGCCTTTCGCCAGTGAAAATGTGGGATCGGAGCGCTCGCTAGAAGTCCGACCACGGTTATCACCGATGCGGGAGCTATTTGTCTTAAGGCTCGCGCGATCGATGCGACTGGATCATCCATATCTATTGCTGCTGAGAGCCTCGTCTCATCGCCATCGCTTTGCGAGCGGACGATGAATTCGACTTTCCAGCGGAGATCGCCGGCCCGGTAGCCTTCGCCGTGCATATCGCGCCCGGCGCGGGTCTTCATCTCCTCGACCGCTGCTGCGACTGCCGATATCGCGCGCTCAGAATTCGCATCGACATCGACGCGCCGATAGTACAGATGCCCGACGTCGAGCAGCGACGATGAGAACGCCGAAAACACCGCCGAAAAAGGCGTCACGACCAATCTTCTGATTCCGGCCCGAGCCGCGATAGCGCAGCTGTAGAGCGGACCGCCGCCCCCATACACGACCATCAGCGGATCGCCCTTCCCCTCTGCCGGGCGCATCTTGCGGATCTCGCGAGCGACACCGTCTTCAACGGCCTCGCGGATGCGAAGCGCAGCGTGCTCGACTGAGATTCCGAGCGGCTTGGCGATTTTCGACTCGATAGCGGAGCGCGCGCGATCCACCGCAAGGCGCTTGCGTCCGCCGAGAAAGAAATCGGGATCGAGCAGTCCCAGCATCAGATCGGCGTCACTGACCGTCGCATCGTCGCCGCCCAAATCGAAGCATGCGGGGCCCGGTATCGCGCCGGCCGAGCGGGGTCCGACCGTTAGTTCGCCGTCGCGCACGCTTGCGATCGATCCGCCGCCGAATCCCAACGCGCGCACCGCGAGCATCGGTAGATTGCAGCGAAACCCTTCCACGTTCGGGCGCAGCGCATAGCTCGGTTCGCCGTCGACCACGCAGCCCAGGTCGAATGAAGTCCCGCCCATATCCGCCGATATCACCGTTTGCGCTCCGTACAACTCACCGACGGCCCGCGCGCCGAGCAGACCGGCGGCGGGCCCGGAATTGTAGGTGTTGATCGCGCGAGTTCTCGCCACGCAGGCGACAGCGCCGTTGTTGTGCCCGATGAAGATGCGGCCGCGATATTGATTGCGGCGCGTCTCCTCTCCTGCCCGGTACAACAGACGCACAAGCTTGCCGTGCGTGTATGCATTGAGAACGGCGGTATTAAGGCGCTCGTGGTAGCCCCAATGGCGCGAAATGTCGGACGCAAGGAAAACCGGCACCGAGCCCAGGTAGTCGCGCGGGTATTCGCGCTTGATGATGTCGCGCACCGCACGCTCGTTGGCCGGATTTACTTCCGAATTGACGAGCGCCACCACGATGCATCGCGCGCCGCGATCGATTAGCTCCTGGGCCGCCGCCAGGGTTCGTACAGGGTCCGGTGACTTCCTCAAGTGGCCCGCGGAGGTTGTTTCCTCGTCGATCCCCGCTACCATCTCATCGGCTATCAGAGGGGCCTTGCCCTGGGAATCGACGCACGGAGCGAGCGACTCATTCCCGGCGGTGAGCAACAGTCCGAGCTTTGCGCCATCGCGCTGGATGATGCAGTTGGTTCCTATCGTGCTGGAGAAGCGGATTAGTTCGGTCTGCGCGAGCATCTCGGCCAACGACAACCCGAAAGCCTCGGCTCCGCGGCGGATGCATTCGATGAAGCACAAGGTCAGGTCGTGTGGTGTGGTTGCTGCCTTTACCGTGCGGAAGTCGCCGTCGCGGGTGAAGAAACCGTCGGTAAAGGTACTGCCGGTATCGATGTCTACTGTGTATCCCACGCGTGCGTGCCCGGTCAGAACTCAAACCCGAACATGATGATGATGCAAGTCGCCCAATGCCGGTTGGGCTCTAACCTCGCTGTCTCGTCTGCGCAGTGCGATGAGAGCCGCGCGGCGCGGTGGCGTCGACCACCATCCGTGCGAATCGCTCAAGCTGCGAGCGTTTGCGACCTGCGAGCTTGGTCTGCGCAATGACGTAGGCGCCGCCGAGCACCGCCAGCCCGATATCCTCGGGATTCAACTCCCGAGCCACGGTGCCGTCGCGCTGACCGCGCCTCGCTGTATCGGCGATTATGCGTACGACGTGGCGCTGGAGCTTCATGTAAGAGCGTGACAGTTCCTTTTCGAACACCATGCTCCAACTTAGCCATACCCGCGCATAGTCGGGGTCGTCTTCGAGCAGATCGGCAAGCTGTACAAGATGCTCGTAGAACGATTGTCTCGGCGTTTGGTCCTTGCGGTGGACTCGTTTGGCAAGGTTGAGCGCCCATCGCGAAAGCTCGTCGAGAACTGCCTTCAGCAGCGCCCGCCTGGTCCGAAAGTAGGCGAACACGGTCGACAGCGATACGCCCGCTTCCTCGGCCACATCCGAATGCCGCGCGGACGCGACTCCCTTTCGGCCGAAAACGCGCATCGCCGACGCCAGCAGCTTCGCTCGACGCATTGCAGGGTCGAGCCGCGCCGCGCGCCGTCCGGCCTCGCTTGAGAGTCGGCCTTTCAACCTGCTTGACATATCTTAATGAGAGGTCTCATATTACGCGCTGGCGTTAATGAGTGCTCTCACATTAATCAAGGTGAGACCGGCTTACAATGGGAACCGAGCAAATCCGCGCGACGACCACCGGCGCACAACCTGCGACATCTGAAGCCCGGGCATTATCTTCCGACGGTCGCTGCCGCAGGCTGATCAACATCGACAACGGCGGGACGTTCACGGACATCTGCGTGGTCGAAGGCGCCAGAGTGTTGCGCACCAAGACGGTGACGACGCCTTACGATCTTTCCGAATGTCTGTTTAACGGATTGCGCCGGGTTTCCGCGCAACTGGGCCACGGCGAGAATCTCGAACGGCTCCTGCGCGGCGCCGATCTTATCCGCTATTCGACCACGCAGGGCACCAATGCGCTCGTCGAGCGCAAAGGACAGCGGCTCGGGCTGATCGTCGATAATGCAGCCGCTACCGACGATCTGCGCGGCGCTATAGCGGCCAGCGAGTTGTTCGAGGTTTTGGTCGGAAGGCGCGTTGCGATACTCGACGCAAATCTCGACGATGACGCGCTCGATCGCGCCCTGGTAGCCGTCGTCCATCAGCTCACTTCCGACGGGGCAAATCGAATCGTGGTCTGCTTCTCCGGCGCGGACTACATCGAACGTGAGAAGCGTATCGAGCACATCATGCTCAAGCGCTTCCCAACCCATCTGCTGGGTTCGGTGCCTCTGCTGTTCTCGCACGAGATCACCGACGACGCCCGGAGCGCGCGGCGGACATGGAGCGCGCTTTTCAACGCGTTCCTGCATCCCGCGATGGAACAATTCCTTTACGCGGCGCAACGGCGGATGCGGAGCTTGAAGACCGCGGCGCCGCTGCTGATTTTTCGCAATGACGGAGGCTCCGCGCGTATCGCCAAGACCATCGCGCTCAAGACCTTCGGCTCCGGCCCGCGCGGCGGGATGGAAGGTGTGAAGGCGTTGGCGCGCCATTACGGATTCGACGAACTGATCTCCGTCGACGTGGGAGGGACGACCAGCGATATCGGGATGGTGGCGGACGGCACGATTCGAAGCCAGCGTCACGGAGTGATCGAGGGCGTTGAAGTCTCCTTCCCGCTCGCCGACGTGGTCAGCGTCGGCGTCGGTGGTAGCTCTGTCATTCGCTCCGCGGATGGCGAAATTCGGGTAGGGCCGCAAAGCGTAGGCAGCATGCCAGGCCCGGCGTGCTTCGGTCGGGGAGGCAGGGAGGCGACGATCACCGATGCTTTTCTTCTTGCCGGCGTTTTCGATCCGAAAAGCTTCTTCGGCGGCGGACTGAGACTCGAAGCAGAGCCCGGCCTCAAGGCGGTTATGGATAACATCGCCAAGCCGCTTGGACTTTCGCTCGAAGATGCGCTGGTCAGGATGGAGGAAGCGTGGGCAGGGAAGATAGCGGACGGGATACTCGCCTACTCTCCCGTTTCGGCCCGGATCGTGCTGACCGCATTCGGCGGCGCAGGCCCGATGTCGATATGCAAGGTTGCCGAGAAAATCGGCGTCAGCAAGGTGATAGTTCCCGGACAGGTGGCGGTATTCAGCGCGGTTGGGATCGGTTTCAGCGATCTGTCGCAGGAATATCAACTGCAGGTTCGCGATCGAAGCGCGGCTGCGCTCGAAGGTTATCTTCGCGAGCTTGAAGGCCGTGCGGCGCGCGACATGTTCGCCGAAAAAATCAGGCTCGCCGACTGCACTATGACCGCGACTGTGGCGTGCACCGTCAACGGGATCGAGTCGGTCTTTCCATTCGTAAGCGGCGCCGAACTTCGCGCCGAACTCGCCGTTTGCGACGAGGCCGTCGTGCAGCTCCGGGTAGTGCGCCCCCTTGAGCGCCCGCCGATGGTCCCGGTTGGAGGCGAGAGCTTTTCGCCCGCCGTGTCTGATTCGACTCGACGCATCTACATCGACGGCAGATGGGAGAAGGTTCCCGTCTATGAGGTCGATTCGCAAAACGTCGGAGCGAGCGCCGAAGGTCCCGCGATTATCGAGGAGCAGTTTTTCACCGGCAAGATCGAGCGCGGATGGCGTTTCGCCATGAGCGCCAACCGCGATCTGATTGTGTCGAAAATTTAAAGGAGTCGGCGGATGAAACTCCCGATGACCGAATATCTGCAAATCGACCTCGAAACTGAGAAGTGGGAGTGCCGCGAATGCGGGCACATCATCGGTTCGGCCCGGGACAATTATAAGGAAGGACTCCTGGTCTACGCTCGCGATCCGCGCGAGATTCACAGACCGCTGCTCGATCCGAAGCTGTACCATTACACGTTCTCGCCGGACCCGGAATGGTGCGCGATCCTCGAATTCTACTGTCCCCAGTGCGCAACCATGATCGAGGTTGAATACACGGTCCCCGGCCATCCGCCGATTCGCGATATCGAAATCGACATCGATGGCCTCAAGAAACGCTGGGCCGGAATCAAAGAGTATCCGACGCACTCCGAAGACCTGCCGTATCCGAAACCCGCCGCGCATTCTCATGCGCACAAGCACTGAACTTTAGAGTCCGGAATTCCCGCGATGAAGCGTGTTGCAGTCGATATCGGTGGAACGTTCACAGACTGTTTCGTCGTGTGGGACGGGCGCGTGCTCGAGACGAAAGCGCTGACCACCCATCACAACCTTGCGCTCGGATTCAACGAAGCACTCGATTATGCGTGCACTGAGCTCGGAATCGAGCGCCAGACTTTGCTTTCGCAGATCGATTCACTTCGCTATGCAACAACTCTCGGCACCAACGCGCTGATTGAGCGCAAAGGCCCGAATCTCGGGTTGCTGATCACGCATGGCTTCGAGAGCACCGTGCCGATCAGCCGCGGACGCGGTTACGGCGACGGTCTCTCAACGCTGGACAAAATGAACATGCCGAGCGCCAAGCGTCCCGAGCCTCTCGTGCCGATCCCGATGATTCGCGGCGTGCGCGAGCGTATCGATTGGGCCGGCAATGTTGTAATCGCGCTCGACGAGGACGATCTGCGCCGCAAAATTCGCGAACTCGTTGACAACGGCGTTGAAGCGCTGGTTGTCAGTTGCGTCAACAGCGTGGTCAACAAGCAACACGAGCGACGCATCCGCGAGATTTTTGTCGAGGAGTATCCGCGCTCGATGCTCGGCGCGATCCCGATCATCCTTGGCTCCGAAGTGAGCGGGCGACGCGGCGAATACGTTCGCACCAGCTCAGCGATTATCGACGCCTACCTGCATTCGATCATGTATCACGCGATGAGCCGGCTGGAGCTGAACCTGCGCGATTCTGAATATCGCAAGCCGATGCTCATGGTTCACAACTCGGGCGGGATGGCGCAGCTCAACTCGACCGACGCGTTGCAGACCGCTCATTCCGGCCCGGTCGCCGGAATTCACGCGGGCGAAAAGCTGGCGGAGGCTTCGCGCCTGGGAAATATCGTGACGACCGATATGGGCGGCACCAGTTTCGATATCGGAATCGTGGTCGAGGGTGGAGTGAAGTTCTACGATTTCAATCCGGTTATCGATCGATTTCTGGTGACGCTGCCGATGGTGCATCTGGCTTCGCTTGGCGCAGGCGGCGGATCGATCGCCCGCTACGACTCGACCTATCGCACGATCAAGGTAGGCCCCGACAGCGCCGGGTCCGATCCCGGCCCTGCATGCTACGAGCGCGGTGGAATGAATGCGACCGTCACGGATGCGGATTTGCTCCTCGGCTATCTGGACGCTGCGAACTACGCACATGGTCGCATACGGCTCAACCCCGAATATTCAAGCCTTGCGCTGGAGCCGCTTTGCGAAGCGCTGGCTATGAGCGAGATAAACGCAGCGCGGCTCGTTCGGCGTCGGGTCGACAACGATATGGCGATTGGCATCGTGGGCGAGTTGTCGGCACGCGGTCTCAAGCCCGACAAATTCACGATGCTTGCGTACGGCGGAAACGGCCCTCTTCATGCCTGCGGGATAGCGAGTGCCGCGGGAATCAACAGGGTGCTGGTCCCGCCGTTTGCATCAGTATTTTCGGCGTGTGGCGCCGGCACGCTCCAACAGATGCATATCCACGAGTACAGCCATCTGACCGATCTTTATAACCCGCTGCTCAGAACGGTCTACGACGATTACCCTTCGTTCAACCGGATCGTTGAAATGCTCGAGGAGCGAGGAACGCAAGACCTCATACGCCAGGGGTTCGACCCCGCCGACGTGCGCCATCGCCTTGAGCTCGATATCCGCTATGGCACACAGTTGATCGAAACCGCGATCGAATGCGATTGTACCCGTATTCATGCACTTCGCGACGTTCTGTGGATCGTCGAAAAGCACGCCAACGACTTCCGCGAACGCTATGGAGAGGCAAGCCGCGCGCCGGAGTCCGGAATCCGGATCACGACCTACCGGGTAGTATCATGGGTCGAGGGCGAGTCGGTGCGCTTCGAGGATCTTACGCCGGGGCGCCGCCATCGTCCCGCGCCTGCGCCTGTCGGAACCCGCCGATGCTGGTTCGCATCGTTGGACGAGCCGTTCGATGCGCCCGTTTATGACGAGAGCGCTTTGCAGGCGGGCATCGTGATCGATGGTCCTGCGATTGTGAATCCGGGCGCGACGACCTATCTGATCGAACCGGGATGGCGTTACGAAGCTGTCGCGCAGGGCGCAGTATGGCTGACGCGCGATCGTGATTCAGGACGGCAACCATGAGCGATACATCCGAAAGAAATGGGCTGCTTGAGCGCAACGGCTCTGTCGCGACGGGAGATGGAGGAGCGTTGAGCGACAACGAGATTCTCGAACGCTTCTTGAAGGCGAACGTTCGCTTCCTTGCTCCGGACCCCGAGATCATGCGCAGCTTCACGCTCGCGCCGCGCACCCAGCACGAACATCGCGTGCTTTGCGGCAAACCCGATGTTCACGTCTTCAAGGAGATTCGCGACATTCTTCAGGGCGCGTGCGATCGCGATATGGAGGTGGTGCGCCAGATGGTCGCCTCTCCGGCGGGACGTTTCGGCGATCTCTGCGTCGCACTCTTCAACGCCTCGGGCGACATGGCGCTGTCCCCGTCGACTGGCGTCGTGGCGTTCTCTTCCGTGCTCCACTTCGGGATTCGGTTTATCCTCAAGTACTACAAGGACGATCCGGCCGTCGGGCTCAAGCCCGGCGATTGCTTCGTCATGAACGATTCCTACTATGGCGGCGTCCACAATCCGGACCTCGCCTCTTTCATGCCGGTGTTTCACGGCGATGAGCTGGTGGCGTGGGCGTCGTGCGCGATGCATCACGGCGAGATCGGCGCGAGCGATCCGGGCGGGATGGGGCCGACGATCGAGTCGCGCTCGGACGAAGGCCTCAAGCTGCCTCCGACTCGGTATGCCGAGAACTACATGATGCGCACCGACATGGTGACCTTTCTACAGAACATGACGCGCGACGTGAATCTGATGGGCGTCGACCTGCGCACCCGCATGGCGTCGTGCATCAGGATGGAGAAAACGCTGCACACTCTTATCGCGGACTACGGCATCGACAACGTGGTCGGCGCATTGCGCCAGGTCGCCGAGTCGGTCGAGGCGGAGGCGCGCCGGCGTCTCGCGCTGCTGCCCGACGGCAAAGTTCGCGTGCAGATGTTCGCCGATTCGACGATGCGTGAAGACGCACTTATAAAGGTGCAGCTCGAAGCATCGGTAAAGGATGGCGAACTTACCCTTGATTTTCGGGGCAGTTCGCCGCAAATCGCCAATCGACCCATAAACGAGACTTATCATACCGCTGGCGTCTACGGCACGATGACGCTTTTTCAGTACTTCTGGCCTGACCTGCCGCATATAAATGCCGCGATGGCGCCGGTCCGAATCGTTACTGATCGCGCCTCGATCTGCGACGCGCAGGACGCTCCGGCTTCGCTCAATATGCAGGCCTTTTTCAAAGGCATCACGATGATGCATATGGCGCTGACGAAGCTCGGCTTCTCAGTGCCTGAAAAATACGCAGGCGTCATCGCGCCGTGGTTCAATCAGCCGCTGACGTTTATCTACGGTGGAATCACCCAGCATTCGCAGCAGGTCGGCAATTTGTGCGGCGATATCAACGGGATGGCCGGCGGCGCCAAATGGGACGATGACGGCGAGCACAGTATCTCTCCCAATTTCGCTCCGTATCTCGATATCGGCGAATCGGAACTTATCGAGGAGGACCTCCCCTTCCTGCATTTCATCTCCAAGCGCCTGCTGCGTGACAACGTCGGATTCGGAAAGTTTCGCGGCGGAAGCGGCTATGAAATCGGACTGACCAAACGAGGTTCGCCGTTTTTCGGATTCATGTCGATCGCCGGCGGTTCGAAATTTCCCTCGACTATCGGCTTGTTCGGCGGTTACGGATGTCCTGCCTATCCGATGTCCCGCATCAAGGGCATTAATGTGTTTGAAGAGGTCAAGAAGGATCCGGGCAAGTTTCAGGCATCGATGGTGGACCTCATGAACAAGCGGCCATTCGCCAATGGACGCTACAGCACCCATCGCAACGCGCTTCCCTACGAGCTGGCCGAGGAGGGCGAGCTCTATCTGACGACGCAGGGAGCGGGCGGCGGATACGGCGATGTTCTCCAGCGCGATCCCGAGCGGGTGATGAAAGACCTCGCGGAGAATCTGATATCGCATGAAACCGCGCGCGAGATCTGCAAGGTGGTCTACGACGAACGAACACTCGCGGCGGACAGAGAAGCCACACAACATCTGCGTATGCAAGAACGCGACGCGCGCAAACGCCGCGGCGTTCCGTACCGTGACTTCATAAAGAAGTGGAACCGCGACGCTCCTCCCGCCGAGTTGCCGTACTTCGGGAGCTGGGGATCGGAGATCACGAAGCTCTGGATGAACGGTCAGGTGATTTCCGCAGACAGCATCGGGCAGGGATACATGTTTTCCGATCCGGGATGGACCGAGGCCGCTCGTCTGCAGGGCGAGCTGGACAACTGCAAAGTGAAAATCGCGGAGCTCGAGGCCGAGCTGGAAACCTTGCGCAATCGTTGAGGGAATGATGCGAACAATCGACTATTTCGATCGAGGAGTACTGCTGGGACGGGACCAGACGGCGTTGATCTCGCTCGGCCAAAGCTTCACCTACGGACAGCTTCAGGAACAATCGAAGCGCATCGCGGCGGCGATGGCTCGTCGCGGGATCAGCGCCGTTCCGCACGTCGCGATTCTCTCGCGCAATCATCCACTGGCGGTCACCGCGCTAATCGGAGCTTTTCGCGCCGGCGCGGCATGGGTTCCCATCAACCCGATGAACTCGCTCACCGCCAATATCGAAGTGATGCGCTACGCCGATGTCGAGTGGCTCTTCTACAACAGCAACTGCGCGGATCAGCTCCCGCAAATCCGCGCGTCGGTTCCGACGTTGAAAGAAGTTGTCTGCCTCGACCGCGACGATGGCGACGTGAAATCGTTGGAACGATTCATGGCGACCGAAGGCGGCGGCGCTGTACCCGGGTTTCCGTCCGATCCGAATCGACTTTGCACGATTCTCCCGACCGGCGGCACGACCGGACCCTCGAAGGCTGCTATGCATACCTTCCTGGTATGGCAGACGCTTTTCGCGCTCGGCGTTTACCATTGGTACACTGAGGAGCGTCCGGTGTTCTTGGGTGTGACGCCGATGACGCACGCCGCCGGGATTTTCGGCTACATGCATTTCTTTCGCGGCGGCACGATGGTGCTCGACGACGGTTTCGATCCGGAACGATGGTGTAAAGCGGTCCAGCAATATCGGGTGACTCATACGTTCCTGCCGCCGACGGCGCTCTATGCGCTGCTCGCTTATCCCGACGTTCGAAAATTCGACTATTCCAGCCTGCGCTATTTCTGTGTCGCGGCCGCGCCGGTTTCACCCGACAAGCTCAAGGAGGCAGTTGACGTATTCGGTCCCTGCATGTGCGAGGTATTCGGCCAGGCTGAAGCTCCCGCCTTGCTGACGGCGCTCTCGCCCGCCGAAGTTGCCGCCGCCGCTGGTCCGGGCGGCAACGCGAAGCTTCTGGCCAGTTGCGGTCGTCCTACCATTTTTTCGAAGGTCGCGATCATGGACGACAACGGCAATCTGTTGAAGACCGGCGAGCCCGGCGAGATAGTCGCGCAATCGTTTCTGAGCATCCCCGGCTATTACAAAAAGCCCGACGCGACTGCCGACCTGCAAAAGTTCGGATGGCACCACACCGGCGATATCGGCTATTTCGACGAAGCCGGCTATCTGTACATATGCGATCGCAAGAAAGACATGATTATCACCGGCGGCTTCAACGTCTTCTCAGCAGAGGTTGAACAGGCGGTCCTGTCGATCGACGCCGTCAAGGATTGCGCCGTGGTCGGAGTTCCCGACGCAAAGTGGGGCGAGGCCGTCACCGCGGTTGTCGAGCTTAAGCCCGGAAGCAAAGCGACCGAGGCGGAGATGATCGCGCTTTGCAAGCAGAAGCTGGGAAGCGTCAAAGCGCCCAAGGCGATCGAGGTCTGGGACGTGCTGCCTCGCACCACGGTCGGAAAAGTTGACAAGAAAACAATCCGCGAGAAATTCTGGGCGGGACGCACTCGCCAGGTCAATTAGCTGCAAGCTCAGAGGATACGACAATCGAAACCGCTTACATTCTGGGAATTTACTCGACAGCCGCCGGCCGCTTCCCCAATCGAAGCTTCAAGGATCTCGTTCGCGAAGCCTGCGTGGGAGCGCTCGCCGACGCGGGGATGACGAGCTGTCCCGATATCCGGACGGCGTGGTTCGGCAATTGCCTGATGGACTATTGGAAGCAGTCCGCGTGTCGCGGTCATGTGTGTCTTGCGCCGCTAATCGACGACGGCATCCTGCCGGACCGGACGCCGGTCATAAACGTCGAGGGCGGATGCGCAACTGGATCGCTCGCGTTCCACGGCGCATGGAAAGACATCATGGCCGGTCAGGCTGAAGTCGCGCTGGCGGTCGGCACCGAGAAACTCCACGACGCAAACAATCCAAAGGCGGCGCTCGATCATATTATGCGAGCCGGAGATCAACTCGATCCCGACCATTGGATGAAAATCTGGCGGGAATGGGCGGCCAGCGTGGGCAAGAAGCTCGAATTCGGCAGCGATCACTCCTTCGCGATGGACTATTACGCGCTCGCCGCGCTGGAACACATGAAACGCTACGGCACCACGCAGAGACAGATCGCGACCGCGTCGTCGCTGTGCCACAACTACGGCGCCAGGAATCCGCGCGCCCAGTATCGATTCGAAATGACCGTGGATCAGGTGCTCGGCGATCGGATGGTCTCGTATCCGCTCACGCGCGCGATGTGCGCACCGGTTGGAGACGCAGCGGCGGCGGCGCTGGTTTGTTCCGAGCGATATTTGGATCGCGTGTCGCCGCAGGTTCGCGCGCGTGCACTTAAAGTCCGCGCCTGTGCGCTCGCCGGCGGCAAATACGTTCCCAAGCCGGACGAACCGAAAACGGCGGAAGTCGCGGCGCAGCTCGCATACCGGACCTCGGGGCTTTCACCGCGCGAGGTCGACGTGGTCGAGCTTCACGACGCCTCGTCTTTCGCAATGATCCATCTGCTCGAGGATCTCGGCTTCTGCGCGAAGGGCGAAGGCGGACCGTTTATCGAGTCGGGCGCGACCCGGCTTGGCGCGGATGTTCCGGTCAATCTTTCGGGCGGCCTGGTCTCGCGAGGCCATCCGCTCGGAGCAACAGGCCTGATGATGCTGAACGAACTCGCGCTTCAGCTTCGCGGCGAAGCCGGCGAAGTTCAGGTCGAGGGCGCCAAAATCGCCCTGCAGGAAAACGGCGGCGGAATCGTGGGACGCGAAGTCGCGTCGGCTTCCGTGATCATTCTCGAACGCGAGGCCTGATGGCGCCGATCCAAATCCATCAGGCCTCGCTGTATTCCTGCACCACCGATGCCTAGAGTTTCACGTAGACCGACTTGATTTGCGTGTACAACTCCAGTGCGTGTTTTCCCAGCTCACGTCCGAAGCCCGACTGTTTGTACCCGCCGAACGGAGAAATGGTGTCGAGGTTGTT
>Ga0335069_10009568_pt1 | contig 13793 bp, 10 predicted proteins | sample Lox_Sample_11_FD_206714 | JGI IMG/M metagenome (GOLD analysis project Ga0335069, IMG submission 206714) | Soil microbial communities from Loxahatchee National Wildlife Refuge, Florida, United States - Lox_Sample_1.1 | ecosystem: Environmental > Terrestrial > Soil > Wetlands | place: USA... | reverse complement strand
CCCGCGGTGAGAGCCAGGAAGATGCCGGACCAGAGCCAGGTCGCGCCCTGGAAGAACCGGTGCAGCCCGGGATGGTGCGCCGGATGGCGCAGCGCCACCACCTCGGCGGCCAGCTTGGCCACGATCGGGTTCGGGCCGCGGGCGGTCCGGGCGAACATCAGGAACATGATCAGGTAGCCGAGCGGGAACTGGAGCAGGAAGATCCACAGCTCGCCGGTGGCCAGGACCACCACGGTCTGCAGGGTGAGCACGATGGCTGAGATGGTCAGCAGGCTGGGCACCGAGCCGGAAACGATCTTACGGATCAGCGCGACGGCCCAGATCGACCCGGTCCCGACCAGCAGCCCGATGGTCTGGCCGCCCAGCCACGCACCGAGGACGTAGGCCACGATGGGCAGGGCGACGGATTCGCTCAGGCTCAGCCCGGTGCAGCGGAGCAACCGCAGCGGCCGGGGAAGCTCAAGGTGCTCGACCATGGGCCAGAGCCTAGGGGTTGGGCCGGGTACGTGAGACCGGTTTGGACATCGCTGACCATTCCCCTAGACAGTTCAGAGCAAGGCGCCGCATACCCGGGTTAACGATTGGCTGGGCGGCTACGTTCACGGTCATGCTGGCGTAGTTCTGCCCGCAGGCGCAGGTGCTAATCCCGCGTTGTGGGGGCGCGGCCGTGGATTGTCGTTGATCAGCACTACATTGGGACAGCAGGGTGAGCGAGGAGGGGTGGCCGTGCAGGCACAGCCCGGGCAGGCACAGTACGCGGATGACCGGCCCGCGCCGGGCCACCGGCTGAACCGGTACGACGACGCGCGCACCATGGTGGTCCGGGACGTGCTGCGCGCGGTGATCTCTGAGCTGACCGCGCAGACCGGGCGGGCCCGGCTGGACATCATCGACGCCGGCGGGGGGACCGGGGGCTTCGCGGTGCCGCTGGCCGCGGCCGGGCACACGGTCACGGTGATCGACCCCAGCCCGGACTCGCTGGCCGCCGCGCAGCGCCGCGCGGCCGAGATGTCGGTACCGCTGCGCGCGGTCCAGGGCGAGGCCACCGACCTGGCTGCGCTGGCCGGCGGGCAGGGCGCCGACCTGGTGCTGTGCCACAGCGTCCTGGAGTACGTGGATTCCCCGGCGGCGGCGATGACCGCGGTGGCCAGCGTGCTGCGGCCGGGCGGCGCGGTGAGCGTGCTGGCCGCCAGCGCGGTGGCGGCGGTCATCCACCGGGCGCTGGCCGGCCGCTTCGACGAGGCGCGGCGGCTGCTGGCCGCGGTCAGCACCACCGGCACGGTAGCTCAGGGCACGGGCCCGGGCGGCGGCCGGCCCGGCGGCGTCCCGGGACGGCCCGAGCCACGCCGGTTCACCCTGGCCGAAGTGACCGGGCTGATCGAGGAGGCCGGGCTGCGCCCCGGCGCGGCGCACGGCATCCGGGTGTTCACCGATCTGGTGCCCGGCTCGTTCGCCGATGTCGACCCGGGGGCCGCGGACGCGCTGCTGGCGCTGGAGCGGGCCACCTCGGAGCACCCGGCCTTTCATGACATCGCCGCGCAGTTCCATGTCCTCGGGTTCCGCTGACCCAGCTACCGCGGGCGACCGCGGCTGCCACATCCTGCACGTGGACATGGACGCGTTCTATGCCAGCGTGGAGATCCGGGACCGGCCCGAGCTGGCCGGGCAGCCGGTGATCGTGGGTGCCACCGCCAGCCGCGGCGTGGTGCTCTCCGCGACCTACCCGGCCCGCGCGTTCGGGGTGCGCTCGGCCATGCCGGTCACCCGGGCCCGGCGGCTGTGCCCGCAGGCCATCTTCATCCCGCCCCGGCACGGCGTCTACGCGGCCGTCTCCCGGGAGGTCATGGAGGTCTTCCGGTCGGTCACCCCGGAGGTGGAGCCGCTCGCGCTGGACGAGGCGTTCCTCGACGTGTCCGGGGCGATCCGGCGGCTCGGCCGGCCGGCCCGGATTGGCGAGCTGATCCGGGCCACGATCGCTGAGCAGCAGGGCATCACCTGCTCGGTAGGGGTCGCGTCGTGCAAGTTCGTGGCCAAGCTGGCCTCCACCCGGTGCAAGCCGGACGGGCTGCTGGTGGTGCCCGCGGACGGCGTGCTGGACTTCCTGCACCCGCTGCCAGTGGCCGCGCTGTGGGGGGTGGGCGAGCAGACCGGGCAGGTGCTGGCCCGGCTCGGGCTGCACACGGTCGGCGACATCGCGCAGATCCCGGTGGCCACCCTGCAGCGGGAGCTGGGCCAGGCCGTGGGCGCCCACCTGGCCGCGCTGGCCTGGGGGCGCGATGAGCGCCCGGTGATCAGCCGTGCCCCGGAGAAGAGCATCGGCGCGGAGGAGACGTTCCCCGCCGACGTCGACGACCCAGAGGTGATCCGCCGCGAGCTGCTCCGGCTCTCCGGGCGGACCGCCCGCGGCCTGCGCTCGGCCAACGCCCTGGCCCGGACCGTGGTGATCAAGCTCAGGCTGGCCAACTTCACCACGATCACCAGGTCACGCACGCTGCCCGAGCCCACCGACGTGGCCCGCACCATCTACGAGACCGCCTGCACGCTGTACGCCGCAGCGGGCCTCGACTCGCGGGCCCGGCTCCGCCTGGTCGGGGTGCGCGCGAACGGCCTGGTCCCCGCGTCCCAGGCGGCCACCCAGCTCGCCTTCGGCGAGCGGGCGGCCGGGTGGCGCGACGCGGAACAGGCGCTGGACCGGATCACCGGGCGGTTCGGCGCTGATTCGGTACGGCCGGCCACCCTGGTGACCGGGCAGCAGGCCGCGCCACCTGCGCGGCCACCGGACGAAAACTGATAGGCTCACCGCTAACCGGATGATTCGAATATCCGTTTGGCTTGATCCTGGCTCGCCGGGCGGGCAGTCGGGGGGCTGGCATGGCATACGCCGGGGGGTGCCCGGGTCGCCAGGATGACCGGAACTCCTTTACCCTTCTACTACCCTTCCACCCGGAGCAGGCGGGCTCGTATTCTTGAGGAAGAACCTGGACCGTGAGATGAAGTCATCGCACCCGTCCCCGCGCGCGAGGTTTCATGGGAGGCGCCGTGCCGCTGTCTGAGCACGAGCAGCGTCAGCTCGATCAGATCGAGCGTGCGCTCTATGCTGAGGATCCAAAATTCGCGCAGGCCGTGCGCGCGAAGGATCCCCGGGTGCACTACAAGCGCCGGATCGTTGAGGCGGCGATCGGTTTCCTGCTCGGCGTCGGCCTGCTGCTGGCCGGTGTCGTGTCCAAGCTCACTGTGATCGGCGTAGCTGGCTTCGTGGTCATGCTGGCTTGCTCGATGTGGGCCCTGTCCAGCTGGCGGCACATGTCAGGCGGGACGATGGGGCGTGGCCCGGCCCGGGACCGGCGGGCCCGGTCGGCATCCGGCCCCCGGCCGCGGTTCATGGAGCGGCTGGAAGAGCGCTGGCGCCGCCGCCAGGAGCGGGACCGGTAGTCCCGCGTCCGGGGCTCCGAGTCAGGCCCCGGCCTTGCCGGGCTGACTGGACCGGCGCCGCAGCATCCCGCTGACCCGGTGCGCGGCCACATCCATCCAGCCGAACACATCCAGCGCGTGCTGCAGCCCGGTGCGCATCGGCAGCACAGCGGACGGCGGCACCAGCCGGGCCCGCCAGCGCACCCGCCAGGTGGAGCGCGCGGCCAGCGCCCGGCGGACCTGGTTGCTGTCGGCCCGCAGCTGGGCCGAGTCGGCCGGCTGGGGGGCATACCGCGCGCGCTCGGCCGCGCGGGCGATCCGGGTGAGCGCCTCGTCCTGCGCCGTGGCCAGCGGCCGGGCGGCCGTGACCTGGCTGGCCAGCGCGCGCGGGGAGGCACTAGGTGACCAGGAGACCTGGTAGTCGGTCAGGTCATCGAGCAGTTCGGCCCAGGCCGCCTCGGCGCGGCCGCGGTCGCCGACCGCGCGCCGCCACCGCCGGCGGCGGCGCACGGACCGGACCGTCCGGGGCGTGATGAGCGCGAGCACGGCCAGCGCCCCCAGCACCGGCCAGATGACCGGGGCCCCGTGGCTGACGGCCGCGGTCCCGCCCACGCCGGGCGCACCGGGTACGTCGCCCAGCTTGGCCAGCGGCCCGGTGCGGTTCTTGATCGAGCCCGTCGCCGGGGCGGTGGCCCCGGGAGTGGGCGTGGTCTGCGGCCCGGTGACCGGGGCCAGTACCGGCGGCAGGGTGTAGGTGGGCTGGTCGGCGGTGGCCTGACCGCCCGACCCGGACGGGGTCGGCTCGAAGCGCAGCCAGCCGACGCCCTGGAAGTACAGCTCCGGCCAGGCGTGCGCGTCGCTCGTCTTGACCACCCACCGGTTGTGCCCCACCGAGGTGCCCGCCGTGTAGCCGACCGCGACCCGGGATGGGATGCCGAGCAGCCGGGCCAGCACCGCCATGGCGAACGCGAACTGCTGGCAGTACCCGCGGCGCTGGATGGTCAGGAACTGGATCAGCGCCTGCGCGGTGGCCGGCTCCTGGACGTTCAGGCTGTAGGTGAACTTGCCGGAATCGGCGAACCAGCGCTGCAGCGCCACGGCCTGGCCGTAGGCCGAGGTCTGGCCACGGGTGATCCGGTCGGCCAGCTTGGCCAGCGGCTCGAACACCCGCGGGACGCTCAGGTAGTTGTTCGTGATGCTGCCGGGCATCGGCCCGGCGTCGTGCTCCAGCTGCTGCTCGGACGGGGACACTTCCCGGCTGGTCACCGTGTAGCTGAGCCCGGACAGGCTCTGCGCGGAGAACATGGTCAGCGTGCGCGGGTCGACCCGCCAGTCCCCGTTCACGTTCACGTTGTGCGCGGGGTAGGGCATGGGCAGGAAGCTCGCTGTCCGCTGGCTGCTGGTCAGGCCCTTGGCCAGGGTGATCGTGGTGTGCTCGGTGCTGGTCGGGGTGCGCGCGGTCAGCCCCGGGATGGCGGGCAGCTGCCCGTTGCGCAGCGCCACGCCCGGGGTGAGGGCCAGGCTCCAGTTCTGCGTGGTCAGGTTGCTCAGCACGTAGACCTGGAGATACTGCGGATCCGGGTCGCTGGTCCGGTAGCTGAGCACGTCAACCGGGTCGGTGCGGTGCAACTGGCTGTTCATCTGGACCAGCGGGTTGGGCAGCGACACCTGCGTGCCGCCCGTGCCGTTGCCGGACCCGGACCCAGCGAACAGCTTGTGCTCGGCCAGCCCGGGCACCAGCAGCGGGACGAACAGGGCGATGACCACGGCGGCCAGTGCGATCCGGCGGCCGGCCGCGGCCAGGTCCTTGGTATTCGGCGAGCCCCGGTCCCGCGCGGGGTCGTCGCCATGCTGCCAGACCGTGACCAGCCGGCCCCACAGCCGCAGCCGTTCCCGCCCGTCCACCGCGAGCAACGTCAGGTAACCGGCCATGCCCAGGCCGAACACGGCCATCTCGCCCGCCACGCTCTGGTGCTCGCTGGTGGTCAGCGGCACGCAGAACAGCACCAGCAGTGGCAGCCCGGCCAAGGCCGGCCGGCGTAGCCGGACGGCGAGCAGGTCGGTGGCTACCGCGATCACGCCGATCCCGGCCACAGCCAGGATCAGGATGGCCCGGTCGGGCGGGGCGGGCGGCGCGTACCGGCCGGTCTCCTGCAGCCCCTGGCTGGCCAGCGTGCGCAGCTCGCGGAGCGAGGCCCAGGTCGGGATCAGCCGGCCGGCCGACTTGGTACTGGCCCACTCGACATTCAGGTAGAGCAGCACAGCGGCCAGCTCCGCCAGCGCGCACAGCACGACGGGCAGCCGCCGCAGCCGGGTCAGCGCGCCGGTCACCGCCACCGCGGTGATCGCGCCGGCCCCGATCCAGAACCAGTGCCACCCGCCCACCAGCGGGTAGAGCGAGAGGGAGGCGGCCAGAGTGGCCAGCGCCGCGGCCAGCGTCAGCCGGTTGCTCATCGGCCAGCTCCCGCCCGGCCACGCTCCGGACTCGCCGGGTCGTCGACATACCCAGGCAGCTCGGCGGCCTGGCGCAGCTGGTTCCAGATCACCGGGAGCGAGCTGTCGGCGGTGACCGTGGCGACCCGCCAGCCGGCCGCGCGGAGCGTCCCGGCGGCCGTGTCCACCTCGGCCAGGTCCACCGGCCGCCGGTCAGGTGCGGGTGGGGTCCAGCTGGACACGGCCAGCAGCAGCGCCATGGCCGGGCGGGCGTCCCGCCGCGCGGCGGCCAGCGGCCGGGGTTCCTCGGCGGACAGCCGCCCGGCCACCACCAGGAACAGCCCGCCGGTCCCGCCGGCCACCTGGTCCAGCCCGTGGGCCAGGTTGCGGCCCCGGGACTGCTTGATCACCGCGAGCGAGTCGAGCAGCGTGTCCTCGAAGGAGCCCGGCGCGCTGACCGGGCCCTGGTCGGTGATCAGCTGCCCGTCCATCCCGGCCCGGGCCAGGTGCACGCCGATGGACGCCACCGCGCTCGCTGCGAACTCGAATGAGGAGCCCGCCCCTGGGCCGCTGTGCGCCCGGGTCCGGGTGTCCAGCAGCAGCACGGCGCGGTTGCGCCAGCGCTGCTCCTCGCGGCGGACCATCAGCTCACCGTGCCGCGCGGTGGACCGCCAGTGCACCCGGCGCAGTTCGTCGCCATCCCGGTAGGGCCGGGGGATGATGTCGTCTTCGCCGGCCGCGGCCGCGATCCGGGTCCGGCCGCCGCCTTCACCACGCCAGTTGCCCGCCAGCGGCCCGGCGGGCAGCGGGATGACCGGCGGCGTGACCACCAGCGTGCTGTGGGTGGCGAACGAGCGGGTCAGCTCGACCAGCCCGAAGGTGTCGGCCACCCGTACCTGGAGCGGCCCGACGGTGAACTTGCCCCGGGCCCCGGACAGGATGGGATAGGTCAGCTCCCGCCAGCCGCCCTGCTCGATCCGCTCCAGCACGAAGCGCGGCCGGGTGCCCAGCGAGTAGGGCAGGCTGTCCTCGGCCAGCAGCAGGCCGGTCGGCAGCCGGGACACGTTATCCAACCGCAGGGTGACGGTGGCGCTGCGCCCGGCGGAGACCCGGGCCGGGCTGACCCGGCGGGTACAGCGGATCCGGTACCTGGCCCGGCTGGTGGCCAGCACGGCCAGCAACGGCAGCACCACCAGCACGATGCCGATGCTGAGCAGCGCTCGCTCACCGAGGCCCAGCCCGAAGGCACCTGCGGCGGCGCCCGCCGCCAGGAATGACTTGCCGCGTGTCGTGAATCCGGCGAACAGCGCCCGCATACCGGCCCTTCCTCCAGACGCTGCCTAATTTACGTCAGGATGCTGGGAGGTGAGGCGCGCAGGATGGCGGGTGCGGGGTGCACGCCGGTGCGGCGGGGCGGGTGCGCGCAGGATGCCGCGCCGGTGAGGCGGGGCCCGCCGAAGGCGGGTGCTCGCCGAACCGGCGTTCGGCGCGAAGCGGCGATCGGGGGGTCCAGGGGGGTCGTCCCCCCGGACTGGTTCAGCGCAGCCGGGGCAGCGGGATCCGCTCCACGATGCCGGCCACCACCCGGTCCGGGAGCTGGCGTTCGGCCATCGCCTCGGCCGAGGGCAGCAGCCGGTGCGCGAGCACCGGGCCGGCCAGCGCCTGCACGTCGTCCGGTATCACGAAGTCGCGGCCGTCCAGCGCGGCCCGGGCCCGGCTGGCCCGGAGCAGGTGCAGGGTGGCCCGTGGCGACGCGCCGAGCCGCAGGTCCGGGGCGGACCTGGTGGCGCTGACCAGGCTGATCACATACTGCTTGAGTCCTTCGGACACGTGCACCCGGCGCACCGCCGCGATCAGGTCGCGCACGTCGCTGGCGCTGGCTACCGGTTCCAGCGAGTCCAGCGGGGACGTGGAGCCGTGCACGTCGAGCATGGCCAGCTCGGCCTCGGCGCTCGGGTAGCCCATGAAGATCCGCGCGGTGAACCGGTCCCGCTGCGCCTCAGGGAGCGGGTAGGTGCCTTCCATCTCCACCGGGTTCTGGGTGGCGATGACCATGAACGGCGGCTCCAGCTGGTAGCTGGTGGCGTCCACCGTCACCTGCCGTTCCTCCATGCACTCCAGCAGCGCGGACTGGGTCTTCGGGGAGGCCCGGTTGATCTCGTCGCCGACCACGATGTTGGCGAACACCGGTCCCGGCTTGAACTCGAACTCGCGGCGTTCCTGGTTGTACGCGCTCACCCCGGTGATGTCGCTGGGCAGCAGGTCGGGGGTGAACTGGATGCGCTGCACCGAGCAGTGCGTCGACTTGGCCAGCGCCTTGGCCAGCATCGTCTTGCCCACGCCCGGGACATCCTCGATCAGCACGTGGCCCTCGGCCAGCAGCACGGTGAGCGCCAGCCGCACCGCGTCTGGCTTGCCCTCGATTACGGACTCGATGGCGCTGCCGATCCGGTGGGCTATGCCAACCAGGTCGTCGAGCGTGCGCTCGGCGCCGGGCCCCGTCTCCACGACCACAAGTCCTCCTGTGCCTGTTCTGCCGCGCGTACCGACAGTACGTCCTGGCCGCCCGGTGTGCGATGCCGGCGCCGGACTAGCGGGCTGGAGTGGCGGGCCGGGCCTGGCGCTCCACTTTCCTCCCAGGCTTTGACCTGCACATTCCTCGAGCAGGTGCCGGCCTGTGGAGGATTGAAGCGTTGACGGTGGGGGAATGTGGAGTACAGTGGAGGCCGGTGGGGCAGACTGGTCACGGGCGGGAGGTGAGGGCCTGTGTTCTTGGGCACTCACACACCACGCCTGGACGAGAAGGGCCGGATGTTCCTGCCGGCCAAGTACCGCGAGGAACTCGCCGGAGGGCTAGTGATCACCAAGGGCCAGGAGCGCTGCCTCTACGTGTTCCCGGTGGACGAGTTCGCCAGGATCACCGAGGCCCTGCGCACCGCGCCGGTGACCGCTAAGGGAGTGCGGGATTACAGCCGCGTCTTCTTTGCCAGCGCGTCCGACGAGATCCCCGACAAGCAGGGCCGGATCACCATCCCGCCAGGCCTGCGCGAGTACGCGGCGCTGAGCCGCGACTGCGTGGTGATCGGAGCCGCCACGCGCCTGGAGATCTGGGACTCCACCGCGTGGGAGTCCTACCTGGCGGAGCAGGAGGACGCGTTCTCCGCGGCGTCGGAGGAGGTATTGCCAGGGGTGCTGTGAGCGGTGCCGGGACACCGGCGCCGCGTGCTCGGCGAGGTCTCCGCCCGCGCGGGGGGCAATCACGTTGGCTGGCGTCACTTCCCCGGCGCCAGGCAGCGGGACAGCTCGCGCTTCGCGCGGCTGGAGACCTAGCCGAGAACCCACCGGGCCCGGGGTCGCCCCTGTGCCGCGGCGGCTCGCCGCCGCTCGGCGCGGAGCGGCGACCGGGGGGTTCCGGGGGGTCGCCCCCGGATAAGCAGGGCATGCGGCGGGACGAGAGGGGGTTCGATGGGCGAGCCGGCGGCCGGCCATCTGCCGGTCATGGTCGAGGAGGTCCTCGCCCTGTTTGCGCCGGCCCTGCAGCCCCGCGGAGCGATCCTGGTGGACGCCACCCTGGGCCGGGCCGGGCACGCCCGGGCGCTGCTCGACGCGCACCCCGGGCTGGCCCTGATCGGGGTGGACACCGACACCCAGGCGATCGAGGAATCGCGGCGGCTGCTGGCCCCCTACGCCGACCGGGTCACCCTGGTGCACAGCCGCTACGACCAGATCCCCGAGCTGCTGTCCACCCGTGGTGACCAGCGGGTTCAGGGCATCCTGTTCGACCTCGGCGTGTCCTCCCCGCAGCTCGACGACCCGGCCCGTGGCTTCGCGTACTCCTACGACGCGCCGCTGGACATGCGGATGGACCAGAGCAACCCGCTGACCGCGGCCGACGTGCTCAACACTTACCCGGCCAGGCAGCTCGCCCAGGTGCTCCGCGACTACGGGGAGGAACGGTTCGCGCGGCGGATCGCCGACGCCGTGGTGCGGGCGCGCGCCCGCGCTCCACTTCGCTCCACCGGGCAGCTGGCGGAGATCGTCCGCGACTCCATCCCGGCGCCGGCCCGGCGCACCGGGGGCAACCCGGCCAAGCGAACCTTCCAGGCGCTGCGCATCGAGGTCAACGGGGAACTCGACGTGCTGCACGCGGCGCTGCCGGCCGCCCTGGACTGCCTGGCCGTGGGCGGCCGCATCGTGGTGCTCGCCTACCACTCGCTGGAGGACCGGGCGGTCAAGACCGCGCTCGGCCAGGCCGCGGCGGACCGCACACCCCCCGGGCTGCCGATCCCGCTGGATTCGGCCCGGCCATCGTTCCGGCTGCTCACCCGTGGCGCGCAGCGGCCGGCCGAGGAAGAGCTGGCCCGCAACCCACGCGCCGCCCCGGCCCGGCTCCGCGCGGCCGAGCGGATCAGGGAAGCGGCATGAGTCGCGGCCACCAGGACGTATCGAGGGGATCGGGGGCTGAGCAGTGACTAACACGGAGACCAGGCCGCGGCCGGGCAGAGCGCCTGCGCCATCCCGGGTGACCCGGCCACGTCCCAGGCCCAAGGCTGAGCCGGGCCGTGGCCAGCCACCCCTGCCGAGGAAGATCACCGCGCCAGCCCGGCCGGCGGTGCCCGCCGGGGCTATCGCGCGGACGCCGTTCATTCTGTTCGTGCTGGGCCTGCTCGGCGGCGGGCTGGTCTGCCTGCTGGTGATCAACACGATCCTGGCCTCGGGCTCCTACCAGATCAACACGCTGCAGCAGGCCGAGACGGCCCGGCAGGAGCAGGTCCAGGTCCTGCAGCAGCAGGTGGACGCCGACTCGGCCCCGTCCGTGATCGCCAGCCGGGCCAGCCAGCTCGGCATGGTGGCACCGCCGCTGACCAAGTTCCTCAACCTGCGCACTGGGCGGATCATCGGCCAGCCCACCAGCGAGCCAGGCGTGCTGCCCGCTCCCGGATACGTCCCGTGAAGGGAAGCCCGGGGGACGGGACAGGCAGCCGGCCCGGTCCCCGGGCCGGCGGGCGGCCGCCCGCGTCGGCCGGCCCGCGCCGCCCGCCCGCGGCCCGGCGCACCCGGACCGCCGGCCCGGCGCACCCGGCCGCGGACAGCTGGGCCGACCGGTCGGCCCGGCCCAGCCCGGTCCGCCGGCCGCCGCCGGGCAGCCGTCCCCGGGGGGCCGCCCCGCCCGGCCGTGGCCGGACCGGCCGTCCCGCACCGGGCCGCGGCTCCGCCGCCCGGGTCCCGGCCGGCCGGGTCACGCCCCGCCGGGCCACGCTGACCCGCGGCAACCCGGCCCGCCGCCTGAGGGTCAGCATGCTCTGCCTCGCGTTCGTGCTCTCCCTGGTGGCCGGGCGGCTGGTGCAGCTGCAGGCCATGGAGGGCGCGTCGTTCCGCACGCACGCCGACGCGTTCCGGCTGAACACCGTCACCGTGCCCGCCGTGCGCGGGTCGATCAGCACGGCCGACGGCACCACGCTGGCCCTGACCGTGCAGACCGACCTGGTGCACGCCGACCCGCCGATGATCACCGAGGCGAAGCGGACGTTCAGCTCGGTGGCCGACGCGCTGGCCGGGCCGCTCGGGATGACCTCCGCGGCCATCCTGGCCCTGCTGGAGTACCCCACGTCCAAGCAGTACGTGGTGCTGAAGAAGAGCGTCCCGGCCGCCACCGCGGCACGCATCTCCGCACTCAACCTGCCCGGTATCGCGCTCACGCCGTCCTACACCCGGGCCTACCCGAACGGGGACCTGGCCGCCAACATCGTGGGCTTCACCACCGCGAACGCCGCAGGCGACCTGGTCGGCCAAGCCGGCATCGAGCAGTCGGACAACACCCTGCTGGCGGGGCGGGACGGCACCCAGGAGATGCAGGACGGCACCAACGGCCAGCCCATCCCGGTGGCCGGCCAGACCAGCCGGACCATGGTCCCCGGGCGCAACGTCCGGCTGACCATCCTGTCCAGCTTGCAGTGGGAGGCCGAGCAGGCCTGCGCGCAGCGGGTCAAGGAGACCCGCGCGAGCAGCTGCACCGTGGTCGTGATGGACCCGCGCACCGGGCAGGTCCTGGCCATGGCGCAGGCCCCGCTGTTCGACCCCGCGCACCCCACCAACCTGGCCGACACCGCGGACCTGCCGGTGAGCGACGTGTTCGACCCGGGCAGCACGGCCAAGGTGATCACCGCTGCGGCCGCCTTCGAGCACGGTGGGCAGACCCCGATGAGCCCTTACACGGTGCCGGACCAGATCGTGGTGGATGGCTTCCCGTTCCACGACGCCGAGTACCACGCGACTGAGCGCTGGACCATCGCCGGGATCATCGCGCACTCCAGCAACGTGGGCATGGTCCAGGTGGTACAGCACGTCAGCCCGCAGACGCAGTGGGACTACTTCCACAACTTCGGCATCGGGCAGCCGACCCTGCCCCAGCTGCCCGCGAACAGCGACGGGATCCTCTACCCGGTCTCGCAGTGGTCCGGGGACGAGCGGTACACGATGTCGTTCGGCCAGGGCGTCGCGGTCACCGCGGTGCAGATGGCCAGCGTCTACGCGACGATCGCCAACAACGGGATCCGGGTCACCCCGACCATCGTGGCTGGCACCACCAACACCAGCGGGCAGTACGCGCCGGCCCCGAAGCCCGCCAGCCACCGGGTCATCCAGGCCAAAACGGCCCACGAGCTGATGGGCATCCTGCAGCAGGTGCCCTGGGTGGACGCGCAGGTCGGCGAGCCGTGGGCGGAGATACCCGGCTACTCGGTGGCGGCCAAGACCGGCACCGCGCAGATCGCCGACCCGGCCCGGGGTGGCTGCCTGTGCCTGTACGGGTCCAGCGTCATCGGCATCGCCCCGGCCAGCAATCCCCAGCTCGTGGTCGCGGTCAATGTGCAGAACCCGACCAAGGGCAGCTATTTCGGTATCGAGGTGGCGGGCCCGGTGTTCAACAAGGTGATGGAGTTCGCGCTGCGGACACTGAAGATCGCGCCAGATGGGGCCAAGCGTCCCAACGTGAGGCTCACGGCCCCGTGATCAGAGGTACCCTCGGCGCGTGCCTGCGGCTCTCCTTCCACGAAATGTCCCGCCGCGTCTGCTGTCCGGGCTGGCCATGCTGCTCGGGGTGACCGCCGGGCGGGCCGGGCCGGATGCGTTTGCCGGGCCGGGCGGCCCGGTCACCGTGTCCGGGGTGGCGCACGACTCGCGCCAGGTCCGGCCGGGGGACCTGTACGCCGCGCTGCCCGGCCGCAACCACCACGGCGCGGCGTTCTGCGATGCCGCGGCCGACGCGGGCGCGGTGGCCGTGCTCACCGACCAGGACGGCAAGAGCCTGGCCGCGCACTGCGGGCTGCCGGTGTTCGTGGTGGCCGACCCGCGGGGCCGGCTCGGTGAGGTCGCCTCCTGGGTGTACGGCGACCCGTCCAGCCAGCTCATGCTCATCGGGGTGACCGGTACCAGCGGCAAGTCGACCAGCACGTTCCTGCTGGAGTCCGGGCTGCGGATGTCCGGCCACCTGACTGGGCTGGTCGGCGGCGTTGAGACCCGGGTGGCCGGCGAGGTACGGCCCAGCCTGCTCACCACCCCGGAGGCCACGGACCTGCAGGCGCTGCTGGCCGAGATGGTGCAGCGCGGGGTGACCGCGGCCGCCATGGAGGTGTCCAGCCACGCGCTGGCCCTGGGCCGGGTCAGCGGCACCAGCTATGCCGTGGTCGTGTTCACCAACCTGTCCCAGGACCACCTCGATTTCCACAGCGGCATGGACGACTACTTCGCGGCCAAGGCCAGCCTGTTCACTCCGGGCTATGCCCGGGCCGGGGTGGTGAACATCGACGACGCCTGGGGCCGCGAGCTGGCCGCCACGCCACAGATCCCGCTCACCACGTTCTCCGCGGCAGGCCGGGACGAGGCCGACTGGCGGGCCGCCGACGTGCGCGGCGGCGCCGACGGGAGCAGCTTCCGGGTGATCGGCCCCG
>Ga0335069_10009567_pt1 | contig 13795 bp, 11 predicted proteins | sample Lox_Sample_11_FD_206714 | JGI IMG/M metagenome (GOLD analysis project Ga0335069, IMG submission 206714) | Soil microbial communities from Loxahatchee National Wildlife Refuge, Florida, United States - Lox_Sample_1.1 | ecosystem: Environmental > Terrestrial > Soil > Wetlands | place: USA... | reverse complement strand
TTGCTCCAGCCGCGCTTCAGCTCCACGTAGGTGTAGACGATGCGCTGGATGGCGGTCAGGTTGGAGAGCACGGCCACCACCCACAGCACCGCCACCATCCGGTTGAGGATGGCTCCGGCGATCAGCAGCACCACCCGCTCGGGCCTCTCCATCAGCCCCACCGGGCAGCGCGGGATCAGGCTCTCGGCCCGGGCCCGGGCGTAGGAGGTCATGAAGCTGCCGAAGGCCGCCACCCACACCAGCACCATGAGCCCGTTGCGCTCCAGCCGGGCGTAGAGGATGAGCAGGCCCATGAACAGCAGCATGTCGGAGTAGCGGTCCATGGTGGAGTCGAGGTAGGCGCCGAACTTCGTCTCCCGCCCGCGCAGCCGCGCCACCCGGCCGTCGAGCATGTCGAAGATGGCGGCGACCAGCGCGACCACCCCGCCCAGGCGCAGCAGGCCGGGGTTGACGTAGCCGCTCCCGCCCGCGGCCCCGAACATGGCGCAGGCCACGCCGGTGAGGACGAGGCCGGTGATGGTGAGCACGTCGGGGCTGACGTGGGCGAGGGCGCGGACCAGGCCCTCGAGCAAGGGCGACAGCACGTCTCCCAGCCACGCGCTGAGCGTTCGTCGAGGCACAGCGTCCTCTGCGGACCGCAACTGGCGCGAGTGTATGCCGCCCCCCGGGGGGAGTCAAAGTACAATCGCGTCGGCCGCGACGGAGCGACAGCCATGGGAGCGACAGCATGGTGCGAAAGCCGGTCGTCCTCATCACGGGTGCCAGCGGCGAGATCGGCCACGGGCTGATCGACAGCCTGTCGTGCGAAGACGGGCGGCCCATCATCACCCTCGACCTCAAGCCGCTGGACGCGGAGCTGGGCGGGCGCGTGCAGCAGCAGTATCTCGGCTCCATCCTGGACGGCAACCTGCTCGACCGCATCCTCTCGGAGTACGAGGTGGACCTGGTCTTCCACCTGGCGGCGCTGCTCTCCACCCGCGGCGAGTTCACCCCGACCACCGCCCACCAGGTGAACGTCGAGGGCACCCTGCGCATGCTCGAGTTCGCGCAGCGGGAGGGCGAGTCGCACGGCCGGCCGGTGGTGTTCCTGTACCCCAGCTCCATCGCCGCCTACGGGCTGCCGGACCTCGCCGCCAAGGCGCGGGCCGGCCGGGTGCGCGAGGACGAGTGGAACGCCCCCACCACCATGTACGGCTGCAACAAGCTCTACTGCGAGCACCTGGGCCGCTACTACGCCCGGCACTACAAGCAGCTGGCGGCCGAGAACCTGTCGGGCCGCGTCGACTTCCGCTGCGTGCGTTTCCCGGGCCTGATCTCGGCGGTGACGGTGCCCTCGGGCGGGACGTCCGACTACGCGCCCGAGATGCTGCACGCGGCGGCGCAGGGCAAGCCCTACGCCTGCTTCGTGCGGCCCGATACCCGCATCCCGTTCATGGCCATGCCGGACGGGGTGGACGCCCTGCTCCGACTGGCGGCGGCCCCGGCCTCGTCGCTGACGCGGACGGTGTACAACGTGGGGGCCTTCAACCCGTCGGCCGATGAGGTCCGCGCCCGCGTGCTCGCGGCCTTTCCCGGCGCCGAGGTGACCTGGGCGCCCCACCTCAAGCGCCAGCGCATCGTCGACACCTGGCCGGCCGACGTGGACGACGGCGCCGCCCGCCGCGACTGGGGTTTCGCGCCGCGCTACGACGAGGCGCGCGCCTTCAGCGAGTACCTGGTGCCGACCATACGGCAGAGGTACCGGTAGCGTCCTTCCAGCCGGTCGGGGACTATCGGGCCCTTCCGCCTGGCGGGCGCGCGCCCCGGCACTGCGGGTGCGCCAAGCGTACCAGCCGCTCGATCAGGCCGCGAAGGTACTCGCGCAGCTCCGCCGGAGGCAAGCCGCCAGGGAGCCTCGCCTCATCGCCGATCGTGATCTGCGACAGCACCCAGGCGAGCTGGGCCGGCGGCGAGGGCCTCCGTCAGCGAGAGGCCGAGGCCTTCGAGCGCGCGAGCGTCGACGAGGTCGCGGATCTCCGAGCGCCCGAGGAGGGTGCACAGCTTGTTCGCGAAGATCTCCTCGGCCGGGTCCACCCGGCCCAGAAGGTGCAGCCTCTCCGCCCGGTCGCCGCGGTCCAGCCGTGCCCGCAGCTCGGACACGGTCATTGGCCCCCCAGTTGGGCGTGGCTGATCGCCACGCCTATCGGTCGTAGCCCACGCCCGCCCAGAGCGAGCGGCTCGGGCCCGGGAAGCCGATGAACGTCTCGTAGCGGCGGTCGGTGAGGTTGTCGCCGCGGGCGCGCAGCGTGATGCCGTTGGCGAAGCGCCAGGATCCGGAGGCGGCGAGCAGGCCGTACCCGGCCACGCTGTCGCGGTCGGGGACCGGGTACTGGAAGTCGAGGTATCCGGAGCTGCCGCGGCCCTGCAACCGCAGGGTCGCGGCGGGGACGGGCCGCCAGGTCAGCCACCCACTGCCGATCCACCGCGGCTGCTGCAGGAGCGGGGTGCCGGAGAGGTCGCGCACGTCGAGCCAGGTGGCCTCGGCCTCCAGGGCGAGCGTCGGGTGCGGCTGCCAGCGTGCGGTGAGCTCCACGCCCTGCGAGCGGACGTGGGCGCGGTTCACGTTCAGGAACTGCTGGAAATCGAAGTCGATGAGGTTCCGCAGGTCCTGACGGAAGCAGGTCGCACCCAGGTCGAGCCGCGCCGGGCGAATCCGCTGCTCGATCCCGGCCTCGCCGCCCCACACGTACTCGGGCTCCAGGTCCGGGTTGCCGCCGAGGGCGCGCGGGCTGGCCAGGGCGAAGAAGCTCGGCAGCTTCGAGGCGCGGCCGCCCGAGAGGTGCAGCCGGGTGTCTCCCTCTGCGGGGCGGAGCACGATCCCCGCGTGCGGGTTCGCCTGCACTGTGCCGCCGGTCACCGCGTCCACCCGCAGCGCCGCCTCGTAGAGCAGCGGTCCTCTCTCGTGGCGTACCCCAGCGAAGGCGCCGGCGGTGGTGCGGGTCTTGGTGTAGTCGCCGGGCACATCGCCTCCCAGGGCCGGGGGCAGCTTCAGCAGGCTGGTGTTGTCGCCGTGCTCGCTCTCCGCCGCCAGCCCGGCGTCGATCTCCGTTCGCGGCGAGCGCAGCAGCGGCATCTGCCAGCCGAGCCGCAGCCGCGAGAAGGTCGTGTGCTCGGTGGACTCGGGCACCACCGGGGGGACCGCGGGGCTGCTGCGCTGCAGGTCGCGGAAGGCGAGGCCCGCGAAGAGTTGCTGTCGGCGGCCGCCGGCCTCGCCCAGCTCGGCCCGGGCGGCGAGGTCGAGGTCCTGGTGGTCGGTGCGGCGCAGGAGGCCGCTGCCGTAGACGGGCCCGCCCGAGGTGTCGGGGTAGTCGTCGGCAGTACCGTCGGCGTACCGGGCGGTCAGCGCCAGCGCGCCGTTCGCCCCGAGGGCGATATCCCCCGTGGCCCAGGTGTCGAGCTGCCGGAAGCGGTCCTCGCCGACCCGGTGCTGCTCCTCGTCCCACGACGCGCCGGCGGCCCAGCCATCGCGACCGGCGCCTCCGGAGAGGCGGCCGAAGGCGCGGCGCTGGTCGAAGTCGCCGGCCTCTAGGCCGACCAGCGTCCGCAGGGTCCCGGGCCTGCCGCGCGGCGTGAACAGCTGGATGACGCCGGCGAGCGCGTTCGTCCCGTAGAACGAGGTCAGCGGGCCGCGCACCACCTCGACGTGGTCGACCAGGCCGGCCGGCAGCTCCTCGAGGTTGACGGCGCCGCCCTGCTCCTCGGTCGCGTCGTTGAGCGGGATGCCGTCGAGGAGGACCAGCGTGAAGTTGGGGTCGCCGCCGCGCACGTAGGCGTTGGACACGCCGGCGCGCGAGCCGCTGCTGAGGACGTTGAGGCCAGGCACCTCGCGGGCGAGGTCGCTCCCGGAGCGGGAGGCGGAGGCCTCGATCTCGCGCGCGTCGAGGACGGTCAGGCCGCCGGTCGCGGAGGAGGCCGGCCGCGCGGTGACCGTGGTCGTCTCGTAGAAGACGGGGGCCGGCGGCGGAGATGGCTCCTGCGGCGAGGCCGGCTGCGGCGGGTCGTCCGAACCCGGAGCGATGACAGGCGTCAGGGACAGTGCGACGAGCAACAGCGCGGACGACATCGAGGCGGCAGCTGGCATCACCCATCCTAGCGTGCGTGCGGCGCGTCTCAGCGCCGTCGCAGCGCGCTCTCGGGCGGGAAGCTGCAGGGGCTGAGCACCGACTCCGCGGGCAGGGGCTGCCGGCTGCGGAGCCAGCCCGCGACCAGCTCGACGGCCCTGCCGGCGGTCGCCGGGAGCACCACCGACGCGGACAGCACCCCGGAGGCGACTCGATGCTGGCCGTCCTCCGGCAGCGCGTCGCAACCGAGGACGGGCACGTCGGACCACTCCGGCGAATGCGCGCACGTGGCCCGCCGGGCGCCGATCGCCATCGCGTCGTTCTGGGCCACGATCACCGCCGGCCGCCGGTTGCCGGCGCTGCCCAGGCGCAGCCACCCGGCGACCGCCTTCTCGCCGCCGGCCCCCGTCCAGTCCGCGTTCAGCACCTTCCACTCGTACCGCACGCCCAGCACCGCCCTGGTGCCAAGGAGCCGGTCCTGCGCCGCGGAGGTGTCCGCGGGTCCCTGGACGTAGAGGACGAGCCCGCCGTCCGGAGCCAGCGCCCGCACCTGGCGGCCGTGAATGCGTCCGATCTCCAGGTGATCCGGGGTGACACTGGCGATCGGCAGGTCCTGGCGTTGTCGGCGCAGCTCTTCGAGGTAGCCGACGCGGCGGTTCAGGACCACCCATCCGATGCCGGCCGCCACGGCGTTGCGTGCCACGCGTTCGAGCCCCTCGCCAGTGATGGTGTGGATGACGATGGCCGCCGGCCGCTCGGCCTCCGGAGCGTGGATCCGCGCGAACGACTGGTGGATCTGCACCACCGGGTTGTTCTCGGCGAACTGCACCTCGACCAGGAGGCCGGCGCGTGTCCCGATCGCCCGCGCCTCCCCCGCCTGCAGGCGGTGGTACTCCTGTCGCTCGTCGACGAGCGAGACGAACACCGTCGCGGCCATGCTAGGCGGGTCGGGCGCAGGCCGCCAGCTCGCCCGCGACGCGACCCGGCGGGAAGCCGAAGTAGTCGCGGGCGTTGAAGAAGCTGACGTTCGCCACCAGGTTGCCGAGCGCCTGGCGGTCGTCGGGCAGGCGGCCGCGCCGGACCTCCTCGCCCAGGATCTGGCAGAGCAGCCGGCGGAAGTAGTCGTGCCGGGAGTACGACAGGAAGCTGCGCGAATCGGTGGTCATGCCGACGAAGCGCGACAGCAGGCCGATGTTCGCGAGCAGCCGGATCTGGGCCTCCATCCCGTCGAGCTGGTCGAGGAACCACCAGGCCGAGCCCCACTGCATCTTGCCGGGCATGCTGCCGTCCTGGAAGTTGCCGACCATGGCGGCGAAGACCGCGTTGTCGGCCGGGTTCAGGTTGTAGAGGATGGTCTTGGCCAGGTCGTCGGTCTCGTCGAGGCGATCGAGGAAGCGTGCCAGGCCGCGCGCCTGCCTGGCGTCGCCGATCGAGTCGAAGCCGGTGTCGGGGCCGAGCTGCCGGCGCATGCGGGCGTTCGTGTTGCGCAGCGCGCCCAGGTGGTACTGCTGCACCCACCCGCGCTGGTGGTCGAGGAGCGCCAGGCGGTGCAGGAGCGCCGAGCGGAAGACGCACGCCTCGCCGGCGTCGAGCGGCCGCCCCGCCCGCGCCTTCTCGAACAGCGCCTTGGCGGTGGCGTCGGTGAACTCCTCGGCATCCAGCCGTTCCAGGCCGTGGTCGGAGGCGCGGCAGCCGTGCTCGTGGAAGAAGGCGTGGCGCCGGTCGAGGGCCGCGAGCAGCTCCCGCCAGCTGCCGATCGAAACCGCCGCCGCCGCCTCGAGCTTCGTCAGCCAGGCGGTCCAGGCGCCCAGGTCCTCGACGGACAACGCCCGGTCGGGCCGCCAGGTGGGGTAGACGCGCGTATCCGGGTCCTTCCGCCCGGCGAGCGCCTCGTGGTGCGCCAGCGGGTCCGTGGGGTCGTCGGTAGTGCAGACGACGGCGACCCGGAACTGGCGCAGCAGGCCGACGGCCGTGAAGCCGTCGCGCTGGAGCAGCTCGTTGGCGCGGTCGAAGACGGCGCGGGCGGTGCGCGCGTTCAGGGGGGTATCGATCCCGAACGGGCGGTGCAGCTCCATGGCCGTCCAGTGGTAGAGCGGGTTGCCGAGGGTGTCCGGCACCGTCCGCGCCCACGCTTCGAACTTCTCCCAGTCGGGGGCGTCGCCGGAGCAGAAGCGCTCCTGCACCCCGTTCGCCCGCATGGCGCGCCACTTGTAGTGATCGCCCTCCAGCCAGATCTCGGTGACCGAGCGGAAGCGGTGGTCTTCGGCCATCGCCGCGGGCGAGAGGTGGCAGTGGTAGTCGACGATCGGCAGGTCCCTCGCGACCTGGTAGAGCTCGCGCGCGGTCTGGGTCTCCAGCAGGAAGTCGTCGTGGATGAAGGGCTTCATGGGGCCTCGTTAGGCGGTCTTCTCGGCGGGGATGGGCTCGAACCTCGGCGCCAGCGCGTGGTGGATGGCGAAAGCCACGAGGTAGGCGAAGGCGCAGACGCCGAACAGGATGGCGTAGCCCGCCCTCACGTTGCCGGCGGCGGTGAAGCGGTCCAGCAGCCGGCCGGTGAGGATGGGGAAGAGGAAGCCCCCCGCTGAGCCCGCCATGCCGCCGAGGCCGGTGATGGTGGCCACGTCCTTCTTGGGGAACATGTCGGAGACGGTCGTGTACAGGTTCGCCGACCAGGCCTGGTGGGCCGCCCCGGCCAGGCCGATCAGCAGCACCGCCGGCCAGTCGCCGACCTTCGTCACCGCGAGGATCGGCAGCACGCAGAGGGCGAAGATGAACATCCCCGTCTTGCGCGCGCGGGTGACGGTCCAGCCGCGGCTGTAGAGCCATCCCGTCACCCAGCCGCCTGCGATGCTCAGCACGGTGACGATCGTGTAGATGGTCACGATGTGGATCCAGCTGTGCCTGATGTCGAGCAGACGTGGTGGCCTGCGGAAGTAGTCGGGCAGCCAGATCAGGAAGAACCACCAGACCGGGTCGGTCAGGAACTTCGCCGTGATGAAGGACCAGGTCTGCCGGAGGCGCAGAGCGCGCAGCTCCCCCAGCGGCGCTCCGCCCGCGCCCGCCTCGTCCCTGTCGCTGTGGATGAGGTCGAACTCGGCCTTCGTCAGGTTCCTGCGCTTCTCCGGGACGTCGTACAGCGGCAGCCAGAAGAACAGCCACAGGAAGCCCGCGGCACCGGCCAGGACGAAGGTGGAGCGCCAGCCCCACTGCAGCGCGATCGCCGGGATCATCATCGGCGCCACGATCGCGCCGACATTGGTGCCGGCGTTGAAGATGGAGTTGGCGAGCGCCCGCTCGCGCTTGGGGAACCACAACGCCACCGCCTTGATCGCCGAGGGGAAGTTGCCGCCCTCGCTCACCCCCAGGAAGCTGCGGGCCGCGAAGAACCCGGCGACCGAGCCCACCGCCGCGTGGCACACCGCCGCCACGCTCCATAGCGCGATCGAGACGGCGTAGCCGATCCTGGTCCCGTGGCGGTCGACGAAGCGGCCGAAGAACAGCAGCCCCACCGCATAGGCGAGCTGGAAGGTCGAGTTCACCCAGCCGAAGGTCTCGTTGGACCAGTGCAGCTCGGCGTCGAGGAACTCCTTGATGAGCGCGAGGATCTGGCGGTCGACGTAGTTGACGGTGGTGGCGAAGAAGAGAAGCGCACACACCACCCAGCGGTAGTGGCCGACCGTGCCGGTCGCCAGGGGAGGCTGGGTCGCCGCGGTCGGCCGGGCCATGGTTCACTCCCGCGAGAGCCGCTACTGGTTGACGCCGCTGGCCAGGAAGCCGCCGTCGACCGCGAGCACCTGGCCGTTGACGAAGCTGGCGGCGTCCGAGGCCAGGAAGACGCAGGCGCCGACCAGCTCCTCGACCTGGCCGAACCGGCGCAGCGGCGTGCGCAGGCGCAGCTCGCGGCCCCGCTCGGTGCCGTCGAGCAGGGAGGCGTTGAGCGCCGTCCGGAAGACGCCGGGCGCGATCGCGTTCACCACCACGCCCTTGGGGCCCCATTCGATCGCCAGCGAGCGGGTGAGCCCCGCCACCCCGGCCTTGCTGGCGGAGTAGGCGGCCACCTCGAAGAACGACACGAACGAGGTCAGCGAGGCGATGTTGACGATGCGCCCGCGGCCGCGCTCCAGCATCGGCCGCCCGAACACCTGGCAGGCACGCAGCGTGCCCGTCAGGTTGGTCTCCAGGATGCCGCTCCACTCCGCCTCGGGCAGATCGAGGGTGGGCGTGCGCTTGATGCGACCGGCGGAGTTGACCAGCACGTCCACCCGCCCGAAGGCCGCCAGCACCGCCTCCCGCGCCGCCTCCAGCGAGGCGCGGTCGGTGACGTCGGCGGTGGTGCGGACCGTACGCCGGCCGCGGGCCTCGATCTCCGCCGCCACCGCCTCGACGGTCTCCCGGGTGCGCCCGCAGGCGACCACCTGGGCGCCGGCCTCGGCCAGTCCCAGCGCCAGCGCGCGGCCGATGCCCGCGGTGCCGCCGACCACCACCACCACCCTGTCCGTCAGATCGAGAGAGGGATGTCCCACGCGGCTCCTCCTGTGGCGCTAGGTCGCGCTCGGCGGCTCCCCGCCGGCTGCCGGTGCGCCGCCGCCCGGCGCCGCCTCCAGCGTCTGTGCCGCCTGTGCGGCCTTCAGGTGCTCGGTCATGGCGGCCCGCGCGCCGCCCGCGTCCTTCGCCCGCACCGAGCGGTAGATCCGCCGGTGCATCTCCGCCGACTCGCGCAGGTCCTGGGCATGGCGGATGGTCTGCTTGCGGATCTCGTAGAACTGCGCGGAGATCATCTCCACCAGCGCCGCCAGCACCCGGTTTCCGCAGCCAGCGGCCACGGCGCGGTGGAAGCGTACGTCGTGCAGCAGGAAGCCGGTGGGGTCCTCGAGCGAGGCGAACATCTCCGTGACCTCCTCCGACATGGCCGCCAGGTGCTCCGCGGTGGCGTGCTGGGCGGCGAGGCCGGCCACGCCGACCTCCAGCACCAGCCGCGCCTCGAACATCTCGGCGGGGGTGAACCCGTGCAGGGAGGCGAGCAGGCTCAGCGGCTCCGTGCCGAGGTCGGGCGGACCGTCGGCGATGAAGGTCCCGGCGCCGCGCCTGGACACCACGACGCCCATGGCCTCCAGCGCCTCCAGGCCGGAGCGAACGCTCGGCCGGCTCACGCCCAGCTCGAGCGCGAGGTCGCGCTCGCCGGGCAGGCGGTCGCCGGGCCTCATCTCGCCGCGCTCGATGAGACGGCGCACGTGGTGGACCACGCGGTCGCGCGCGGTCTGCGTCTCGCCGGCGGCGCGCGGCACGCTCACGCGACCTGCAGGCCGGGCCGCGCCGCCGCGGCGTAGACGGCGTGCACCAGCGCCAGGCTGCGCAGCGCCTCGCGGCCGTCGCAGGCCGGCCGGCTTCCGTCGGCGATGGACCGGGCGAAGTCCTCGAAGAGCCGGCGGTGCGGACCGGCGTCCGAAACCACCGGTGTCCGGGCGTCCTCGCGTCCGCGCCCGCCCGCAGCCGGCGACAGGAGCTCGGGCAGCGGGTCGCGCAGGTCCGCCGCGACCACCGCGTCCCCCTCGATCACCACGGTGCCGCCGGTCCCGGTGATCTCGACCCGGCGCGGGTAGCCGGGCCAGGCCGCGGTGGTCGCCTCCAGCGTGCCGACGGCCCCGGACGCGAACTCGAGGAGCGCGAGGGCCGTATCCTCGCCCTCGATCGCGTGGACGGCACTGGCCGTCAGCGCCCGCACCTGCGCCACCGGCCCCAGCAGCCACAGCAGCAGGTCGACGGTGTGGATGCCCTGGTTGACGAGGGCTGCGCCGCCGTCCAGCGCCCTGGTGCCCCGCCAGCGGGAGGCCGCGTAGTACTCCGGCGGGCGGTGCCACTTCACGCGCGCCGAGACGAGCAGCGGGCGGCCCAGCCTGCCGGCTGCGATCGCGTCGCGGAGGCGGACCAGCGCGGGGTTCAGGCGGTCCTGGTACAGGACTGCGAGATGGACGCCGGCGCGCTCGGCCGCCGCGACCAGCTCCTGCCCGCGCTCGACGGCCACGTCGATCGGCTTCTCCACCAGCAGGTGACGACCGCGGGCGGCGGCGGCGATGCCGTGCTCGGCGTGCAGGCCCGAAGGGCTGCCGATCACCACCAGGTCCAGCGGGGTGTCGAGCAGGAGCTCGAGGCCGGGGAACGCGCGCCCGCCGTGGCGCGCCGCGAAGGCCTCCGCCTTCTCGAGGCGGCTTCCGGCGAAGCCGGCGACCGTCCAGCCGGCCTCGCGAGCGGCGCGGACGTGCGTCTCGGTGATGTTGCCGCAGCCGACGAAGCCGGCGCGCAAGGCCACGCTGCCTACTTCCCGTACTCCGCCACGAATTCCTTCCACGCCGCCTCGGCCCGCTCGGCCGAGAACGGCCCGTGCAGGATGAGCAGCCGGTGGCGGAAGCGTGCTGGAGCACCCGGGTCGAGGCCGAAGTCGATGCGGTCCTTCCCGTTGCTGAAGGTCTTCGCCCCGAACGGGTTCGCGGCGAAGAGGCCGTAGCTGCGGGCGTGCCAGTAGGTGGGGAAGCCGGGGTTCTGCGGGTGGTCCATCAGCACCAGCACCAGGTCCTCGCTGCCCACCCGTCCCGAGAGCGCGACCCAGCGGTTGCGTGTCCCCCACACGGCGTCACCGCGGCGGCCCTCGCTGCCCGTGTACACGCCGTTGACGCCGGCGTTGTCCAGCACCGGTACGGTGGTGGCGTGGCCGCTGGCATCTGTGAAGACCTCGGGCTCGGTCGAGGGCCCCTCGAGCGGACGCGCCACCCGCAGCCCCAGCATGCCCTCCTTGGTGTCGCCGAACGCGACCCGGCCGCCCACCGCCGTGAGCGTCGTGACCCGGTCGATCAGCCGCCGGTCGGCGGCGCCGCGGAAGACGAACCTCGTCCGCTCCTGCAGGGCGACCGATCCGTCGGGCATCACCCACTCGAGCCGGACCGCGAGCTCGCCGCGGTCTGCGCCCCCCTGCGCGGCGTCGATCGCCGCCTGTCGGATGTGGCCCATCTTCGCCCGCTCGGCCGGCGGGATCGCCTCCGAGTTGCCCCAGAAGTCCACTCCGTTCACGTCACCGTAGGTCAGCCAGAAGCCGACCTGGTGCGGGTGGTCAGCGCGCTCGCCCGGCCGCGGCTGCAGCGGGAAGCCGCGGGTCACCAGCGTGCCGGCCGCCGAGCGGATCGGGAAGAGCACGGGCTTGGCCAGGCGCTCCGGCCAGACGTAGGAGGTGAAGGGCTGGCCGCCGATGCTGACGTCGACGCGTCGCTCGGCCGGGCGCGCCCGGACCTCCACGCGTTCGTCCTCGCCCGCCGAGGCCACCGGCCTCGCCGTCGCCAGAGCCGATGCCAGCCCCAGGCCCAGCACGACGACCGTCGATCTGGTCATACCACTCACCTTGATTGCAGGGACAACGCTCCTTGTACTTCCCGCGACAGCCGGCTGTCAAGCACTGCAGAACAGGGTCGAACAGCAGTTTCGTACAGCCTGGGCACGGCCTCCATCGGCGCATGGCCGGTTTGCGTCCGGTCCTCAGCCGATGGGCGCGTCTCCGCGGCGGTGCCCACTCCCAGCCCACCGGTCAGACCAGTGATTGACGGCCCCCTGCGCCTCGGCCTAAGCTTGGGGTCTCGGCAGCCCACGGCAGCGGGCAGGAGGCGGCGGTGAGCGGCAGGCTGGACGCGCTGAACCTCGAGCTGGTGCCGGCGTCGCGGGTGCTCGCGGCCGGGGCCGAGTGGGCGCTCGCCGCCGGGGCGCGGCTGGCCGTGTCGGTCGCGGACGAGCGCACCCGTGTCCTGGACGACCTCGAGGGCGAGACGCTCGACCATCATCACGGACCGGTGCTGATCGGGCCGATGTCCCCGCGCAACGCCGCCGCGCTGCGGACCCACCTTCCGTGGCTGCGGCCCTGTGCGTGGGGCACGCGCACCTCCGCCGGACTGGGCGACCGCCTGGGTCTCGCCACGCCGGGCCACGTGCGTGCCGTGCGGGCGGTGGGCGGCGGCATCGCGCCGGTGTTCGCGCAGCAGTCCATCCGGGAGATGACGCGCACCGGCCGCACCCCGGGCCAGGTTATGGACGACGCCACCTGGGGCATGTTCGCCGAGGGCTGGCGCGACGGCACCGGCGCCGACGCGGACCACCTCAAGGCCACCGAGGACATCGATGCCTGCCTGGCCGCCGGCTTCACCCTGTACACCATCGATCCGGGCGAGCACGTCGACGGCGGCGCGGACGCGGCGGACCTGCTGACGCTGCGCGCCGCCCTCGCCAACCTGCCCTGGGCGGCGCTCGAGGACGCCGAGGCGGGCCTGCGCGGGCGCTACCTCGGCCGCGCCGTCGAGGTCGAGCACCTGAAGCTCGTCTTCGACGAGGCCACGCTGCTGCGGGCGGCGGTGAAGTACGGCCGCGCCGTGGCCCACGTGGCCCGGATGGCGCGGCACCTGCTGCGCGCCGCCGGCCGGCGGCCGGTGGAGCTGGAGGTGTCGGTCGACGAGACCGAGACGCCGACGACGCCGGCCGAGCACTACTGGGTGGCCTCCGAGCTGCGGCGCCTGGGGGTGGCCTGGGTGAGCCTGGCGCCGCGGTTCGTGGGCCGCTTCGAGAAGGGCGTCGACTACATCGGCGACCTCGCGGCCCTGGAGCGGGACCTGGCGGCGCACGCGGCCGTCGCCCGCCAGCTGGGACCCTACAAGCTCAGCCTGCACTCCGGCTCCGACAAGTTCAGCGTCTACCCGATCGCGGCGCAGCAGACGCGCGGCCTCGTCCACCTGAAGACCGCGGGCACCAGCTACCTCGAGGCACTGCGGACGGTCGCCGTCGCCGACCCGCCCCTCTTCCGCGCCGTCTACGCCTTCGCGCGCGAGCGCTACGAGAGCGACCGGGCGAGCTACCACGTCTCCGCGCAGCTCACCCGGGCGCCCGGAGCGGGGGAGCCGGCCGACGCGGAGCTGCCGGCGCTCGTCGAGCAGTTCGACTCCCGCGAGATCCTGCACGTCACCTTCGGCTCGGTGCTGAAGGCGACGGCCGCCGACGGCCGGCCGCGCTTCAAGGACGCGCTGTTCGACCTGCTGCAGTCCCGCCCCGAGGCCTACGCGGAGAACCTCCGGCGGCACTTCGTCCGGCACCTGCAGCCCTTCGTCAGCGTCGGGCGATGAGCCCGGCCGTCGCGGATCCCGTGGTCGGCCGCGGACTGGACACCGGCTACATCGCCACCCCCGAGGTGCGCGCCCTCGCCCGCCGGGGCCTGGCCGCGCTGCCCGTCGACGGCGGCCGGGTTCTGGTGCTGATCCCCGACGGCACGCGCACCATGCCCATGCCGCTGCTGTTCGAGGTGATCGACGAGTCGCTGGGCCCGCGCACCGCGGCGCTCGACTTCCTGGTGGCCCTGGGCACCCACCCGCCGATGAGCGACGAGCAGCTCAGCTCGCTGGTCGGTCGCGTGGTTCGCGGCGGCCGCAGCGGCCCGCGGCGCGTGCTCAACCACCGCTGGCAGGACCCGGCCGCCTTCGCCACCCTCGGCACCATCCCCGCCGCGGAGGTCGAGTCGCTGAGCGGGGGCCAGCTGCGCCACGAGGTGACCGTCAGCCTGAACCGTCTGCCGCTCGAGTACGACCACGTGCTGGTCTGCGGGCCGGTGTTCCCTCACGAGGTGGCGGGCTTCTCCGGCGGCACCAAGTACCTGTTCCCGGGCATCGCCGGGGCCG
>Ga0335069_10009566_pt1 | contig 13796 bp, 13 predicted proteins | sample Lox_Sample_11_FD_206714 | JGI IMG/M metagenome (GOLD analysis project Ga0335069, IMG submission 206714) | Soil microbial communities from Loxahatchee National Wildlife Refuge, Florida, United States - Lox_Sample_1.1 | ecosystem: Environmental > Terrestrial > Soil > Wetlands | place: USA... | reverse complement strand
ACACGATCACATCGCAATCGACGTCGCTGTCGGCATGCAGGACGGTTGATGAGAGGCTGTGAAACGCGGCGGCAACCAGCACGTTCTTGCCGACGATCTCCTGCGCCTGCTCTGCCGCCGAGCCCTGCCACACGCCGAGCAAGCGCGTCGGACGCCCGCCAACTGCAGCTGCGAGTGGCACGGTTGCGTCAATGAGGATGGTGCCTTGGCGAAAGGCGGGCTTCAGTTGCTTCAGCAGCTCGGCTTGTCCAGCGAAGGGGACGGTGAGTACCACGGTGTCGCACATCTTCACTGCGACCAAATTTTCTACGCCCTCGACGCTACCCAGGGCGCCGGCCTTCTCCGCGATCTGCGCAGCAGCGGTGCGAGCGCGCTCGCCGTCACGCGAACCGATCACCACCGATTCGCCGGCTCGCGCCCAGCGCAGCGCCAGGCCCGAGCCTTCGGGGCCGGTGCCGCCAATGATGGCGATCATGCGGCCTCACCTGCGCGCAGCGGTTCGGGCTCGGGCGCGGGGTAGGTGTATTGCGTGTAGAGCGTGTTGCGCTGCGCCGGAATACGGCCGAGTTCGAGGATGCGCTTCTGGAACTCCGCGGTCGAGGTGTACTGACCGGCCGTCGAGCCCGCCAGGCGCGAGATATTTTCTTCGAAGAGCGTGCCGCCGTAATCGTCGGCTCCCGCCAGTAAGACAAGCTGCGAGACTTCACGTCCCAGCTTCACCCAGGAAACCTGGATGTGGTTGATCGATCCGGCGAGCATGATGCGCGCCAGCGCGTGCACCTTCACGTGCTCGGCCAGCGTGGCGCCGCTGCGCGCGAGGCCCTGCGCGAACAGCAACGTGTTGTCGTGGATGAAGCCGAGTGGAACGAATTCGGTGAAGCCGCCGGTACGCGACTGGATCTCGCGCAGCAGCAGCAGTTGGTTGACCCAGTGCTCCGGCGTCTCGCTGTGGCCGTACATCATGGTCGAGGTGCTGCGAATACCGCACTGGTGCGCCGTCTCGATCACCTCGCGCCATTGCGCTACGCTGAGCTTATTGCGCGAAAGCACGTGACGCACGCTGTCGTCGAGGATCTCGGCCGCGGTGCCGGGCAGCGTGTCGAGTCCGTTCGCCTTCAGCATCAGAAGGTATTCGCGAATCGGCATGCCCGTGAGCTCGACGCCGTAGACCATTTCCATGGGCGAGAAGGCGTGGGCGTGCATCTTTGGCGTCGCCGATTTCACCGCACGCAAAATGTCGCGATAGTAGTACGGCGGCAGGTCGCGAGGCAGACCGCCCTGGATGCAGACCTCGGTGGCGCCCCACTGTTCCGCCTCGCGGCATTTGTGCGCGACCTCGTCGAGCGAGAGGAAATATGCGGTTTCGTTATGCGGGCCGACGCCGAAGGCGCAGAACTTGCAGCCCACAAAGCAGACATTTGTAAAGTTGATGTTTCGCGTGACAACGTAGCTGATGACGTCGCCTACCAGCTGCTTGCGGATTTCGTTGGCAGCAACCGTAAGCCCGAAGAGATCATCGCCTGTGGCGCTGGCTAGCAGCAGGCATTCGTCGCGCGTGAGCGAGGCGCCGTCCAGGGATGCCAGAACCTTTTCGAGAGCTGCGCGTAGCGGTGCGGAGGCTCGGCGCTGCACGTCCTGCCACGTGCCTTCTTGAAGCGTCTGACGATTACACCAACTTAGTTCGTGCATAGCACTGCCGTCGAAAAGCGGGTCCCTCGACTGCGTGAGTCTGATCGCTGCGCGATCAGACTCACTCCGCTCGGGATGACAAAGAAAAAAGTTCACTAACGGCACGGCTGAAGCCGTGCCCTGATACGAAGCAAAATCTCAACTACGCGTCGAATGCTCCGCGAGCGCATGCTTTTTACGCTCAAATGCTCCGCGAGTGCATGTTCACTGGCCCCAACGCTCTGCGGGCGCATGCTCCCTACGCGGGGCCTACCGAAACAGATCCCTCTCCGCGGGACGCACCAATTGCCGCGCGCTGCCGTTTCCCCGCGGATACGGATACCCACGGATTATACAAGCGGGAATTTGCTTGTTCTTTTCGCAAAGCAGGCCCGCGACACACGCCAGCTCGTCGGCAATGGCCTCCTCGGTCGCGTGCAGTTCGTAGCCGTATGCATCGCGCTTGCCGCGATAGTCGACGGTAACCTTCATGCCTGCCACCCCGATGGCAACCTCGGTCAATCCTTCGCGCCAGGGACGCCCAAAGCTATCGCTGATAATTACTGGGACGTGCAGCCCCGTTCGCTTCTTCAGCCGCCGATGAATGCGCGCCGATGAGCGGTCGGGATCTTCCGGCAGCAACACCGTCGTGCGGCCACCATCGACGTTGGAGACATCGACGCCGCTGTTAGCGCAGATGAAGCCATGCCGGGTCTCCGTGATCAGAACATGTTTCCTGCGGACCACGCGTTTCGCCTCACGTAAGGCGAGCTCCACTACCCGCGCATCGACGGCGTTGGCGGCGGCAAATTTTCGCGCGGCGAGCGAGGGCCTCACCGTATCCAGAGCTACGGTCTGGGCCTCAGCTTTCGAGACGATTTTGTGCTTGATGACCAGGATGTCGCCGTCCTGAAGTCGGAACCGTGTTGCTGCGAGCGCATCGAGAACCAGATCGGCGACCGAATCTCCGGGACGAACCTCGGCGATACCACGTACCGGAATGGCGTGGATCTCTCCGGTCCCGGCGGATCCAGGTTGCGGTGATGTTTTCACCCGGCCGCTTCCCAGGCCCGCATGGCAGGGCCGAAGCCCCACGATTGCAGCAGTCGCTGCGCATAGGTGTTGACCTCGCGTCCCATCAGCAGCTCGAGTTCTTGCGGATTGTCGATGTCGAGGCCGATGCCCGGCATCTCCAGAATGACCAGCTCCTTTCCGGTGCGCTCCATCGCCTCGCAATGGGGAAGGAAGCTGTCGTTGCCGAAGCGTAGCGGGATGATCGATGCGGGCCGGCGCAGGATGCAGTTGCTGCCGCGGCGATCGTAGGCGGGCACGAAGACGGCCCCTTCCGGGGGCGCTGCGTCGAGGACAGCGTGCAGCTCGGCGCTGGTGATCAGCGGGATGTCGCCGGGAACCACGACGGTCGTGTCATAGCCGTGTTCTTCGCACCAGGAGGTGGCAAGCTCGATGGCCGCGGTCTCGCTCTCGTTGCGGTCGTCCGGGATGAGCATGAACTTGCGTTCGACGGCCAGCATTTGCGCGCGAGGGTCGCCGGTGACGACGGCAACGTCGATCCTGTCCATCACTCCAAAAGCGGCGTGCATCACGTCGCGTAGCATGGCCTCGGCGAATTGCGAACGCTGCTGCGCGGTCAGTGCGTCGCGGAGGCGCTGCTTGGCTGTGGTGAGACTCTTGACCGGGATGAGGAGTATGCCGTTCATTTCAAAATCGCCCAAAATTCGCCGGAGTAAGTTCCTGGGTGCCCCGTTCTAGCCATCTTTTGGCTAGGGCGGGACATTTCGTTTTGCGCGGCCAACTGCCCCGCCCCAGCCAACTGACAGCTGGAACGGGGCACCCAGATTTCCTTCATCGGACAGCGGCCGATGAACGCGAACAAACGTTAATCACGAACTCTGCGAGCGCGCGCTTGTCTTCATCAGACTTCATGATGGTATCGGTGCATAGTACGCGCATTCCGCGATCGCGCAGCTGCGCGGCTCCCTCTTCGTCGGTGTTATCGGCGATGAGCACGTCGAGGAAGTCCTCATACGCCTTAGCGACTCCGGAGATCGAGCTCGGCCAGCCCATCATCTCCATCAGCTTGCCCGCGGGTCCGGAGACGGCCGCACCGCCGACGATCGGACTCACCGCAACCACAGGCGCTGCCGATTGGCGAAGCGCATCGCGAATCCCGGGCACCGCCAGAATCGGCCCGATGCTGGTGACGGGATTACTGGGTGCAAAGATGATTGCCTCCGCGCGCTGAATGCTCTCGATGACTCCCGGAGCGGGCCGCGCCTGCTCCGCGCCTTCAAAGCGGACCGCGTGCACGTCTACCTGATGCCGCTCACGAACAAAATACTCCTGGAAGGTTAACGTAGCATTAGCGGTATCGAGCAGGGTGGAAACGCGATTGTCGGACATCGGCAGTACGCGTGCTGCAACGCCAAACTTCGCCGCCAGATCGGCCGTGGCCTCCGTCAACGTCTTACCGGCGCGCAGCATGGCAGTGCGGGTGAGGTGCGTTGCGAGATCGAGATCGCCCAGGCTGAACCATGAGGGCTGATGGAGCTGCTTCATGCGTTCCAGGCAGCGGAAACTGTCGCCGTCGACACCCCATCCGCGATCTTTGCTGAGCAGACCGGCGAGGCCGTACAGCACGGAATCGATGTCGGGCGAGACGTGCAGGCCCCACCAGTCGAGGTCGTCGCCGGTGTTGACGATTACGGTGAGGCCGGTATCCGTCGGTCCCTCGCGGGCTGAAGCCCGCTCGGGAAGAGAAGGAATAAGCGCCTGATCGGCACGACTAAAGTGGTGCCCTGATACGAAGCGTCCCGGCGTGCGAGTGTCCGGAGGCGCGAGGACTTGCTGCAGGCCCTGTACGAGCTTGCTGCCGCCGGTTCCGCCGGTGAAGACAGCGATCATCTATGCCGCCCTCGCGTATCCGTGGTCGTTGATCGATTCGGCCAATCGTTTTGCCAGCAATCCACCCCGTTGCGCGGCCATGGGCGCGAACTCCGGATATACGGGCAAGCGCTGCACCAGCTTCTGCCCGGCGGCTTCAGTGCGGCGCTGCAAGTCGAGCAGATGCGGCCACGGTGCCTCAGGATTGATGTAATCCGGCGTGAGCGGCGAGACACCTCCCCAGTCGTTGATGCCGCCGTCAAGCAGTCGCTCGTACCTATGTTCGGTGAGGTTCGGCGGCGCCTGAATGTTCATGTCGCGCAGCAATAGACGGGCGACGGCCAGGGTTCGCAACATGTCGCCAACGCTCGGCTCCGGCCATGCGGCCATCGGGATCGGCGGCTTCACGCGAAAGTTCTGAATGATGACTTCCTGGATGTGACCGTATCGCTCGTGCAGTCGCTTGATCGCCAGCAGGGAATCGACGCGGTCCTGCATGGTCTCGCCGATGCCGATCAGTATTCCGGTGGTGAAGGGCACGCCGAGCTTGCCGGCATCTTCGATGGTGCGAAGCCGCAGTGCGGGTGCTTTGTCTGGCGTGCGACCTCTAGGATGAGCAGCCGATAGCTTGGTGCTCGTGCTTTCCAGCATCAAGCCCAGGCTAGGATTCGAGGCGCTCAGGCGCTCGATCCAGTTGGCGCTGAGCAGGCCGGGATTGGCGTGCGGCAGCAAGCGGGTTTCGCGCAGGACCAGCTCGCACATCGCCTCGAGATAATGCAGGGTGCTGCGATAGCCCAGTCGCAGCAATGTCTCGCGCATCTCGGGAAACAGCGCTTCCGGCCGATCGCCGAGGGAAAACAGCGCCTCGGTGCAGCCCAGCTTCTCGCCCTGCTCGGCGACGGCGAGAACTTCATCCGGAGTCATGGTGTGCGCGCCGGGATCACCGGGATCGCGGCGATAGGTGCAGTAGCCGCAGTAGTCGCGGCAGAGATTCGTTAGCGGGATAAAGACCTTACGCGAGTAGGTGATGACGCCGGGACGAAACCTCTCTTTCAGCTCGCGAGCCGCGGTGAGCAGTTCGGGCAGAAATTCGTCATCGCATCCAAGCAATTCGCATGCAGCTTCCGGGGCGAGCGAATGGCCTGCGCGCGCCGCGCGCAGCGATTCGAGAAGACGCTCATCGCACTGCGATATCGGACTGGTTCGCGTAAGCATTCCCGGCCTGAGATGCTGAACTGCGTCTTGTGGAAGCATAGCGGAAACCGCAAAGGGTCGCATTCGGCTACGAGCGCGAGTGATTCCCGTCCGTCCCGTACTGCCCGCGAAAGTACAGCAGCGGCAAGCCTTCGCCCAGCAGCACCTCGCGCACTTCGGCGACAAAGATGGTGTGGTCGCCGGCGTCGTGGGTGGCGACGATGCGGCAGTCCATATTCGCCAGCGTGTCTTCCAGCACAGGCTTCCCGCTCTTCATGGTGCGATAGCGGATCCCGAGCCGATGGGCCGCGTCGGGATTGCGCTCGGGATCGGCGAAGAACTCGGACCACGCCTCCTGCTCCTGCTTGAGCACGCTAACGCCGAACTGCATGCGCTCGCGGAGATGAAGATACGTCTCGGCCAGATGGTCAACGCAGACCAGCACCAGCGGAGGCCGCAGCGACACCGAGCAGAAGGCGCTGGCGGTCATGCCGTGAACCCGGCCCTCAGGCGTACGAACAGTGATCACCGTGACCCCGCTGGCGAAGCGGCCGAGGGCAGCGCGGAACTGATCGGGCGTGACTAAGGCGTCCATGCCGCAACGTAGGTCGCCGACAAAAGTCGGCTCGGAACATCGAAAATAACAGCCGCTTCGGCACGACCACAGTGTCTGCTTGGGAACCGTGTCGTCCCTACGGGACTCGCAATAATTCTTGCCACCCACCCAGCGCTGAAGCGCCGGGCTAACCTGTTTCGCGCCTACGGCGCTCACTTTACCGCCGCGACCATCCCGGCTTCTGCCACCAGATCATCGCAACTGGGGTTCTCACAAAGACAACAACGTCGTGCCCTTACTCATGCTCTACCTGAAAAGCGCGACTACACCGGCGCGGAAGCCATGCTCGATTTCTCGTATGCAGCTGAGCACCGCACCAGACGCCAAATATACCTGATTTGCGTTTACCGCCCGAGCGGAGATCGGAAAGCGTCAGGGGCCGGCTTTTTCCTGGCGGAAGGAAACCAAGTCCCATTCCCCGTCGGGAGTCGAGGTGCGCTGTCGAAGAATGTAGAGGTTGCCGTCGTCGGCGCGGACCTTATAGAAGATGTTCTCCGGGTCGTACCACAGGTCGAGTACGGCATCGACCACGTACTGCCGCCCTTCAAGCCGGAAGCGAACCGGCCGCTCGTCCGCCTTCCGGCCGGAGTAGCACTCGACCTCCAGTCTCATCTGACAATTATGCACCCAATAGATGGCGGGCCAGTCTAAAAGCGAGTTGAAGTGGTCCTGGGTGGAACGCGCCTTCAGGCGTGCATGTATCACTGCCTAAGCTATACACGCACCTTAGCGCCTGCGGTAATGGCCGGTACTACCTCAGCGTCTAAAGACGAACCTCTAACCGACAGTAAGCTGCACGCCTGAAGGTGTGGTCCACCCAGCGGCGCTGGTTTCCGAAGTCAAAATGAATCAGTACCTCGCAGCGAGTCGCTGCGGGCCCTACGCGCGCTTCGGCATTGTTATCACTTCGTGGCTTACGGTGCTCTGGTCGTGGCACCAATAGCCCACCAGCAGCAGATCGCTGGAGGTGAAGCGAATCGAGTTGGGTCGTGGGCTGGCGGTAGTGAAGATGTGTTGGTCGAGCACCTGATGCAGGCGCGCGACGGTGATGCCCAGTGCGGCGGCGGCTTCGCTTTCAGTGTAGAAACGGTCTTTGGTCAATCGAATCGATCCAGGCATGGCGCATTCCGAAGTTGCTGTCAACCTTTGTAGCTGGTTTCGACAAGCCGGGATATCGGGTAAACTGCTCATAAGCCGGTCGCGATGAAACCTTATCAGTACTTGCTGACGATACTGTGCCTCTGGTGCGCAGTGCTGGGGAGCTTCGCCGGCGCCCAAACTGATCCCCCTGTTCCTCCTACTCGCGTTGATAACGATGTCAACACCCGCAAGGGCTTCGACGACTTCTACAACCTGGAATACGACAAGGCGATCCACGAGTTCGAGATCGCACAGCAGGCGCATCCTAACGATCCGTACGCGGTGAATCACGTCCTCGACGCAGTTATCTTCAAGGAGCTCTACCGGATCGGCGCACTCGACACGGAAGCCTATGCTTCCGACAGCTTTCTGGCCAAGAAATTGGCCGCCCCGCTCGATCCTAAGGTCCAGGACCGGGTCGGGCAGCTTACAGACCAGGCCATGGCGCTTTCGCAGGCCCAGCTTGCCAAGAACCCCAATGACGTGAACGCGCTATACGCGCGGGGCGCCACCCGGGCCTTGCACGCGACGTATATTGGCATCGCGGAAAAGGCGTGGTTCGCCGGGTTGCGCAGCGCGGTTGCCGCCCGCCATGACAACGAGCGTGTGCTGGAGCTCGATCCCAACTACGTCGATGCCAAAGTGGTCGTCGGCACCCATCTGTATATCGTCGGGTCGCTGAGCTGGCCGGTGAAGGTGGCGGCGTCCATTGCCGGGCTGAGCGGAAGCAAGCAGAAGGGACTGGATGATCTGCGGCAGGCGACGGCCAGTCGCCACGTCGAGGTGGCTACCGACGCCAAGATCGTATTGGCGCTATTTCTGCGGCGCGAACAGAGATATGACGAAGCGTTGCAGGTGGTCAACGGCCTGCAGTACCAGTATCCGCGCAATTTCCTGATGGCCGCCGAGTACGCGCACCTGCTGAACGCGGCCGGACACGGGCAGGAGGCGATTGCGGCGTATCGCACGGTGCTCGCCGGCTGCCGTGCGAATTCCTACAATCAATGCCGCATCGAAGTTCCCGCCTACGGACTGGGGGAGGCTTTGCGGGGTCAGAAGCAGTATGCGGCCGCTGCCGAGGCCTATGAGCTGGCAGCCAGCAACGGCAACGACTCTGACCTGAAGCAGAAGGCCACTCTTTCCGCTGGGCAGATGTACGACCTGCTACAGAAGCGCGATACCGCGATGGAGAAGTACAAAGCGGTCATCGCCGAGAACTCGACCTCCAACTCCGCCGACCTGGCCCGCCACTACATGAAGACGGCGTACAAGAATCAATAATCATTCAGCGCGCAAGGTGATTGCGGGGTCGATGCGGGCGGCGCGCCGCGCGGGCATGAGACAAGCAAATGCAGCGATGCCGAGCAGCAGCGCGATTACGGCTGCATAGGTTAGCGGATCCAGTGGCGAAGTCCCGAAGAGCAACGACGTTAGCGCTCCGCTGGCGACCATAGCTCCGGCTAAGCCGATCGCAACTCCTATCGCGGCGAGTGTCATGCCCTGGCGAAACACCAGCGCGAGAATGTCGCCGGGCGAGGCACCCAGTGCGGCGCGCACGCCAATCTCACGTGTGCGCTCGGTGACGCTGCCGGAGAGAACTCCGTAGATGCCCGTAGCAGCCAGCAACAGCGCCACCAGAGCGAAAGCCTCAAACAGCACAAGCGCGAAGTGCCGTTGCGACTCCGAAGCTGCGACCAACTGGTCCATAGTGGCGACGCGCACGATCGGCTGGTCTTTGTCGACTGACCAGATAGCTCGGCGGACGGCGGAGGTAAGGGCCGCGGGGTCCGCCGGAGTGCGCACCACGAGCGAGCGCACGTCGTCCACCCATGCCCATTGGCGGCTGGTGGTGTAAAAAGCGTCAGGTTCGCTGAGAGCCAGCGACGTTTGTTTCACATCGCCAACCACGCCGACGACGACCGCCCATGGCTTGTTTGCCTCGCCGGTGTCAGGACCAATGTGCACGCGCTGTCCGACAGCATCACCGCCCGGGAACTTGCGACGCGCCAGCGATTCGCTGATGAGCACCGCCACCGGAGCCGGCGGGCGGTCGTGCTCGTTGAGCAGACGCCCGCTGATCAGCGGGATGTGCATCGCGGCGAAATAGTCGGGACTGACGGCGTAGCGGAACGCCGGCTCAAAGTCACGGTTTGGGTACTCCTGAAATTCCATGCCAAACGTTTCAGAGTCGCCGCTCAGCGGCAGCTGGCTGGTGAAGGCCGCCGACTTAACTCCCGGGACGTGCTTGACCGCCTCGAGCGCCTCGTCGAAGAAACGCTGGCGATCGGCATCGGTCTGGAAGTGATCCCCGGCCTCCTGCACTTGCATGCTGAGAACATGCGATGGATCGAAGCCGGGCGGGACGTTGAAGATCCGCTGGACACTGCGCAGCAGCAAACCCGCGCTGATCAGCAGCACCAGGGCCAGCCCGACCTCAACCGTGACCAACACGCGTCGCATGACCTGATGGCCGCCGGTCGTTCTGGACGAGTTCTGCTGGATGGCGGCTTGCAGATCACGGCGCGCCGCATAGAGCGCAGGCACGATTCCGAACGCAAAGCCGACCAGCAACGTAATGCCAGCCGCGAAGGCGAAGACACTGGTATTCACGCGAACGTCGGACAAGCGCGGCAGATCCGGTGGGCTGAGCGCGACGATCGCACGCACGCCGGCCGCCGCAACCACCATCGCAAGCGTTCCTCCAAGGATGGCCAGCAGGAGGCTTTCCGTGACCAGTTGTCTGGCGACACGCGTGCGCGAGGCGCCGAGCGCGGCCCGCATGGCAAATTCGCCACGGCGCTGTGCTCCACGCGCCAGCAGGAGATTGGTCACATTGACACACGCAATCGCCAACAGCAGGGCGACCGCCCCCAGAATCGCGAGCAGCGCCGGCTTCACATCGCGCGTCAGATCGTCCTGCAGCGAATGTACAAGGATGCGCTGCGGCAGGCCGCCGGCGCTCTTGTATCCCTCAGCGTGGGACTGCGCCCACGCGGGCAAAATGACCTGCAGTTCATTACCCGCTTGATTGGCGCTGACGCCTTGCCGTAAGCGTGCAATCATGCGCAGATGATGGCCCCACTCCCGGCCGTCCGCCGGCAGCGCCGGGTTGTACTGCAACGGCGCCCACAGCTCCGCCGAGGGCTGCAGGACATTCTCAAAGTGCCTTGTTCGCATGCGCGGCATCGGCGTGTCCGTCGGCAGCACACCAATCACGGTGTAGAGGTCGCCATCGAGCTTGATGCTTTGTCCCACAATGTGAGGATTGCTGCCGAAACGGCGGCGCCATAGGCGATCGCTGAGAATCACGACATTCGGACCGTGGTACACGTCGTCAGCCGGCTGGAAGTTTCTACCGGCCATGGGCGTGATGCCGAGCACACGGAAGTAGTCCGCGCTGACGCGTTGCCCGTTGAGTCGCTCCGGTTCAGCGCTGGTCGTGATGGTAGGCTGCCAGGTCTTTTCGACGGCCATTGCTTGGAAGGAACGGCTGCGCTCGCGAATTCCCAGGAATGTTCCGAAGCTCACCGCGAGCGGCAGGCCATCGCCTCGCGATTCCCAGACCATGGTCACGCGATCAGGATGAGGGTAGGGCAGAGGCTGGAATAGAACAGGGTTGACGACGCTGAAGATCGCCGTGGTGGCGCCGATGCCAAGCGCCAGAATGATGACCGCTGTCGCAGCAAATCCGCGGTTCTTGCGCAGCTGCCGGGTGGCGAACCGGATGTCCTGGAGAACGCTCTCTCCCGAGAAGGCGACGTAATCGTGGCTTTGCTCCTGGAGCAGGAGCTCATTACCAAAGCGTCGTTGGGCTGCATAGCGAGATTCTTCGGCTCCGACGCCGTCTTCGCGAAGCTCCCGTTCGAGCTGCTCGCGATGGAATGACATCTCCTCTTCCAGATCGCTGCGGAATCGATCGCGGCGGAAGAGGATACGGATTTTCCGGAACAAGCGAAATACGGTTTCCATTGCGTTATGCGTTCTGCAGCACGCGCCCGATGGCGGCGATCATGCGCTCGTATTCCGAGACCTCGATGCCCAGCTGTTTGCGGCCGGCAGCCGTCAATGTGTAAAAACGAGCGCGCCGATTGGTTTCCGTCATCTTCCATTCGCCCTTTACCCAGCCGCGCAGCAGAAGCCGTTGCAGGGCGGGATAGAGCGAACCCTCTTCCACCGTGAGCACGTCGTCGGAGAGGCGCTTGATCGAGGCGGCAATCCCGTAGCCATGCAGTGGCGCCCGGGCCAGCGTCCTGAGGATCAGCAGGTCGAGGGTTCCGGGCAGGAGTTCGGCCTTGTCAGACATGAGCATTAGCATAGATGATCTATGTATAGGCTGTCAAGGGCAATGGCCGCCCTGTGATGTTGCGACTTTGCATCTTCGGGAACCTTTTTTTATCCTGATCGTATTCATCAGTGGGAGGGGAATATGTACTGCAACTATTGCGGCAAGGTGATTCAGGACGACGCCAATCTCTGCGCCTATTGCGGCAAGCGGGTCGGCGCGGTGGCCGGGCGCCGCAAGCTGATGCGATCGCGGATGGACCGCAAAGTCGCCGGCGTGTGCGCCGGGTTTGCCGAGTACTTCGATCTGGACGTGACCGTGGTGCGCGTGGTCTGGTTGCTGGTGGCGCTTTTCGGTGGCGGCGGAGTTCTGGCCTACTTCATCGCGTGGATTGTTGTGCCCGAGGAGCCGGAGTACGCTCCTGTCCAGCCGCCCGCGACGACCAGTCCGCAGCCTTATCAGGGATCCTGATTTAGCAGGCGGGGTCAAGCACGCGTTCAGTGGAAAATCCCGGCTTCAGGAATGACATGAGTCAGGGCACGATTCAAGGTAGTGCCCTGAGACGTTCCTTCAACGTTCATCTCACTGCTTCTTGACGTACACCAAGTCATACTCCGTATTCCACGTTTTTCCGCCGTCGGTCGAGCCTTCCGAAAGTTGCCGCACCTTGCCGTCGCGCAGTGGCGTGAACGTCAGATGTCGCATCAGCGTACCGCCGCCCGGCGCGGGCATCTCCAATGTGTAGCGCATTGAGCCGTCCGCGAGCGCGCCTTTGAAGTAGTTGGTGGTGCCGGTGTCCGACACCCAAAACTGTTCCCACTGCCTGCTGACATTGTTGTACTTGTTGAAGCTCTTGCCGCTGCTGCCTTGCAGGCCGCGCCAGTTTTCGAAGACCACGCAGTCCTTCAGAATGAGTTGCACGCTGCTCTCTCCGACCTTCGTGGCTCCGCTGAAAACGTTCCACTCTCCTACCCAGAAGTCCAGTTGGCGATACTCGGGATGCGACGAATCCTTGCACGGCTCAGCCGCGCGTTGTGAGGCTTGCGCCAGCACCTTGAATCGCGGCTCTCCCGCGAGGCTTGCCAGATCAGGATCGCTCGCCAGTGGGGCGGCGAAACCTTTCGCCGCAATGGACTCGAGCAAGTCCAGCGCCTTCTCCTTTTCGCCCAGCCTCGCATAGGCGCATGCGAGGTTGTACTTGCCCAGCTGCGGAGGTACCCCGTTCTCCAGCGCCTTTTGCAGCGGCTCAACCGCTTCGGCATACTTGCCTGCCAAAAGGTAATCCGTCCCCAGCTTCTCCCATCCGGATCCGTCGGTCGGGTTAGTGTTGACCCGCTGCTGGTCCTCGGCGATCGCCTGCGCCGAGCCCGATGCGCCCTGAATCTGCGCCGCGCCAGCAATTGCTAAACCGATGACCGCCAGGCACACTGCAATCCAGCACCGTCGTTGTTTCATGTCCACTCCTTGTGACCACGAGACTGTGCTTTGACGCAGACAGCCCGTATTGGTGAGTTGTTGAGAGCCGCGCTTTGTGGCCAAGACCATAAATGTGGTGCTAACCACCCAGCGAAAAGGCCTCAATGAAGTGTGGAAAAGTGTCTTTCCCGGCTTGTGTCGCCGGCTGAAAGCCGGCTCAGTGATCAAAATGCCGGGCTTAGCGGCACGACCGAAGTCGTGACGTTACTCATTGTCCTGCCAAAGGACGGTTTTCACCGGCTTCTGAAGCCGTGCCGCGCCCTATACTGTTTGTTGAGTCGCCTGGGACCTCACGCACATGCCCACATTCCGTAGCTCTGACGCCCAGTTGTTCTATGAAGTTACCGGCGACGGCCCGCCCGTCGTCCTGCTGCATCCTTTTCCGCTGAACCACCATTTCTGGGCGGACATTGCCGATCGCCTGGATCGACACTATCGGCTGATCATTCCCGATCTGCGCGCGCATGGCGACTCGGAGGCGGGCGAAGGTCCAGCGACAATGGAAAAACTGGCCAACGA
>Ga0335069_10009564_pt1 | contig 13796 bp, 17 predicted proteins | sample Lox_Sample_11_FD_206714 | JGI IMG/M metagenome (GOLD analysis project Ga0335069, IMG submission 206714) | Soil microbial communities from Loxahatchee National Wildlife Refuge, Florida, United States - Lox_Sample_1.1 | ecosystem: Environmental > Terrestrial > Soil > Wetlands | place: USA... | reverse complement strand
CTGGTCCGTGACGCCCAGGTTCTTCAGCGTATCGGAAAGCGACGACTCGTCCTCTTTCTGCGAGACGGCCGCCGAGCCGTCCTTCATCGTGATGTCGAGCTCGTCGCCGCTGACCTTGATCTGCTGGATGCTGCCCGCGTTGATGTCGTTCGCCAGCGTGTTCAGACTGAGCGGGGTCGGCGGTTTGGCGGTGCCGGCAAAGAGGGAGAAGAGGAGCGCGATGACGATCAGCGTGATGACCGCCCAGAGGATGTTTTTGGTGAAGTTGGACATGGTGAATACATTATATTGTACAAATCTTTCCGCGTGCGGTCAAAAATAGGAAACAGGCGGACGTGGTTGGCGTCCGCCTGTAAGATGCTACGTGGTCATGCTGGCCGTATCGAATTGGGTACAGGGATCTCGCCGCGCAAGGTTCTGCAACGCGGCAAACCCCAGGAATGCCATGGGCATCGGTTATCATCGCTCGATGTGCATCGTCCCGTCCTGCAAACTTCTTGGCGGGAAGGGGCAAATGCCCGATGATCGATGCCGATCTGCACCAGCTTTTCGATCTGTTGGATTGGCAGGCTGGTTGGCGGTGCGTCCTTCGTGAGGCTTCCGTTCAATATCATTTGCCCTTCATGATGGTAATACCATTCCGGGCACCCTGGGATATTTTCTTCGCGGGCGAGTTCGTCCCAGAATCTTTGCCAGTTGTCGGGCGGAGGATATCGTTTGAGCTTGAGCTCTTCCACCCTCAGGGCCCGTATCGTATCCGACATGTCCAGTCGATATCGGCTGGCCGTTTGGATCTGTAGGTTCCCGGTCGTGTTGATTTGAATGACGATCCCTGCACGTGAACCATGCGCCGAGCGGGCATACTTCGAAAAATTTTCCACGTCGGAAGTGCCTACCACGACGGGAACCTTCCCGCGGGAGTTTTGAATACTGTATGCGCGCGCTTTTTCGAAGTCCTGTGATGCCCGTTCGTAAAATACCGTGGCATCATCATAGATTGCCTGTATGGCATCGAAGGTCCATTGCCAGACTTTCATTTCCGCGGTATTGACCCGATACATGGTTTTGACCATCTCCGGGAGTTCAAACCTGGCTCCATCGGATATCGCTGCCTTGAGGTCTCGCCGCGTGGCGAAGTTGATGAGAGGTTTTAAGGCATCGTCCTCGTCCAACCCCAATTCTTTAGCCACCAATGTTGCGGCGCACATGTTCATTTTGCGTTCAGCGTTTTGTTTACCGTGTTCATCGAAGCGTCCGCCCCCAATGCCGACGAGTATAACGCCTTCTTGTTCGTACTCTTTGGGTGATTTGGCTAATCTGTCTTCCTCCCAAAACTCAACGAGAGCCTGGGAGATTCCACCGAAAACAAATTCGCCGAACTTGACGAGCAGCCATATCGCCACAAACTCGTCGAAATGTGGACGCCGGTGCGTCACGATCGTCTTAAACATGACATCCTCTTTCCGGGGACTTTGCCCCAATTCGATTTGAAATTGTAAAGCTCATCCAAAACTGCTAAAATTGTAGCACTTAATAGCAGTTTGTCAAGTCATGGGGATTTCAGCGTTTTCCCCATTGTTCCTCCCGAAGATCTTGCCAAACGCCCTTGCCAGGGCGAACTGGATGATGATGAAGAGCGCGAGGGCGGCGAGGAAGAGAAGCTCGAAGTCCTTGAGGGTGCTGATGGCGGCGGCGAGGGGGGCGAGGCCGGAGTAGAGGCCATAGGACAGGCCAAGGATGACGGGCAGCCAGATGGCGGCGGCGAGCATGGCCCGGCGGAAGAAACTGCGGAAGTCCATGCGCGTCCAGCCGATGGTGAAAATGATGGGAAAGTTCGAGCCGTAGGCAAATTTGGCGAAGAGCATCCAGCGGCGGCCTCGCTGGGTGATGTGCGCCTCTATCTTTTCATGGTGCGGCGCGCGGCGCTTGATCCAGTTGCCGAGGCGGGTCGAACGGAGCCAGCGGCCCATGCCGTACCACAGCGCGTCGCCCGAAAGGTTCGCGCAGTAGCCGGCGATGAGCGTGAGCGGAACGCCCCACGCGCCGAGGGCGCCCTGGAACGCGACCCAGAGCGCGGCGAACGCGCCGAGGTTGCCGAGGAAAATGATGGCGAGATAGATGATGAAGTACGCCAGGAACGGGTTCTGGCCAGCCAGCACGGCGACTTGGGAGGAAAGAATATCCACGTTCCTATAATTGTAACAGACGATGGTGGCGCACCGGGTCCGCCGCCTTGTGCTTTTTCCAAAGTAGGATTATTCTTTTTCTTGATAGATTGATGGTGCCTATGGTGTAATGGCAGCACTAGAATCTGTGGCATTCTCGGCGCCGGTTCGATCCCGGCTAGGCACCCTGACAGGATTCGGATTTTCGTCTGGTATAATGGAGGTAATGAATAGAAGAGGCCTCGCGCCGATTCCCGTACTGCTCGTGATAACGGTGGTTATTTTGGTCATTTGCGTAATTTGGTATTATGGCGTGCATCAACCAGGATCCGTGGTGCTCGAATCGCCACCGACAAACACTTCTGCTACGACAGTGGCTGCATCTACGACGACGTGGAAGACTTTTATCGATGATCGGTACGGTTTCATGCTGCAATACCCCGCCGATTGGTATGTTAACAGTTCGGTCGGGACGGGCGATCCGAACGATTCGTTCGGCTCTGTTCCGGCAAGCGCCTATTACCACGGGGGCATCTTGCCTTCGGGCGAAGCGGACATCACTATCCTTCGCATCGCATCGTCCCTGGAACGGACCATAACCAGCGACTTTGCCGGCGAGACGATTCCTATGAGCCTGCCCGTCGCAGTTGACGGTGTGAGCGGTTCGGAATTTAGAACAACGGTCGATCTCGGCTCAAACGCGACCTTACAGGAGGTTTCCCTGTACCTTCCCTATGGCGGCTTTACCTATAAAATCCTTTTTGATTATCGCGATAACCCGCGATGGAGCGATACTTTCAATGAAATGCTGTCCACGTTCCAGTTTGCCCCGGTGGCAGCCGTTTCGGCTTCTAACGGGAACCGCGCGGCTATAGTACTACCTGGACAGTGATCCCGCGATAAGAAACTATATATAGTTTTAAGCGGAATTGGCCGCACGGATTGGGGTAACCTTCGCGGCTCTGAATCGCTGGATCAACGAGAAAGCGACGCCCCGCGCGGGCGCGCTCGCAAAGATCGACGAGCTCTATAAAGAATACTCCGGCGAGAAGCAGGTTCCGGCAACGGTTCTTATCGCAAAACAAGAACTAATTGCCCAAAAACAAAAGCAGCACCCGCGCATTCTAAAAGAAATCTTAAACAACCCGGATATTCGCGACTAATTTTATCTGTCGCTCACCTATCATTCAAACCGCATCGAAGGCAGCACGCTATCGGAAAATGAGACCGCGGCGATCCACGCCAGGTTCGAGCAGGTCCATCCGTTCGCCGGCGGCAATGGCCGCCTTGGCAGATTGATCATGCACGCAATGCCGCCTCCGGTGATCGTTCAGGAAAAACGCCGGTTGTATATTTCTTATCTGAACAAAGCCAAAACGAAAGATGACGCAAGCTTGCTTGCGGATTTCATTTGTGATGCCATCCTCGACGGGTATCGGATCGTGGAACGGCGCTAAATCATCTATTTGTAACAGGGCGGCTCCGCCGGTCGTATCACTTTGCATATCGGGGAAAAGGTCGGAAAAATAAACCAAACCAATCAACATTATGAAGCATAAGATAATTGCCGGTATCGGCGCGGCGGCTGCGGCGGCGGTGTTCGCGACCGCTCTCGTCGCGGGCGCCCAGACCACGGCGACGGCGATGGCGAACACGCCGCAGCCGATGGTTTTGCAGGTCAGCCAGACGGGCAGCGTCCTCATGCGGGGTACGGTTGCCTCCGTCGGCACTGGCTCGCTGACCGTGAACGGCTGGGGCGGCGTTTGGACGGTGAACGTCCCTTCGTCCGCGCAGATCCTGCCGGCGTCCATGGGCACCGATGTTTCCCAGTTCCAGGCGGGTGACTTCGTAGGCGTCCAGGGAACGGTTGACCAGACGGGCAGCTGGACGATCGACGCCACGCTCGTCCGCGACTGGACCGACCACGGGACGCCGACGGCGGCGCAGAAGCAGAACATCCAGGCGGCGCACGAAACGCAGCAGAGCGCTCCGAGGGATTACATCGGCACCGCGGGCGCCGTGAACGGGACCTCCTTCACGCTCGCGGGCAACGACGGCACGTCCTATACGGTCAACGTTCCTGCCGGAATAGAGATCGTGAACCGCAACTGGGTCACGCTTCCTTTGGCGAACATCATGAGCGGCGATAACGTCCGCGTGTACGGCGTGAACGCCAGCGGGACGATCACCGCGCAGATCGTGCGGGATACGACCATCCCGGAGAATTCGACGTCCGCTCCGGCCACCTCGGCGCAATAACCGGCGGCGGATCGCGGAACACAAAACAGAACATCCTCCTTCGGGAGGATGTTCTGTTTTGTGCGGGCGTCGAACCGGCGCGAAACCTTTTCCGCCGCCGGGCGTATAACCCTATGGGAGGAAAAAAAAGCATAATGAGAGTGCCCTTGAGGGCGGTGGCATTGCTCTTTTTTGTTTCGGCGTCTTTGGCGGGCGCGGATCGGGTCGGGCGCGCGTCGTGGTACGGTCCCGGATTTTTCGGCCGCACTATGGCGAGCGGGCAACGATACGACCGGCGGCGGGTGTTCGTGGCGCATAAGTGGCTGCCGTTCGGAGCAAGGGTTAAGATCATGAACCTGAAAAACCACCACGTGCTCATCGCTCCGGTCGAAGACCGCGGCCCATATGCCGGCCGGTGCATCCTTGATCTTTCCTACGCCGCCGCCATCCGGCTTGGGATCGTGAAGGCTGGCGTGGCGCATATTGCCTACGAGATCATGCCCCGTTCCGACCTTTAGCAGGTCGGGTCCCGCGGCCGGACATTTTTGTCCGGCCGTTTTTCGTTTTCCTGTTGAAGATATCAGGGAACCGGCATGCCCCGCGACAAAAAAGGACGCTCCGCAGGCAGAGCGTCCTTACCGCTTTCTCGAAATTACTGGATGTGTCGCCGATGGTAACGGGCGTATCTCTCGAGGAGATACCCGACGCAGTCGAGGTTGATCGGGTACCAGGCGTCGTCGTTCGCGACCCCGTCCAGGAAGTCTGCGATATCGTCCGACGTCATGGCCGGATGGTCTTTCGCCCAGTCGCGTATCTTTTGCGAGTGGGCGAGCTGCCGAAAATTCTGCTCTGCCATCACGACCATCACGGTCGCGACGGGACTGGTCAGCGTTTCCGCTTTCATAACCTTTCCTCTCCTTGGAGCTGAGTGGCACTGAAGATATATTACCTTAAATGATTGAAATTGGCAAGGATTCGAAAATATGCGAAAATGAGGACATGAGGATTTCCATCATCGCCGCCATGGATGAGAGCCGGGCCATAGGGTTCCAGGGGAAGATCCCGTGGCATCTTTCGGCGGACTTCAAGAAGTTCCGCGAGCGCACGATGGGGCACCCGATCATCGAGGGGCGGAAAACGTTCGAGTCCATCGGCCGGGCGCTCCCGGGGCGCACGAACATCGTCATCTCACGCGATCCGGATTACCGCGCGGAAGGGTGCGTGGTCGTGGGCTCGCTCGACGAGGCGCTCGCGGTCGCGGCAAGGTCCGAGGGCGGCGAGGAGGCCTTCATCTGCGGCGGCGGCCAGATCTATGCGCTCGCCCTGCCGAAAGCCGACACGCTTTACCTGACGCGGGTCAAGGGTACGTTCGGCGGCGATGCGTTCTTCCCGGAATTGAGCGATACCGACTGGCAGCTCGCGGGCTCCGAGCCACATCCGAAGGACGAAAAAAACGACGCGGATCTCGAATGGCTTACGTATGAAAGGAGGTAGCCCTTCCAGATCTGAGATTGCCTACTTTTTGTCGCCGGATTTTTTCTGCACGAACTTCTTCCACGAGTCGGTGACGAGGCCGCCGGCGGGCGTAAGCTCCGCTTTGATGGCGGGATGCGGGTCGTAGCCCTCGATCTTGGCGTGCTCCGGTTCGAAGTTGTCGATATCGGTCGTGGTGGGGTCGAGCGTGAGCTTCGGGAACGGTCGTGGTTCGCGTTCGAGCTGTTCCGCGACGGCAGCGCGGTGGTTGTCGTAGATGTGCACGTCGCCGAACGTATGCACGAACTCGCCGGGTTCATTACCGGTCGCGCGGGCGAGGATGTGCGTGAGGAGCGCGTAGCTTGCGATGTTGAACGGCACGCCGAGGAATATGTCTGCCGAGCGTTGGTAGAGCTGGAGCGAAAGTTTGCCCTCTTTCACGTTCACTTGATAGAGGTTGTGGCAGATGGGGAAGCGCACGCCCTCGCCGGGGCGGGCCATCTCGTATAAATATTCCGGATTCCACGAGTTTACGAGCGCGTTGTGCGCGTCGGGGTCGCGCTTCAGGTTCTCGACGACCCAGCGGACCTGGTCCACGGCGCGGCCATCCTTCGCGGGCCAGCGGCGCCAGAGCTCGCCGTAGATGTGGCGGAGCTCGCCGTTCGCTTTCGCGAATTCCGCATCGCTGGCAATCTTTGCGATAAACTCCTCCTGCGTGAGCGGCGGGACGGCGCCTTTCTCCGCCTTCTCGCGGTAGATGCGATAGGGGTAATCATCCCAGATGTGGACATTGTTATCCACGAGGTATTTGATGTTTGACTGGCCGGACAGGAACCAGGCGAGCTCGTAGAGAACGCCCTTCCAATACACCTTCTTTGTCGTGAGGAGCGGGAAACCGTCTGCGAGGTTGAAGCGGATCTGGCGGCCGAAGACGCTCCAGGTGGTCACGCCGGTCCCTTTATCTTCCTGTTTTTTGCCGGTCTCGAGGATCTCGCGAAGAAGATCGAGATATTGGTATTCGGGATGGCGTTTGGCGTCCATGGTTTTGTCGTGCGCTATTCGATAACGAAAGTTTTTTCGGTGCCGTAGTAGTCGCGCCAGTTGGCGTTGTAGAAAGCGAACATGCGGCCGAGGCGCGCCTGGTCGAGCTCTGCCACGCCGAGCTGCCGCATCATTTCGCGGAGCTCCGCCTTGGTGGCCTCCGCGCGCGCCGGGTCGTTCTCGATCCGTTCGAATTCGGCGAGATAGCCATAGCCGGCATTCTTGTCTATCACGACATTCGTATCGCGGAGGCGGTACTCGGTCCGTTCGCGGGACCACTTTGCTTGGTACTCGAACCCGGCGTCGAGAATTATCTTGTCGAGCGCCTCGATCGGCATCGGCACCGGCCGCTCGAACTCGCGCCGGGCGGTGCCGTTCGCGCTCGTCGTGTCGTCGATCGCGGCCTTCATCACGAGGAGCACCGTGCCGTCCGCGTCGCGCGTGCGGAGGGAAAAATCCTTCGCTTTTTCCGCGAGCTCGACGAACGCCTGCCGGTCCTCCGCGTCCGGCAGCGCTTTCGCGACCGCGCGGAAATCACCTTTGCCCTGGAAATAATGGTTCAGCTGCCGATGCGAGCCGAGCTCTTTTAAGGAAGGGTCCATGGCGCGCATCCGTGCGGCGAGCCGGTTCGCGTTCTCGCGGTTCCCTAATAAAGATTTAATTTCGATCTCGTAGGCGTGTTCCTTCTTGGCGATGTCCTGGGCGAACTTCGAGGCGAGCGGGGAGGACTGGCCCGCGTATTTATTGTTCTTCTTCTGATAGTAGGGGACCTCGACGGGGCTCGATACCTCCTCGAATGTGAACGAGCAGAAACGCATGCCGGGGTAGACGAGCACCGGAAGGACGCCGAGGTTGCCGAGCTCCATCACCGGCTTGCCGCGCCAGCCGGGATCGAAGACCGAAGCGGTGCCGTGGACGATGATGCCGAGGCGTCCGAGCGAGCTGCGCCCCTCGATGCGCCCGACGAGGTCGTCCGCGATCTCGAGCCATTCCCGCGCCGTCGCGAGCACGAGGTCGCGCGGCTGGAGGACGAGCGCTTCGCCGTCCGGTACGACGATGTCTTCCATGAGATCCTCCGCCGCCTGCATGTTGCGGAGGTCGATGTGCGTGACCTTGGCATGGCGGAAGATGCGGAACTCGTTTCCGAGGTGGAGGTCGAGCGAGCACGAGCCGAGCTGGGTCGCAAGGTCGGGCGCGGGCGTGAGCTTGATGCGGCCGTCGGCAAGGGCTTTCTTGATGTCTCGGTCGGACAGGATCATTTGTGAATATTATAGCGCATCGCTTTACAAGCGCCAGCGCCGGGAATATGCTGGATTTCAGGAGGCGGTATGTGGTTTCAGATTTTCGGCGGGGTGATGTTTCTTCTTCTCATGAGGCGTCTTGGGTTTTGGATCGACCAGCGTGCGGGGAAGGCGAAGGCGGCATCGGATGCGTTGAAAGACCTGCAGGCTGCCTTGGGCGAAGCGTTGCTCGCCGAGCGCCCCAACCGGCAATCGATCCCGCAATGGCAAAAGCGGCTGCGGATCGCGCGCCTGGTCGATGCGCGCTATTGCCGGGAGGTTGGTCCGCTGGATAGCGGCGAATCGTGCGAATACGTCGTCCTGTTGGTCCTCGTGTGGCTGCGTCAGTCGCAGTGGTGCCCGAGGGACGACGCCGCCGAACCGCTGGCGCGACGATACTGACTCGTCGCGCCATTTTTCTTTTTCGGGAGGCGGTATACAATAGGACTATGATCTGAAATGGTTCATGGCAGGCGGAAGGCGGCGCAGGGGACCGCAGGTTAAATTTATATTGAATTTTAACGACCATGAACTATCCAAACATCGAACACGGGGACCCGCAGGTGTACGGGATCATCAAGCGGGAGGAGCAGCGGCAGAAGGAAGGCATCGAGCTCATTGCGAGCGAGAACTATGTTTCGCGCGCGGTGCTCGAGGCGATGGGTTCGGTCCTGACGAACAAATACAGCGAGGGTTATCCCGGCAAGCGGTACTACGGCGGCAATGAGGTCATCGACCAGGCCGAAGGTCTGGCGGTGGAGCGCGCGAAGGAACTTTTCGGCGCGGAGCACGTGAACGTCCAGCCGTTGTCGGGTTCGCCGGCGAACCTCGCGGTCTACCTGGCGCTCCTGCAGCCGGGGGACAAGGTACTGGGATTCTCGCTCGACCAGGGCGGGCATCTTTCGCACGGCCACCCGCTGAACTTTTCCGGCAAGCTTTATACGATCGTGCCGTATTTCGTCGACCGCGAAACGGAGATCATCAATATGGACGAGGTGGAGGCGATCGCGGTGCGCGAGCGGCCGAAGATGATCCTGGCCGGCTTCTCGGCGTATTCGCGTTCGCTCGACTGGGAGCGCTTTCGCGCGATCGCGGACAAGGTCGGCGCATTCCTGTTCGCGGATATCGCGCATATCGCCGGGCTCATCGCCGGCAAGCAGCTCGAGAACCCGGTGCCGCTTTGCGACGTGGTTTCGACGACGACGCATAAGACGCTGCGCGGGCCGCGCGGGGCGATGATCATGTGCAAGGAGAAATTCGCGGCGGCGATCGACCGGTCGGTCTTCCCCGGCGTGCAGGGAGGTCCGCATGACCACATCAACGCCGCGAAGGCAGTGGCCTACGGCGAGGCGCTCAAGCCGGAGTTCCGCGAATATTCGAAGCGGACCATCGCGAACGCCCGGGCGCTCGCCGCAGCACTCGCGGGGAAGGGCTATCGGATCATTTCCGGCGGCACGGACAACCACCTGATGCTCGTGGATATTTTCGGGAGCAAGGGCATCACCGGCAAGGAGGCGGAGCGGGCGCTGGAGAAGGCGGGTATTTCGATCAATAAAAACATGATCCCGTTCGACCCGCGCAAGCCGCTCGACCCGTCCGGCATCCGGCTCGGCACGCCGGCCTTGACCACGCGCGGCTGCGCCGAAAAGGATATGTCCGCCGTAGCCGCCCTGATGGACGAAGCACTCGCGAATCGCGCGGACGAGGCGAAGCTCGCGGCAGTAAAAGAAAAGGTGAAAAAATTTGCTCTGCGGTTCCCGGTGCCGGGGATCGATTAACGGCCATGGCGATCATTGACGGTAAGAAAATTGCAGGCGGGATTTTAGAAAAACTTAATGTCGCGTCGAAGCTGGACCGGTTTCTGGCGGCGGTCTTGGTGGGCGAGGACAGGAGTTCCATCAGTTTTTTGGGGCAGAAGGAGAAAATAGCGAAACAGCTTGGCGTGGACTTTCGGCTCTATAAATTCCCGGCAACGCTGAAAAACGATAAGCTGCGCGAGGAGGTCGGGAAGATCGCGCGGCACAGGACGTGCGGCGGCGTCATCGTCCAGCTGCCCCTGCCGGAACACCTGAACTGGTACTATATCCTGAACGCCATCCCGCCGGAGAAGGACGTGGACGTTCTTAGCGAGCGGACGATCGGCGCGTTCTATGCCGGCCGGAGCAAGGTCCTGCCGCCCGCCGTCGGAACGGTAGGGGAGATCCTGGGGTCCCTCCATGCTCCAAGCTTCGATCTCGATGCTCGATCTGTTGCCGTCGTCGGTCTCGGCTTGCTCGTCGGCCGCCCGGTGGCGAACTGGATCATGCGCCGCGCGAAGGAAACCTTCCTGCTTCGCAGCACGAGCGACCTCGGCATCCTGAAACAGGCGGACCTCGTCATCACGGGAGTCGGCAAAGCCGGGCTCATCAAGCCGGGCATGCTGAAGGCGGGCGCAGGCGTTATCGATTTTGGATACGAGGGCGGGAAAGGGGATTTTGAAATTCCGGGGAATGAAACCGAAAACGCAAAGATCGATTTTTATACGCCGACTCCCGGCGGCACCGGCCCAATCCTCGTCGCAAAGCTTTTCGAGAATTTCTATACGCTCAACGGCGGATAGTGCGCGTAGAAGGTTTTGAATGGAACACTTTGGAAAGCACGGTATTGGAATGGAATAGGGTATTTGAGATGGTGAGATCAGTTGAGGGCTATGGGGAAATAGTATAAGAAAATAGGCATTTAGGACGTATATGGGCCCGGCCCATCTCTACCTCTCTGGCTTTGGAACAAGCGAAGCCTGTGAGGTATACTTGAGCCTATGAATATTAATATCGGCTCGAAAAATCGAGCAAAAATCGAAGCTCTCGAAGAGATTTTGAAAGAATATCCTCATCTCGCTGCCGCACACGTCATTTCTGTAGAGACGAACTCTGGTATCGCGGATCAGCCCAAGTCGCTCGAGGAAACGATGCAAGGGGCTATTAATCGCGCCAAAGGCGCGTGGAATGATTGCGATTACTCTATCGGCTTGGAATCTGGCCTCATGCACGTTCCGCTCAGCAAGACAGGTTATATGGACGTGTGTGTATGCGCCATTTACGATGGCAAGGATTTTCATTTCGGTCTTTCGTCCGCATGGGAATTTCCCAATAAAAAGGTGCTTGATTATATGTTGAATGAGGGGCTCGATATGAGTCAGGCAATCAACAAAGCAGGAATGACGACGAATCCAAAAATTGGTTCAGAAGAAGGCGCAATCGGAATTCTTACAAAGGGCCGATTAACTCGAAAAGCGTATACCACAGAAGCATTGCGTACCGCATTGATTCATATTGATCCTTAATTACATGGAGCAAAAGATCAACTCGAGAGATCCATTCAATATGACCAATCGCAAGCGGAACATCATTCTTGGTGTTATGGCCGTTATGCTTGTTGCCGCAATCGTCATCTGTTTTTTTGTAAATATCCACCTATGACGAAATAGTTAATGGAACACCTAAATTGAACTGGATTTTCAAGCTCTCCAGCGATTTCATATCCGATAAATCCCTTCTTGTGCGCGCTGAGGGAATCGGACCCCCGACCCACTCGGTGTAAACGAGTTGCTCTGCCACTGAGCTAAGCGCGCGCATGCGACCTCATTTTATATGATAGCTCATCCCGAAGCAAATTGTTTTTTTTAAGTTATACACATTCTCTTTGCGGGGTAAATCATCTAAAATTAGATTAGAATTTTAATTCTCTGATTCCCAATTGGGAGAAAGCGAGGAAACGTGAGTTGGCAAGCCATTCGTTATCAGCGGGGGATATTTAAGAAAGGGAAAGAGTGTCACGTACGCAGCATTGAGTGCCGAATGCCGCGGCCACTACGAAAGGATGTGCTGATCCAAATCTTCGGTTCTCCATCCGCTGAATATGCGTTGGCTGTTTGTCTGCGGCTGCAACGCATGAAAGGACGGACCAACCCGCAAGCTGTGCCGATTCCATTTAACAGGAAGCGTTGTCGCGGAAGAAATTATCACCACATGACACCGAGATTCCGCCGCGGTGAGCTCTATTACGGGACTACGCAAGGCAACATGCTTCTCATCTGGATCCCGCGCCATGAAGCATGGCATGATGCATTTTTACTCCAGACATTCGAGGAGACTATCGCCATGCTGCGGTCATGCATCAGAAATCAGCGCGAGCATATCTTTATAATGGAGACCTTCTTGGCGTTGCATGTTGCGCAACGGGCTCGACAGGTTCACCGTATGAAGAAGAAATGGGAACGTTATCGTTTGAACATGTCAGGCTAGTTGGTGGCCTGAAGACAGGATCGTGCTCGTATCGCATCCTAACGGTACGGGCACTTTTTTGCCAAATTGGTTAGAATATCGGTATGTTGATCTTTCTCTACGGCCCGGATGATTACCGGCGGATACAAAAGAAGCGGGGCCTCATCGCGGAATTTCTGAAGAAGCGTTCGGAGATCGGGCTGCGGACCTTCGACCTCGCTGCCAGGGACTGGTTCGACGGATTTGACGAGTTCTCGCGGAGCGAGCCGCTTTTCGAGCCGGCGAAGCTGGCGGTCTTCGAGAACGCGTTCGAGATCGACGCGCCGAAGCTCGCGAAAATTTTAAAACCGCTCGCCGGGACGAGGTCGCTCACCGTACTTCTTTCCGAGCGAGACAAGCCGGTGAAGGCGCTTGGATTTCTTTTGGAGAAACCGGCCATCCCGCAAAAGTTCGAGAATCTCACGGGCGCGGAGCTGGTGGGCTTCATCGGCGCCGAGGCGAAGCAGCTTGGCTTGCGCATCGCCATGCCTGCGGCGCAATTCCTGGCGCAGGTGTATGCCGGAAATTCCTGGGCGCTTGCGACGGAACTGGAAAAGCTCGCGACGCTCAAAGCGGCGGCGAACCCGGCCATTGAGCGGAAGGACCTGGACATGCCCGACCTCGAGGCGGCACCGAACTACTGGGCGCTTCTCTCCGGGCTCAAAAGTCCCGACGTGCGGACCCGCCTTTCGACGCTCGAGAAGCTTTTCGCGATGGGTGATGCGCCGGCGAAGATATTCAACATTCTCGCGGCGCAGGCGGGACAAAAAATCCCGCAGTTCGCGGAATTCGATTTCATGGTCAAGTCGGGAAAATTGGACTATGAAGAGGTCTTGGTGGACTTGGCGATCAGCTGAGAGAGGCGGGACTTGAGCCGCGACGCCTTGTTCTTCGCGATGACGTTCGTCTTGGCCGCTTTGTCGAGCGCCTTGAAAACAAGCGGGAGCATGCCCTTCGCTTCGTCTATGCTCTTTGCGACCACGAGCTTGCGATACTTCACGACGAGCTTTTTATAGCCTTCTTTTTTAACCAAATTCCGCGCGCGGCGCGTTTTGTTCTGGCGGAATGCTTTCTTGGCGGAAGTGGTGATCGGCATATGCAGAGGTAAGTATAATGAAGCGGCTGGATTTTTACAAGGGACTTGACAGGATGATCGTGGATGCTCTATAACACTTGAACGGTTCTTCGATAAAAAAAGAAGGGGGTAGATATGAGCGCGAGGATCAACCTCAACACCGTTCCGGTTTGCCCGGACGAAAGGTGGGTGGTCGCTGGGCATGATAAAGGGGGAGTATTCC
>Ga0335069_10009563_pt1 | contig 13797 bp, 11 predicted proteins | sample Lox_Sample_11_FD_206714 | JGI IMG/M metagenome (GOLD analysis project Ga0335069, IMG submission 206714) | Soil microbial communities from Loxahatchee National Wildlife Refuge, Florida, United States - Lox_Sample_1.1 | ecosystem: Environmental > Terrestrial > Soil > Wetlands | place: USA... | reverse complement strand
TTGCGGGACCAGATTGCTCCCACCGCAGAGGTGCTACGCGATGGAAAGTGGCAGGATCTGCAACGGCGCGAGGTTGTGCGGGGCGATATCGTGCGCATGGCCGCCGGATGCCTCGTCCCGGCCGACGCGCGCCTAATCGAGAGCCGCGATCTCCATCTGCAGCAAGCGGCGCTGACGGGAGAATCGGTACCCGTCGAAAAATTCGCCGATCGCGGCCCGGCCCGAATAGATTTGCAATCAACTTGCGCAGTCTTTCTCGGCACATCCGTCGTAAGTGGCACAGCGACCGCTGTGGTCGTTACCACCGGTGCAGGAACCGCCTTTGGTGGGATCGCCGCCAGTTTGATTCAACGCCGGCCCGAGACCGAATTTGATCGAGGCACCCGCAAGTTCGGCGTCCTGATCATGCAGACGGTGTCATTCCTGGTTCTCTTCATCCTGCTGGTCAATCTGAGCATCCACCGCAATCCGATCGAGTCGTTGCTATTCGCCGTAGCTTTGGCTGTGGGTCTTACTCCCGAGTTCCTCCCGATGATCACGACCGTGACGCTCTCGATGGGAGCGGTGCGAATGGCGCACGAAAAGGTCATCGTGAAGCATCTCGACGCGATCGAGAACTTCGGGAGTATCGACGTTCTTTGCTCCGACAAAACCGGCACGCTGACAGCAGGAGCGATCACTCTCGATCGTTCACTTGGTTGTTTCGGCGAGACTCGCGAAGAAGTCTTGCGGCTGGCCGCTTTGAACAGCACCTTCGAGACGGGAATCCGGAGCCCGCTCGACGACGCGATCCTTGCGGCTGCTGGTCATCAGACCGCGGGCTATACAAAGCTCGATGAGGTGCCGTTCGATTTCGAGCGACGGCGCCTCTCGATTGTCGTCGGCAGCGATAAAAATAGTTTGATCATCACCAAGGGCGCCCCTGAATCGATACTGAGCGTATGCACCAACTACCTGATCGACGGGGTATCGGAGCCGCTTAATAGCCCGAACCGCGAGCGCTGTATCGAGACCTTTCGCCAGCTCAGCGCAGAGGGTTTCCGTGTACTAGCCGTGGCACATCGGGAGGCCGATAAGCAGAGTGGGTTCACCGCCGCGAGCGAAACAGAGATGGTGCTCGACGGCTTCCTCACCTTCGTCGATCCGCCACGGCCGGGTGTTTCGGAGGCGCTCGCCGCGCTCCGCCGGGACGGCGTGCACGTAAAGATCCTTACCGGCGACAACGAACTCGTAACGCGGCACATCTGCACTCAGGTGGGGATCGACGCGAACGAAATAGTGCTTGGCACAGACTTGGAGTCGATGTCCGACGCTGCGCTCACGTCGATCGCTGAACGGATCGACGTCTTCGCACGCGTCTCACCATCGCAGAAGAACCGGATTATCAATGCGCTTAAATTGCGGGGTCATGTCGTGGGCTTCCTCGGCGACGGCATCAACGATGCACCGTCGTTACATACAGCCGATGTCGGCATCTCGGTCTCGGGCGCGGTTGAAGTCGCGAAGGATGCGGCGGATCTGATCTTGTTGGAACCCGGTCTACAGGTCCTTCATCGCGGAATCGTCGAAGGGCGGAAAGCCTTCGGCAATCTGCTGAAATATCTGCTGATGGGCACCAGTTCGAACTTCGGGAACATGTTCAGCATGGCGGGCGCATCATTGTTTCTGCCTTTCCTGCCGATGCTTCCCACCCAGATTCTCCTGAACAATTTCCTCTACGATCTCGCGCAGGTGACAATTCCAACCGACAACGTTGATCCGGCCTATATCAGGAAACCTCAGCACTGGGATATTTCGATTATCCGTAACTTCATGATCTTCATCGGACCGGTCAGTTCGATTTATGATTTTCTGACCTTCTTCGTGATGTTGCGGGTGTTTCACGCGTCGGAAGAGCTGTTCCATACCGGATGGTTTGTTGAATCTCTGGCGACGCAGACCTTGGTGCTCTTCGTAATCCGCACCGCAGGTAATCCGTGGAGTCATCCGCCAAGTCGACCCCTCACGATCACAACCGTTGGTATCGTTGTTATCGGTCTATTCTTGCCGTATCTGCCGTTGGCGCACGATTTCGGTTTTGAACCGTTGCCGACGAGCTATTATGTATTTCTGACCGGTGCGACCGTTACCTACCTGGCGCTGGTCCAGATCGTTAAAGGCTATTTGATGGGCAGCCTGATTGAATCAGCCGAGGATTCAGCCCCCTGGAAGACGAGTCGTCTCCCACCTCTTGCGGCGATCTGATGGAAGCAAGCGAATACGCAGTAACTGCCCGACTGCTGGACGGGAGCGCGATCTTCATCCGTGCGATCCGACCCGATGATCGCGACCGGCTGCTAACGCATTTCAGCCATCTGAGCCCGGAGTCGATACGCTTTCGTTTCCACGGCTTTAAGCGATCACTCAGCGATACCGAAGCAGCCGCTCTCACGGCGATCGATTTTGTCGATCACGTCGCGCTGGTCGCTACCTTCGGCCCCGAGATCGAACAACCGCTCATCGGAGTTGGCCGCTATATCGTAAGCACAGACCAAAGCGGTCATCGCTACGCCGAAGTAGGGTTCGCGGTGCTCGATCAGCATCAAGGCAAAGGCATCGGAACGCTGTTACTTCAGCATCTCGCGATTATTGCGAGAGCTCAGGGAATCGACGAATTTCATGCCGACGTTCTCACTGCCAACTCACGGATGATCGAAGTCTTCGAAGCAAGCGGCTTCGTGGTCAAGGAGTCCGTGAATCACGGCGTCGACCATCTGGTGCTGGCTATCGGCGGACACGAGACCTCGCGGTCGAACTAACGTGATGCCGCACCATCTTCTCGACGGAAGTGCGGCAGCACATGGCTTTTCATCAGCTCGAAGCTCCGCAGTATCTTGCGATGGTCGAGGCCGCTCAGCCGCGTCCAGCAGATTAGCTGCGTGAAGCCGTGTTGGAGGTGCATCTCCTCTATCTGCCGGATACAGCTCTCGGGATTTCCACATACAACGGCGCGCGCGTCGATTAACTCTTCCCATCGAATCGTGTGAGCGAAGCGTTTGATCTTGTCGTACTCTTCGTAACCCGCGATCTGCTGCTCAGCCGCATGCGCAGCGATGTAGTTCTCCATCTGGCGGAAATACCAGAGCACGGAGCCGCCAAAATCCTGCCGCGCCTGCTCGGTGGTTTCCGCGCAATAGACCATGCAGACGGCACCAATTTCGCGTTGTGCCGGATCGTGCCCCTTAGATCGCAAAGCACGTCTGTAGGTCTCCAGGAACTCGGGCGTCAGTGCGCTATGAAAGCCCGGAACTAGCGTGCAGAGCAGGTTGTAGCCGCGAACGCCCGCCATCTCGAAGCTGGGTGCCGTGACTGCAGCCAACCAAATCGGTGGATGTGGCCGCTGCAGTGGCTTCGGTCGTACCTCGTGTTCCTCAATATTGTAATGCTTGCCTCTAAACGCCACCGTATCTCGCGTCCATGCGGTCTGGATAATCTGCAGCGCCTCGTCGAACATCTCATGGGATTTCGTCTGATCGATTCCAAACCCACGGAATTCGCCCGGTTGAAAGCCACGCCCGACACCTAAGTCCAACCGCCCATCACTCATCAGATCGATCATTGCGCCGTCTTCGGCCACACGGACGGGATCACTGAAAGGGAGCACCACCACCCCCGTACCCAGCCGTGCCTTCTTGGTTGTGGTCGCCATCGCGGCCAGCGTGAGCATCGGGGAGGCGCAGAACCCGTATTCGGTGAAGTGATGTTCGGGTGCCCAGATGTAGTCGAAACCAGCCTCCTCCGCGGCGCCCAAGGTCTCTAGCTGCTCTTTGAAGACTTGATGTTCGGTTTTGCCGCCCGCCGGATGTTCGAAGAAATTAAGTACACCGAATTTCATCGTTCGCCCTCCTCGCTTACAGCAGGTCTGGGCTTGCGGCTCTGCTGCTGACTTCCTACTAGATCCTATACAGCAGCGACTGTGCCAAGCCATCCGGTTCGAAAAGGCCGCGGCGGGAACTTGATCTCATTTGGCTGACCGCCAAGTCACGATCCGCGGCGGGTCCGTCTCCAAAGGGAACAACTAAAGTTGTATCCATTGGCACCACTTTCGTCGTGAGGTCGAATCTAATGTAGCGAATACTTACCTATCGTTTCCTCGTGTACACCTTCGCAATCGAGCCTAACTGAGCACGCTTGTTGCTCTTTTTTGAGATTGGTTCTCGAAATCGTAGGGCTCAGGGAGGGCAATATGGTCTCGGATGGAGGGGTAAGCATATGCGGTGGGGATTAGTAGCTGGCGCCAGTGCAGCGTTAGTCTGTTCGGCGCTCCACACGCCCTTTTCGGTGTTTGCTGCCAGCGCTACTTCGACCGTGAGTAAGGCCTCGTCAAGGGCGAGCCGCGATGATCAAATCCTCGAGATTAAGCAGGAATTACACGCACTCGAGCATCGCGTGGAGGAACTCGAAGGCGAGAATGCCGATCTGCGGAAAACCAACGCAGAGCTTAAGAGCGATAATCAAAAAGCGCAGGCTTCGACGACTCAGCAAATTCAAGCCTTGCAAACTCAGGTCGCGTCGGCGCCATCACCTGCGAACTTCTCTGATGCGGTCAATCGTTACCTGGGGCGTTATCGATTCACGCTCGTAGGTGGGGCGGCCGGCAGCTTCACCTATGACAAACAGACGAGCGACAACTCGTTCGCACTCGATATAGAGCCGATCATTCTCTGGCAACTGAGCGATCGGATGTTATTCGAGGCAACCGTCGAAGCGAACCTACCATCGGGCTCTGATGCCGAATTCCAGTTGCCGGTAGCGACGCTGCAGTATTTTCTCAATGACTATATGACCCTGAATATGGGTATCTTCGATCAGCCATTCGGCGACTGGTACGAAGATCAGAGCCCCTTCTGGGTCAATCGCTTTATCACGGCGCCTCTGCCTTACGGCGTTAATGGTATCATCCCTGGTACCGACGTCGGCGTACAAATGCGCGGCGCCTACCAATGGGGCCAGACCGGTCAATACACTGACTACACCCTATGGGTCTCGAACGGGCCGGGCTTCACCAACTCCACTTGTACTGACAATGTATATCCGAGCGTGACGCCATCTTGCCCGATGCCGTCAGCGGCGCTGGTGGGCGACACCCTGAACTCGCCCAACAATATCAAACTAAATACACATACCCCGGCCTTCGGCGGACGGGTGCGTGTCTATCCTTTCCCTATCGACTCGCGACTCGGCCGGCTCGAACTTGGCGCCTCTAGCTACGACGGTAAGTGGCTCGATGGCTACTGGTTCAAGTCGTGGGGCGTCGATTTCAACTACTTCAAAGGAGGTCTGCAGACTCGCGGCGAATGGATCTCAACCTATCGGGAGATGCCGAGCCCGCAGGGCAACGACAATCGCCAAGGTTGGTACGTGCAGGCAGGCTATTTCCTGACGGGCTTACGAATCCCCGGAATCCCCACCGATATCAGCGCAGTGCTCGCCAAGTTGGAACCGTTGGTCAGGTACTCGGGAGTCAACTCGCGCGCCACAGTTCAAAGCGAGATTGTCACTTCGCCTGAGATTGGTTTCACCGGGTCGCCCTCGATCTTCATGCCTCACGCAAGAGAAGTTGCGCTCGGCCTGGATTACTGGGTTGCTCCATCGATTGTCTGGCAGAACGAGTTCGATTTCGAACTACCCGGCCAGGGAGGCTATTACAGCGACACCGGCCAACCGATTAACGCCACTGCTAACGATCGGGCTTTCGTCAGCCAATTCGCGCTCGGCTTCTAAGGGGGATACTCGACATGAAACCGAAAGCGATAAGAACAATGGCATCGATTGGTCTTGCGATCGTGGTTGCGACTGGAGTGGCTGCGACAGTAGCCCGCGCCGAGGGGTTCGACCCTCCACAGAATGCCGACGAACGGAGAACTCTCTTCCGCCGCGGCGCACAGCTGTGGCCGGTCTACTGTAATACCTGCCACAACGCGCGGCCGAGTTCAGAATTCTCTCCGGCCGAATGGAACATGATCATGATGCACATGCGCACGCAGGCAAATCTGCCGGCCCAGGATGCGCGCGCGGTGCTCGAATACCTAAAGGAATCCAAATAAGCGGCTCCATCGGGAGAGGCAGGAAAGGGCTAGAAATCATGAGAAGAACTTTGGGCGTGGCGGCACTGGGTTTCGCGTTAACGAGTAGCGGATTCTTCGGAATGATGCCCTCACGGGCGTGGGCCCAGGCCGATCTGACCTACAAGATCTATTGTTCACGATGTCACGGCGACAACGGCCATGGCGACGGTGCGGACGGAGCAACCTTGAAAACGCATCCGCAAGATTTCACCGATTGCACAGCGATGGCGAAAATCACCGACGATACGATGTTCAAGGCGATCAAGGAGGGAGGGGAAGGCGTCCACTTATCCGGCGATATGCCGGCATGGGGTGGCGGACTCAGCGACGACGAGATTCACGCCGTCATGAAATACATCCGCGGCTTCTGTCAGAAGTAGGCATCTGGGTAGCAAGCTTCTTAATGGAACAGTAGTTGCTTAGAATCCCTGTCGAGAGCTCGACATAGGTCGGGTTCGAGTATCCGGTCTTCTGAGACTGGAAAAGGTATCGGAAGGAGAGACAGAAATAATGCGAGTCGGAGCCACTATCTTCAATCAGAACTACAAGGACTGGGATCGCTACGAGGCGGAAGAACAAGGCAAAGCGGTACCTCGTCGAGCTGTCCGTTCCGATCGCGAGATTTTCAACGAGGAAATCAATATCGCGCGTATCGCCGATGAGAGCGGCTTCGATTCGGTCTGGACGATCGAACATCACTTCACGCCCTACACGATGGTCACCAACCCGTTGCAGTATCTGACCTATATCGCGGGTATCACCAAACGGGTCGACCTCGGCACGATGGTCACGGTGCTGCCCTGGCATAACCCGGTGCGCGTCGCCGAGGACGTTAACATGCTCGATGCGTTTCTCGGCGAGGGTCGTGAGATTATCTGCGGCGTCGGCCGTGGTCTCGGACGTCGCGAATACGTCGGGATGAGTGTCAATCAGAACGAGGCGCGCGGCCGCTTCGATGAATCCCTGCAGATCGTCAAGCAGCTACTGGCGACTGGCGAATGCAACTTCGACGGTGAGTACTACCATATCCACGGATTGCATCTGCGGCCCCAGCCGGAGCGCGACCTCAGTCCGAATCTTTGGTGCGCGGGCGGTACCGACGAGACCGTGCAGATTATCGCAAAGCACGGCGTCCGTCCGCTGACGATCCCTACCACCAGCCTCGATTTGGCGCTCTCCAACATGCGTCATTACGCCGAATTGCGCCGTGCCGCTGGCCACGAACCCGGCCACACTAAACTCGCTCTCTGGACCTACGTCGCCGATACGCAGAGCGCTGCGGAGTCCGGTGCCCATCAGTATATGTGCGAATACACCGATTCGGCACTGCGCCACTACGAACTGCTCGGGACGCATCTCGGAGACACGAAGGGCTATCAGAGCTACGGCCAGATGCAGAGGGCCTTGCGCGAGGATGCAACGCCCTTCCGCGAAGGCTTCTTCCGGACGCATCCATGGGGTACGCCTGATCAGACGATCAAACGTGCTACGGAATTGGCCAATGAGTTCGGCGTCGACGAGATCATGTTCATCTTCAAGTACGGCTCGATGCCGATGTCGGTGGCGGAGAAGAGCATGCGGCTGTTCGCCAAAGAGGTGATGCCGGCGCTCCAGGAGCTTAACGCGATGCCAATCGCGGCCTGAGATTGCAGGTCTGGATTGATTCGGCGGCAGGCTCTGTGCGTTCGATTCGCGCAGAGCCTTTTCATTTTCTTTAGCCGCAAAGCAGAACGGCGGTGAGTAAGACAACTCCCCGCCGCTCTGCTTCAGTTATCCTTGGTGCCGACTAACCAGCGAGTTCATAGGCATCGAGCTTGGGCGCCTCCATCTCCTGATTAAAGCGTTGACTCGACCACGGCCAGCTCGCCGGAACTCCATGCTTATCGAGATACCAGCTGCGGCATCCGGTCGCCCAGATCGATTTCTTCGCTGCCTCGGTACGTGCCCGCTCAAACTCCGCTGCGGCCGAGCGGCTTGGGCTAATCTCACGGCATTCACCGTTACGAATCCGATCAAGCAGTTGCAGGATGTAATGAAGCTGTTGCTCGGCGATTCGGATCAGCGAAAAGTTACCAACTGGTCCGTTGGGGCCATTCAGCATGAAGAAATTCGGGAAGTCGGGGATACCGATCGAGAGATAGGCCACCGGATGGTCTTCCCAAACCTTGTCGAGATCAGCACCATTACGACCGCGTACGACCGTCGGACGGATGAAGCGATCCGCCCGGAAGCCGGTCGCAAGCACGAGCACATCGAGTTCGTGCAGGACACCATCCGTGGTGCGAACCCCTGCCCGTTCAACCTTATCGATGGCCGCTGTCACAAGTTCGGCACTGGGATGCTGAATCGCCTCGTAGAAATCGGGGGAGAAGATCAGTCGCTTGCAGGCGGCTCGATAATTCGGGCGGAGCTTGTCGCGCAGCACCGGATCGACGACGGTTTCGTTGAGATTAGCGAGGCAAGCCGCTTCGATCTGATGCATCTCGGGCGAGTCAGCATTGATGACCGCCGAACTGAAAATATCGAAGAAGGAATTGAGTTCGTTACGAATCGCATCGACCTTGGACGGATCACGCGCGAATTCAGCTCTTTGCGCGGCAGTATAGGCCGGGTTCTCGCCTTTGTAGACCCACTGCGGAGTGCGCTGGAAGAGCTTAAACTTCGCCACCCGGCTAACCAGCGCAGAGGTGATTTGAATTGCGGTTGAACCGGTTCCGATCACACCAACGCGCCGACCGTCCAGCTGAGCCGTATGGTCCCAACGCGCGCTATGGAAGCAGGCGCCGCCGAAGTCCTTGAGGCCCGGCAGATCGGGGATATTCGGATGATGGAGCACGCCGGTTGCCGCAATAACCACGTCGGCCTGATCGGTGCGGCCACTCTTCATTTTGAGCTGCCACCGACCATCGATGAACTCGCAGGAGGTAATCTCCTCGTTGAAGCGAATCGACGGCATAACGCCATACTTGTCCGCGACTCGCTCGAAGTAGCTCTGGATTTCGGTGCCCGACGCATACACGCGCGTCCAGGTAGGATTCGGCTCGAAGGAATAGGTGTAGAGATGCGCGGGAACGTCGCAGGAGAGTCCGGGGTAGGTATTCTCGCGCCACGTACCGCCAATCTTCGAGGCCTTCTCGTAGATGACGTAATCGGAGTAGCCGGCTTCACGTAGCTTGATCGCCGAGAGAATCCCCGCCATCCCAGCACCAATAATGACGACTCGGGGATCCCATTTTACCTTACCGTTGCCTGCCATTCGCTAAACTCCTCACTTTCTCATGGACAAAGTATCAGGCTCTAAGCTCTGATCTGATCCGATTTCGGTTACGCACGGCGCATGCCATCAGCTGGGTTAGCCCGATGCGCAGTTTCTTCGATCTCATCATCTCGCAATTGGTTCCAAAGGAAACAACCCGGTTGGAGCATAAGGAAACAGAATCGTCGCCGAGCCAAGACGACAGCAGTCAATCAGATTCTGGCGTTCTTATTCGTCTTCCTCGTCGTGCCGTGCTGGCTTGGCCTTCGGTGTGGGCATCGCCGATGGAGTTGGGCTGGCAGTAGGAGTCGGCGTCGCTTTGTCAGCACCCAGATCATGAATTATCTGCGCGGCGTGCTTGGATGGATCAACCTGCGGATAGACTTTCAGAATATGTCCATCCTCACCGATCACGTACGTGATGCGCCGATTGAGCCCAAGAATCGGAATCCCGTTATCGGCGCCATAGGCCTTGGCGATTTTTTTGTCGGGATCGAGCAGGAGGGGAAAACTGAGGGAGAATTTCTTGGCGAACGCCTGATGAGCTTGGGCATTATCGATACTGCATCCGAGGACCACGATTCCCCATGATTGCAACTGACTGTAGCCGTCGCGGAAGGCGCAGGCTTCCTTGTTACATCCGGGAGTATTGTCCTTCGGATAGAAGTACAGAACGACCTTGCGTCCGCGGTAATCGATCAGCTTGATTGGGACGGTCTGGTCACCGACGACCGCGGTCGTGGAGAAGTCCGGGGCCAGGTCGCCAACCTTCAGCATCTCGCCGCGCGCCAGCCACGGGAACAGCGTTGAAAGTAACCCGCTCATCACAATTACCAGTGACAGCCGCGCGACGATCCGCACAACCCTCAGACCGGATAGAGCCAGGAGCTGTAGCGCGAATCGCGCCCGTGCAAGGCAGCCTGGAAGACTTCCATTACCTTCCGCGTGATTGGTCCGGGCTTGCCTTCCCCGATCTGTCGATCGTCGAGTTCGCGCACGGGCGTCACTTCCGCGGCGGTGCCGGTCATAAAGGCCTCGTCGGCGATATAGACCGCATCGCGCGGGAACAACTGCTCGACAACCGGAATCTTCGCATCGGTCAGAATCTTGATTACCGAGTCACGAGTGATTCCCGGCAGGCTCGAGGTCAGCGGGGGCGTCTTCACGATACCGTCCCGCACAATGAAGAAATTCTCGCCGCTGCCTTCGGCCACAAAACCATGCACGTCGAGCAGCAAGGCTTCATCATAGCCGTGACGACGCGCCTCGTAGCCCGCGAGAATAGAATTAACGTACGGGCCCGAGAGCTTCGCATTCGGCGGAAGTGAATTGTGATGATATCGCGTAAAGGACGAGGTCTTCAGGCGAACACCCTTGGTTGCGCCCTCTTCGCCCAGATACGCACCCCACGGCCAAGCCGCGATGGAGACGCGCACCTTGTTGCCGCGAGCCGACAGGCCCATCTCGCCCTCGCCCAAAAAGGCGATCGGCCGCAAGTAGCATTCGACCAATTTGTTAACTCGAACGACGTCAGCGCAGGCCTTTAGAACTTCTTCCTGGCTGAACGGCAGCTTCATCTCGACGATATGCGCCGAATCGAAGAGCCGACGAATATGCTCGCGACCACGGAAGATCGCCGAGCGACCGTCGTCGCCCTTGTAGCATCGCATCCCTTCGAAGACCGCAAGACCGTAGTGCAGGCTATGAGTTAAGACGTGGACGTTGGCTTCGTCGTAAGGAACCAGTCCGCCATCCATCCAGATTTTGTCGGTGCGCAGGCCGTTGGCAGCCAAGATGCAACCTCACTCTCGAATACTAGCGCGCCGCAGCGGCGATGCGGGTCGACGGCGTCGCAGGCGTTGTGAGTGACTTAACTTAGTTCAAGGAAAAAGTGAGGACAAGCCGCGAACACCGTGCGATGCGAGGTCTCATTGACCGTCGGCGTTATCCGACGGCTTGGTCCGTTCGATGCTGTCGGCAGCGACCGGCTCCGTTGCTTCCGTGGCAACGCCCGAACCATTCGACCCGTTCGTTGGATGCACCCCAGCATGACCCCGGCGGCGATTGCGCCCTCCCCTGCGGCGGCGACGGCGGCGACCGGGCTGCGGATGAGCGGGTTGAGCCGGTGGCGGCGCGAGAAACTCATCGATCGCTGTGAGCACCGTTCCAGTGCTCGGCGTAATCAGCTCAAAGAGAGTCCGCGCGTCTGCGAAGTAGGGGCGGCGAGCGACGCGGCGCAATCCCCGCGATCGCGTGGCCATATGCACCACGGCTTCGAGCAATAGCCGCATGTGCTCGGTATCAGCCTTGGCGAAGCCTCGGGCTCGGAGCGCCTCGATTAGGGCAAAGCGCTGTTCCGGCGGTAAATCACGCATTCGTGAGAGGTAAAAATCGGCATAAAGGCACGCCAACGCGATCGGCCGCGAGATGGTCGTGTTTTGCCCGATCGCCGAGCCCATCAGAGCCAGATTACGGGCGGTTGATGAGTTCTCGACTCCGACCTCACGAACGTGTTCCGACAGGAATGGGAGCAGCAGCTCTAGAATCCCCAGTTCTTCCATAAGGATCAGGGCGCGCTCGGCCCCCGGAAGCATCAGGGTGCGATAGGTCTCCTCGGCGAGCCGCGGGATCGACGCTTTGAGGAGATCGATCCGATGCCGTTCCATCGCGTCTCGGGTGGCCGGCTCGATTGCAAAATCAAGCTTAACGGCGAAACGAATAGCCCGGATCATCCGAACCGGGTCCTCGCGCATGCGCAATTCCGGATCCCCGATCGTGCGAATCAAACGTGTTTCTAGGTCGGCGACGCCGCCTGCATGGTCGATGACCTGAAAGGTGCTCGGGTCGTAAAATAGCGCATTGATCGTAAAGTCGCGCCGGAAGGCGTCTTCCTCGGGCGTGCCGAAGGTATTGTCGTGCCGAATCAGCGGATCATCGCTCTCGGGCACTTCCTCGCTACGACGGCGAAAGGTCGCTACTTCGATATTCTGCGGGCCAAAGAACACATGGACCAGCCGGAACCGGCGGCCGATGAGGCGCGAATTACGGAAAAGCTCGCGCACCTGATGGGGATGGGCGGAGGTCGCAACGTCGAAATCCTTGGGCTGCCGCCCCGTCATCAGGTCGCGCACGCCGCCCCCAACGAGATACGCAACATGCCCCGCGCCTACCAGGCGATAGAGAATCTTGAGAACGTTAGGGTCGATATTGCGCCGCGAAATCGGATGCTGCGCGCGCTCGAGGATCGTCGGTTCCAACACTTATCAGTCTCGCGGGTCGTACCGGTCGGTGCAGAATCTAGCACGAGACGCCGCAAGCTTCATCGCCGGTTCGCTTGATTAAATCGGATACCATAGAATGATTCTCTTATGCCAAAACGTGACGCGCTGACCATTCAGGTAGTCAGCCACGGCCCGTCATGCCTCGACGGAGTAACCGCAGCCGCTGCTGTGCGGCGCTTTCACGCCAGCGAAAGGGTTCAGACCGTCCTTGCGCCCAACGGCGATACCGACCGGTTGATCCAGCTTGCGGGGCCCAAAGGACCAAGCAGGCTCGACGAGCTTTGGATTACCGACCTCTCGTGGACCTCGACCGATACAGCCGAGCATCTGCGCCAATTGCTGCGCAAAGGGACTCGGGTTTACTGGATCGACCACCATCGGACGGCCGTATCGCGCCTCGACGCGCCAGAATTCGACGTTCCTTTCACCGCTAAAGTCCTGACCGAAGAATTTTCAGCCGCCCGCCTCACTTATAACTTTCTCCGGCAACGCGCGGCAGAGGCCGGCGATCCCAGCCGGCTGAGCGCCTTCGAGCGCTTCGGAGCCTTCGCCGCGATCGCCGACGACCATGACCGTTGGGTCCATCAGGTACCGGGCTCGGAAGATTGGGCGTTAGCGGTCCAGACGTTGGGCGGGATCGAGTCCTATCGCGAAATTATCAGGCTCGAGGACCCCGTGATGACGCGGCGACTCAAAACAGCACTGGAAGCTGGGCGAGCCGCGATGGAAAAGAGCTTCGATATCGCGCGGACCACTATGGTCGAGAAGTCTCTGGGCAACGGCATCAGCCTGCGGAGCGCATGCTGCATCGGCTACAGCAGCGAGGTCGCGGCCAAGCTCTACGAGGAGCAGCATCATACGGTGATCGCGCTGTTTGATTTGCGCAGCCTCGGGGTGAGCCTGCGGCGTAGCGCTGATTGTGAGGTCGACTTGTCGGAATTGGCCCGCCACTTTGGCGGTGGCGGACATGCTGCAGCCGCCGGCTTTTCGATCGCGGATATCAAGCGGGCACCGGCCGAGCGGCTGGTAAAACTCCTCGGCGAAGTGCTGCTGAACCCGAGCTAGAACTTATTTCGACATCTCTTCGTAGTGCTCTTCGAGCAGATATTTGATGTCCTGGCGTCCGAGCACCTCGACAAAGCAGATCTCTTCG
>Ga0335069_10009562_pt1 | contig 13798 bp, 15 predicted proteins | sample Lox_Sample_11_FD_206714 | JGI IMG/M metagenome (GOLD analysis project Ga0335069, IMG submission 206714) | Soil microbial communities from Loxahatchee National Wildlife Refuge, Florida, United States - Lox_Sample_1.1 | ecosystem: Environmental > Terrestrial > Soil > Wetlands | place: USA... | reverse complement strand
GCGGTCTCTTGCGCCGATGCGCTCAACCGGATCGCAACCGCCCTCGCCGTGATCGATGTCGCCAGCAGCCTGGGCGAGCTCGCCGTCGCCACGCGCCTCACCCGCCCGGTCATGGACGACGGCACCGGGTTCCGCATCGTGCGCGGCCGCCATCCGGTGGTGGAGGCCGCGCTTGCCGGCGCGTCCGCCCATCCCTTCGTGCCCAACGACTGCGACTTGTCGCCGGACGGGATCGGGCGTCTCTGGCTCGTCACCGGTCCGAACATGGCCGGCAAGTCGACCTTCCTCCGCCAGAACGCGCTGATCGCGATCCTCGCCCAGGCCGGCGCCTTCGTGCCCGCCGACAGCGCCCATATCGGCATCGTCGACCGGCTGTTCTCGCGCGTCGGTGCGGGCGACGATCTCGCGGCCGGCCGCTCGACCTTCATGGTCGAGATGGTCGAGACCGCTGCGATCCTCAACCAGGCGACGGAGAAGAGCCTCGTCATCCTCGACGAGATCGGACGCGGCACGGCCACCTTCGACGGCCTCGCCATCGCCTGGGCCACCGCCGAGCATCTGCATGATCAGAACCGGAGCCGCGCCCTGTTCGCGACGCACTATCACGAGATGACGGCGCTCGCGGAGCGGCTCACATCGTTCGCCTGCGTCACCATGCGGGTGCGCGAATGGAACGACACCATCGTCTTCCTGCACGAGGTCGCGCCCGGCGCCGCCGACCGCTCCTATGGTATCCATGTCGCCAAGCTCGCGGGCCTCCCGCCCGCGGTCGTCGCCCGCGCCGAGGACGTGCTGAAGGCCCTCGAAGAAGGCCGCGAAGGCCACAAGCCGCTCGCCCGCATCGACGACCTGCCGCTGTTCGCGGCCAATGCGCCCACGCCCCCTGTCGCGAAAAAGAACGAACTCGAGGAAGCGGTGAAGGCCATCGAACCCGACACCCTTACGCCCAAGCAGGCGTTGGAGCTGATCTATAGATTGAAGAGCATCACGCCGTGATCGAGACGGATCGCCTCCTGATCCGTCCCTTCCGCGATGAAGACCGCGCGCCCTTCGCCGCTATGCATGCCGATCCCGACGTGATGTGGGACTACGAACGCCTGTTCGACCGCGCCGAATGCGACGCGCGCATCGCCCGCTATGACGACGCCTATCGCCGCCTCGGCTTTGGCCGCTTCCCCGTGCTCGACAAGCGCGACGGCACGTTCCTCGGCTATTGCGGCATCATGCCGGCGCCCGACGATCATCCCATGGCGCCCGCGGTCGAGATCGGATGGCGCTTCACGCGCAGATCCTGGGGGCACGGCTACGCCACCGAATCCGCCCGCGCCTGCCTCGACCACGGTTTCGAACGGTGCGGCCTGACCGAAGTGCTGAGCTACACCCGCAGCGACAACACGCGGTCGGAAAACGTGATGAAGCGTCTCGGCCTCACCTTCCTGCCCGACCGCTTCTGGACGCATGCAGGCCATTGCTACGTCGTCTACACGGCGCGGCCAAACGCATGATGCAACTCGAGACCGACCGCCTCATCCTGTGCCCCTGGCGCGACGACGTAGGTTGGCTCCGGCGTGTCGCCCTTCTGCACATCTTCGTAGTTCGGCGGCCCCGGAAAGGTAATCGTGAGCAACCGGCCTTCCAGCCCCGCGGGTTGCCCCCTGCCGACGTCATAACATTTCGAGTTGTTGGCGTGCGCACCCCCACCGGCGAAGAGCGCTATTGCAATCGGCCATATTGAACTGTGCCGCGTGAGCATCGCCGAATAACCCTTTTCACGCCATCGTCACCACGACCGCGCCCCGCCGGGTCGCGACCAGCGTGTGCTCGTACTGCACGGTGGCATGCCCGCCATCGGCATAGAGCGTCCATGGGTCGCCGCCGTCGATGGCGAGGTGCGAGCCGGTGGAGAGGAACGGCTCGATGGTGAAGACGAGGCCGTCGTGGATGCGGCGCCGGTCGTTCGGCTCGTACCAGGTCGGGATGTGTCCCGGCTCCTCGTGCAATGCCGAGCCCACGCCGTGGCTCGCGAGGTTGCGGATCAGCGTGTAGCGGTTCCTGTCGGCGAAGCTCTGGATGGCGCGTCCGATCTCGTTGAGCATCGCGCCGCTCTTCACCACGCGGATGCCGCTCCACATCGCGCGCTTGCCGTCGCGACAGAGCTTCTGCGTCTTACCCGTCACCGGCGGGATCGCGAAGCTGCCGCCGGTGTCGGCATATGTTCCGTCGATGTCCGCCGACACGTCGATGTTCACGAGATCGCCGGCCTTGAGCACCTGCTCGCCCGGGATGCCGTGCGCGATCGCGGGCGAGACCGAGATGCAGGTCGCGCCGGGAAACCGGTAGGTCGACTCCGGCGCCGGCCGTGCGCCTTCCCTTTCGAGCAGGCGGCGGCCGAGCGCGTCGAGCTCGCGCGTCGTCATTCCGGGTTCCAGCGCCGCCGCCATCGCCGCCATGGTCTGCGCCACCACCCGGCCGACATGCCTGAGCTTTTCCAGCTGGTCTTCGCTTCCGATGGTCATGGGACCTGCCCTTGCCGCTTCGCCCGCCATGGTGTCAGCATCGCCCGCCATGAGCGAGCCCTCGTCCGATCGCCGGCGCAAATTTCTTGTCGTGGTCGACAAGACGCCGGAGTGCCGCGTCGCCATCCGCTTCGCCGCGCGCCGCGCCCAGCACACGGGCGGCCGCGTCACGCTGCTCTGCGTCGCCCAGCCGGCCGACTTCCAGCAATGGCGCGGCGTCGAGGAGATCATGAAGGACGAGGCCCACCAGGAAGCCGAGGGCCTGATCTACGCCGCCGCCAAGGAGGTCAATGAGCTTGCCGGCATCATCCCGGAACTCGTGATCGCGTCCGGGCGCCCGCCGGACGCGCTGCTGGAGCTGATCAGGTCCGACAAGGACATCTCGATCCTCGTGCTCGCCGCGGGCACGTCCAAGGAAGGTCCGGGGCCTCTGGTCTCGCTGTTCGCGACGGGCGCCCACAGCGTCCCGGTCACGATCGTTCCGGGCAGTCTCAGCGACGCCAAGATCGACCAGCTCGCCTGAGGGCGTCCGCTCAGGCCTTCGGCGCGCCGACCTGCCATTCATGCCCGAAGGGATCGACGAACTGGGCGAAGCGGTCGCCCCAGAACATGTCCTCCGGCTCGCGCGTGATCGCGGCGCCCATCGCCCTTGCCCTGGCGGTCACGCTATCCACGTCGGCCGCCTTGTCGAGACCCACGAATACGGCGCTCATCGCGGGCTTGGTCTCGCCGCGGAAATTGTCGCAAAGGTAGAGCGCGGCCCCGGCGAAGCGCAGCGCACAATGAAGGACCTTCGTCTTGTCCTCGGCCGGCATGCGCATTGTCTCCTCGGCGCCGAACAGCTTCTTGTAGAAGTCCGCAGCTTCGGCTGCCCGACCGCCCGAAATGGTCAGATATGGAACAACGCTCATGCTGTGTCCTCCGTCGGCACCGAACCTTCGCGCCGGCAGGCTCGGCGCTCAAGGCCTTGCGCCGCCGAGCCGGCCGTCAGATATGATGCACCCGACAGTTTTGGGGTGGTTCCGCATGTGGGATTTCAGCTTCGGCCGGGCGCTGTCGATGATGATGCAGACGCTGCCGTTCATCGTGCTGCGCCTGCTGGTCTACACGGGAATTGCGGTTGCCTATGTGGTGACCGTCGGCGTCGGCGGCGCGCTCGGCTGGGGCTTCGGCCATCTCGGCCAAGGTCCGGACGCGCCCACCGGCGGGGCGTTCTGGGGCGGCGCGATCGGCTTCGGCCTCGTCAGCGGCGCACTCTACTTCGCGCGCGAATACATCCTCTATCTGATGAAGGCGGCGCACATCGCCGTTCTGGTCGAGGTCTATGACAACAAGCCGGTTCCCGGCGGCCAGGGCCAGATCGCCTATGGCGCCACCTTCGTGAAGACGCATTTCGCGGAATCGTCGGTGCTGTTCGGCGTCGACCAGCTGATCAAGGGCGTGCTGCGCTCGCTGTTCGGCACGATCAACTTCTTCACCGCCTTCCTTCCGATCCCGGCACTGCAAAGCCTGATCCGCCTGGTCGAATCCTTCATCCGCATGTCGCTGACCTATGTGGACGAGATCATCCTCGCCTACCTCATCCGTACACAGACGAAGAACCCGTGGGGCACGGCGCGCGACGGGCTCGTGCTGTTCGCGCAGAACTACATGCACTTCCTCAAGAATGCCGCATGGCTCTCGGTAATCATGTGGGTGTTCACCTTCTTCCTGTTCCTCTTCCTGCTCGCGCCCGCGGCGGCGCTCGTCACCATGGTGCATTCGACCTCCAGCTTCTGGGCCTTCGGCTTCGCGGTGGTGTTCGCGGTGGCGCTCAAGAAGGCGCTGATGGAGCCGGTCGCCATCGCCGCGCTGATGCAGGTCTACTTCAAGGAGATCGAGGGGCAGACGCCCAATCCGGAGTGGACCGCCAAGCTCGAGCAGGTTTCGTCCAAGTTCCGCGACCTCGCGCAGAAGGCGGCCGGGTGGAAGCCCGGCCCGGCGCTGCCGCCGCAGGCATCGCCGGCCAAGCCGGCATGAGCGGCAAGGTCGTCGTCGCCATCGCGATCTTCGTGGTCGCCTCGATACTGGCGGCCGGGCTTTACACCCTGTTCCGCGGCGGCGACGTAGCCGCCACCTGGTCCAACCGGCTCATGCGCTACCGCGTGCTGGCCCAGGCGATTGCCATCCTGATCATCATGGTGGTGCTGTATTTCGCGCGGCGTTGAAGCGCTTGCCAAACCATTGCCGGGACTGATAGGGCAACGCAACTTTGTAACCGCGTGACCGTCATGGCCGGCAAGACACTCTACGACAAGATCTGGGACGCCCATCTGGTGCACGAGGCGAAGGGCGAATCCTCGGTCCTCTACATCGACCGCCATCTCGTGCACGAGGTGACGAGCCCGCAGGCATTCGAAGGCCTGCGCACCGCGCACCGAAAGGTGCGCCGTCCCGAGCTCACCCTCGCGGTCGCCGACCACAACGTGCCGACCAGGGACCGCGACAAGGGCATTTCCGATCCGGAATCGCGCGAGCAGGTCGCCACGCTCGAGCGGAACGCCAGGGAGTTCGGCGTCGAATATCTCGCGATGGACGATATCCGCCAGGGCATCGTGCACATCGTGGGCCCGGAACAGGGCTGGACGCTGCCGGGTACGACCATCGTCTGCGGCGACAGCCACACCTCGACGCATGGCGCGTTCGGCGCGCTTGCCTTCGGCATCGGCACATCCGAGGTCGAGCATGTGCTCGCGACCCAGACGCTCCCGATCGCGAAATCGAAGAACATGCGCGTCAGCGTGAACGGCAGGCTGCCGATCGGCGTGACGGCCAAGGACATCGCGCTCGCGATCATCGCGAAGATCGGGACTGCCGGCGACGCGATCCGCGCGCTCTCGATGGAAGGTCGCATGACGCTCTGCAACATGACGATCGAGGGCGGCGCGCGCGCCGGGCTGATCGCGCCCGACGAGACGACATTCCAGTACATCGCCGGCAAGCCGCGCGCGCCCAAGGGCGCGACGTTCGAGAATGCGGTCATGTACTGGAAGACGCTCGGGTCCGATCCCGACGCGAGATTCGATGCCGAGGTTGCACTCGACGCCGCCGGCATCGTGCCGATGGTGACCTGGGGCACCTCGCCCGAGCAGGCGCTGCCGGTCACGGGCCGCGTCCCCGATCCGGCCGCGATCACGGACGAGCAGCATCGCGCCAGCGTCGAGCGCGCCCTCGCCTATATGGGCCTCACGCCCGGCGTTTCGCTCACCGATGTGAAGATCGACCGCGTGTTCATCGGCTCCTGCACCAACGGCCGCATCGAGGACCTGCGCGCCGCCGCCGCGATCGCGAAGGGCAAGAAGGTCGCGCCGCATGTCGGCGCGATGGTCGTGCCAGGATCCGGCCTCGTGAAGGCGCAGGCCGAGGACGAAGGCCTCGACGAGATCTTCATCGCAGCGGGGTTCGAGTGGCGCGAGCCGGGATGTTCGATGTGCCTTGCGATGAACGCCGACAAGCTCGCGCCCGGCGAACGCTGCGCCTCGACCTCGAACCGCAATTTCGAGGGCCGCCAGGGCCGCGGCGGCCGCACGCATCTGATGAGCCCGGCGATGGCGGCGGCGGCGGCGATCGCCGGCCACCTCGCCGACGTGCGCAAGTTCCAGTAGTCAGAAGAAGCTCACCGGATCGACGTCGACGGCGATGCGGACCTTGTTCGAGAGCTTCACCGCGCCCAGCCAGGCGCGGAGATAGGCCTGCACGTCGATGCCGCGCTCGGCCTGCACCAGCAGGCGCTCGCGCGTCTGGCCGCGCAGCAGGTGGTAGAACGCGGGCGTCGGTCCCCACACCTTCACGCCTTTGGCAGCCGGCGCCGCCTGCGCCAGCGTGCGTCCGGCCTGCGCCACCGCGTCCGAATCGTGGCTCGAAAGGATGAGTGCCGCCAGGCGCCCGAAGGGCGGCGCGCCGGCGCGCTCGCGGAAGGCGCGTTCCTGCTCGTAGAACGCGTCGCGGTCGCCGGAGGCGAGCGCCGTCATCACCATGTCCGTAGGGTTGCGCGTCTGGATCAGCACGACGCCCGGCTTCTCGGCGCGGCCGGCGCGGCCGGCGACCTGGTGCAGCAGCTGGAAGGTGCGCTCGCGCGCGCGCAGATCGCCGTCCGAGCCGCCGAGGTCGGCATCGATCACGCCGACCAGCGTCAATTGCGGGAAATGGTGCCCCTTCGCCACGATCTGCGTGCCGATCAGGACATCGATCTCGCGTTTCGCCATGGCGCGGATCGCGGCTTGCGTCTGCAACGGCCCCTGCAGCGTGTCCGACGAGGCGATCGCCATCCGCGCCTGCGGGAACACTTGCACGAACTCCTCGGCAACGCGCTCCACGCCGGGGCCGCAGGCGATCAGGCTTCCCTCCGCGCCGCACTCCGGGCATTTCGGCGGCGTCGGCATCTCGTAGCCGCAATGATGGCAGACGAGGCGGCGGCGATAGCGGTGCTCGACCAGCCAGGATGAGCAGTCGCGGCACGTCATCTTGTGCCCGCAGCCTTGGCACAGCGTCAGCGGGGCATAGCCGCGGCGATTGAGGAACAGCATCGCCTGCTCGCCGCTCGCCAGTGTCGCGGCGATCGCCTCGCGCAGGGGCTGCGAGAGCCAGGTGCCGGGCTCGACCTTTTCGCGGCGCAGGTCGATCAGCCGCACTTGCGGCAGCTCGGCGGCGCCGTGCCGTCGCGGCAGGCGCAGATGCGCGTAGCGCCCGCTGGTCGCGTTGACGTAGCTCTCCAGCGACGGTGTCGCGCTCGCGAGCACGACCGGGCAGCGATCGATCCGTGCCCGCACCACCGCCATGTCGCGCGCATGATAGATGATGCCCTCTTCCTGCTTGTAGGCCTGCTCGTGCTCCTCGTCGACCACGACGAGCCCGAGTGCCTTGAACGGGAGGAACAGCGCCGAGCGCGCTCCGACCACGACGCGCGCCTCGCCGCTCATGACCGCGCGATAGGTGCGGGTGCGTTCCTTCTGCGACAGGTCGGAGTGCCACTCCGCCGGACGGCAGCCGAAGCGCTGCGCGAAGCGCTCGAGGAACTGCACGGTCAGTGCGATCTCCGGCAGGAGGATCAGCGACTGCTTTCCGCGCCCGAGCGCTTCCGCAACCGCCTCGAAGTAGACTTCGGTCTTGCCGGAACCGGTCACGCCGTCGAGCAGGCTGACCGCAAATCGCTCCGCCGCCACGTCGGCCCTCAAGGCATCGGCCGCCGCCCGCTGTGCGTCGTTCAATGCCGCCCCGTCCATTTCGGGATCGGGTCGCGGGAACGGCGGGAATTCCGGCAGCTGCGTCTCGACGAGCGCGCCGGCATCGATCAGCCCGCGCACCACCGCGCTGCTCACATTGGCTTCCTGTGCCAGGGCGGGAACGGCGCGCGCGAGGCCGTCCTCCGCGACCGCAAGGACTCGCTCGCGTGCCGGCGTCAGCCGCTTGGGCGCGGAGGGGCCGCGGACATAGGCCGTGCGCATCGTCTCGGGCTCGAAGGCGCGCGCCCCGCGCAGCACCATCGCGAGGATCATGCCCGGCGGCGACAGCGTGTATTGCGCCACCCAGTCGACGAAATCGCAGAGTTTCCCGGGGATGGCAGGAGAGCCTTCGAGCGGCGTCGCTTCCTTCAGCCGGTTGTCGCCGACGCTGCCCTCGGCGTCCCCCCAGACGACGCCGAGATATTCGCGCGGTCCCAGCGGGGTCGAAACCAGCAGGCCCCGCGAGACGTTTGTACCCTTGGGCAGCTTGTAGTCGTAGGCGCCGGTCAGCGCCAAAGGCAGGAGAACACCGGCGCGCGGCGCGGGCTGCAGCAACAAATCTCCGGCAGGTCTCAACGCCGCAGTTTTCATGCGGTACACTTGTTATGGTGATTCTGCCGGGTCAACACCAAAGTGGCACCATGAAACTCTTCATCGACAGCGCCGACCCCAAGGAAATCGCCAGGCTCGCCGAAACCGGACTCGTGGACGGCGTCACCACCAATCCCACGCTTGCCGCCAAGAACGGGCAAGACTACGTCGAAACGCTCGAGGAAATCTGCCGCACGATCAAGGGCGCGGTGAGCGCCGAGGTGCTGGCGACCGAAACCGCCGGAATGATCTCGGAAGGCAGGCGTTTCGCGAGGATCGCCAAGAACATCGCCATCAAGGTCCCGATGACCTGGGACGGCATGAAGGCCTGCCGCGCGCTCAGGAGCGAGGGCCTGATGGTCAATGTCACGCTCTGCTTCTCCGCGGTCCAGGCGATGGTCGCGGCCAAGGCCGGCGCCACCTTCATCTCGCCGTTCATCGGCCGCCTCGACGATGCCGGCCAGGACGGCTTGACGCTGATCCGCGAAATCCGCGCGATCTACGACAATTTCGACTTCAAGACGGAGATCCTCGCCGCCTCGATCCGCTCGGTGCCGCATGTTCGCGACTCCGCGATCGCCGGCGCCGACGTGGCGACCATTCCGCCCGACATATTCCAGAAGATGATTTCCCATCCGCTGACCGACAAGGGGCTGGCGGCCTTTCTCGCAGACGCCAAGAAGGCCGGCGTCAGAATCAGGGACGAATGAGCGAACAGGCAAAGTCGGTCCCAGCGGCGCAAGCCGCCGCCGAGGCGGTCAAGGCCTATGTGAAGCTCCACCGCGCCACGCTGGCGGCGGATGGCGAGCTGCTTGCGCTGCTCATGCCCGAGCGCGCCGAGATCGGCGAGGCGCGCGATTTCCAGCGCTTCGTGATCGAAAGGCTCGCGGCCGAGAACACCAAGCTCCGGGCGGAGCGCGATGGCCTTCTCGGCCGCGCGCACGCGGCGGTGCGGATGGGCGACGGCGTGCGCCGCTTCGTGCTCGAGCTCATCGACGCGCGCAGCTTCGCCGAGGCGATCGCGGTCGTGATCGCGGCCGCACCGTCCTTCGGCGCCGACCGCGCCGCGATCTGCGTCGAGGGCGAGCCCGGCGCCGTGAAGACCAAAACCGAAGGCGTGCGCCTCATTCCGCTCGGCACTACCGAGGCCGTGCTCGGCCGCGACGGCAGCGGCGCGATTCTTTCCGGCGGCGGCGAGCTGCTGTTCGGCCCCGGCGGTGCCGAGCTCAGGAGCCTCGCCGCCTTCCGCGTGAAGATCGGCCGCGAGGCGCCGGCGGCGCTCCTGGTCCTCGGCGCCTTGCGCGAAGGCGCGTTCGAGGACGAGGCGATCGCCGCCGACCTCCGCTTCGCCGCGCGCGCCCTCGAACGCGCGATCCGGGCATGGCTCGACCTGCCGAAGATCTGAAGAAGGAGTGGCTGGCCTCGCTCGCCCATGAGCGGCGCGCGAGCCCGCATACGCTGCGCGCCTATGGGGACGATGCGGCGCGCTTCCTCGCCTTCCTGCACGAGCATCTTGGCGGATCGGTCGATGCGCGGGCCCTCGCCGGGCTCGCGCCGGCCGACATCCGCGCCTTCATCACCGTGCGCCGCAACGAAGGCCTCGGCGCCAAGGGCGTGCAGCGCGCGCTCGCCGCGATCCGCAGCTTCTTCCGCTATCTCGCGCGCGAGAACATCCTGGAGAGCGCGGCGGCCCGCAATGTGCGCACGCCGCGCGTACGCCGCGGCCTGCCGCGGCCCCTGAGCGAGAACGAGGCGGCGCACGCCATCGCCGTCGCCGGCGAGCACGATATCCAGTGGATTGCCGCCCGTGACACCGCGCTGCTCACGCTTCTCTACGGCGCGGGACTTCGCATCTCCGAGGCGCTCAGCCTGAAACGCGGCGACGTCCCACTGTCCTCATCTCTCACGATCCTTGGCAAGGGCAACAAGGAGCGCATCGTCCCCGTCATCGATCCGGTGCGCGATGCGATCGCCGCCTACGAGCGGCTCATCCCGTTTGGCGGCGCGAAGGATTCGCCCTTGTTCCTCTCGCGGCGCGGTAAGGCGATGAGCGCGCGCGAGGCGCAGCTCCTGATGCAAAGGCTGCGCGGCGCGCTGGGTCTCGGCGAAAGCGCCACGCCGCATGCGCTGCGCCATTCCTTCGCGACCCATCTGCTCGCCAATGGCGGCGACCTCCGTGCGGTGCAGGAGCTGCTCGGCCACGCCTCGCTCTCGACGACGCAGACCTACACCGAGATCGACACCCGCCGCCTCATGGACGTCTACGAGAAGGCGCATCCGCGCGGATGATAGCTGTCTCAGTGCGACAGCGACCAACTTACTGTGTCTGCTGGGCAGTCTGCGAGATTGGTCACCGTTTCTTGCTGCTCTTTTGACTTGTGGAAAACGACATCCTCAAACGTCAGGCCCGCAAAACGAAGCTCAATGTATGGAAAGACTGATTCGACGCTGACGGCTTGATCTGAAGGGATTTGCCTCGGGCCGAACGAAAACGACACGATCAGAGGCCATTTTCTTCGCCACGCTGGGTCGGTCTCATTTGGATCGGCAGTGATTATGCCTATCGTTTCGTAATGCACTTGCGGGATGCACGAGATAAGCGCGTGAGGAACGGACCCCCTCTCGCCACTCTTTAATCGCAACACCAGCGTATTGAGTTGACCGTCGCTTACATTCCGCGTCGCGCGCACTGTCAGAAGTCCAAGCCGCTGAGAGAGTGGGAAGGTGAGCGCAATCTCCGATGGACCGATGCTCTTCCAATCGTTGAGTGTAACAGTTTCGATATCTCTCCCCGCACTGCTCGTCGGGAAAGCAAGTTGCGCAAGTGTAAGCGTGCTTACAAGGGTCGCGACAGACCGCATCATTCTCCATTCCTCGCGAGTAGCTTACACCTGAATCGCATCCCCCGAATCCTCATGCCCGTGCGCCGTGATGCGGCCGCCGTGCCACGCCCGAGCCAGCCACAGCGAGAACAGTGCCGACACCACGCCCATGGCCGACATCAAAAGATAGGTCCGCCCGCCGAAATCGGTGTAGAGGCGGCCCGAGGCATAGGTCGCGAGCCCCATGATGATGCCGTTCGAGAAGACGGCGTAGAGGCTCTGCGCCGTCGCCGAAAGGCGCGGCTGCACAGCCCTGAGAATGAAATACATCGCCCCCATATGCGCCAGCGCATAGGTCGCGCCGTGCAGGAGCTGCGCCACGATGACGGCCCAGAGCGGCGGATCGAACGCCAGGATCGTCCAGCGCACCACGCAGCCCAGCCCGCCGAGCAGAAGCAATCGCGTCGCGCCGACGGCGCGGAAGATCGGCAGCGATACCGAGAACAGCATCGCTTCCGCGATTACGCCCAGGGGCCAGATTGCTCCGATCAGCGCGCCGCTATAGCCCAGTTCGCGCCAGTGAAGCCCGCCGTAGCCGTAGTAGAAGGCGTGGCTTCCCTGGTCGAAGCTCGCCGCGAACAGGAAGATGAGAAAGGCGGGCGCCTGTATCAATTCGCGCGCCTCGGCGAAGGTCGCGCGCAGCCTGATCCCGAGCTGTCCCCTGGCATGCGGCGCCGGTGGCCTCGGCAACCAGCACACCGCGATGAAGGCCAGCGCCAGCGTCACCGCGAGCCACGGCGCCAGCACGATCAGGCCCCATTGCGAGACCGCGAGCCCTGAAGCGAAATTGGCGACGGCGAAGGTGATCGAGTTCCACCGCTTCACATGGCCGTAGTCGAAACCGAGCTGCTCGGCGAGCCGGATACTGATCGCGTCGATCAGCGGCCCGGCGGCCGCGCCTGCGACGTTCGCGGTTACCGCCACCACGAAGATGTCGAGCGGCGCGACGGCCCAGTTGAGGGCGAGATAGCCAAGGAACTGCAGCGCGGTCAGCCAGATCATCATGCCGCGCCGGTCGTTGCGCGCGTCCGCGATCATGCCGGTGACCGGCGGGATGAGGACGCGCAGAAGCATGCCGGCCGACAGCAGAGCGCCGATCTGCGCCGGGCTCTCGCCCTTCCATGCGAGCCAGGCGCCGAAGAACGGCGTGTAGATGCCGCCGCTCAGGCCCCACGCCGCGAAGGCGCCGGCCAGCCTGACTGCGACCGCTGAGAGCGGCTTGTGCTCAGGGGGCAAGGGAGACGAGGCGGCGCGCGGCCAATTCCTTCATCACGGCCCAGATGCGCCTCTCGATGTCGCGCGCGCCGTTGCTTTCCGCGTAGATCAGCGCCTCGTCGAGCAGGCGCCGCAGCGCGTAGTTGCTTTCGTTGAGCGTTGAGATGCGGAGCGAAGTCTCGGCGCCGGCAGCCGCAACCTCGAGCTTCGCGCGCAGGGCCGTATCGCCGATGGCGGGCGCGATCGCGGCGAACAGCGCGCGCAGGTCGCTGTTCTCGTTGAAGCGGATGTCGGCGCCGCGGTCGTACTCCTTCGCCGAGAGCGACAGCATGATGCCGAGCAGCCCCACCGTTCCCTGCGCGAACGCCGCGCCGTGCTCGCCGAAACCCATGGCGATCTTCTGCGCCGTCAAGCCGAGGATGGTTCCGACTTCGGGGTTCATGCGCGCGCTCCCAGCCGGTCGGCCAGCACCTTGTTGTGGAAGGCAAGGCAGTACCAGCCCGAGAAGGCGTTGATCGGATCGGTGTTGCGGCCTTCGGCATATTCGCGCGCCGCCGAGATCCAGATCGCCGCGCCCTTGAGGCTTGCGAAGATCTCCCACCAGTGGAGCGCCTTCGGCTCGGCCTTGAGGCCGCTCGCCTTCTCCCAGACCCTGATCGCCTCGTCGCGCGGCAGCATCCCGCCCGGCATCGCGACATTGCCGCCCGACCACAGGGGATCGATCGCCCAGCCCAGGTCTTCCAGCGGATCGCCGAGATGCGACATCTCCCAGTCCAGGACCGCGCGGATGTTGCCGTCGTTGTCGACGAGGAAATTCCCGGTGCGGTAGTCGCCGTGCACGACCGAGATCTTCTGTGCCGGTGGCGGCGGATTGCGCTTCAGCCAGCGGATCGCGGCGCGCACGATCGGCTGCGGCTCGCGCTCGTCTTCCTCCACGACCTTCTCCCAGCGCGCGACCTCGTGCATCGCAACGGCGTGGATGTCGGTCTCGCCCTCGAAGTCGGAGAGACCGACGTCGCGCGGATCGGCCGCCGCGATCCTGGCCATCACCGTGTAGAACTGCTGCCCGATCTTCTCGCGATGCGGACCGAACGGATCGGGCGCCATGATCGAGCCGGTCGTGCAGTTCTCGATCTCCTCCATGATGAAGAACGGCCGCTCGAGCGGCCTGGGATCGAGCTCGAGCGCGATCGGTTCCGGCACCGGCAGGCCGAGGCCGTGGAACGCCTCATAGGCGCGGTATTCGGTGGTGCGTTCGGTCTCGATCAGGCTCGCCGGCGGATCGCGGCGCAGGATGAGCCCGCGGTCCTTGCCGCCATAGCGGGCGCGGAAG